>JGI20214J51088_10000369_pt1 | contig 31959 bp, 29 predicted proteins | sample WetSurMetagenome_FD_51088 | JGI IMG/M metagenome (IMG submission 51088) | reverse complement strand
GACTCGCTCGTCTCCACGGAATACCCGTCCTGCGCAAACACCTGCTTCAGTGTCTCCCGCAGCGATTCTTCGTTCTCCACTATCAATAGGCTCCTGGACATTACAACCCTTCCCGGAAAACGCCTTTTATCGGTTCGGCCATAATTATATTATAAGATTCTTTTGCCTGAAATTTCACATATGAAACACCGGAAGCGTTTCCGCGCAGCGCCCGGTGAAACCGCAGGGTATATCATCCGCCCGTGGTTTTATGCTATTTTATCCGGAAGGAAACAATAATACAGCCGCACGCGTATATCTGGAAAACAGCGCAACCCCGGCAAGATGCGGACTGTCAAAGCTGCCGACGGAGGATTGAAATGTCGAAACCCGATGCAACTTATGCGCGCATCTTTTGCGTAGGCCTCAACTATCTCGACCATATTCGGGAACTCTCCAACACCCCGCCCGAAAAGCCCATCATCTTTATGAAACCGGCCACATGCATTGTGCGGCCGGGAGATAAAATCCATTTCCCAAAACACGGCAGGGAACTGCAACACGAGGTCGAAATAGTGGTCAGGATCGGACGCGAAGGAAAGGCCCGCGATGAAAAAGACGCCCTTTCCTTTATAGACTCTCTCACCGTAGGTCTGGATTTGACACTGAGGGATGTGCAGAACAGGCTTATGGAGAATGGGCAGCCATGGGAAATCGCAAAGGCCTTTGACCAGAGCGCCCCTCTCGGGAATTTCATCCCCTACAACCGGGCTGTTGATCTTAACAATATCTCCTTCGGTTGCAGGGTAAACGGCGAACATAGACAGCAGAGAAACACCGGCAACCTGGTATTCAGCATCGGGATGCTGCTGGTCGAACTGGGCAGAATATGGACGCTTTATCCCGGAGATCTGATTTACACAGGCACGCCTTCCGGTGTCGGGTTCCTGAAGATCGGGGACACCATCGAAGCGGAAAGCGATCTGATCGGATCATTCTCGTGGCGAATCGTGGAGTAAATATCAATCCGGACCGGATCACTGCTGAAGACATTGTGGCGTCTATCTGCTCCCGGTCCTGATCCCGTCCTGTCGGCATGAATTGTTCCGGCATATCATGGCTCCGTTGTCCGGCATTGCAAAAAGCGGCCCGTTCTTATATCATTTGAATATCTCGATTACAAGGAGCCAGGCATGCAGGATATCATAAAAGATCTGATTCAGAAGAACAACTCCAAGATCATCATGACTGTGCTGGACGGCCTCGGCGGGCTCCCGGTCAACGGCAGGACGGAACTCGAAACTGCCCGCACACCAAATCTGGACGCCCTTGCCAGGACATCCGCCTGCGGCCTGCACACACCCGTAGGCTGCGGCATTACGCCCGGCAGCGGTCCCGGGCATCTCGGAATATTCGGATACAACCCCTACAAATACGGCATCGGCAGGGGCATACTCGAGGCCCTCGGTCTCGGGCTTGAGATCAGGAAGACGGATGTCTGCCTCAGATGCAACTATTCGACGGTAAAAGACGGAGTCATTACGGACAGGCGCGCCGGAAGGATCCCCACCGAATACAACCACAAGATCACGGCTATGCTCCAGGATGCGATAAAGATGATAGACGGGGTGGAGATCATCTTTGTAGGCGGCATGGAGCACAGGATAGCCATTGTAATGAGATTCCCGGAGGCCCTTGAACCCGACGCAGCCGACATCGAAGACACCGATCCGCAAAAAGAGGGGAAGGCCCCTCTGGCTCCAAAGGCAAAAAACGGGAATGCTGAAAAGGTCGCGGTTGTCGTTGCAAAGCTCATCGAGCAGACCCGTCAGGTCCTGAAGGATGAGGAAAAGGCCAATTTCCTGCTGATGCGAGGTTTTTCAAATATGCCGCATCTCCCCGGCTTTGAAGAGGCCTATGGACTCAGGGCCCTTGCCGTTGCAACCTATCCGATGTACCGCGGCCTCGCCAGGCTTGTCGGCATGGACACCCCGCCTCTCGAAGGCAGCGTGGAAGATGAGATCGCTTTTCTGAAGGAAAAATATGGCGAGTACGACTTTTTCTTTTTGCATGTGAAAAAGGTGGACTCATATGGAGAAGATGGAAATGTCAGCGGCAAGGCGGAGCGGATATCCGAATTCGATGCGCTCCTTCCCCGGTTGCTGGAACTGAATCCGGACGTTCTTATCATTACCGGAGACCATTCCACCCCGGCGCTCATGAAAGCGCATAGCTGGCATCCGGTGCCTGTTATCCTCAAGTCTCCGTATGTATACGGCGGTCTCTGTTCAGCCTTTTCCGAACGCGAATGCCTGAAGGGCGAACTCGGTATTTTCCCTGCCGTAAACCTGATGCCGCTGGCGCTCGCAAACACGCTCAGGCTGAAGAAATTCGGGGCATAAAGCGTATATTCCGGCAGGCGGTTTGGTCCTGATCTTGACTTTTGGATTGCTGAAGTTTTAATGTTAATATCTTGCGAAACGGGCAGTTAGCTCAGTCGGTAGAGCAGGGGCCTGAAAAGCCCCGTGTCCGCAGTTCGATTCTGCGACTGCCCACCATTTTTCCGTTTGCTCCATACAATTCAGACGTATGTCCAATCATGGTTAATTGAAAAAAAAGCTCTTAATGCGTAATATTAAATAGAAGGCCGAAACAAATATTACGGAGGCGCTATGGATGCCCTGACAACAAGAAAGGCTGCCGAGTCCGGAATTCTTGCCGAGATACTGCAGCTTGTCACATTCAATCTCGGGAATGAAGAATATGCCGTTGATATCCTGAAGGTACAGGAGATCAACAGGATGAGGGAAATAACCCGGGTGCCCAATACGCCCGCCTATGTGGAAGGTGTGATCAATCTCAGGGGAAAGGTAATCCCTGTAGTCAATCTCAGATCGAAGTTTTGTCTTGAAGGCAAGGAAAACGACAACCAGTCCAGGATAATGATAATGGACATTCAGGGCATAACCATGGGCCTTGTGGTGGATGCGGTGTCGGAAGTGCTCAGGATCCCCTCCAATATTGTCGAACCTACGCCCCAGATGGCCTCGAATATCAGCACGGAATATATAAAAGGAATAGCAAAACTCGAAGACAGACTGATAATACTGCTCGACATGGAGATGCTGGTCGGCAAGGTCGAAGACACATCCATACTCGAATCTGCCATAAAGAGTATCGAATAGCCGGGAAACTACAGGCGGCGCGCAGCAGATAAAAGAGGCCGGGTCTATCCCCCGACCGGTTCGAGCAGGCATATCGCATGGACCGCCACGCCCTCTTCCCTTCCGGTGAATCCCATCTTTTCGTTGGTCTTTGCCTTTATATTGATGCTTCCCGGCGCAATGCCCGCGCGTGAGATGGCTGTTTTCATGGCGTCTATAAAGGGATTAATCTTCGGCTTTTCGATGATGACTACCGTGTCGACCCAGGCCACCCTGTAACCCTCGGCGAGGGCCATATCCACTATTTGCCCCATCATGAGCACACTGTCTGCGTCTTTCCACTTCGGGTCCGTATCGGGAAAATACCGGCCTATGTCTCCCTTGCCGAGCGCGCCTATAATGGCGTCGGTAATCGCATGGCAGAGGACATCCGCATCGGAATGTCCCACAAGCCCCTTGTAAAACGGGATATTCACCCCGCCGAGTATAAACCTGTTCCCCTCAACCAACCGGTGGGAATCATATCCTATGCCGACGCGCATAATCGCAGGCCCCCTTCAACATTTATTCCTGAATCTGCAGGAACGCCTCTGCAACGAATATATCCTCGGGTGTTGTTATCTTTATGTTGCGGTAAGAACCTTCGACTATGGCTATCCTGCCGCCGTAACGCTCGACAAGAGAGGCGTCATCAGTGCCGTAATACCTTTCGTTGCGCGCCTTTTCATGGGCATCGAATATGACTTTGAAAGGAAACACCTGGGGCGTCTGGACGGCGTAGAGGAGTTTTCTGTTCAGGGTCCTGCGTACAACAGGCGCATCATCCGGACAAGACGTATCTTCCTCCACCTCTTTAACGGTGTCCTTGACCCTGACGGCGGCAATCACCCCGTCAAACCCGCTGACCCGGGCAATCGCGTCCAGGAATATGCCTGCGGTCGCAAACGGCCTGCCTCCGTCATGTATAACGACCAGTGAGTCATCATTCTCGACAACCTTCAGGGCATTATAAACAGAGTCCTGCCTCTCGGCCCCGCCGGGGACTATCCGCCTGATCTTCGAGAATCCATATTCCTCGACAAGCCCCGCCACCGCCATCAGGTCTTCTTCCTTCACAACCGGGATTATATCCGTGATCTGTGGTATGGATTCGAGGAGTTCGAGGGTACGGACCATTATCGGCTTGCCGCTGATCCGGCAAAAAAGCTTGTTCCTCTCAGCTCCGAACCTTTTCCCCATGCCGGCCGAAGGAACAATCGCGTATATCTTCCGCTCCACCCTAATCCTCGTCCCTGAGTCTGGCGAATATCATACGTCCGGCGGTGGTCTGCAGCACACTGGTTACGATCAGGTCTGTCGACTTGCCTATCAGCTTGCGCGCATTCTCGACAACCACCATGGTGCCGTCATCAAGATAAGCGACTCCCTGATTATGCTCCTTGCCCTCTTTGGCAATGAAGAGCTGCAGGGGCTCTCCGGGCAGCACCACCGGCTTGAGGAGGTTGGACAGCTCGTTGATATTGAGCACCGACACGCCCTGCAACTGCGCTATCTTGCTCATATTGAAGTCATTCGTGACGATCTTGGCGTTCAGAAAACGCGCAAGGGCGATGAGCTTTGCGTCAACCTCTTTGATCTTCGGGAAGTCTTCCTCTACTATCTTCACCTTTGCGTTCGAGAGCTTCTGCACCCGGTGCAGGATTTCGAGACCCCTTCGCCCCTTGGTCCTGCGCAGCGGGTCCGGAGAATCCGCTATATACTGGAGTTCCTGGAGGATGAACTGCGGGACGATAAAGGCCCCCACCAAAAAACCGATCTCGATAACATCCGCGATCCTGCCGTCTATGATCACGCTCGTATCGAGTATCTTGAGATCCTCTTCCGGCTCCTGTCCCTTGAACAGGCGCATTATGGCCGTAACGGTCATATTCCTGCCCCTCTCAAGCCCTATCAGCAGGCCGCTGTAACCGAGAAAGGCGGTCAAAATAAAGGAAGCGAGGGCCAGGTTTTCGTCCGTGATCAGATGCGACAGCGGATAAATGAGCAGCTTTGCGATCATTATGCCCAGCCCGATGCCGACCATACCTCCGAGCATCGAGCCGAAGGCGATACGGTTAAGCCTCATCTCAATGACTACAAATATCGCGCCCAGAAAGAGTCCGACCCCCGCGCCCGGCAAGGGGATATCTATTTTGAGGCCGTACAGATATCCTGCAGCTACAAAGATCAATATTAATATTGCCCTGATAAAAAATAACAAAGAATTCACCTCTCAATATAAAATAGCGAATAATAAGCCGAAATATAATAATATATGATTATAATAATATAATTATAGCAATATTGGGTAATCAGGCAGATTAAGACTTTCCCCGGCCCTGCGCGATGTTATGGTTCCAGCGTGGAATAAAACTTCTTGCCGATGCGATTAACATATAAAAGCACATTGTCCCCCGGCTTTATCCTGGCGATAATCCGGTTGAAGTCGTTAAGATTGGATATCCGCTGCCTGTTTATCTCTGTGATAACGTCTCCGCGTCTGAGCCCTGCGTCATCCGCAGCCGCCCCCTGATCTATATTCACAATGACCACACCCTTTTCATCAGGCTCAATACTGAGTTGTTTCGCCATTGCGACGCTCAGATCCATAACACGCATACCGGCAAGCACATTACCGGGCGTATCGGACTTCTGGGCCGGGCCTGCCGCAGATTCGCCCTCTGAAGGCATCTCCGTTACCGTAACGGTAACAGCCATCTCCCTGTCGCGCCGCATCAGCCTGATCTGGGCCTGGGAACCGACTTTGCTCTGCGCCACGGCGTTTCTCATTGCGCCGACATCAAGCGTCTTTTTCCCGTCGTATTCGAGGATGACATCTCCACTCGCAATGCCGGAGCGATGGGCAGGTCCGCCCCTGGCAACATCGCTGACCAGAACCCCCTGCGCAGACTTAAGGCCGAACTGCTCGGAAAGCTCCGGGGTCAGTTCCTGTATGGTAACACCTATCCAGCCCCTGGTCACCTTGCCGGAGCTGATTAGCTGGTCCATCACCAGCTTGACCATATTGCTCGGCGCGGCAAAACCTATGCCCTGATAGCCGCCTGTCTTCGAGAATATGGCGCTGTTGATGCCGACCAGCTCTCCCCTGATATTCACCAGCGGCCCCCCGGAATTGCCGGGGTTGATCGCGGCGTCGGTCTGGATAAAATTTTCATAAGCCGAAATCCCGACATCGGCCCTGCCCACAGCGCTTACAATCCCCATAGTGACCGTGTGACTCAACAGGAACGGATTCCCTATGGCAAGCACAAACTCGCCCACCTGCAATTTGTCCGAGTCCCCCCAGGCTATTACCGGAAGATCATTGGCGTCTATCTTGATGATGGCTATATCGGTCTTTGAATCTATACCGATCACCCTGGCCTTGAAACTTCGCCTGTCGTAAAGCGAGACCTTTATATCGTTCGACTGCTCGATTACATGGCTGTTTGTGACTATATAGCCGTCCGACGAAACTATCACCCCTGAACCGAGACTCTGCTCCCTGAATCTGTGCGCGTTGCCGTTCGGTATGCCGGGCATATAGCCGGACAAATCACCGTTGGCCTGCTGCTGCCTGACTATCTTGGTGCTCGATATATTCACAACCGCGGGAGACACAGCCTTCGCTATATCCGCAAAGGCCCTGCTCGTTTCCTCCACATGCGCCGGGACACGGGGAACAAGGGTCCGGCCTCCGGACAAACCGGTAGTGTCGATAAGATAGTATGCCAGCCCCCCAAGCAGGAACCCGGCCAGAACAAGCAGAGGAATCCAGATAGCCCTTTTGTTCATGGATATCATTTTAACACGATTTTTCGCAGATACCCAACCTTTGGCGGCGGCTTGCGAAAAACCCTGCCGCAGGCCGATAAGCAGCCACAGCCCACGCCCATCACCCGCGTTCTTTTACAAACGAGTTGAAGCCGCTCAGGATCTTCAGCCCCATCTGCTGACTCTTCTCGGGATGGAATTGGGTGGCAAAGACATTGTCCTTCCAGATCATGGAACAAAAATCGATACCATAAACTGTTTTGGTCGCGACAATCCCTGCGTCCATCGGGACAACATAGAAAGAATGGACAAAATAAAAATACGCCTCATCCGGAATACCTTCAAAGATCGGGGGCCTGCGCTCTATCTTCGCCGTGTTCCAGCCCATATGGGGAATCTTCAGCCGGCCGGCCGGAGCTTCGGGCAGGGACTCGAAGTTGAAACGGACAACCCTTCCGGGAAAGATGTCGAGCCCCTTGCACATGCCGAACTCCTCGGACTCGGTAAAAAGGAGCTGTAACCCGAGGCATATGCCGAGAAACGGCTTGCCCTTATTGATCTCGTTCCCGATGACATCGATGAGTTTGAGTTTTTCGAGATTAGCCATGCAGTCCCTGAAGGCCCCGACACCGGGCAGAACCACACCATTTGCGTCTGCAATCACCTTCGGGTCCGACGTTATCCGCACATCCGCGCCCACCTTGAGAAACCCCTTCTCGACGCTCCTGATGTTGCCCATACCATAGTCTATTATTGCTATCATGTTTCCCATTGTACCACAGCAAAAAAAGATTTACGAATATTGGATAATCCTAAGCGAACATGGCCGGCCATCGGAACTTATTTAAGTGCGTGTGCATTGTTATTTTTGGAAGCCTTTTGCGGCGCGGCCATCTTTTTAATGAAGATTGAGTTCAGCGTGATTTCGAAACAACGCCCCAAGTATGAGGCAATATAGACATTAAATTTTGCGGAAAAGTACAAATTGTCATAAATTACCTCGCGAGGTTTTTAGTCCGTAATACCATGAATTACTTGTAAAAGCATTTTTCGTTCCATTGAAATATATATATTTTTTAATTAAAGTAAATGAATATGGATAGGTGAATTCAACTTGGGGAGTGCCATCAGGGTCGGGATTGCCATGACGGTCTGGTCTTTACTTTTAGCATTATCAATCAGATTCGATAAGAGAACGGCATATATATAACAGACGACTTTGGACAATAGAGCCGGTGTTCGGCAACATAAGAAGCACACTTGGCTTGAACGGATTCAGCCTGAGGGGGGGGGAGAAGGTAAACATTCAGTGGCGCTATATGGATCAGTGCACAACCTTCTTAAAATACACCGATACGTCATAGGATATGGATAGAAAGATAAAATAAACACTGAAATGGGCAACAATCATTTGACATAATAAAAGCGATCTGTAAAAATATACACAACCGGGGCAGATGATCAAAACAAAAACATACAACTGCCTTTTTTTTCGGGCTCGTTGTAGCCTTGTTGGTATAAACATTGCGGGGAAACAGAGATGACAAAATTATCAATAGTATTTGTTTTGTTCTTGACCGGCTGTGTTGGAATACCTGAAAATGTTAAACCGGTTGATAATTTCAGGATGGAGCAATATCTGGGGAAGTGGTACGAAATTGCGAGGCTGGATCATCCGTTTGAACGAGGGTTGACCCGAGTAACCGCAGATTATAGTTTTAGGGATGACGGCGGAGTTAGAGTATTAAATCGCGGTTATTCCCTAAAGGAAAATACCTGGAAAGAAGCCGAAGGGAAGGCCTATTTTGTCAAAGAATCCGATCAGGGATACCTGAAGGTTTCTTTCTTTGGTCCTTTTTACGGCTCGTATATTATATTTGAACTTGACCATGAGAATTATCAATATGCGCTCGTATGCGGTCCCGGAAAATCTTATTTATGGATTCTGGCCAGAACCCCGGAGATGAAAAAGGAGATAAAGGATATACTCACGGAAAAGGCGGCAAGATTGGGTTTTGACACAGGCAAATTGATATTTGTCGATCATCACTAAAAGCTTAATTATGCATTCCAACCGGCGCCTTAGGCGCGGCAAAGATTTAGAAATTATAACACTATAATAAATGACTCTACTAATTATTCCAGTTGAAGAAGAAAAATGAGATTGTGGTCGTTCCATCCAAAATATCTTGATACAAAAGGACTTGTTGCAGTCTGGAGAGAAAGTTTATTGGCCAAAAAAGTACTCGAAGGTAAAACAAAAGGCTATACGCAGCATCCACAATTACATAGATTTCTGCAATCTATCGATCCAATAGAGCTTATTAATCGGTATTTATATGCAATTTATATAGAATCAATTTGCCGACATTATCATTTTGATAAGTCAAAAATAGAAGTATCAAAAAAATGGAAATTTCAAATCCCTGTAAATTCAAAACAGGTTTCATATGAGTTCGAGTTGTTAAAAAGCAAACTTATTAAAAGGGATGTATCGAAATATTTGCAAATAAAAAATATCGTTGATATGGAATTAAATCCGGTGTTTTATCGTGTTATGGGAGAAGTTGAAAATTGGGAGAGAATTATCCCGGGATTGGTTTTGCCGGGCCGCGTCGCGCAGGATTTATAGGCGCAATAAATAACGGCTTCATGGAGAGATTAACCCCGGATGTAAATGAGCTGTCAACAAAATATTAATTAATAAGGAGAGGCTGATGCGGCGTGTGCGCATATGAGAAAAATGCAGATAAGTAAAGTGTTTACATTGATCGAATCCGGTCCGGTTGTTCTTGTTACGACGCATGACGGAAAGAAGAACAATATAATGACGATCTCGTGGACAATGGTTATGGACTTTACGCCGATATTTGCGATGACTACCGGGTCCTGGAACTATTCCTTTGCCGCTCTTAGTAAAACCGGGGAGTGTGTTATTGCAATTCCCACTTTCGACATGCTTGATAAGGTCATTGGAGTGGGAACATGTTCCGGTGCCGATACGGACAAATTTGAAAAGTTCATGCTGACCCCCGTGAAGGGAAAGCATGTCAAAGCGCCATTGATAAAAGAATGTATGGCTAATATCGAGTGCAAAGTTGTCGACATCGTCAGGAAGCACAATATCGTCGTCCTTGAAGGCATTGCGGCGTACTTTGATAATTCACGAAAGGAGAAGCGGACTGTTCACGCTGTCGGCGATGGAACTTTTATCGTGGATGGGCGTGTGCTGGACCGAAAGGAAATGATGCGCTCAAAAATCCCGGCCGGTCTCTAATGTTGTAACACGTTAGAGCTATTCCCCCGTCGGCCTGCCGCAGCAGGCTATTTGTCAGCCATTGTCCTTTTTGTCAGGGGAATAATTATGGCCGAAACCGCCAGCGCGCCTGCAAGCAGGGCCGCTGATATCAGCATATTGTTCAGGAGAACAGGATCGATGATCAATACGGCGCCGAGACCGAGCATCATCATGCCCGACACAAGCTTAAGCACCCGTCCCTGCCATTCGGTAAGCTTCTTCTTGCCGAGAGTAATAGTAAAAACAACAACGATAATCGCAAGGGGGATCACATACACCACATTGTAGAACGCAAGATAGAAATAGTACATCGGGGCGGAGAGATTGTTAAGGGTCAGTATGCGCGTAAAGACCATCGGGAAGCCGGCCGTGCAGAGCAGTTCATAAGAATTGGCCACTATCGCAAGAACAGCCGTACCGATTATAACGGACATCAGTGAGGTTGATTTCATGAGTTTACGCATACGGTCGAAGAGTTTAGGCTTTGCGCTGTCGGGGATGGTGAGCGAGACGCCCTGGTTGAACATGAAGAAGTCCTTTATATTGATGACCGCTATGATGACGGACACGACACCTGCAATGGTCGTGATAAGGGCCACCTGTCCCATGACGAGAAACAGGTTGAGCCAGGCCGCCATGAACAGAAAATATATGAAACCCGAGAAAAATACAAAGACGCTGCCGATGAGAAACATCTTTTTCCTGGACTGGGCGTATACCAGCAGTCCGAGGAGCGAGAAGAGCACAAAAAAGGCGCACGGGTTGAAGCTGTCGAGTCCGGCAATAATGATGGTCATGAACGGCAGCGACATGTCGGAGACATTGACCTTGCCTATCATCGGTATATTAACGGTCTCGCCCCTGTCGCGGCATTCTTCATCTTCCCGTTCCGCTGTCTTCCCACCGGGCTCCTTTGCAAGCATGGACATGGGATCAGGGGCTCCCTTTTTAGCGACCCTGCGAAGCGACGCCATAATGTCCTGTTTAAGCTGGGGAGAGAACCCGATATGCGCGTCCCTGCCGATTATGGTAACCGGCACTCCGGTGGCATGTATTCCGTAGGCGGCGGCCATTTTATGGAAAAACTGCGCGTTTTGTTCGTTGTACCAGACTTCGTAGTCCCTGACCTGCATCTGGGGATATAGTTTCTTCATCTCTTCCAGAAACGGCTTTTCGTCGGCGCAGTGAGGGCACCCGTTTCCCCAGAAGAAATAGACGGTAAACCGGCCTGCGGAGGCGCCTGTCGCGCCTTTGCCCTCAATCGCCGACACAACTCCGGGTAATGTCCCGGCAGGAGTGTCGCTGCATACCACATCTCCCCGGGTTGAAGGCGCGCAGACTTGTATGCCCGGGTTCGCAATCCCGGCAGCCGGAGCCAAAGAGGCAAAGCCCAGGCAGAGTCCGGCGATGATAATCAGAAAGCGGATTATTCTTCGCGCATTAAATAAAAAACCTATTCCGTCCATATACAACCTCGTTTTTGGAGTCGGGTCAAATCTTTTCAAGCGCCTGTTTGAGATCATCGATCAGATCATCCACATCCTCAAGCCCGAGCGCAAGCCTGACAAGGTTGTCTACAATCCCTATATTGCGGCGGTATTCTTCCGGATAATCGAAGAACGACATCATCGACATCTGGGTCACAAGGCTTTCGCTGCCGCCGAGGCTCGGGGTAATAAGGAAAAGGTCGAGGGAATCTATAAACTTCCTCGTCTCCCGGTCCCCGCCCCTGAGCAAAAAGGTTATAACGCTGCCGAAACCCTTCATCTGTTTTTTGGCGATAGCCCTGTCCGGGTGCGACGCAAGCCCCGGATACCAGACCTTTTCAACCTTTGGGTGGGCCTCCAGCATACGCGCAACCGCCAGCCCCGCGCGGTTATGGTGCTCCATACGCAGCCCGAAGGTCTTGAGCCCGCGTTCAAGCAGAAAACAGGTGAGCGGTCCGGGCATGGCTCCTATCATGCGCTGCATACGGTACAGGTCGTTCAGGAGGTCGTGTTTGCCGAGAGTGACGCCCGCCATCAGATCATTATGCCCGCCGAAATATTTGGTGGCCGAATGTATGACAAGGTCGATGCCCATATCCAGCGGCTTCTGGTTGTAGGGAGTGCCGAGGGTCGAATCTATGATGGTCATGACCTTGTGCTTTTTCGCGACCTTCACAATGGCCGCCAGATCAACCACGCGCATGTACGGGTTTGTGGGCGATTCGGTAAATATTATATTGGTGTTGGGTTTGATCGCCTTCTCGATGGCCTTTGCGTCGGGATCTACCAGGGACGACTCTATGCCGAACTTCGACAGGGTATTGTTGGCGAAATCCCGCGTCTGGCGGTAGCAGTCTTTTGTGAAGATAATATGACCGCCGGGCTTCATGTAGGCCATCAGGGTCAGCACTACCGCGCTCATGCCGGTGGAGAAGAGTATTGCGCGCTCGGCGCCTTCAATTGCGGCAATCTTGCGTTCGCACTCCTGCTGGGTCGGGTTTCCGTAGCGTCCGTATTCATGCTCACGGATCATCCGGCCTTCCTTCTTGGCCTTCATGAAGTCATACACATCCGACGTGTTTTCAAAATAGTAGTTCGAGGTCTGGACAATAGGGGTCGAGACCGAAAAATGCGCGTGATTCACACGGTCCCTGCCGTGCACTCCGAGGGTGGCCGGCTTCCAGTTCTTGGCCGCCGGGGATTTCCTAATCATTGACTTTCCTCCTGTTTTTCAGGGCGTCATGCAGCGCCTTCTTGACCGCGTCCACACTCGCGGGGGCCTCGATGGGACTGTTGGCATAACGGCTCGGAAAATCCATTTTCCCCTCATGATAATTGACCTTGAAATCTGCGAATTTCAGGCCGTGCGCGGTCGAGATGACCACCACATGCTCGGACTTGTCGATCTTGCCGGCGTTGATCAGCTTGATAAGCGCGGCCAATGCGACCCCGGTGTGCGGGCAGTTGAACATGCCGGTCTTGTCGCCCAGCGCGGCGGCGTCGGACAGTTCCTGTTCCGTCGCGTCCATGACTATTCCATTGAACTGTTTCAGCGTGCGGATCGCCTTTTCGATGCTCACCGGGTTCCCGATCTGGATTGCGCTTGCAAGCGTCTTCTGCGCCTGCATGGCCTCAAACGACTCGAAATTCTTCAGATACGAGCGGTACAGCGGATTGGCGCGCTCCGCCTGCGCAACCACTATGCGCGGCAGTTTGTTTATCATGCCGAGATCGCGCATCATGAGCAGGCCGCTTCCGAGCGCCGACACATTGCCGAGGTTGCCGCCGGGGATGATGATTACATCCGGGGCCTGCCAGTCGAACTGCTGGACGATCTCGATCCCGACCGTCTTCTGGCCCTCGATCCTGAGAGAGTTCATGGAGTTGGCCAGATAGAGGGTTTCGTCCTTCGTAATTTCCTGCACAAGGCGCATGCATCCGTCGAAATCCGTGTCGAGCGACAAAACGAGCGAGCCGTTGGCTATGGGCTGGACAAGTTGCGCAATGGATATCTTGCCCTTCGGAAGCAGCACGATGGAGGGGATGCCTGCGGCGGCGCAATAGACCGACAGCGCGGCGGAAGTGTCTCCCGTGGATGCGCAGACAACGGCCTGTATGGGCGCGCCCTCGCTGATCATCTGCTTTACCTGAGACACGAGCACGGTCATGCCGAGGTCCTTGAACGAGCCGCTGTGGGAATTGCCGCAGAGCTTGATCCAGATATTTTCGAGCCCGATGATCTTTCCGAACCTCTCGGCCCAGAAAAGGTTGGTGCCGCCCTCGTAAAGCGAGACTATGTTCCCATCGGCTATCTGCGGGAGTATCCACTCTTTTTTGCCCCATACGCCCGAGCCGTAAGGCCACTGGGTGGATTTGTACCTGTCCTCGAACAGTTTCATCCATGCCTTGGCGTCGCGCCGGGCCAGCGCGTTCATATCATGCCGCACTTCGAGCAGAGAACCGCATGCCTCGCAACGATATATGATTTTATTGAGCGGATAAGTCGTACTGCACTGCGGATTGATACATTGAAACCATGCATTGTATTGCATAAATATCACCCTCTGTATTCAGCCGGTTTGTACTTTTCGCCCTGGGAACCCCTGACGCCCGCCTTCGGACGGCGATCCCGAACATGCCTGGAAATCGCCCTGATATTCACGATTCCGGGCATCTGTCCCAGCGTTTAATATATATTAATATCAGGTTGTGAATCAACCATTTTACGGTGGGCGAACCCGGCGGGAAAACCGTGCATTATGGCCGGCAATATGGGATAAGGAGCAGTCGGCCCCCGTTTCCACTTGGCTTGTCACTTAAGGGTCATTTCCCGGATCTTTATAAGCAATTGCGCAGGCGTATAGGGTTTGGCAAGAAAATCGACCTTGTCCCTTTCAATGCCCTTTTGGGCGATTATTTCATCCGTATGACCGCTGACAAGGAGGACCTTTATCCAGGGACGACTTTTTTTTATCTCATCACACGCCTCTTTGCCGCTCATTAGGGGCATAACAACGTCGAGCATGACAATATTGATACGCTCCGAATTATCACCGAAAAGCTCTACCGCCTCTTTCCCATCCCCGGCCTCGATGACATCATACCCCGCATTTTTGAGGGTAAGGCTCTGCATATGCCTGACCGCTTCATTGTCTTCTGCAAGCAGTATCGTCCCGGCTCCCATGAGACTGAGGCTATCCTGATCATAGTCCCGGCTGAGTTCCCCAATATGATGCGCGCTGCTCGGGAGAAAGACCCTGAACTCCGTTCCGCATCCGATCTCCGTCTTTACACCTATGAAACCGTTGTTCTGCCGGACAAGACCGTAAACGATGGACAGCCCGAGCCCGCTCCCCCTGCCGGCCTCTTTGGTCGTAAAAAAAGGCTCGAATATCTTGTCCAACGCGGCAGCGTCTATGCCGCAGCCGCTGTCTTTAAAAGACATAACCACATAATCTCCGGGCCGGACCGCTTCGCGCACGCAGGCAGGGGCGCAGCCGAGCGAAACCTGTTCCGTTCGTATCTCAAGAGAGCCGCCGTTCGGCATGGCGTCTCTTGCGTTCAGTACGATATTAATTATTATCTGCTCCATCTGTCCGGGGTCTGCAATGACAACACAGGGCTCTTCGCTCAGCTCTTTTACGACAAGGATATCTTCGCCGATTATTTTTGAAAAAAGCCTTTCCTCAAGCTCCATAATCTTGTTTATGTCAACATGCTGCGGGACGGATATCTGTTTCCTGCAAAAAGAAAGCAGTCCCTTCGTGAGCCGCGCCGCTGAAAGGGACGAATTCAGGATTATGTTCAAAAAACTCTTTGGGCGGGATTGCCGCAGCAACTTCAGCCTGAGTATATCCGCGGCGCCGATTATTGCAGTAAGCGCATTGTTGAATTCATGCGCCACTCCTCCGGCAAGCGTTCCTACCGCCTCCATCTTCTGGGAATTTATAAGCTGTTCCTGCAGCCTGGTCCTTTCCGATACGTCACGGCAGATGCCCATGATCATCCTGCTCCCGCCGGGACATTCAATAATGCTCGCCCTGATCTCAACCGACACCCCTCCTCCGTCTCCTGCCGAAATCTCGATATTTGCCATACCGCAGGCCCCAAGGCATATCTGCCGGAATGCCTTTGACGCCTCGTCGCCTGCAGGGCTCAACATCGACACATGGAGACCAATCAGTTCGGACCTCGGCCGCTTCACAAGCCTTTCGGCCTCCCTGTTCATATCAAGAATGAGTTCGGTTTCCGCATCAGCGACAAAGATGGCGTCCCTTGCCTCCTCAAACAGCGCCGATTTATAACGGCTCAATTCGAGAAGCGTCTTTTCAGCCCTTTTGCGTTTTATAACATTTGCATTCAGGATTATTATCGCAACCAGAAGTATTATTATTATCACCAGGGAGAACAGGATGGGCGTTTCATGCCGTTCATAAAATGAAACCGGCCTGTTAATAACAATACTGCCCGGAGGCAGACGGTCGGGGGGTATCCCAAGCCTCTGCATTATCACGTAATCGAATATGGGGGCCGAATGATCGGTCGTATCCACAGGTATCGCAGAGGGGTTTTCTCCCGCCAATATCCGCAGGGCGATATGCCCGGCCTTTCTTCCATGCTCAACGCCGGAGCGCATATTGCCGCCCAAAACACCATGCCCAAGCAGTGTCTCATGTGTGGAATACACGGGTATGCGGTTTCCCGATGTTATCATGCGCGTGCTTTCCGGGATAGTCATGGTTTTCCCCGAGCTGTCCGTTATCAGGGATGCGATCAGCGCAACAGCGCCCTCAGGAAGATCATTGACCGTCTGTTGCATCTCTTCAAATGTCATCGGCGGTACAAATGAAACTTTTACATTGCCCCTGACCATATCAAGATGCCGTTCCATCTCCCGGCGTGTCTCGAGCCCCGTCACGGTATAATCGTTGAGAATCACTATGTGTTTTGTCCCGGGATTCACCTGCATAATAGTCTCTATCGAATACCTGATGTCCGTGACCTCGGCTATTCCTGTGATCCTGTCATGCCCTTTCAGCATGGACGGGCTATAGTTGTTGATGCCGGCAAAAACAATGGGCGAATCGCTGAACAGTCCGGCCCGGCAGGCAAGCAGCAGGTCAAGGGCCGGATTGTCGAGCGCTATTACAAGGTCCGGCTTCCTGCCTGCATACTTGCCGGCCAGAAAAGACGTCATTTCCCGCATGTGCTTCCGGCCTCTGAATCTTTTGGTGTCAAGATATTCTACGGAAACCGGCATTCCCGGATACTTTTCGCGCAGGGCCTCAAGCACACCGGACAGTTCTCGATCAGCCCATTCCTGGCCATAGTGATAGGAGTTAATTATGACGATGTTGGGATCTGAAGCATATGAAAAAGGAACGGAGAAAAAAGAGACGAAAAATAGCAGGCCCGCCAGGATATAAATCATGCAATCGGTTCCCTCTATTATCTTTTTTTACCATATTGAATATACCGGATTGCGCGATATTATTGCCACTATAAAATGATTAATCATTGCAACAATGTCTCCGTCAGCCCGAGTAATCGGGCTGCAATCGCTTCAGCGTCAAGTGTCCCTGTTACATCGACCCAATGGATGCCCTCTTCTTTTCTGAACCAGGTGAACTGCCGCTTGGCGTAGTTGCGTGAGCCTTTTTTTATCAGCTCCACCGCCTCATCAAGGGAAATCTCTCCCTCAATATGCCTGACAAGTTCTTTATAGCCTATTGCCTGGAGGGCGGAAATTCCGGAGACCGGACCCGTATGCCGCCTGCGGATTTCGGTGAGGACCGTATTCACTTCTTCAGGCAGTCCCCCGGCCATCATCCGCTCAACTCGCCTGTCTATCATTGAATAAAGCTCCGGGCGGTCACGGGTAAGCCCGATCTTCACAAACTCAACAGGCAACTTCTCCGTATGTTCAGCCTGCATCATAGACATGGTGGATTCCCCTTTTATGCAGACCTCCAGCGAGCGGATTATCCTTCTCAGGTCATTAGGCCCGATACGACCGGACGCCCCGGGATCGGCGTCCGCCAGTTTTCTGAAGAGTATGCCCGGTTCCCGCAACTCCAGGTCCATAAGCTCCTTGCGCAGGGCCCAGTCGGCCGCAGGCCCGTCGAATATGCCTCGCGTCATAGCCTTTACGTACAGCCCCGTGCCTCCGACAATAAGGGGCAGGATATCCCGGGCCTGGAGTCCGGCAATTATCCGGCCCGCCTCTTCCACATATCTGCCTGCGCTGTAAGACTCCCACGGGTCTGCAATATCAATCATATGGTGCCTGATTTCGCGCCGCTCCGCGGGCGTCGGTTTTGCAGTGCCTATATCCATCATCCTGTAAATCTGCATCGAATCAGCGCTGATTATCTCCGCGCGCAATCTCCCTGCAAGCAGGACGGATGCGGACGTCTTGCCGGAGCCGGTCGGGCCAAGCAGTATGAGCGCCTTTTTCATTGGAAAATTGCCATATAAAAGATTTATAATATCTGTTCATTATAGCAAAGATCAGCGCTGATTCAACCGGGACAGGCGCCCCGGGCCGGAAGGAGAATACGGATGTTGCAGAAGAAAGAGAAATATGTTGTTGCAGTAGTCGGGGCCACCGGCGCGGTCGGCAACGAGATGATCGGCACGCTCGAACAGCGCAATTTCCCTGTAGAGAAGCTCAGGCTTTTTGCCTCTGAAAAATCAGAGGGCAAGAAACTCGAATTTCGCGGGGAAAAGATCGCCGTAGAAAGTCTTGATGCAAATTCCTTCAGGGGCATAGATATAGCCCTTTTTTCCGCAGGCGGAGAGAGGTCGAAGATATGGGCCCCGGTTGCCGCGGCGGCGGGTTGTGTGGTAATCGACAATTCGAGCCAGTGGAGGATGGACCCCTCCGTCCCGCTGGTGGTGCCGGAGGTCAACCCAAAAGACCTGGATTGGCACAAGGGCATAATAGCCAATCCCAATTGCTCTACCATCCAGATGGTGGTGGCCCTGAAGCCGGTCCATGACGCTGCAAGGATCAAACGCGTTGTGGTAACAACCTTCCAGGCCGTTTCGGGCACCGGCAAAAAGGCTATTGACGAGCTGATGCAGCAGACCACTGAGCTGCTCAATTTCCGCCAGGCCAAGTGCAATGTTTATCCTCACCAGATAGCCTTCAATGTGCTTCCTCATATCGACAAGTTCGAGCCGAACGGTTATACAAAGGAAGAGATGAAGATGGTCAATGAGACCGTAAAGATAATGGGCGACGAATCGATAAGGGTTACTGCAACCACGGCGCGTGTGCCCGTCTTCAGGGGACATTCCGAATCGGTGAATATCGAGACCGAAAAAAAGATCACGGCCGCCGAGGTAAGGGAAATCCTTGCTGCGGCCCCCGGAGTGACCGTATTCGACGCGCCCGACAAGAACATCTATCCGCTTGCCATCCAGTGCGACGGCAGGGATGAGGTGTTTGTCGGAAGGATACGCGAGGACGAATCCATCCCGAACGGCATCAATATGTGGATAGTGTCGGACAATCTCAGAAAGGGCGCGGCCCTGAACGCAGTGCAGATTGCGGAAGTCCTGATCGGCAAATAACAAAAATTTATTCTCATACAGGAGGCGCGGCATGGCAAATGGTAAAGACTTTTTTTTCACGTCGGAATCCGTTACGGAGGGGCATCCCGACAAGATCGCGGACCAGATATCGGACTCGGTGCTTGACGCAATTATCGGACAGGACCCTTATGCGCGCGTGGCTTGCGAATGCCTTGTCACGACCGGTATGGCCTTTGTCGCGGGCGAAATAACCACCGACTGCTATGTGCATATCCCGGACATTGTACGCGAGACGATAAAGAATATAGGCTACACAAGGGCAAAATACGGGTTCGATTTTGAGACATGCGCGGTAATAACCTCCATTGATAAACAGTCCGGAGATATAGCCATGGGCGTGGATGTGGGAGGCGCCGGCGACCAGGGACTCATGTTCGGCTATGCCTGCGATGAGACCCCCGAGCTGATGCCGATGACCATCATGCTCGCTCACAAGCTTTGCCGCAAGCTTACAGAGGTGCGCAAACAGGATGTACTGAGCTATCTCAGACCGGACGGCAAGTCCCAGGTCTCAATTGAATACAGGGACGGGAAGCCCTACAAGGTGCGCACTGTTGTCATCTCGACGCAGCACAGCCCCGACATTACCCTGAAAGAGATCCGTGAAGACATCATCGAAAAGGTCATCAAACCGGTCATACCTGCGCATCTGCTCGATGAGGAGAGCGTGGTGTATCATATCAACCCGACCGGTCGCTTTGTTGTCGGCGGCCCGCAGGGAGACACGGGACTGACGGGCAGGAAGATCATAGTCGACACCTACGGCGGCGTCGGAAGTCACGGCGGCGGCTGCTTCTCGGGCAAGGACCCTTCAAAGGTCGACCGTTCCGCCTCCTATATGGCCCGCTATATTGCAAAGAACATTGTGGCTTCGGGCATAGCCGCAAAGTGCGAGATCCAGCTCGCTTACGCCATAGGAGTGCCGGAGCCGGTGTCGGTGTTCGTCGATACTTTCGGCACGGGGAAGCTTGTGGATTCGGGAATTGCAAAACTTATACAGAAGAATTTCGATATGACGCCCAAAGGCATAATCGGGAAACTCGACCTGCGCAGGCCGATCTATAAACAGACCGCCGCTTACGGTCACTTCGGCAGGACTGAGGAAGGGTTTACCTGGGAGAAGACGGACGTTGCCGCAGACCTGAAAAAGGTTGCGGGTATATAAATTTATTCACCGGCAACAGATAAAATTATGGAGGTAATATGGCGAAACATGATGTAAAAGACCTTTCCCTCGCCAAAAAAGGCGCGCTGCGAATTGAGTGGGCTGCCCAGGAAATGCCCGTACTGAAGATCATCAGGGACCGCTTTGCGAAGACACGGCCGCTCAGGGGGATCAGAGTATGCGCCTGTCTCCATGTCACAACCGAGACCGCCATGCTCATGGAAACGCTCAAGACGGGCGGAGCCGAAATTGCGTTATGCGCGTCAAACCCCTTAAGCACGCAGGATGACGCTGCAGCCTCTCTCGCAAAAAACAGCGGGATCGCCGTCTTTGCGATCAAGGGTGAAGACACAAAAACATATTATCGCCATATGAAAGACGCCCTCGCAATAAAACCGCAGATTACGATGGATGACGGAGCTGATGTGGTATCGATGCTGCACAAGGAAGAAAAGGGGCTGCTGAACGGCGTAATAGGCGGGACCGAAGAAACCACAACCGGGGTAATCAGGCTGAAGGCAATGGCTGCGGACGGCGCATTGAGGTATCCCATCGTTGCGGTAAACGACGCCTACACAAAACACCTGTTCGACAACCGTTATGGGACCGGCCAGAGCACCCTTGACGGAATCCTGCGCGCAACAAATCGCCTTATCGCCGGGTCGGTCTTTGTGGTCGCAGGATACGGATGGTGCTCGCGCGGAATTGCCATGAGGGCAAAGGGACATGGGGCGCGCGTAATAGTAACAGAGGTCAATCCGCTCAAGGCGCTTGAAGCGATGATGGACGGCTTTGAGGTAATGCCCATACTGGAGGCTTCCAGAATCGGCCATATATTTGTGACCGCAACCGGTGATATCAACGTAATCTCCGAAAAATGCTTCAAGGTCATGAATGACGGCGCAATCATTTCCAACTCCGGACATTTCAATGTGGAGATCGACATCCCTGCGCTCAAGAAAATGGCCAGGGCGCGCAGGATCATCCGGGATTTTGTGGAGGAATACACCCTTGGCAACGGCAGGCGCATATATCTGCTGGGTGAAGGCAGGCTTATTAATCTGGCGGCGGCGGAAGGCCATCCTTCTGCGGTCATGGACATGAGTTTTGCGAACCAGGCGCTGTGCGCCGAATATATGGTCAAGAACGCCAAAAAACTGGAAAAGACGGTTTACAGCGTTCCGGAGACGATTGACAAAGAGGTGGCCCGGCTGAAACTGAAGGCCATGGGAATTGATATCGACGTCCTTACTCCCGAACAGAAAAAATATCTTTCGAGCTGGGAGATGGGGACATAGTTCCGGGATTACGCCAATAAAAAAAAGGGGCTGGAAAAGCCCCTTTTTTATTGTCTGTTCGCTTCATCCGTAATTATTATGACCGTGACGCCCTTCCCCTTTTGCGTTCGATATTACCGGAGCTCCTGAGTTTCTTGAGATGGAATTTACCGATCGCCACAACCTTCTTGTCCTTGAAGATAACGGGGGTCATATGACGTTCCGTAACCGGCTTACCCTCTCTGGGTTCCCTGTTCAGATAGAACAACACCTCATATAACTGACCATCTTTGCCAGTTATTTGTTCGCGCTTCGCAGGGTTGTGGGCGGATTTCATGATCAACTCGACCAGCGACTTGTCCATTCCGACATATACCCTTAGCAGTTTTTCGTCATTTGCCGCAGCAACCCTTGCCATAGGGCTCAACTTTTCAGCCTGCTGCCCCTTGGTCTTTGCTCCGGGAGTCGAAACAACCTTCCGCCCATGATGCAACTCTTTCTCAACAGAAGGATGCGACTCGGCCTTCTGCTTTACCCCGGCAGGCAGGGTGGAATCCGGAGTTTCAACCGGCGCAATTGCAGTAACTTCAGGCTTCGATTCGGGAGATACTTTCTCGACCGGCTGCAGTTTATCCGCAGGCTGCGCCTCCACAACCTCCGGCGGCATGGATGCGGAGTCATGCCCCCCGGTGGTCGCGCAACCGGAAACAAGCAGCAGGAGAAGTAATATGACTAAGGATTTCATTCGATATTAACCCTAAGATTCCCTATACCCTCTTCTTCCCCTTTGTCTTCGCCTGCGCAGTTTTATTGAGCGCCTTGACTGCGGGCTTCACGTTTTTCCCTCGTTTTACCGCCGTCTTTTTTATTGCCGCAACCCGTACGGACGACTTGGCCTTCACCCTGGGGGCTACCGTTTTAGACTTTTCGTTGCGGGCCGCCGACTTCGCAACTTCCGCCTGCCTCGCCAACTCGGCCTTCTTTTTACGGGCCGCCTCTTCAGCAATTTTGGCGCGCCTGGCTGCTTCAGCCTTCTCTTTACGGGCCGCCGCCGCCTTCGCAATCCTCGCCTGTCTGGCCGCCTCGGCCTTCTCTGCAAGCGCAGCCTCTTCAGCGATTTTGGCGCGCCTCGCTTCTTCAGCAATCTTCGCACGCCTGGCTGCTTCAGCCTTCTCTTTACGGGCCGCCGCCGCCTTCGCAATCCTCGCCTGTCTGGCCGCCTCAGCCTTCTCTGCAAGCGCAGCCTCTTCAGCAATTCCGGCCTGTCTGGCCAACTCGGCCCTTTCTTTACGCGCGGCTACGTTCGCAATCCTCGTCTGCCTGGCCTCTTCAGCCCGTTTTATCTTTTCCGCCTCTTTTGCGATTTTTGCCTTTTTTGCTTCCTCTTTTTTCCTGATCTTTTCCGCTTCTTTTATGAGCCTGGCCTGTCTGACGGCCTCCGCCTTCCTGGCGGCCTCCGCCTCTTTCGCAGCCGCTGCCAGTCTTGCTTCTTCGGCTTTTCTTTCTATTTCGGCCTGTTTTGCGGCCTCGGCTTCTTCCCTGGCTATGCGCGCGGCCTTTTTGGCCTCTTTCTTCTCCAGATATTTGTTACGGGAATCATTCACAACCGCCTTGATTCCAGTCGTGAATTGATCAAACACAAGGGGTGAATTTTCGAACTGCGCAGCCTCGGGCCTGCTCTTTTCCCAATAGCGCATCAAAACCATATTGCAGGCAATAGTAAGGGTTATGGCAAGAGGGTCTGCGACGAATACAAGCATCAATATCGCAAAAAAGACCACATTGTCCTGCTCGGCATGGAGCATGCGGGCCACATACGCGATCGGGCCTATATGGGATTCATAAGCGAGACTCTTGATCTTCAGTTCCTGTATGCGCGGCTCAAGCGCAGTGAGCCGGTCCCTGAGCTCTGCCTGCTCATCGCTGAACTCCCTCGAAAGGCGTATCTTGTTGGCAACTGAATCGGCAGGCAGCATGAGAATCTGGTTGTTGATGACCTCGATTCTCTCTTTTTTTGCGGCATATTCGCTCTCTATAATCTTCAGCTCGCGGGAGAGCAGACTGAAGTCTTCAGATGTTTTTTGATAACCCTGGCTCAAAAATCCGAAGATGCCGACCGAGGTTATAAGCATAAGGGCTGCAAGGAAGGTGAGCAGCAGGTACTTGAAAAGCCTGTTCATCATCATCCAGTAGCGGAACAGATAGATGGCCACACTTATCTTGCCGGCCTCAAGGGTGATCCCCATTATCATTGCCGGAATATAATTGTAGGAAAACATGCTGGCGATTCCGACGACCGAAAAAGAGGCCGCAACGCAAATCAGAGATAGTGTAACAATAATAAGGAATATGATAAACATATGACTCCCCCCCGGATAATGCATATATTTGTCCGCATATATACGAAATAATCAAACTATATCATCATGTAACCCTATTGTCAACATTGCGGCATTTCAGCGCCTTATGTCACAGCTAAAGTAAAGCAAGTAATATACCGTAGTATTATATGTGATTCACCGGTTTCCTTTCAATTTATCGGACAGGGCCGTCCACAACCGTATCCGATATCACGAAGATAGTATATATTATTGGAAGGATGTCTGTGAATCGCATAGATTAATTTTCCGCCGTTTTTTTTGTCTCCGGAGTCCCGAATATGACGAAACATTGACAAATCGGAAGATGTCAATCATCATATAAGTACCGGGGGGATATGATGCCCGGCATGATATCCGGAGACAAAGACGCAGGTTGTGCGGCCTTTATCGGATAGCGCAGCCCTGAGGTGTATCTTAACAAATATTGACGGACAGGAAAGATACGAAATTTGGAAAACGGTGATCTTGATTATTTCAGGGAATGGTTCCGGGGATTCTGCCGGAATTATTATCGCAGCGACCAAAGGGAGCAGATGAATATTCTGCTCAAGGAGAAGCATTCGCTCCTCGTTGCTGAAAATGCGATAGTCATCGCAAAAGGCGAGGCATTTGGGACCGGCGATCTGATGACGGCCGAAGTCGCCGGACTGTTTCACGATATCGGGCGGTTTCCCCAATATGCAAAATACAGGACCTTCGTGGACGGCGTCTCGGTAAATCATGGCCGGCTGGGCGCGGAGACTCTCTCGGACGAAGGCGTACTTTCGCGGCTTCCCAAAAGAGAGCAGGATATTATTTTATTTACCGTCGGATTTCATAACGCCTTTGTTGTGCCTGACACGGGCGACCGTGAGACGGCCCTCTTCACAAAACTTGTGCGCGACGCGGACAAGATAGATATCTGGAGGGTCTTCTGCGAATACTATGAGGCGCCTGCTGGAAAAAGGGCGGATGCAGCGCCCCTCGGGCTCCCGGATTCGCCCTCCTGGTCAAAAGAGGCGACAGCAAACATAATGAAAAGAGAAGCAGTAAAACTGGCGCAAGTCGGGACGATGAATGACCTCAAGCTGCTTCAATTGTCATGGGTCTTTGATCTTAATTTCAGGTCATCGTTCAGGCTTGTTCTGGAAAGGGACTGTATCAAACGTATGGCAGAAACCCTGCCTGCGACGGATGATATTGAGAGGGCAATTTCTGTTGTTCAGGACCATGTGAACAGGATGGCTGTTTGAGCGCCGTGGGGAAAAGCGGCATTTGCCGGATTCAGGTCGGGGGATTGGGATATGGAAAAAGAAAATAAGGTTACAGCAGTTTTTTATATCACGGAAAAGGCGCACTCCATTGCAGATGACATAGCGTATCTGTACGCCGGGGCAAAGGCGATCAAATTCAGCACAGAGATTCTGCCGGCAATGTGGCATCGATACAGCAGCCTCGTTTTTGTCATGGCGGCAGGCGTTGTTGTGCGGGCAATAGCCCCGCTTGTAAGGGACAGGGAAAACGACCCTTCCGTTGTCGTAATCGACGAGAACGGCGAATTTGTCATCAGCATGATGAGCGGACATCTGGGCGGAGCCGAGGATCTCGCCGGAGAGATAGCCTCCCTGCTCGAGGCCAAACCGGTGATAACCATTCCTTCCAATACAAATCGTATGCCGTCAATAGAGCTTTGGGCCTCAGAGAAAAGGCTTTTGATCGAAGATAGCGACCTGCTTCCGGATTTGGAAACCCGGCTGATGAACAACGGCTTCCTGCGGGTATATTCCGAAAATGAGACCGAATTGCCGGATATTTTTTTAAATGAGCCGGACCCTGAAAACGCCGACATCATTATCAGCGCATCCCGCCGCCTCCAGTTCGATGAGAACGACGGCAAGCCGCGGCTCTATCTCAGGCCTCGCCGGATAGTAGTAGGGATTTCATGCAACAGCGACGTTGATGGGTCCGAGATAGAAGAAGCGGTGAACATAACTTTTTTCGAAAATAATCTGTCGAGCCTTGCCATAGGCCTGATCGCAACCCTCGATAAAAAGGCAAACTCTCCCGGCCTTGTCGGGTATGCCGACAAATGCGGTGTTGAAATCCGTTCATTCACGGCTGAAGAAATCAACAAGGTCAAAGGTGTGGAGAGGTCCGAAGCCGTATTCCAGAAAACCGGAGCTTATGCAATTGCGGCTCCGTCCGCCATACTTGCGTCGCGCTCCGACAGTCTCCTGATACCCAAGACCAAATCCGGCAATGTTACGGTGGCCGCTGCCCTGACAAGGGACCGCTCAGCCGGGAAACTTTATATCGTCGGCATTGGTCCGGGCATCAACATGCATATCACGCAGCGAGCCAGGGCGGCCATAAAAGAATCCGATGTAGTCATAGGCTATGAAACTTATCTCAACCTCGTTCCCGACCTCATAACCGTGAAGGACATCATTACTTCGGGTATGATCCGGGAAAACGAACGCTGCCTGAAGGCGATAGAACTTGCGCTGTCGGGCAAGACCGTATCTCTTATCAGCGGCGGTGACCCGGGTATTTATGCGATGGCCGGACTGGTGTACGAAATACTAAGTTCCGAAAACTGCGGCGACGCGGGCCATGGATTCAACACGGGCTGCGAAAATCTGTCGGTCGAAGTAATACCCGGCATATCGGCGCTGAACGCATCGGCTGCAAGGCTCGGGGCCCCGCTCATGCATGATTTTGTTTCGATAAGCCTTTCCGACGGGCTAACCCCGTGGGAGACCATAGAAAAAAGGCTGGAAGCCGCTGCAATAGCGGATTTCGTGATCGTGCTTTATAACCCCAAGAGCGAGGGGGCAAATGATCTGTTCAGCCGCGCAATAGAGATAATCAGCCAATACAAAAAACCCGAGACCCCGGTTGGAGTGGTGAAGTGCGCTATGCGGCCGGATGAGGATATAATCTTAACTACCCTTGAAAAGGCGGGCCGTTTCCCGATCGATATGCAAACGACGGTCATTGTCGGCAATTCCGGCACCTTTGTCTGGAAAAACCGAATGATAACCCCGAGGGGATATAAATCCGTGCCCGCCGCCTAACCCGGCAAAAACAGACCGGTAACCGTTTCCCTGACATATCTTCTGACCTCGGGATCAAAAAGCAACCCTACATGGTGGGCATGAAAATTCCTGTGCGCGGACGCGCCCGGCCAGATCGAACTCGAAGCCGTTACTACTCCGTCGCCCATGCCGGCGCGCAATTCGTCCGGTTTCATGCCGGCCGGGAGAATGCCGGACAAAACGGCCATTACGGGTTTGCCGGACAACCTTATAAGCGAGGGGTCGGAGCCGCCGATGGATACCGTACTGATCCCAACCACAGGTTGTGAAGACAGGGACCGGATGAATGCGGAATCCGGAAGCATCTCCTTTATGCCGCTGCTGCCCAGAAACCCGAGTATCCTCTGTATTGCAGACGCAGATTCCTTTTTCTGCCCGGCGTCGATGAGCTTCTTCAGGGCTGCAGCGAATGGGGCCAGATGATCGGCCCATTTCGCGATTGACGAACCGTGGTGCGGCGAGCCGATGGTTATCACGCCGACAACATTATTCACGCATTGCTCAACAAGCATCCTCGCCAAAAGGCCGCCCCTGCTGTGTCCTATCAGGACAACGGGCCCGGAGGCATGAGCAGCCGCTATCTCTTGCAGCTCCCCAAACGCAACCATTGCGTCTCCTGCAGGCCTCTTCTGGCTCCAGGTAAGCGTTGGAAAATCGAGTGCGCGAAGGTCGTCAAGGGAATTCTTCAGCTCCATGTCGGGGACCAATATGCGCAACGGATACTTGCCGCCCAATATTCGGGCGTTTGCCGGATCGGACCAGACAGCGGCGTCCATGCCGAGACCGTGTATGAAGATTACAAGCGGTTTCGCGGGGTTGCCTTTATGAAACACTATTCCCTGATCCAATTTTCACATCCCTGTTTGTCGGGCGGTCGTCAATCAATAATTATATAATATCCCTCAAGTTTGCCTGAGGAACCGAGTTTGCACGAAAGTCCGCTCATGCTGGAACTCCCATAAGCAGTGGAGGCCCCATACAACCTGAGAAATTTTTTTGCGTCATCTATCTCGAACATCCCGCCGCCCGCAACAGACCACTCCGGATCATTAATATAAAAAAAATCTTTTTTAGCGTTATACTGCCCTGCAATATTGTTGAGGCTGCAGAACCTCTCTACGATGTTCGCATGGTAGACGGAAAGCTCGCGTGGAGACAGGGCCAGATATTCCTTCTTTTCGATCTCATTTATCATTTGGACGAATTTGCCGCTCCGCTTTGCCGGGACAGTCAGCCTCATCATCTTTTCAAAATAAACAAATGAATAGTCGACAAGAAGAAATTTCACAAGAGTCCCCTTCCTGATATATCCTTCTTGATCTTACCCGAAAACGCTTATAATATCCAGAAGCCCTGCAATATCAACTGCGGGACGCGCCTCCCCGGGGTTACCATGTTCGGCGCATTCGGGCGCGGACATTAATAAATAATGGGTATACGGGGGGGACTTTAGTCGGTAATATGCCAAACAGTGTCCTGTTGAAACAGCAAAGGCTGCCGGACGATCAGCCGGGCAGCCTTTAACTTATTGATAAAAAGAAATATTCTTTGGTGGCGGGGGCAGGATTTGAACCTACGACCTTCGGGTTATGAGCCCGACGAGCTACCGGACTGCTCCACCCCGCTGGTAGATACATTACCCGAACAACCCCGTCTATGTCAACGCCGGCCTTACAAACCCGCTCCAGACAACGGTTTCAGGATACCATGTATGAAAGTAATGATGTAAATTGTTATAATAAACCCCATGAAAAAGATCATATTAGCCATCCTTATCCTTGTTTTACCGTCAACGGCGCTTGCGCAACCTGTAATTAAATTCAGCGAAGACATCTATAATTTCGGGGTAGTAAACGGCAAGAGCGCACTGGAACACACGTTCGAGGTCAGTAATGAGGGGACCGAACCCCTGATCATTAAGCAGGTAAGCCCGCCCTGCTATTGCACTGCGGCAATAATCAGCGCAAATGTGCTCAACCCGGGGGAGAAAGGCAAAATAGCCGTTACGTTTGACCCCGACAACTATAAGGGTCCCGTGGTTAAAGAAGTATGGGTTTTCAGCAATGACCCAAAAAGACCCAAGGTGACGCTTTTCATTAAGGCTGAAATAGTGAACGAGTAAAATGAACTCCCCTATCGAGCTCCTGCCTTCTTCAATAATTCCGTAAATCCGGTGAGCCCTTCTTCCTGTGCGATGGAAAGCGCCGTTTCGCCCTTACCGGTCCTTGCGTTTATATCAGCGCCTTTGGTGATCAGGACCTTGCCCACCTCGATCCTGTTGAATAATACTGCGTACATAAGCGGAGTCCAGCCCGCTTTTGACCTGGCGTTGACATCGGCCCCTTTTTCGATTAACAATAATGCCGTTTCGTTCTTGCCGAAATATTCGGCAAGCATCAGGGGTGTCCAGCCCAGCCAGTCTTTTTCATCGATGTCGGCCTTTCTGTCTATAAGCGCCTGCGCAATATCGTTGTGCCCATACATGGCTGCATACATAATCGGCGTCCAGCCGTCCTTGTCCCTTATGTTGATATAAAAATGTTTATTTTCTATTATCTTCTTTACCGATGGCAGATTCCCGGCCTTAATAGCGCTCACAAGCGGCATGGCAGGATCGTCGTCGCAAAAAGCCGCGCCGGCATTCAGTGTCAGGGCAAGTATCATTATTATCGCCGCCAATATTTTCATATTTCACGCTCCTTAATTACCCGCAACAGTCCCGCCTTTTGCGGACCATCTTTATTATACTTCACCCGGTCACCGGCTATTGATAATAGCGCAGAATGCGAAAAAAATAAAAGCGGCGCGATTTTGCATTACTGTCCTTCATAGCCCCTGGACACAGGCCCGCGCTGCTGCTTCTTTTCTGATTGCGCCGCCTTGTCGGCAAGCATCTTTTCTTTGGCCCTCTTTGAGCGTTTTCTCTTCTGACGACGGATCTTTTCGACCCTTTTTTGCTCTTCACTTTGGGCGCCCATTATCCGCTCCCCGATCTTTTTCACAAGCAGGACGCGGGCATGGTAGCGGTTGAGCGCCTGGGAGCGCTCCTTCTGGAACTTGACCTCTATGCCGGTAGGAAGATGTTTCAGATAAACGCATGTGGAGGTCTTGTTGACATTCTGTCCACCATGCCCTCCGGAGCGCACAAATGACTCTTCGATGTCCTCTTCCCTGATGCCGAAGGACTCCATCTTTTCCCTGAGAGCATGTTCTTTTGCCTGACTTACCGGAAAGATATTCATACTAAATGTTACGATATCCGGCGCGAATTATCCATATACCTTAAAGTCGGGCAAGAGCTGTGCGTCATTAATATTTCATTGTCATCCGCCAATGTGATAAAATTCAGATATGATGGTTTGTTATTGCCGGAGTCTCTTATGAAAGACCGTCCCATTAAAATCGACGGTATCGGAAACCAGGATACCATCAGCCCGGACAATGTTCTGCCCTCTGTGTCAAAGACCGGCAGCAAGACATTCGACAGCCTGCTCAAGACCTCTTTCAAAGAGATAAACAGTTCCCCTGTCATCTTTAAAAAAACCCTGTTCAATATGGACGCCCCCGTGTCTGCAACCGTTAAGACGTCGGGCCCGGGCTTCAGGAGCGGCCTCGCCATTGTGTTAAGGAATGAAGGGAAAGGTTATGTAAAGAATGACGCGCAGAAGGGACCGTCAAAGATGGGGATACTGCAGTCGACTGCGCGGGATTACGGCTATTACGGAAAAATCAAAAACATTACGCGGGCGCAAACCGAAGCAATATACAAAAAGATCTGGGACAAATCCGGGGCCGCAAGCCTGCCTTACCCGCTGAGCGCCGTCCATTTCGACACGTATGTCAACAGCCCTGCGGCAGCGAGAAAGATACTGAAACAGTCCGGGGGAGATGTGGACACATATCTGGACCTCAGGGCGCAACGTTATTCTCGGCTCGCCGCCGTCAAACCCGCCAGGTTCGCCAAATATCTCAATGGCTGGATGAACAGGATCAGCGGCCTGCGCAATATCGCAACCGCATACGCAAAAGCCACAGGGACCGGCAACAAGATCGCGTAGCGTCGGCAGACTGAGCGGTGGCCTCAATGACATCCACATCTCGGCCCGCCATGGTTCGACAGGCTCACCAGCCGGGGCATAATATTAACTGGGTAATTAGGCAACCGCATGATATTATTGCCATAAAGCGGATACGGAAAATATATTCAAAAAGTTGGGATTATCTACTACAGAGGCGATCACGGTTTTTTTCAGCCAGGTGAGGCTCCTGAAAGGGCTGCCCTTTGAGGTAAAGATTCCTAACAAGACAACTTCAGGAAGACCGATGCCGGCAGCGAGCTTAATGAGTATAAGAGCTTGAAAAAGTTCAGGCAAAAAATGATTGCCGAATGATGAAATTTCTCACTACCAACCGGATTGAACCTTTCCTTTTTTAGTTTTCCGATTTACTTTTGCTCCTCAAATGGGGTACAATAGAACATGGACGTAGATAATAAAAGAGAAGGGTAAGAACATACATGGCGAAGACTGAGACCATACGAGCAAGAGTAGAACCTTCGCTAAAAGAAGGGGCTGAGGTCATTTTTGAAAAGCTGGGGTTGTCCAGCACGGAGGCAATAACCCTTTTTTATAAACAGGTTATGTTAAGAAGAGGACTTCCTTTCAATGTCGAGCTGCCAAACAAGGAGACAGCGGAAACGCTTCGCAAGGCCCGTCAAGG
>JGI20214J51088_10000368_pt1 | contig 31973 bp, 25 predicted proteins | sample WetSurMetagenome_FD_51088 | JGI IMG/M metagenome (IMG submission 51088) | reverse complement strand
ACAATACTCATTAAATTATAGTATAATATTGTAAAAAAAATAAATTTAAAAAGGGGATTAAAAATGGATAAAAAAATAAATAAATTAGTCATAGGCCTAATTATTTGTATCTTATGTGTTCCAACCGCAGTCAGTGTCAACGGAGATATCCTCAATGACACCTTGGCGTTTTTTCAAAAAAACACTGAAAACACCAATGAACGATTTATCAGTATACCTGATTCATCAATCTTGTTGAAACTCTGGGATGGCACACTTAATACAAACGAGATTGTACCGTTTTATTCGATAAGTTTAGATGGAGGAAAAACTTTTGTAAGAACGGTTCAGCCTTGTTACGAAATTGGATTGAGATATGCTCATTTCGACCCTGCTAAAGGGGAACCATCGATTGAGCCTCTTTTAACGGCAAATAGCGACACCCATTTATTTATCGTTCAGTTTTTCACCCAGCCTCTCAAAGAGTTCAACGATGCGATAACAGCATGTGGCGGTGTGGTACGGCATTATATCGCTCAATATGCTTATCTTGTCGAGATGGGAGAATATGCAAGAGCACAGGTTGAATCCTTCCCCTATGTCCGTTGGGTTGGGTCCTATCATCCCGCCTATAGGCTTGAAGAATTCATGATTGATAATTTGGAAAACGCCGACCAGAGGTACCCTCTTCAACGGTATAACATCCAGGTGCTTTCAGCTGAACAAAAGACCATCGTCGCAGAACGTATCAAAGAAATTGGTGGGATAGTAAATAAGGCAGATGCAGGAAAATTCCTCATTGAAGCCACCTTATCACCAAATCAGCTTTTCTCGGTCGTTCGCTGGGATGAAATATTATTTGTAGACCGATGGAGCCCCTACGAAGTAGATATGGATATTGCACGTGAAATTGGTGGGGCAAATTACATTGAATCAGTCGCAGGCTACAATGGGAGCGGTGTCCGAGGGGAAGTCTTCGACATTGGGTTTAACATTGCTCATATTGATTTTCAATCCCGTCCGTTGATCCTACATGGGAATGTCGGGAGTGACTCTCATGGTGCCTCAACCTCAGGGATTGTCTTCGGAGATGGGACCGGTAACCCAAAAGGTAGAGGGTTGCTCCCTGCAGGTCAAGGAATTGTCGGTGACTTAAATTATATTGGGTTAGAGGGGATGAATCGGTATAACCATACTGGAGAGTTATTACAAGGTCCTTACTACGGGGTGTTTGAGACATCTAGTGTTGGAAACGATCGAACAACCGAGTACACCACGATATCCGCGGATACTGATACCGCGCTCTTTGATTTTGACGTACTTCATTGTCAATCTCAAAGCAATGCAGGTGATCAAATGTCACGACCGCAGGCTTGGGCAAAGAACATCGTCTCTGGCGGTGGCATCTACCATTATGATACCCTGACAAAAGCCGATGACCAATGGAACTACGGTGGCAGTATCGGACCTGCTACCGATGGAAGGATAAAACCAGACCTCTGTTCATTCTATGATTGGATATTCACCACAACATCAGGAAGTCCAACAGCTTACACCGACAATTTTGGTGGTACGAGCGGAGCAACACCGATCATTGCCGGTCATTTCGGTCTATTTTATCAGATGTGGTCTGATGGGATATTCGGAAACAAAATCGACCCACAGGGCACCGTCTTTGAAAACCGTCCTCATATGACGACGGCAAAAGCTATGATGATCAACACTGCCGATCAATACCCATTCAATGGAACAACCGAGGATAAAACACGTATGCATCTGGGATGGGGAATGCCGTCGGTGAAAAACCTGTACGATTTACGAGATAATTTCTACATTATCGACGAATCAGACGTGCTTCAACCCTTTGAGGTATCAACACATATAGTATCTGTCGAGGCGGATTCACCGTATTTAAAGGTCACCATGACGTATGCTGATCCGGCTGGAAATCCTGCGGTTCAATCACAACATCGGATTAACGATTTATCCTTGAAGGTCATTTCCCCGTCAAAGGTTATTTACTGGGGAAACAACGGTCTTCGGAATGGTGTATGGTCCCAACCGGATGGCAGCCCAGACACAAAGGACACGGTCGAATGCGCCTTCATTCAAAACCCTGAGGCGGGAACCTGGACTGTCGAGGTGTCTGCTGATGAAATCATCCAGGATTCCCATGTGGAAACACCAGAGCTTGACGCGGACTATGCCTTAGTGGTCAGCCCTGTTCTTTCAGCACCATTTCCACCGCAGATAAATGGATCAGCAGAAGGAGATATCGGAAGGCAGATGGATTTTTCTTTCGTCACCACAGACCCAGGGAATTCGAACGTCTTCTACTGGGTAGAGTGGGGCGATGGCAACCATGAAGAATGGTTTGGCCCCTGTGCCTCAGGATCTGTTGCAACTATTTCGCATGTCTGGTCTGATAAAGGGAACTTTTCAATTACTGCAAAAGCCAAAAATACCCTTGGGATTGAAAGCGATTGGTCAAATCCTTTTGCCATCACCATCATAGCACCTAAACTAGAGATCGGTCTTCTCTCGGGCGGGCTGTTCAAGATCAAAACCGTGATCAAAAACACAGGTGCTATCGATATTATGCATGTTCAATGGAACATCACCCTAACCGGTGGTGCATTCATCGGGCAAAAAACAGGTGGGACTCTCTTAAGCATCCCCGCTGGTGGCCAACGGACCATTAACTCTGATCTCATCCTTGGATTTGGAAAGACCATCATAACGGTTACGGCATCACACCCCTATAGCACCACAAGCACATCACAAAATGGAACGATACTTCTGTTTTACATTAAAACGTAAACACCTCAGATTATTTCAAACGCTTTCATATTCAAGAGTACATTCATATAATATCATACAAAGCAAAACATTTACATATACCGCAATAAATCATTCTATGTACGATGATGAAACTCATTTGTCAATCATGTGGCGAAGAATACAAATCATCAGAACCGGTTTGGAGATGTATCTGTGGTGGACTATTAACACTTGATTTTCAGGCTCGTTTTCCGTTAGATAAAATAAAAAAGAGAAAACCCACGCTGTGGAGATATCGCGAGGCGCTCCCCATTACTCACGACCAACATATTATCTCTTTTGATGAAGGTTTTACTCCTCTTGTCGAAGATATATTTTGGGGAAAAAAAGTATTATTGAAACAAGACCATCTTTTCCCAAGTGGATCATATAAAGACCGCGGAGCTTCAGTCCTGGTAAGCAAGATACATGAGCTAGGAATCAAAAAAGTCGTCGAAGATTCATCAGGAAATGCTGGTGCTGCAATTGCAGCCTACTGTGCAAAAGCAAACATCCACTGTCATATCTACGTACCTGAAAAAACTACACCAGAAAAACTCATGCAGATCAAACAGTACGGAGCACACCTGTATAAGATTCCGGGTTCTCGAGAGGAGACTGCAAATATAGCATTGCAGGAAGCACAAACAACATATTATGCAAGTCACTACTGGAATCCTTATTTCTTTCACGGGACAAAAACATATATCTTCGAAGTGGTAGAGCAACTCGGATGGAACATACCAGATATCCTATTTATCCCGGTTGGCAACGGAACACTACTTATTGGATCGTACATCGGTTTGAAGGAATTGCAACAAGAAAACATCATTGACAGACTTCCCAGGATCATCGGGGTACAAGCAGAGAACTGCGCACCATTAGAAAATGCATGGAAAAAACAAAGGAAAATTCCTCTCTTTCAAGCGATGAAAGAAACTATCGCTGAAGGCATCGCTATTGCAAACCCAACCCGGGCAAAAGAAATTCTACATGCGGTAAAAGAAACAAACGGTGACATTATCAGCGTTACAGAAAAAGAGATCCTCGATGCACTAGATTACACACGACGAAAAGGATTCTATGTCGAACCAACGTCAGCGGCTGCCATCGCAGGTTTTAAAAAGTCATTTACAAGAAAAAATGATCTTGTAGTCGTACCACTTACAGGACACGGACTTAAAACAAAAAAAATATTTGGATAAAAGACCCAAATCTATTTTTATTAAAAATTCTTCTGTCATGAAGTAATTTTTTTAATTTTTCATTGAAGGAATGCAGGCAAAGTATTAAAAGGAAATAATGATACCAACCCAACAAAAATAGTGGAGGCATATTAATGGATAAATCTGTCGAAGAATTCATGATAAAAGTAAAAGAAAAAAACCAAGGCGAGAAAGAGTTTCATCAGGCAGTCCAAGAAGTTGTTGAAAGCCTCATGCCGTTCATTCAGAAAAACCCAAAATATAAAAAAGCGAAGATTTTAGAGCGCATGATTGAACCTGAACGTACCATTATTTTCCGTGTACCATGGTTGGATGACAAAGGAGAAATTCAAATTAATCGAGGGTACCGTATTGAGATGAACAGCGCAATAGGCCCATACAAAGGAGGACTTCGTTTTCACCCGAGTGTCACCTTAAGTATTTTAAAATTTTTAGCATTCGAACAAGTGTTTAAGAACAGTTTGACTACGCTACCAATGGGTGGTGGAAAAGGAGGGTCTGATTTTGATCCTAAAGGAAAAACCGACAACGAGGTCATGAAATTCTGCCAATCTTTTATGACTGAATTGCAACGATACATCGGACCAGACACTGATGTTCCAGCAGGAGACATAGGAGTTGGTGGTCGAGAAATTGGGTTTATGTTTGGGCAATACAGAAAAATCAGAAATGAATTTACTGGCGTACTTACCGGAAAAGGACTGAACTGGGGAGGAAGTCTCATACGACCAGAAGCAACAGGTTATGGTGCGACTTATTTCGCCCATGAAATGTTAAAGACCAAAGGAGAGTCGTTCAAAGGAAAAACCTGTGTTGTTTCAGGTTCCGGAAACGTTGCACAATACACCATAGAAAAAATAAATCAGCTTGGTGGAAAAGTAGTCACATTATCTGATTCATCAGGTACAATCTATGATCCTTCCGGAATCGATGAAAAGAAACTTGCCTATGTGATGGACCTGAAAAATGTTCAACGCGGTCGTATAAAAGAATATGCGGAGAAATATAAATGTGAATATGCAGCAGGGAAGACTCCCTGGCATTTTAACTGTGATTGTGCATTTCCATCAGCAACACAGAATGAGATAAGCAAACAAGATGCAAAAACACTCGTGGACAACGGTTGTATCCTCGTCGCAGAAGGAGCAAACATGCCAACAACACCAGAGGGCGTCGAGATTTTTATTGAAAATAAGATTCTCTATGGACCTGGAAAAGCGGCAAACGCCGGCGGTGTTGCGACCAGCGGCCTTGAGATGTCACAAAACAGTGCACGGATATCCTGGAGCAGAGATGAAGTTGATAAAAAACTGCAATGGATCATGGCGCAAATTCATAACTCCTGCGTGAAATATGGAAAAGAAGGTGACTTCGTCAACTATGTGAAAGGTGCGAACATCGCAGGGTTTGTCAAAGTTGCTGATGCAATGATTGATCAAGGACTCGTGTAAAAAGGACTCCTTTTTTTCTTTTTTTTTTTTCATTTCCTCAAAATTTCGAAAAAAAATTCACCGCTAATTCATTTAATGAGTAATTAGGGATAAATGGACGAATGATAAGGAATGAAGAAAAAATCGATAGTGATACGAAAGGGAACCGAAGAAGATCTAGAAGCGTTCTTCGAATTGTACTGGATATCATCCTTGGAACATACTCATTATAGTGGTATCCTTGATAGCCTGAAACCTAAGGAGAAATGTCAAGAATATATCATCAATCGCCAACGAGAGTTAATAACTGATCCGGATCAGTTTTTTTTTGTTGCAGAAGATAAAAAGAAGGTTATTGGGATAATCACAGGACATGTAGGTGAACGTGATGAATCACGTGTCTATAGGATAGAGCGGATTGGATTCATCGATGAGGTTTGCGTGCACCCTGATTATCGGACCAGTGGCATTGGAAATGATTTACTTGAAGCAATTCTGGATCAGTTGTACGCAGAAGGCGTCGAATTTGTTGGGGTTGGGGTCGCATTTAAAAACCCAGCGTTTCATTTCTATAAATCCTGTGGGTTTACTCCAGAAGGGATGTGGCTTATTCAAAAAAAGAAATCTTACAAAAAGAAAAAACCAAGAAAAAAATAAAAAAGGATTCGCTGTGTTTCTATAAATAAACCGTTTTCTTTATTTTTCCGTACATTATCCGAACAGAAGGTGAAAAAACGTAATTCTAATCATGATAATAGAGATGTTCAATAAACTCTGCATGTTCATGCGCTTCTTTGTAACTCATTGCCTGGCTTATCATTAAATCAAGCTCCGCATATTCGTGAGCTAGAATCGATCGTCGTCGTCCGACATCCTCATATACGTTTTCCCGTATCCATATCTCGTTTTCCGGTATTTTATAACGCAGATGAACAGGCAGTTCATTCTGGGGTACAAGACCATGGAGTGCTATATATTCACCCATCTCTTCATTACTTTTTATGATTACTTTGAAATATAACCATGGTTCATGAGTCCAACACGATTTGATGACTTCGCGATAAAATATTTTTTCATTCATTTCTCCTTGTGGCGCAGAAGGTATATCTAACGGAATAGATTGTGATTTCGAGGAGTCATCTTTGATTTCCTCTTTTTTTTTCTTTTCATCGATTTCATCGCTCATGTCAAGGTTCCTCTTTCAATAAAAATCAATAACTGATTTTTATATAAAATGGACTATAAATTATTATTACTATATTTTTAATGCGATTCCATTGATATGTTAATTTCCTTTGCATCCCTTTATATCATATTAGGTATTTCATTTTGATTATATAAAAACATCCTACGAAATAGAAAACAAACAAAGTTTAACGTTATCTGTTCCCTTTTTATCTCTTATTCCTAAATTATTTATATAGGATTACAATACATGGTGGGCGAAGAAGAGGCGAATGTATTATGCAAGTTAAACAGGAATTAAAACAGGAAAAAGGAACAAGTGGAGTTTATAAAAAAGAAAAAGAAGGCTTTAACCCATTTAAAATGGCTCAACAACAATTTGATAGGATTGCGGATCAACTTAATCTTGATGAACCAACACGAGATCTGTTAAGAAATCCCCTCCGAGAGTACATTTTTTCCATCCCGATTCGAATGGACGATGGTGCCATGAAGGTATTTCGAGGATTTCGTGTTCAACACAACGATGCACGAGGACCCTGCAAAGGAGGAATCCGCTTCCACCCACAAGAAACAGAGGATACAGTTCGTGCATTATCTATGTGGATGACCTGGAAATGTTCTGTTGCTGATATTCCATTAGGTGGAGGAAAAGGTGGGATTATTTGCGATCCTCATAATCTCTCAGAACGTGAACAGGAGAAACTCTGTAGAGGATGGGTGCGGCAAATTGCCCGAGATATTGGACCGGTCCGCGATGTCCCAGCTCCTGATGTGATGACGAGTGGTCAGCACATGCTCTGGATAATGGATGAGTACCAAACAATCATGGGTGGGCAATACCCTGGCCTAATCACTGGAAAACCAGTGGAACTCGGTGGATCTCGTGGAAGAACAGAGGCCACAGGTTATGGACTTATTTATATTCTTCGTGAACTATTAAAAGAAATGAAGATGGACGTTACAAAAACTACCGCATCTATCCAAGGGTTTGGAAATGTCGCCCGCTATTCTGCTGAGTTATTTATCCAATATGGAGGCATTGTCGTCTCTGTGTCTTGCTGGGATCAAGCAGAAAATTGCACGTATAGTTATTATAATAAAACCGGGATTAAACTTGATGAACTAATAAAGATCACAGATCGTTTTGGGACTATTGATAAAAAACAGGCGGAGAAGCTTGGGTATGAGGTTCGACCGGGTGATGATTGGTTGAAACAGGATGTAGATATTCTCATACCTGCTGCTCTTGAACATTCGATTACTGAAGAGAATGTTCAGCAAATAAAACCACGGGTGAAAATCATTATCTGTGGTGCGAATGGGCCTGTCACACCGGAGGCAGAAAATGTCCTTGAGAAAAAAGGTGTTGTCGTAATCCCTGATTTCCTTGCAAACGCTGGCGGTGTTGTCTGTAGTTATTTCGAGCAAGTTCAAAGTAACCAGAACTACTATTGGACAAAAGAGGAAGTCCTTGGTAAGCTTGATAATAAAATGACTGACGCGTTTTATAAAGTATGGGAGCTATCAAAACGGAAGAAAATACGTGTCAGCGATGCTGCATATATGATTGCGATTTCTCGAGTAGCTGAAGCATGTAAAATGCGTGGTTGGGTGTAATTCGATCATATGAACATCCGGTTCAACGACAGAGAAAAAAAAATCATTCGTTGTATCGAAGAAATCACCGGCATTACTCCGTCCATAGTCAAACAAACGGAACTTGAAAAAGAGCAGCACGTTGAGCCATATCATATAAAACAAATTCTCCTTCTTTCTTCTTCTTATCATTTTTTCCAGTTGGAAGAGGAAGGCAGATTGAGTTCTCTATTACAAGAACACTACGTGCCATTCGGTCGTGAAGCGCCCCCTCAAATAACACATGTTGAAAGCAAAGAGGAATGTATCTCCTTTCTAACGAATCAACAGTTTGATCTAGTTATCGTTTTTGATAAACTCGATGATATTGATAGTTTCTCCTTAGCGAAACAAATGAAATCAATAACCGACATTCCAATTGTGCTCCTTGGGAACAATATAGCAGAACTCATAAAAATCGAAGAGAAAAACACAGAGAATGTTTTTAGTAAAATATTGACATGGAACGGTGATGGAAAAATAATTCTTACCATTATCCAGCTCATAGAAGATTCTGTCAATATACAAAAAGACCCAGCACTTGCCGCTCATGGTCGATGTATGGTATTAATCGAAGACTCGATTCAATACTATTCCACATATCTTCTTTTACTCCATGATGAAATCCATGACTTTCTTGAGAGTATCCTCTCCGATTCCTTAAGCGAAGAGCAACGAATCCTTCGTCTCAATAATAGGCCATTCCTGTTGCATGCACAGGATTTTGAAACTGGAGAAAAACTCTATCAGACGAATAAGAATATCATCATCGGTGTAATCACCGACAATCAACTTGACTGTGGTTTAAAAAAAACTACAAAGGCTGGCGAAAAACTTGCCCAAATAATACATAAAGAAACACCAAATATTCCAATCCTCATCCAATCATCTGAACCATACAGTGGTGATATTTCTCTGGGACCTCATCTTCGGTTTGTATCAAAAATTGACGCAACTCTAGCGTTAATTATTAAAGATTTTATCAATGAATGTCTTGGTCCCCGAGAAATAATCCTTAAAGATGCAAATCAAAAAGAACTCTACCGGATTAAAAACATAAAGGATTTCGAGGATGCTGTGCTGTCAATCGATGAGGCTGTCCTTACCCATGCGACACACCAGCATCTGTTTTCCACCTGGGTTCGCGTTCGGGGTGAAATCGACCTTGCAGGAAAAATCCAGATAATTGAAAAAGAGATTGGAAAGAGCACCGAGTTACGGAAGCGACTTATCGATTTATTAGAAGAATATAAATATGCTCAAACCCAGTCATTAGTGACTCCTTTTGAACGAGCAAATCTTGCTTCCTCTCTTGAAATTAGTCGCATTGGAAAAGGGGCACTTGGGGGAAAAGCACGAGGGCTGTCATTTCTTGCAAAACTTGCTTCAAAATATATTTCAGATGACATGTTCCCAACCCTTCGGATAACAATACCTCGCACACTTGTAATCTCCACCGACATCTTTGAATCATTTTTAGCACAAAATTCATTACCAAACCAAGAACTCTTTGATCTCCCCGATGAGCGGATCGCATTAAAATTCATGTCCGCTAATCTCCCTGCGACAGTACTGGGTGATCTCCGAGCATTTATTCACAATACCCGAAAACCATTAGTAGTACGTTCCTCAGGGGTACTCGAAGATTCGTTGTTACAGTCCTTTGCAGGTATTTATGATTCCATTTTATTGCCAAATGAATCCTGGGAAACTGATTTCCGGTTCCAGGATGTCTGCAATGCAGTTAAATACGTATATGCTTCAACATTCTTTGAAAAAGCACGAACATATATTAAATCAACGCCGAAAAATATTGGTGATGAAAAAATGGCGGTGATTGTTCAAGAAGTCGTCGGACGTAAACATGAAACCTTTTTTTACCCAGCGATTTCAGGAGTAGCAAAATCCTATAACTATTATCCATCAGGCGGTTGTAAACAAGAAGATGGAATTGTCTATCTCGCACTTGGTTTGGGCAAAGCCATTGTCGATGGAGGTAGTACGTTTGGGTTTTGTCCAGAGAGACCCGCAGTCCCCTTATATGGAACTCCAAAGGATTTTATGAGATATTCACAACGCAAATTTTATGCATTAAACCTGAAATCTACGTATCGTATCGTTGAGCGAAATGAAGAAACATCCTATAGTATTCTTGAGGTGGAGGATGCGCGTAGACATGGAATGTTAGACAAAATAGCATCAACGTATGTTCGTCAAGACGATAGCCTCTACCCAGGAGTATACGATGAAGGATCGCTTGTTATTGATTTTGGTCCAATTACCCAATACGACGCGATACCATTGGCAAAAGCTTTGAAATTATTGTTACGTATAAGTGAAATTACCTTAGGTTATCCTGTTGAGATAGAATTTGCAGTAAATATTGGTCAAACTGAATCCGAAAGAGCAGAATTAGTTATCTTGCAGATCCGTAGCATGGTTCCACCAGGCAAAACAAGTGATATCGTCATAGGTGATTTCAATGCTAAAACCGATATCTGTTATAGCGAAAACGCATTAGGAAACGGAATTCTTGATACAATCCAGGACATCGTTTACGTAAAATCATCCTTTAATATGTCAAACTCAGCTCAGGTGGTAAGCCAGCTACGGGCTTTGAATTCAAAAATAATGGAAGAAAAAAAACCATATATGCTCATAGGACCAGGACGATGGGGTTCTGCAGATCACTGGTTAGGAATCCCGGTGATCTGGAGCGATATTGCCGGTGTGAAAGTTATTATCGAGGCACCTTTTAAGGAACGGGCGATTGACCCATCGCAGGGATCACATTTCTTCCATGATCTTATTTCCTCGCAGGTCGGATATCTGATTACAAAGGAGGGGAATGGAAATATTGATGTACATTGGCTTGATTCCCTGCCTGTAGTCGAAGATATGGCCGACGTGAGACATGTAAGAGCACCTTATGGACTTGAGGTTAAGATAGACGGAAAACAAGGAAAAGCAGTTATACAGAAAAAGAAAAATAATGGATGATGGTACTACATTTGATAATATGAGCGGAATGGGAGACAATCAGAATGGCACAGGAGATTACCATGGACGATAAAATTAATGAATCCACTAACGGAAACATGATGCGGGAGCTCAAAGAACGGGTAAAAGAGCTCAACTGCTTTTACCAGATAACAAAGATTGTCAATGATAGTAAACTCTCTATCGATGAAGCGTTGCAGAAAATAACCAATCTAATGTCACCCGCCTGGCAATTTCCTGAGATTACCTGCGTACGAATTAATCTTGTAGGACGGAAAGAATTCAAGACCGAGAACTACAAAAAAACAAAATGGACACAGGAAAGCGAGATTATCGTTGATGAAAAAAAAATAGGTCGACTAGAGGTTACTTATCTTGAAGAAAAACCTCATGCTGCAGAGGGTCCGTTCCTACTAGAGGAACGACGGTTAATCGATGCAATTGCCAGTCTTCTGGGAAAATTTATTGAAGAACGACGCATCAAAGAAGAACTTGAGCAGCAAAGAAAACGATTAGATTACGTTCAAAAAATAATGAAGGCAGAAGAAAAGGAGACTGCTGCGAAATCAAAAACCCCTGAGAAAAAACATAATTGGGAAGTCATCCTTGATCTACTCGTAAAAACCGATCCTCGTACATTACTCCGAATAACTAGAAAGATGACCTATTATCTGTATCGAATTGAAAATGAGAAGGTCAGCGCACTATTAAATCGAATTGCACCTTCCGTTGATAGTGATTCAAGTGCGATTGACTTTCGCGGTATTCATATGCCAAATCAACGACAAAATCTCAATGATTTGGTGACAATACAAAGAGAGGTTTTTGAAATTGCAAAAGAATGCATCCCTGCAGAAGATATCTCAAACTTATTCGCGAATTGGATGAAACAGGATAAAGCCCGACCATTACTTCTTCAATCTCAAAAAGCAGGGATTCCTTTAGTTGAGATTGCTGCTGAGTTAAATAGGTTCTTTGACCAACCGGACGCAGAACTATCGATTTCCCCGGAAGATCAAATGAGTATTAAAACTGCATTAATTCGACGGTTTTTCACAGAACGTCTAGAGTATGTCAATGTTGCAAAAATGTTTTTTGATGTCGCTGACTTTGATAACCTATTAGAACATGTTGTTGGTCCAGCGCAAGGTACAGGAAAATTAGGAGGAAAATCATCAGGTGTGCTCCTTGCGGAGAAAATCATCAAAGAAGAGATGAAAAAAGATGATGTCCTAAAAGATATCACATTCCCAAAAAATTGGTATCTTACCTCCGATTCCATCTTATCATTTATTCACTATAACGATTTAGATGAAGTGTCTCATGTAAAATATTTGGATCCGATTGAGATCCGCCAGGAACAACCATTTTTAGAGCAGATTTTTAAACATTCATCGTTCCCGTATGAAATCGTCGAAGGATTACGTCGGATTATCCGAGATTTCAAAGACAGCCCCATCATTGTCCGTTCCTCAAGTCTCCTTGAGGATAGCTTCGGGTACGCTTTTTCAGGGAAATATAAAAGCTTATTTGTCCCGAATTTAGGCACTGAAGAGGAACGACTCCATGCGCTTATGGATGCTATCGCAGAGGTATACGCATCCACATTCAGCCCTGACCCTATTGAATACCGACGTGAGCGAGGACTCCTTGATTTCAACGAGGAAATGGGGATTTTGATTCAAGAGGTTGTTGGAACCAGGGTCGGACCGTATTTTCTACCAACGTATGCAGGAGTTGCCTTCAGTAGAAACGAGTTCCGTTGGTCTCCCCGCATCAGTAGAGAGGACGGGATGATTCGCATTGTCCCGGGTCTTGGTACACGGGCTGTCGATAGAATGGGGAATGATTACCCGATATTGATTTCACCGAAAAGACCAAATCTTCATGTCAACCCCCTAGTTGAAGAAAGGATCAAATACTCACCTCGGTACATGGATATGATTAATTTAGAAACCGGCATTATCGAAACTGTTGACGCGGTGAAATTCTTCAGAGAACATGCAGAAGAATTTCCGAAACTCAGTGATATCGTCTCAATCCATGAAAGCGGGCGACTCAGCCCCCCAAGTGTTCTTTTCAACCCAGAGAATGCAGATATCGTTGTCACCTTCTCCAATCTTTTCGAAAAAAGCGATTTTCTCGAAAAAATAAAACGCATATTGGCTTTATTAGAAGAAAAAATAAGCACCCCGGTTGATGTGGAATTCGCCTGTGATGGGAAAAACCTTTTTATACTGCAGTGCCGCCCGCAAAGTCAATCCCTGGGCATTGAACGAAAACCGGTACCAAAAGACATTCCTGATGACCGGAAACTCTTTTCTACGAAAAAATACGTAACTACCGCTCAGATTGAAAACATAGAATATATCGTCTACGTCATCCCCGAGGAATATACGAACCTTACCAAGAGAGAACAAATGCAGAAGGTTGCGAAAATCGTCAGTGAATTAAACGTAAAGCTTCCGAAAAGAAAGTTTATTCTGATGGGTCCTGGGCGATGGGGTAGTAAAGGAGATATAAAATTAGGCGTTCCGGTAAGGTATGGGGATATAAACAACACTGCTATGATGTTAGAAATAGCAAAAGAAAAAGGTGGATATATCCCTGAGCTTTCCTTCGGAACGCATTTCTTCCAAGATTTGGTGGAATCAAACATCCGGTATCTCCCCTTATATCCTGATCAAGGAGAAGATCTTTTCAATGAGAAAATGCTCTTTGAATCGGAAAACAGTTTGACGAATGTGCTTCCGGCGTATAAGAACTTCGAGGATGTGGTACGTCTCGTAAAAATCTCCGATATCATCCCAGGCGGGACCCTCTCCGTCGTCATGGATGGCGAGGCAAACGAAGCACTTGCTTATCTGAAACCAGCTGATCATCTCACCTGGCGGACGCAGAAGATTGAAGAGATTGCACAGGCTCTTGATCCTCAATTATATGGCATTCAAGAGATGTATCTTATCGGGAGTACGAAAGACGGAAGTCCCGGTCCGACGAGTGATATCGATCTGCTCGTGCATTTCAAAGGGACTGATGAGCAGAAGGACAAATTAATGGTATGGTTCGATGAATGGGGGAAAAAACTCGCTAAGGAGAATAAAGAACGTACTGGTTTTGATACCGAAGGTCTCCTCGATGTCCATATTATCACCGATGAGGATATTAAAAAGAAAAGCTCCTGGGCTTCTCACATCACGTCCCCATATCAGACCGTACGGAAGATCTCCCTGAAAAAAGATAACTAAGAAACAGAGATTAGTTCCCGGATTGCATTCTCCAAATAATCGGTATCAAATCGTACGATTGCAAGCTCAGGTCCATCATGGGCTGCGGTAAACGAATACGTAGACCCGATTTTTTCTTTCCATACTCCTGTGATGCGTGCGGATTCATGGACATGACCATGTAATGTCAACAAAGGTTGATGTGTGGTGATGAAACGCTGGATTGCAATACTTCCCACATGGACATCCATAGGCGCATGGTCAACTTTTTTCCCAGCGAGGTCTGCTCGGTCAAGACATGAATGATACGGTGGTGAATGAAACAGATAGATGGTTTTTTCTGAAGGACTCTGTTTTGAAATTTTTTCTACATCTTCGGCAATCGTTGAATATTTTATTTCATCGAGCGGAACGTCAATTGTCCGAATCCCTAGTTCTGGCGATACTGCTCCAACATCGACATACTGGGACACGTCGTAACGCTCCCAATCCTTTAGTTGAAACGGTGTCGGAGGAATAAACGAATATCCTGTCACATATATTTTTTTATAGGAAATGGTTTTTTGATGAATGTAATTTAAGAAACCTGACTTGTCTGCATCAATAAAAAGTTGTTCATACATTCGCGGATCGTCGTTACCAAGGATAATGAAAAATCGGATTTTATTATCAAAGTCGTTTAGTATATCTTTTATTTCTGAAAAAATAGTAGTTTCAATAAATTCTTCCATGGAATTGTGTTTTATTGGATGAATGGGAAGAAGATCTCCTCCAAAAAAAACAGCTTCCGGTGTCTCGTGTCTAATGATTTGAAAGAGACGTTGGAATCGCGGGATGTTTCCATGAATATCAGATACAAAGATGCCTTTCAACGTTCCACCACATTATAAATCGTTACGCGTGCCATCTGTTGATTCTTAATAAATTTTGGCTCTTTATAAGGATATCATAAACTATTAAAATTCCTCCTAATTACGGTTACTACAAAGGATTGTATTTCCAGAGGGGTTCTATGTATCCGATTGTTGATAAAAAGATATTATCCGAAAATGTAAAGCTTTTAAAAATAAAAGCCCCGTTGGTTGCTAAGAAAGCATTACCTGGTCAATTCATCATTTTAAGAATAGATGAAAAAGGGGAACGTATCCCTTTGACGATTGCAGACTCAGATCCAAAAGAAGGAACGGTAACTATTATTTTTCTCGAGGTTGGAAAAACCACGAAACAACTTGGATTACTGCATGTTGGTGATTCGCTAGAAAATTTTGCAGGACCACTGGGGATGCCATCCGAGGTAAAAAAATACGGAACCGTTGTGTGTGTCGGTGGAGGAGTTGGCATCGCTCCGTTATATCCGATTGTTAAGGCATTGAAAAAAGAAGGAAATTTTGTGATTTCAATCCTTGGTGCAAAATCTAAAGATCTCCTGCTTTTAGAACCAGAAATTCGCGCGTTTAGCGATGAATTTTATATCGCGACCGATGACGGCTCAAAAGGTCATAAGGGATTTGTTAGTGATGTACTACAGCAGGTCATCGATAAACACAAGGTCGAAATGGTCATGGCGATCGGCCCGATCATCATGATGAAGGTCGTGTCCAATCTTACAAAAAAATACAATATTAAAACCCTGGTGAGTTTGAACCCCATTATGGTTGATGGGACCGGGATGTGCGGAGGATGCCGCGTCTCGATTGATGGCAAGACGAAATTTGCGTGTGTTGACGGTCCTGAGTTTGACGGTCATAAAGTGGATTATGACAATTTAATGCTTCGGAACCGCCGTTTTGTCCATGCGGAAGGAGAATCATGCAAACTGGCAGGTGACCAATGAGCGTTCGAAAAACCAAACACGACATGCCAGAACAACCTCCACAAGAGCGGATAAAAAATTTCAAAGAAGTACCGTACGGTTATAGCAAGGAGATAGCAATTGAGGAAGCAAAGCGCTGCCTTCAGTGTAAAAACAAACCGTGTATGAAAGGCTGCCCTGTAGAAATCGACATCCCTGGTTTTATTGGTTGTATTGCCCAAGGTGATTTTGAGAAGGCAGCAGAGGTCATCAAAGCGAAAAACAACCTCCCAGCTATCTCTGGGCGTGTCTGCCCCTATGAGAGCCAATGCGAAGGAGAATGCACCCTTAAAAAGATCGGTGAACCAGTCGGTATCGGCAGATTGGAGCGATTCATTGCTGATTTCGAACGAGAAAAAGGGAAAAAACCTCCACAGAAGCCAAAGTCAACTGGAAAGAGCGTCGCCGTGGTCGGTTCAGGTCCAGCAGGGCTGACCTGCGCAGGTGATCTTGCACGGATGGGGCATATCGTCACGGTCTTTGAGGCGTTACATGACCCCGGCGGGGTGTTGATGTATGGGATCCCTGAGTTTCGTCTCCCGAAAGCAATCGTGAAATCTGAAGTTGAGTATATCAAAAGTCTCGGAGTCGATATCAACTATGACGTCGTGGTTGGAAAATCCATCACGGTCCAGGAGTTAAGGGACGAGTTTGATGCGGTGTTCATCGGCACTGGTGCTGGTCTTCCGAATTGGTTGAACATCCCTGGCGAGAACCTTGATGGCGTCTATTCAGCAAACGAATTCCTTACAAGAGTGAATATGATGAAGGCTTATCGGTTCCCTGAATACGACACACCAGTCAAAATTGGTAAAGTCGTTGTGACGTTCGGCGCAGGCAATGTTGCGATGGACTGCGCGCGGACTGCGCTGCGTTTAGGTGCAGAAAAATCATATATCCTGTATCGCAGAACAGAAGCAGAGATGCCGGCACGTGCTGAGGAAATCGAACATGCAAAACAAGAGGGAGTAGTTTTCAAACTACTGACCGCCCCGATTCGATTCATCGGAGATGAGAAAGGAATCCTCAAAGCAGTTGAATATCTGAAAATGCAATTAGGGGAACCTGATGACTCTGGTAGAAGACGACCCGTCCCCATAATCGGCTCTGAAGAAAAGTTAGCTATTGATACAGCGCTTGTCGCAATTGGACAGAGCCCAAATCCTTTGATACCACAAACCATGAAAGACCTAAAAGTTGGGAAACATGGGAATATCATCGCTGATGATGACGGGCGAACATCGTTACCAGGTATCTTTGCTGGCGGTGATATTGCGACGGGGGCTGCAACCGTTATTCTTGCCATGGGTGCTGGAAAAAGAGCAGCCAGAGCGATTGATGATTATTTGAAAAACAACAAATAGGATACTCTCTATTTTGTTGAAGACGAGAACCTTCCAAATTTAAATTCACTGTTCTTTTGAATCAAAGATCCTATCAAGTATCCACCGATCAGATAGACGATGAGTAATAAAATAGGGACGATACCGGTGTAAGCAAAGATCGTTGAGTAACCAAGGATTGCAGCAAAGGTAACGTCCAGGAGAATCGTTCTTCGGTGCTCGAGTGGTTTTTGTTTTACTAAAAACCGATACATGATGTAAAGCTGGGATGGGACCCCATACAATATAATGAAAAAAAGATAGGAGATGCTCTTCGTGTACCAAAAAGCTAGAAAAACAAAAAGGAGAAAACCCGCTTTTAATGCGCATCCGTAGAGGAAATAGGGGTGCGTTCCATGTAGTTTTTCATTGTTTTTCACATGGGTTATGACTGCCAAACTTTTTACACCAACGCTGCGGTCAGCATCAACGTCTTTCAAACCATTTTCCCATTGGGCAAACGCGGTTGCTGCAAACACCACAACTCCAATGAAAAACCAGGTGTACATCGTTGGAAATCCACCGATGGCAAACACCCCAAAAAGCACAAAAAAGGAATAGGAAATCGAAAACGAAAAATCATAGGAGACCAGGACTCTCTTTCCTTTCCAGCCATACCAAAGCAGCGAGCCATAGGCCGGAAGGAAGCACAGAAAACACATGAGAACGGAGAGTCCATCAAGAGAAATGAGGAGAAGAGCGATTAGAACAATACAGGCAAGGGTTCCTCCATAGACAAAGCACATCGCCTCCTTTTTTGACATAATACCCATCGAGACTGGGTTTCTTGAGGGGACGTAGGTATGCGCATCAAGTTCGATGTCTCCTAAAGCGATGTAGGTGTTCAGTGCCATATGAGAGATGATGGAAAGAATCGAAAGATAGACGATATGGTACCATTGGACTGTAACCGTCGAGGTCAATGCACCGACTAAAGCAATAGATGCAGTCGTGGTGATACCTTGTGTTCTGCCGATATCAGCGAACGAACGCAGCTTTTCTAGCATGCGTCAAAAAAATAGAGAGTGGTATAAAAAGCTATAGGTTACAAACCGATGGTTTTTTATGGGCCTCCGGTTTACTTTTTTGTTAATGCTTCGTGATTATATCGAGATTACTCGCCTCTTCAACATGGGACTTACCGCGATAGCTCCTGTACTGGGTGCGCTGTCCATGTGGAACCTTCACACATTTTCGCTCTGGAAATTACTTATCTTATTTATCATCGGAAGTCTTGCCCATGCCTATGGATTCATACTGAATGATATCATCGATATCAAAGTCGATAAACTCTCCAATGACCTCAAAGCACGACCATTGGTAAGAGGAAGTATCTCCCGGAGGCGTGCTGCGTTCTTTGCCATCTCTTGTATGGTCGGTTCGTTTCTTCTTTCGCTGGTATTTTTTTCAGAGCTTCTCAATTATGTCTTTCTTTTCTTCATCCTTCTGACCGCCTATTTCTTTGCGACCGTCTATGATGTTGCAAGTAAGAAATACCCGGGTATGGATATTTTTGTGGCTGGTGCTGTTTTTTTCCTCATTTTGTTTGGAGCATCGACGATCGGGACCCCAACGACTTTAGCTTATATCGTGGCGCTCATCGGAGGTTTACAAGTCCTCTTTATGAATATGATTAACGGGGCGATAAAAGATATCGATCACGATAAAGAAGGGAGCGCAAATACCATCGCAATCCGTTTAGGGGCACATATCCATGCCGGCATCATCGCTTTACCACTCTCTTTTAAAACAACTGGATACCTGATCGAGATAGCGCGGATGACGCTGATTTTTATTCCGTTTGTTTGTCTGGGTCTGCATCCGAGCATCTGGCAGATATCATTGCTTGTGCTTCTTGCGGTTGTAACATTTTTTTCGATTTACAAATTGTATTCCATTAAAACCTTCGACCGAACACGCATCAGGAAATCCATCGGAATCATCGTGATTTTCATGTACGCGACAACACCGGTCATGTTAAGCTCATTGAACAGCTACATCATGCTTGTTGCGTTGATCCCACCGCTCTGGTTCTTCGGCAGCAACCTGCTGCTGCATAAAACGATCTTTGAACCAAAAACGATGTAACCGATCTATTCCTTTTTTTTCTTCGCCGCTTTCAGCAGTCCGTCGAACAGAGGCGCTGGTTTCATCGGCCGAGATTTAAACTCAGGGTGTGCTTGGGTCCCGGTAAAATACGGATGATCAGGCAGCTCCATAAACTCCATGAGCACCCCATCAGGTGAACGCCCAGAGAACACAAAGCCTTTCTTCTCAAGGAGCTCAATATATTGCGGATTGACCTCATAACGATGTCGATGACGCTCATAGACCTTGTTCTGATCATCATACAGACGTCGTATTAGGGAGCCTTCAGAAAGAATTGCTGGATAGGCACCAAGACGCATGGTCGCACCATAGCGAGATTCCGTGACGATCTTTATCTGATCAGGGATGAAATCAATCACAGGGTAAGGAGTGTTTTTCTCAACCTCTGTTGTGTTAGCACCTTTTAACCCACAGATGTTCCGCGCGTATTCAACCACCGCTAGCTGCATCCCCAGACACAATCCAAGATAGGGGATCTTGTTCTCACGAGCATATTTTATGGTCGCAATCTTCCCTTCGATACCAGACAGTCCGAATCCACCAGGGACGATGATTCCATCGACTTTTTTCAGATTCACAATCTTCCGTGGTTGTTTTTCAAAGATTTTTGAATCAATCCATTCAATCTCAGGTCGAACGTTGTTATTCCACGCAGCATGTTTCACCGCCTCAATGACAGAAATATATGAATCAGAAAGCTTAAACGCACCAATATCAAAATATTTCCCGACGATCCCAATTTTTACCCTTTTATCGAACTTTTTGATCTTCGCGATGTAGTTCTTCCAAACGTTGAAATCAATTTCTTCTTTGCGCAGCCCAAGTTTCTTTAAGATCTTCTTGCAGAGTTCCTGATCCTCGAACAACAAAGGAACCCCGTAGACGTTATCGATATTGGAATCAGAGATGACATCCTCACCAGATACATTACAGAACAACGCGATTTTTTCCTTTCGTACATCGTCAAGTGGTTTTTCAGATCGAGTAATGATGAAATCAGGTTGAATACCGATCTCGCGGAGCAGTTTTACGGAATGCTGGGTTGGTTTGGTTTTTGCCTCACCAAGCGATTTCATCACCGGAACATAGGTGACATGGACGTAGATTACTTTTTCGCCCTCATATTTCATCTGACGGACCGCTTCCAAGAACAGTACGTTCTCATAATCCCCAACAGTCCCGCCGATTTCCACAAGCACGAAATCAAATTTTGTTTCCTCCGCAGGGGTTCGAATCCGTCGTTTGATTTCATCGGTCACATGAGGGATAGGCTGGACGGTCTTACCCAGGTATTTACCGTTCCGTTCTTTTTCGATGACCGCACTATAGACCTGACCGGTCGTAATATTGTTGCACTTCGGAATATTGATGTCCAAAAAACGTTCATAATGACCGAGGTCCTGGTCGATTTCCCCGCCATCCTCAGTCACCCAGACCTCACCATGTTCGGTTGGCCGCAAGGTCCCAGCATCAAAATTGATGTAAGGATCGATTTTTATGGCGGTTACCTTGTAGCCGTGGTTCTGAAGTATCTTTCCTATTGATGCGGTCGTAATTCCTTTTCCCAATCCAGAAATAACGCCACCTGTCACTATGATATAATTAACCATCCCGATCAACAGGAAAACAGAATAAGGTAGGTGATTTAAATGATTTTGGTTTTAAAGAAAAACGAGTCACACGCTGCCATGCTAATTCAATGTTCCAAAAAAGACTAACCCGCAACCGAACCAAGTGATATCGAGCAGGTAAAACCAGACATTGTCAAATGTCACCGCAAGCCCGATCAGCAGGACAACCCAAGGTAGAATAAGGAGAAATAACGCCTGCAACAGGCTTCCGACTTTTTCCGATATATTAAGTTCCATAGGCCATCAAGATATAGTTTTGAGTCGGTTTCGTATATTACATGATGTATTTAAGTTTAACTTGATTCTTTGAGGTCTTTAACTTTGCCTAGTGACGAACCATCCAGGAGGTAAAGGTCAGCGTTGTCCACATCGATGAGGGAATGAAACGGCCCCAGAAGAGAATCGCGATTCACCGCGATGCCTCCACAGAGCGGATTGAACGCAGGCATGATCAGAATCTCGGATGTCGTTGAGGTCGGGTATTTTTCTGTCAGTTTCTCAGCAAGAGGGATGCTCCGCAACCAACATTGTTCGAATGTCCGATATCCCAGACGGTCGGTCAGCATGACCGTCGGGTGTGTGTGACCGATAACAACCTGTTCGCATTGCATAACTTCTTTGGAGGGTCGTCTATGGCCATGCGTAAACCCTATGCCCTCAAACACAAAACCATCAGAGGGGTACAGTTTAATTGCTGGCGGAAGAAATCGATCGATGTTCCCATCATGGTTCCCTGGCAAGACGTGAAGGGCTCCATAGGCTTGAATGGTGCTTAGAAATGCTTTGACATCGGTCCGTTCTTGAATGGTCGAGGATGGGATATTATGTTTAATGTCACCAAGGAAAATAATATCGTTTATCTTATGTGTCGTTAGAATCGAAATCAATCGTTGTTCCATTACGTTGGTCTGGGATGGCACCTGCAGCCCGTTTTCAAAAAGCTCAGACTCAATACCGATATGGAGATCAGCAATAATAAGCAGTTTTTTTTCCTTTAGCAGAAGTGCTGGTTCATCTATGATTGGTTGAAGCAGAGGGCGCATCGGTTATCCTCCGGGAAAAAGGCCATTGAAGTGGATAACAGAAAAGATGATGTTCAAAAACAAGAGCAGATAAAACCTGCAAAAAACCCAGATGGAAAGATCACCGATTGCTTTACCGATCCCTTTTCCCCCTTTTCCGATGCTCAGGAGCCGCAGGCCAGAGTTAACCAGGATTCTCATAGGGATGGCCAAAATGAAGTACCCAAGGACCCAGAGGATCACTTCAACAAAGATGANCACTCCGGTGATCATTGAGAACCCTTGGGAGGCAAGCGCCGTAAANGCACTTATACCAAACAGGTCGTTGATTTCACCATCAAGCAAAAGAACTGCAATGATCAGTAACACAACATGAAGAACAAGAGCATATCTGCTGATCATACGGTTTCTTGNTTCGCTGACCTTTGGTCGTAAAAAAAAGATGATATACACCAAGACGCAGAGGGCAAAGATCCAGATGACAAGCACCTCGTAGGGAAATGCGGTCCCATCAGCGTTTTGTTTTGCCTGTGGATTGTAGAAATGATCCCCAAGGTAGATGAGGGTACAGTCCGCTTGGATGGTTGATCCTGATGAAGAGGTAAGACTAGTATAGTCAAGGGTGCTGAAGCGAGCAAACCCCATAGAAGTAAAACGTTGTGTCGACTCATCAATGGTCACTGTATCATTGGTGCGAAGGAGGATCATCGCTCCGTTTGTACTAAAGGTGGTTGTTTTTACAATGGTGTCAAACATATCAGTGTTGTTCATGAGCTCTGTGGTGTTGTATCCCCCAATTTTTTTTACAGTATCAGAGATATCTTCAATGAGCTGTTCAATTTTGATATCTTTGGGGTCAGCCGGTGAGATGGACAACTGTAGCGATGCGTTTGAGGTAGCATCGTCAAGCGGAAAGAGAAACACAGGTGGTTGTTGAGTGACAGAAAATCGATTATTCCCAATCACCAGGTAGTTATTTTGTGACGCTCCACTCCAGAGCGTCATCCCCTGTTTATTTATCACTCTGATGGTACTTGTATTGGAAAACTGGGTGAGCACCGATAAGTCCCCAGAACATTGCATCGTGAGCGGAACAGAAGCTGCCGTAAAGAAAAACCTTGTCGCCGCACCAGGGATGATTTCCATGGGGAGAAACGCGGTGAGTGCGTAGCTGAGGTCTGAGGAAACAGTCATGCCTCCTTGGTTCATTCCAAGGATGACGATACCGTTGTCCGTGGTGATGTCAACATCAAAGTATCGGGTGATGTGATCATAATACTTAAGGTATAATTCTCCAAAGGAGGAGACGGAGGAGATATTGATGTCTTCTGCGACGATGACCGAATCAAGATTCGATATCCGACTTGCTCCAACCAGCGGAAACGCTTTCATGTCATGAACTATGGATGAGTTGATCAGTTGTTCAATCGGGTACCCTGTGAAGGTCCCGGAGATTTTGGTTTTCCCAATAAAAAACGCGTTCGAATCTGAAGCAAGTGTTCCGACAAGTTGATGTGAAGATGGAAAGATTGCGGTTGTTGAGGGAGCAATAAGTAAAAAGACGATGAAGGATCCAAGCAGCAGGATTGTTTTTTTCATTTGAATTGCTGATGATTAAGCCGTTATAAAAAGTTTATCAACCTTGAAGTAAAGCCTTTTATGACCTGAAAAGATATCACGGGTGAGGATAGAATAATGTGGGAGAAGAAATCATCTGGAGTGTTTGTGAAAAAAACCGAAAAAGCGGTGCGGAAACTCGCTGATAGGAAAACCGAGTCGATCGAACAGACCGCGGAATGGATGAAGAAATACCAGTACGCAGAATGGCCGGCAAACCCTGATAAACTTGAAGTGGAAATGAAAAAAAAGGTTTCTGCAGCGCTCTCAGTGGAAATACAACAAGAGCCTGCTTTTCTGGCCTGGGTGCTGTATCAATTCGCAGGGGATCTTGTGGAGCATCAGGAAGTCAAAGCGATCTGGGAATAAACACTGAAGGATTCTTTGACCTCACCGGTTATACAAAAATTTAGAGGTATTTTTTTAGGACTGTGGGGATTTCATCGATGATATCGGTGGCGAGCAGCCCATAGGATTTTTTCTGGAAAGCTACGTTGCCTGCTTCCCCGTTGAGGAATGCAGCGATCCGGACCGCGTCAAATGGCTTTACTCCTTTTGAGAGCAACGCTCCGATGATGCCTGCAAGGACGTCCCCGGTCCCGCCGACCGTCATTGCTTCGTTATGTACCTTATTTTGTTTGACTGCTGTTCCGTCGCACAGGATGTCGATATATCCTTTCAGGAAAATCGTCACCCCGAGCTTTTCAGCCCATTCTTTCACCGCGTTTATTCTTGCATCAAGATCCTGTGAAAGGGTTATCCCCGTCAGTTTTTTGAATTCTCCGACATGCGGGGTCACCACCGTGTTTGAATCCCTGATGAGTGAGAGGTTTTCCCCAACTGGTTTGATGGCATCAGCATCAAGGACCAACGGTTTCTTTTCTGCAATGATGTGTTGTACCAACGGGATGATCGCCTCTTCAGTTTCTTTTGCAGTTCCAAGCCCCGGACCCAGAACGACCGCGGTGCATTTGGCGAGAAGCTCTTCGATACTTGGGATATCGTTCTTTGTAAGCATATCACCGTGTAGGTCCTTAACAATGAAGTTTGGTGAAAAAGCAGCAACGGATTCCCAGGAGCGTTTTGGCGTCGCGATGTACACAAGGTCAACGCCGGTCCGCAGTGCAGCAAGACCGCTGAGAGCTGGTGCCCCGATGTACGGTCCACCTCCTATTATGAGGACGATGCCGTTATCCCCTTTATGCGATTTTTTTGCTGGACGTGGATAATACACAGAAAGCTCTCCAGGTCCGACGTAGGTGATCGCTTCTTGAGGGATCTCGATGTCGACAACAGTGATCTTTCCACTGTTCTCCTTGTTCATCCCTTCTTTTATGTCATGAAAGGTGACGGTGTAATCAGGAGTAATGGTTATAGTGAAGCCAAGACCAGTGGGGACATCGACAGAAACAATCATTTTTTTCTTTGCATCGTTGATTTTTTTTACGATGGTCGCATACGGCTCTTTGAGCTCACCAGTCAGACCAGTCCCCAGGAGCGCATCGATGAGAACATCGTTTTCTGCCAGGAGACCATCGACATCACGAGGTGAGCTGTAGATCTTAACTTCGTAGGTCTGAAGCTTCTGAAAATTTTTCGACGCGATCTCTGTTTTAATCTCGGTTCCTGCAAGAAAAACAGTAACTTTATAGTATTGCGTAAGGTACCGGGCAGCGACAAACCCATCTCCACCATTGTTACCGGTACCGCAAAAGATGAGTATGTTTTTCTTGGTGTCTTTTACTGTGTTTCTCACAAACTCAGCCACACCTTTTCCTGCATTTTCCATGAGCTGTAATGTCGGCACACCAAAATACTCTGAATTCCTATCCAAGACCTTCATTTCTGCTTCTAGAATCATACCAAAAATGTTAAACGAATAGAACTCTATATATGCTTCGGAACCATACGAGGGTTTGTTACCTATGATGCCAGGAAAGATGAATGGTAGGCAGCTTGCTCAGATGATGAAACGTTTCGGGATCAACGTCAAGAACATCGATAACGTAGAAAAGGTAATCATCCAGACCGATACCAAGGAGTATGTGTTTGATTCTGCTGAGGTTACTTTGATGGAGGCCCAAGGGCAGAAAACGTTTCAGATCATCGGTGAGCCATCCATTAAAAACAGGGGTGGAGAGAAAGAAGATACCATGAATGAGGATATTAAACTGGTCATGGAGCAGACAGGGAAATCTGAAGCTGAGGCGCGCGCTGCCCTAACACAAACCAACGGCGATATCGCGGAAGCAATCCTCAAACTGTCTGAAAAATAAAACTAGGGTTTTTTATCGGGGAACTATGGTTTTTACCGATGCCGTGAAATGTTCAAAGGATGGAATCCTGATTCGGGTCCATGTGGTACCTGGATCATCGCACCCTGAATTCCCTGCAGGGTATAACCAATGGCGAAAGTGCATCGAAATAAAGGTAGGTGCCTGTGCAAAAGAAAACCAGGCAAATGCTGAGGTGCTTAGAGAAATTGCGAGTTTTTTCCATATCGCTGACCATGATGTTACTTTAATAAGCGGACAAAAAAGCAGGGAAAAAACCCTCTCGTTGAAGACTATTTCGGTTGAGTCGGTGTGCAAGAAGTTAGGGGAAGTCTTGCATGAATGACCAAGAAGCTTTAGATGAACTTGAAGAAACACTGGCAGAGCTACGCCAGGNNAATACCACTGTACCGATTATTGTTGAAGGGGCTAAAGATGCCGCAGCATTGCGAATCCTTGAGATGCCTGGTGAAGTAATCAGGTTTAACAAAGGACAGTCCGTGTCGGATTTCTGCGACATGGTTGCCTCATCACATCAGCGGATCATCCTTCTCACTGACTGGGACTGGCNTGGCGGCAGGCTGTGTTTATCAATCAAAAAGCATCTGGAGAATCGCGTCGGATGTATTGTGAAGTATCGTGAGGTGTTCGCGAAACGTTGCCCCTGTCGAACCGTCGAAGGAATGCCGACATGGTTGCAGACCTTACGAAAAAAAGTGCAAGGCGAATGAATTATATACTTTCACTGCTCTCTGATATAAGTATAAAAGAAGATTTGGACCATGGGGGATATGGTGCAGGATATTTTAAAGAATCAAAAAAAGCTTTTACCTGTTGAGAAAAAAGGATCGACGAGTGTATGCGCTCTGTGTCGTGGAACGAAATTTCTCTGTGGTAAAGCCCGATGCCCGGTCATCGTCCGTTATCATTCTAAGGTGAAGCATAAACCATTTCTCGATAGTGTACGTCTGGAGGGTTCATCACCCCCAAGTGTGTTTATCGGAAGGATAGGGTACCCGAAAGTCGCGATCGGTCCGATGATCCCACCAGTGATGGGGGACACCTCTGAAATCGATACCCCAGAGCGATGGCTCGGTAAAACACTCGATGACATCGTGGATTTCCGCAGTCAGCTCGTCCGGGGAAAATACACCGTCGACATCATGGATGTCGAAAGCAGATCCCGCGTAGTGGAGTTCACCAGAGAGCTAGCGTTGTCAAAAAACGCGGTATATGCCGATGCCGTGTTCGAAAAAAAACCGTACGGGAAGATAGCATTCTATGATGAAATACAACCACATGGGCCTTCAGCTCCCCTGAAAACATTGGATATCACGAACCCAAAATACGAGCAGCACATCGAAAAAGCATTCTATGACACTGATCTGAAAGCAAAGGACGCTATTCTTGATATCTACAAAAACGGGGTATTGATCTCAAAGATCCAGCGTGCGTTCAGCGTAGGAGCGTTCGGTGTTAAAAAAAACCGACGTTTTGTTCCGACAAGATGGAGCATCACCGCGGTTGATTCCACACTTGGCTCAGAGCTCATGAAAAAAACAAAGACATACCCGCTCATCAATGAGGTGCGTGCGTATTACCTGAATCAGTTTGATAACCGCTGGATTGTCTTATTGACGCCTTCGGAATGGCAGTATGAGCTTATCGAGGCGTGGTATCCGAATACGACCTGGAACCAGTATGGCACCGGTATTTCGATTTTCAATAGTTACGAGTTTTACGATGGTCGGACGACGTATGCAGAGATCGGCGGCTGTTACTACGCTGCACGTCTTGCGGTCAACGAGTTGCTTAACAAGGAACGAAGACAGGCTGGTGTGGTGATCCTGCGTGAGGCACACCCAGGGTATATCATGCCGATCGGTGTCTGGAACGTGCGCGAAAGCGTGCGCAGCGCCCTGATCCAACCATTTAGAAAATTCAATACCGTAGCCGAATCACTCGTTTATGTCTCTGAGATCATGGACATCCCGGTGCAGCGTTGGATACGGAACAGCGCGGTGCTGAAGAATCAGCTGTACCAGCGGCGACTTGAGGATTTCCTGGTGAGATAACATGGAGATACAAGAGATGGTCTGTAAAACCGCGTTATCTGTTTCTACACTACCTGGGCTGAAATATTCCTTGAATCCTTACCGGGGATGCATGCATGCTTGTGCGTATTGCTATGCACCAAACGTCCTTCGGATACCACGAGAATATTGGGGCGAATGCATCGGAGTAAAAACGAACATCCCTGCTATCTTAGCCAAGGAGCTGAAAACAAAAAAGCCTGGTGTGGTTGGCATATCAACGGTCACTGATCCCTATCAACCACTTGAGAAGAACTATTCTCTGACGCGCTTTTGTCTTGAGCAACTCGTGAGTCATGATTTTCCTGCTCATATTCAGACAAAATCAGCACTCGTAACCCGGGACATCGATATCATCTCTCGGTTTTCAGACGCCCAGGTGATGATGAGCATTGGAACAATGAATGACCAAGAACGCAGANTGCTTGAGCCGTTCACATCCCCCATTCCAGATCGGCTTGCTGCATTAAGGAAGCTATCTGATGCAGGGGTGAAAACAGCGATCTTCTTTGGCCCGGTCTATCCGACGATCACGCTTGGTGACATCCCTTCCATCATTGAGCGTTTCAAAGAGTCTGGTGCGTCAGAGATATGGATTGATCGGCTGAACAGCAAACCAGGNATNTGGGAGAACATTTCGATGAGATTGAGCCACCATCCGGAGATGTATCAGGTTTTTTCAAGAAACGTCTGGGAGGACACAGACTATTATCAGAGTATAAGAAAGGAAATACACCAAAGAGGAAAAGAACGAAATCTGACGATTATTGATGCCTTTTAAATGATTTATTAGAGAAATATCGGGTTTATTCCAAGGGGCGCTTACCAGTAGCATTTAAGTATAAGTACTCCATTACAGCAAAAATCCCTTAATAAAAAATTGATTACAACATAAGTGATATGTATGGCCAAAGCACGTGCACGGACGACGTCTCGAAAAGTCAAAGACCGATGGAAAGCAAAAAATTGGTATCAGATACTCGCTCCATCGTTATTCAACAATGTTCCTGTAGCTGAGACGCTCTCAGAGACACCAGACAGCCTCATCGGCAGAGTAACGGAAGTTTCCNTGCAAGACCTTACCAACGATTTTCGGAAATCCCATATAAAACTTCTTTTTGCTATTGATAAAGTGGAACAAAACACGGCACATACCCAACTGAAGGGTCATCTGCTCACCTCAGATTACCTGCGACGGATGATCAGACGAAAAAAATCCCGTGTCGACGGCGTGTTCGATGTTGAGACAAGAGATGGCGCGCTTCTGAGAGTAAAACCCTTTGCAATCGCTGAGAAACGGATCCAAAGCTCGCAGAAGAAACTCATTAGAAACGTCATGAAAGAAGTCATCAGCAAAGAAGGCAAAGCCAAAACACTTAACTCCTTTATCAAAGACTGCCTCGAAGGAAGGATCGGCAGCGAGATTTACAAACACTGCAAGATCTACTACCCGGTGAAACGTATCGAGATAAACAAGACAGAAATCATTCGATTACCGACGATCATCATCGAAGACGAAAAACCAGCAGAGAAAAAAGAAGAAGAGCCTGAAAAACCCACAGAGCCAAGCAAGGAAGAGTCAGAAGTGCCCTCTGAAGAAGAGCTCCCGGAAAAGAAACNTGACGAAGANGAAGCTAAAGANGAAAAAGAAGCACCAGTCGAAGAAGAGCTTGCCTCTGAAGAACCACAGGAAGTAGAAAAACCAAAGAAGAAAACAAAGGCAAAGACAACTACCAAGAAGAAAACCGCTGCGAAGAAACCGACGAAAAAAAAGAAAGAAGAGACTCCTGAATAACCATTCTTCTCCTCTCCGAGCATACTTTTATATATTTTAATTCTATATTTTATTCCCTGATGATACATAAGAAGAAAATACTCCCTTGTTTATTCATCGCTATCCTTTTTGTATCGGTCATTATTATTCCTTTGGGGAAAAGCTGCAAAGATATCGTAATCAGCTCTTCAGCAACCGCGGGTGACTATAGTCTTTTATTGAAGGTTCGAGACCCGAGCAGACCTGGTTTGCAGGTCCTCTGCCGCGTCCCTAAAGGTACGCTGTATACGTATCATCATCCGTGGTCCGGAAAACCCTGGGATTTCCTCGTTAACCATACGTTTTTCGGCGTCGCGACACAAGGAGACACGCTTCCGAACATCGTCAAAGCAGGAATGGTCCTTACTGACGCGGGACTAGCGATTGGAGACGCAGATACGCTCTCACACTGGATAAATCCGACACAAAACGCCTGGGATGATTTTGACTGGATCAGGTACGCCGCTCAGACCGCAGATAGCGAAGATCAAGCAGTCTATCTACTCACCACTGAGGCAATCGACCGACTTCATGCGACCGGGGTGAGCGAGAACCTTTTTTTGGTTGGTTCACAGCGTGCAGTCGTCATTGAAGCAGACACAGTACATTACACAATACAAGATGTACCTGGTGTCCTGGTGATGTCCAACTACCCAAAAGACCTCTGGAAAACCCAAATCCTTTCCTTGTTGCCGATCGCATCTTCGTTTGAGGTTCAGAAAGAAACACGAGCGAGACACGGTTCTGTAGTCCATCTTCNATCAATCTGCGGGGTGAAGATAACTCAAATCACANCCTCATCCATAACCGTAAAAGCGGTTCCTCTGTTTGCCTTTAAGNCCTATAAAAACAACAGTGAAAAGACCATTGTTCTTGGGGAGCGGGCAACGGTTGGTCCTTACAGCGTAAGACTTTTAGAAATCGATGGAAAAGCAGCAAAGATTTCGGTGTGCACAGCGATGCACGCCTGGGAAGACGAACTCCAGGCACAAATCCAACCAGTGATTGGAAATATCACTATGGAAGATACGATACGCTGGTCACGGTGGCATTCCTCAGATCTTGACGGATTGCGTCCCATGTGCGACGATCAAGTCACCTATGAGGCGGTAATGATATTTAAGATACCAAAGGAACACGCTGATCTTCTCAGCAGCGGCTGGTTTGCTGCCAACCATGCCTGCTCCTCGATTTATGTTCCAGCGCATATCTGCGATGATGATTTCTTCGAGCCGTACCAAACCGGAGACGCCGCAGCACTGTCGTTAGCGCTCCTTCAAAGATATGGCCACGGAACACTAACTTCGTTGTGTCAGAGCGTCGAACAGGTATTTTTCTTTGAAAATGAGATCAATGAATTGTTCGCTCATTCCATGATCCATACTGCCTCCAATGTCACATCTTTCCTCACTGCTATGGACCAAGGTATGCAGCAACAAGCATTTCTCACCGAACAGCTCTGGCTGAGCGCACCGAATGCCTCGCGAGGACTCATCCAGGGCATCTGGGAGAAGAACTATACCATAACGTTACAAAACATAGACAGGTCGGTAAGTGTTTTCTCCACCATTCATGGAATGGAGGTTTTTACTTCTACGCTTGAAAAAATCGCTTCCAGCATCAGTGATTCTCAAAGGAATACCGCAGTGTTTCAAGGAAGATCAACCCCTGATTTT
>JGI20214J51088_10000366_pt1 | contig 32107 bp, 26 predicted proteins | sample WetSurMetagenome_FD_51088 | JGI IMG/M metagenome (IMG submission 51088) | reverse complement strand
TTCAATATACTATAATTACAGGAAGCTTTAGATCGCAGGGAAATGCACTTTCGCATGTCGAGATCCTTAAAGCTGACGGATATGAACCTGAAATAAATCAGGCTTCAAATGGCTTTTACAGNGTCACAGCCATGACTTGTACCAGCAAGGAAAAGGCTATCTCAACAAGAGACAGCATTTCAAAGAAGTTCCCGGGAACCTGGATCTCCAGAAAATAATCTACTTTATAGGGCTGCCGTTGCTTACCTTTTCAGCAGGTGTAACCATTACAAGTCTTCCTTCTTTGTCTTCAGCCATCAGAATCATACCTTTTGACTCGATCCCTTTTATTTTTCTTGGTTCAAGATTTGCAACAATTGAGATCTGCCTTCCGATGATCGTCTCTGGCTCATAATATTCTGCAATTCCTGATACTATTGTCCTGATATCAAGGCCTGTGTCAATTTTAAGCTTCAGGAGCTTGGTGGTTTTAGGCACTTTTTCAGCTTCGAGAATTGTGGCGGTCCTTATATCGACCTTTGTAAAATCCTCGAATGTCACCTGGTCCTTTGAAGGCATAACNTTTGAAGACGCAGATTCATTCACCTTTTTGGTTGATTCAAGCTTGCTTATCTGCTTCTTTATAGCTTCATCCTCAATCTTTTCAAAAAGAAGATCCGGTTTATTTATGGCATGGCCAGGCTTAAGAATGTCAATATTTCCTGCCTCGTCCCATTTTTTAAGATCGATATTAATCCAATTCCTCAGCTTGCTCATAGAAAAGGGAAGAAATGGCTCAAGAATTATTGTAAGATTTGCCGTGATCTGAAGAGCAATATTCATAATTGTTTTTACTCTTTCCGGATCGGTTTTATCAATCTTCCATGGTTCAGCATCAGCCAGGTACTTATTACCAAGCCTTGCAAGGTTCATTGCTTCCCTGAGGGCTTCCCGGAACCTGAAGGTTTCGATACTTGATTCAACATTCTCGCGGATCTTTGAAATTTCTTTGAGCACTGAATTATCGTTTTCATCAGTTATCCCTCTTTCCGGAACCCTTCCATCGTAATATTTACCTGTAAGAACCAGAGTGCGGTTTACGAAATTACCCAGAATGGCCACAAGTTCATTGTTATTGCGGGCCTGGAAATCTTTCCAGGTGAAGTCATTATCCTTTGTTTCAGGTGCATTGGAACAGAGAGTGTATCTCAGAACATCCTGCTTGCCGGGGAATTCTTCAAGGTATTCATGCAGCCATACAGCCCAGTTGCGTGAAGTTGAGATCTTGTCATTCTCGAGATTCAGAAACTCATTTGCCGGAACATTCTCAGGGAGTATGAATGAGCCTTCGGCTTTAAGCATTGCCGGGAAAATTATGCAATGGAAAACAATATTGTCCTTCCCTATGAAGTGAACCATTTTCGTCTCCGGATCCTTCCAGTACTTTTCCCAATCAGCCGTCAGTTCTTTTGTTGCTGAAATATATCCTATAGGTGCATCAAACCACACGTACAGTACTTTCCCTTTTGCCCCCTCAACCGGAACCGGAACACCCCAGTCAAGATCGCGGCTTACGGCCCTTGGCTGAAGTCCCTGATCGATCCATGATTTGCATTGTCCGTAAACATTTGTTTTCCATTCCTTATGATCCTCGAGTATCCACTTTTTCAGCCAGCCCTCGTATTTATCCAGCGGAAGGTACCAATGAAGTGTTTCACGGAGAACTGGCTTGCTTCCACTGATTGTCGAGCGAGGATTTATAAGGTCGTTCGGACTAAGTGATGTACCGCACTTTTCACATTGGTCCCCATATGCATTTTCGTTACCGCAATGCGGACAGGTGCCTGTTATATACCTGTCGGCCAGAAAGGAAGCCGCCTCTTCGTCATAATATTGTTCCGAAATTTTTTCAGTGAATTCACCCTTATTGTAAATTTTCAGGAAGAAATCCGATGCTGTATCATAGTGAACCTTATTTGAAGTTCTTGAGTAAATATCAAAAGCAATACCGAAATCCTCAAACGCTTTTTTATTCAATGTATGATACCTGTCGACGACTTCCTGGGGTGAAATTCCCTCCTTGCGTGCTTTCAGGGTTATTGGGACTCCGTGTTCGTCCGATCCGCAGATTGATATAACATCTGCCCCTTTCATCCGGAGGTAGCGGGTATAAATATCCGACGGAACATAAACACCTGCAAGATGGCCGATATGTAACGGACCATTGGCATAGGGCAGTGCTGAAGTAATAAGATATCGTTTGAAATTCTTCATAATTCAATTAAGAATGGTCAGCTATTTCTGAAATCGCACAAAGATAATCTTTATTCATGCAGTTGGATGAGTTGCCAATAAGGATTATTTTTACACGATATATGCTGTAAAATGTCCCTGAAAAAAATCCAGCCTCCATATCTCAGGCAAGGTGATGAAGTGGCAATCGTCTCTCCTTCCTGGTCAGTTGATGAAGATAAAATAAACGCAGCAGTCGGTTTACTGGAAAGCTGGGGGCTAAAGGTCAGGACCGGGGAAAATATATTGAAACGGGCAGGTCCCTTTGCCGGAAATGATGATGAACGTCTTTATGACCTCCAGAAAATGACTGATGATAGGGCTGTTAAGGCAGTGTTCTGCTCAAGAGGGGGTTATGGGACGCTCAGAATAATAAACAGACTCAGGCTATCATCATTGAAAAAAAATCCGAAATGGTATATCGGATTCAGCGATATAACAATCCTGCATCTCTGGCTTAATGAAGTAATAGGATTAGCTTCGATACATGGCGAAATGCCTCTGAATTACTCTGAAAAGGGGAAAACGCAGGAAACATTCAACACTCTGTATGATGCATTATTCGGTAAATACAAACCTATTTCCTGGAAAGGAGCTTTCATCCGTCCGGGAAATTTCACCGGGGAGGTTACCGGTGGGAATCTCTCTCTGATTTACAGCCTTATAGGTACAAAAGGTGAGCCCAATACATATGGAAGGATCCTGTTTATTGAAGAGGTGGGGGAGTACTATTATCATCTCGACCGGATGATGAACTCCCTCAGGCTTGCGGGCAAGCTTAAAGCACTGTCGGGATTGATAGTAGGGGGGCTGACTAAAATGGAAAACACTAAAATTGCCTGGGGCAAAAGTGCTGAAGCTACAATAGCTGAATCAGTTGCNGATTATAAATACCCGGTTTTGTTTGATTTTCCGGCAGGGCATATTGATGACAACCGGGCTTTTTACATAGGTAAGAATGCTAAAATCACCTTAAAGGGAGAAGAGGCTGTTCTATTATATATCTAGCTGGTCAGAGGTGTCTATTCGAAAGTCCCTCTTTACGAAGCAGAGAGGGGATACAGGGGTGAGTACATGTAAAAAGAAGATTTTACATCCCCCAACCCCCCCGCTGAAGCGGGGCAGGCTCTTCAAAGGGGGATTTACCAGTAACCAGCACCCAGTAACCATCAACGAGGAACATCTTCAGAATGCTGAAATAAGCAGATCAAGATCTTTAGATATCGCTCCGAATTTCTGAGCTAACGTTTCATTTGTCAGGATTCCGTTGAACAGATAAACCCCGTTTCGCATTCCCCGGTCATTCTTTAGCAAATGGATTATTCCGCCTGCCTCAGCTATCTCCTGGAAAAGAGGATTAAAAATGTTGCTGAGAGCAATTGAGGCCGTACGTGCCATCCTTGATGGCAGGTTCCATGCCGAGAAGTGTATCACCCCATGCTTTTCATAAACAGGATCCCTGAGTGCCCGGCATTCAGTTGTCTCGATGCATCCGCCCCGGTCGATGCTCAGATCAATAATAACTGACCCTTTTTTCATGGTTTTTACCATCTCTTCTGTAATATAGTACCAGGGGCGAAGATCTTCAAGCTCAATAGCTCCAATAAGTACATCGGCCGATTTAAGGGCTTTTTTTAAAACCTGCGGATGAAATACAGATGTTTGCAGGCGTTGGTTAATCAGGTTCTGGAATTTCCTGAGATTATGAAGCGACTGGTCAAATATTTTAACCTGTGAGCCCAGACCCAGTGCTGCCCGGGCAGCATATTCACCTGCAGTATTGGCTCCAATGATCACAACTTCTGTTGGGGTAACTCCGGTTATTCCGCCCAGCAGTACACCCTTACCACCATGATGGTTGCTCAGATAATCGGATGCAACAAGGATTGAAGTGACTCCGCTTATTTCACTCATCGATTCCATGACAGGCATAGCGCCGTTAATATCACGTATCTTTTCGAGTGCAATTGCAGTAACTTTTTTCCTTATAAGTTTTCCCAGGGTCCCCTCGCTTAGCTGGAGGACATTCAGAAAAGACATAACTATCTGGTTACCTTTAAGGTAATCGACCTCCTGCAATGTAAACGGGGCAACCTTGATTACTGCATCGGCACTGAAAACCCTGGCAGTTGATTCAGTAATTACCGCACCGTTTTCAGCATAATCCTTATCGGAATAATTTGCCCCGGTCCCGGCTCCCTTCTGAAGGATAACCTCATTGCCATTTTCGACAAGCAGATTTACAGCCTCGGGTGTAAGGGCCACCCTTTTTTCATCATTCTTTTTGTCGTTTGGAACTCCGATTGAGATCTTCTTTCGCCGTACNGCTGTTTCAAGCTGTTCTTCCCTTGGCATTAAACCGGCATTGCCAAAACTCAGATTTCCGTTTTTGCCTTTATCATTCATTGTGAGAATGTTGTTATTTTCTCAAAGTTAAAAAAAAACCAATACAGGATCAATGTTCTTCAATGTCAATGGTCCTATGGTCATTTTCACCGACTGTAATTCTGATTTTAGCAGTTTCAGAGGGAAGTATCCCGCCGATAAGCTCGGGCCATTCCATAAAGCAATATGAACCGCTTGAGAAGTACTCTTCTAACCCGAAATCATAAACCTCCTCAGCCTTTTTAATCCTGTAAAAGTCGATATGATAGATGATTTCATTTTTATTTGTCAGGTATTCATTTACCATTGTAAATGTTGGGCTGGTAACAATGTCACCTGCCCCGAGGAGCTTGCAGATTGCCTTGATAACAGTTGTCTTGCCAGCCCCCATTGATCCGTAAAATGCCAGTATTTTTTTCCCCGAAGTGTGTTCAAGTATTTTTCGGGCAGCGGACGGAAGGTATTTTTTATCTTTTACAAGAATCTTCATCCCGGTTGCCAGGTTAATTACAAAACAGGTTCTATGCAGGCAACCGGAAGCATTATTTCCTGCATCGAAATGCCTCCGTGCTGAAATGTGTCCTTGTAAAAGCCTGCATAATAATTATAGTTGTTCTGGTAAACAAGGAAATCCTTATTGAGGGCAAAAATATATTTTGAAGTGATGTTGGTTTTTGGCAGGCCTGCCTTTTCAGGGAATCTTAGTTCAAAAACCTGGCGCGGATTATAATCGAGATTTCTTCCCATTTTATACCTTAGGTTGGATGATGTTTTCCTGTCTCCAATAACCTTAATAGGATTTTGCACTCTTATAGTACCATGATCGGTGCTGAAAATAATTTTAACAGGCTGGGTCGACANTGCTATAAGTAATTCGTAGAGGGGAGAATGAACAAACCATGAACGTGTAAGGCTCCTGTATGCCTTCTCATCATTTGCCAGATCCCTTATCAGTCCGATTTCAGTCCTGGCATGCGAAAGCATATCGACAAAATTGTAAACGAGGATATTTATATCATTGTCNAGCATCTGCCTGACTCTTTCGTTGACTTTCCGTCCATCCTGGTTACTTATTATTTTATTATACGACCATTTGTATTTCAGTCCCTTGCGGGCAAGCTGATATTTAAAAAGTTCTTCTTCGAAGTTATTTTTACCTTCCTCTTCATCATCTTCAACCCAGTATTCGGGAAGTATTGCTGCAATTGCAGATGGCATCAGACCGGAAAAAATCGCATTACGGCTGTACTGTGTTGCGGTAGGCAGGATACTGAAATAGATATCCTCTTCTATAACCCTGTAAATTCCTGCCAGCTCCGAAGCTATCATCTTCCACTGGTCAAATCGCAGGTTATCAATAAGTATGAAGAAAACAGGTCTTCCCTGCTGCACATTAGGGAAAATCTTTTTCGAGAAAAGGGATGGTGAAAGGACCGGTTTATCAAGTGCATCCGGATCAAGCCATGAGAGGTAGTGTGTTGTCAGGTATTTTACAAAGGCATTGTTTGCATCATTTTCCTGCATCTTTAGAATTTCGCTCATNCCCGGATCAGTCGATTTTTCAAGTTCCGATTCCCAGAATGTGATTTTCCGGTAAAGCTCTGTCCAGTCGGAATGGCTTCGGGCCGACGAAATAAGGTTGCCTATGCTGCCGAACTCCTGCCTGTAGTTTGTTGTTGTTTTTTCGGTAATGAGCCTGCGCTGTTCGGTGATCCTCTTCACAACAAGAAGTAGCTGATTTGGCTTGACCGGCTTTATGAGATAATCAGCCATTTCCGACCCTATGGCTGCCTCCATGATCCCTTCCTCTTCGTTTTTGGTTATCATTACTACCGGCAGGTCGTTCTTTATCTCCTTAATAAGGCGAAGTGTCTCAAGTCCACTCAGCCCGGGCATGCTTTCGTCAAGAAATATCAGATCATAAGGATTATGGCGGACAAGGTCGATGGTGTCAATACCATTTGTGCAGGTATCTATTTCATATCCTTTCTCCCTGAGGAATAGGACATGCGCTTTCAGGACCTCAATTTCATCATCGGTCCATAAGATTCTGATTGTTCTCATCCAAAAAGTAAAGTGTTCAGGATGTAAAATTACCTAATCTTTTTCCCAGTTAGGTAGTTTTCCCTAAAGAAAAGATAGTAACGCCCGGGATTTTTATCCGTGTCGAGGTTTTTTGAATTGTTATTATTGATCAGAAAGGTCATTATCTGAGAGCCTGTGCTATTTCTTATAATTTTTTCTGCTTTGAAAGAATTGTAATAATCCCACGCCTGTGAATTGTTTGCAAATCCCGAGACCGTTATTTTNATATATTCATTATCAACCAGGATACCATCGGTNCTGTAATTCTTGTTCGTNTAATTATCTATATTATAGCTGATCACGTCAAAAGATGCCTGNTTAATATTGAATGCAGGATCGGTTATTATCACATTGAATGAATATAAAGCAGCAGTGTCGGCGACATATAATTCAGCTGCTATAACCTTATCTTCCTCAACTTTGAGCTCAGGAAGCTTCTTGTTCAGATATGCCGAGAGTTCATCAGCTTTCTTGCCCTCNTCGGTTGAAGGCCATGCCTTGATCAGCTTGCTGAGCTCCTCTTTAAAGCTTCTTTCATCACTGATTCTGGCAACTGAATAGGCCCTCAGAAGCATGAATTTTGGAGCCAGATTGTCAGTGGGATTATTTTCAAGCGCGCTGTCACAAACCGATATTGATTCCCTGAAATTCTCAAGTACATAATAATTGTAAGCTTCCTGGTAAAGCTTTGCCGACATCTTCATTTCGGCTACCTTATTGTTATAATAATCCGGATCCGAGATTATTTTTGCAAACTCGCTCTCAGGATATTTTTCGAGAAGGCGCTGACGTGACACCTCAGATTTCTGGCTGTTCTCTTCCTTGTAAAGTCTGTAAAGATCATACAGNGTCTCAGGGACAAGCATGTTGTCAGGGAAACGCGTCAATAATGTTTCGTATGATTCAGCCGCTTTCTTTGTATCGGTTATCTTCTCAGCAAAAACCTTTCCCGCATTAAAATAGGCATTTGCAATTTTTTCATTCGAGATGTTCATCAGGGTATCGTTCAGAGGCAGGTCTTTAAGGTAGAATTCAGGTTTCTTATAGTCTGTCACTGCCTTTGAAGTATCGGTCTGTGCTTTTCCGTTCTCATCCTGTCCGGCTGAAGCCTGCTGAATACTTACCCTTGCCTTGTTAGATCTTCTCCAGTTATCTTCAGGACGCCTGTCACCCCATTTTCTTTTGAATTCTGTCCTGCCGAAGGTAAGTGCAGTCTGATTGTAAAAATACCATTTGCCTTCCTGTGCGATATTGTCCTGAAACCTTCTCTCATTTTCATAATACTGCCCGATATTAGCGCGGTCGGCATATTCAGATGTTTTACCTTCACTCTCAGCCTTTATTATCTTTTCAATAATCCCCGATATCAATGCGTCCCTCTCATTCTTTGACATTNCTGCGACCTTCTGAAGACTGTCTTCTCTCTGGATTACGTTTAAATGAGTTACAAGCAGATTAAGATTCTGCGATTTTGCCTTAAGATCCTTATAATCGGGATATTTCTGGTCAAGAAAATAAACTGTACTGTCATAATATTTCCCTGCATTCATGTAGTCGGGAATAGCGTAATAGTGTTCAGCAAGGGCAAGATATGATTTACCTTTCTGGTTCTGGTTGACTGAACTTGATGAAGCAGATTTCCTGTAATAATCAAGTGCTTCATTATTTTTACCCTCTTTCTTCATCATATTTCCGAGGGCATAGTAAATCTGATCCTGAAAATCTTTATTCTTTGAATCTTTCAGCATCTTTTCAAGCTCTTTCCTGATCTCTTCAGGATTCCCTGAGTTCACGTCGAAAACACCTGCAATGTTTATTCTTGCATTAAATTCAACATCATATGGCGGATTCATCTTTACTACTTCTCTGTACAGTGAAATTGCTTTTTCGGTATCACCTGTCCGTTCGTAAAGCTGGGCAAGCAGATATGTGAGCCTGTATTTTACCCTCTTGCCTGATAAAAGCTTCAGTGCATCTGAAAGAGGTCCGATTGCCTCCTGGTACTTTTTCTGCCTTATGAACAGATCGGCCATAGTTGTCGAATAGAGCGCCCTGAGTTGTTTTGATGACTTCGGATCTGGTTTTGTATCATTCAGAAGTCGGTTGGCTTCAATATAGCTTCCTCTTTCACAGTTTATTCTTGCCAGCCATATCGACGATTCAGTTTTTATTTCCGGGTCATTTGCCTCCTCAATGCAATAGCTGAATACAGATGCTGCATCACTGAACTCATGTTTATAGAACCTTGCCCTGGCTATCAGGAAATAACTGTCGTCGACCCATTCGTTGAATTCCTTTTGTTCAAGCAGGGCCTTTTCTTTCTCGGAAAGATCTTTCTTTGAATCGAAATCAGGTTTTGCCGTAATCGATTTCAAGGAGATTAGCTTGGAGGCTTTCTGAATAGCTGTTTCCATGTTGGAAGAACAGAGTGAAACAGTCGAAGGATCGCTGTTCTCAAAGACTCTGAGCAACTCCGAAAAATCATCCCTGTAGCTTTTGTCAATTTTCAGAACACCTTCCTTAAAGCTCTCATAACCATTAAAATAGATGTTAAATCGAGAGGTCAGTCCATGGTAGAACCTTGTCGTACCAGTGTTTCTCTCAACGGAACAATCTGTAAGGGACAGAAAAAGTCCCAGAGTTATCAGAATTTTATATGATACTCTCCCGGATAGCAATAAATGCGGTTTAATACTATAAACTGACTTAAACTGAGTATAGTATTTCAAAGATAAGCAAAATTGGGTCAGTGCGGATTATCAGGCTGAAACCACTTTTGTTATTTCCGGAACCTCCTGCATTATGGCCTGTTCGACGCCTGCCTTAAGCGTTTGCATTGCGAACGGACATCCATGGCACGCACCTGTCAGCTTGACTTTAACAGTGAGATCATCCGTTATCTCTATCAGGTCAATATCTCCACCGTCGTTCTGAAGGTACGGTCTGACCCTGTTTAATGCCTTTACCACCTTTTCTTTAATAATTTTGAGATCTGCCATTTTATTTATTTTTAATTACTTACTCATATCAACCTTTATCGTTGGTCTGATTTCCCTGTTCCTTTTATCCACTTTGTCAATTACTTCCAGGGCAAGTTCCATAAACGCATTTCCTGCCGCAGAATCACTAAGTACAACCGGATACCCGTTATCACTCCCTTCACAGATACTTTGTACCAATGGAATCTGACCCAGGAGTGGAACATCCATTTTTTTTGAAAGTTCCCTTCCTCCTCCTTTCCCGAAAATAAAATATTTATTCCCGGGGAGTTCTGCCGGTGTGAACCATGACATGTTCTCTACAAGTCCAAGAACCGGGACATTTATTTTCTCACTACGAAACATTGCGATCCCCTTAATAGCATCGGCAATTGATACCTCCTGGGGAGTTGTCACAACAATTGCACCTGTTACCGGAACCTCCTGGACAAGAGTCAGATGAATATCACTTGTTCCTGGCGGAAGGTCAATGATCAGATAATCAAGTTCACCCCATTCACCCTGATCCATCAGCTGCTTAAGGAAACCTGAAGCCATGGGCCCTCTCCATACAACAGCTTCTGAAGGACTTACAAAAAAACCGGCCGAAAGCACCTTCACACCGTATTTAGTGAGCGGAATCAGATGATCAGTATCGATTCTTCTGACAACTTCGGGATGGTAATCCACTGCATCAAACATTCTGGGAACCGATGGACCGAAAATATCTGCATCCAGTAATCCTACAGCAAGCCCTTTTTTCGCCAGGGCGATTGAAAGGTTAACAGCAATAGTTGTTTTTCCGACTCCTCCCTTACCAGAAGAAACAGCGATAATATTTTTTACTCCGGATAAAATTTCCTTCTCTTTTTTGTGGTGCTTTGGTTCAGTAATTCTTGGTTCTACCNTTATTTCTTTAATAACTGCCTCAGATCCAAGAGCTTCCTTTAAAGTTCTAGCAACTGAACTTCTTATTGAGGAGATAAAAGGGTCATTCGATTTCTCCGGAGTAAGAGTTATTGTAATACCTTCAATATCACTTTCTATTTCAGTGACATAGCCGAGAGTAACAATGTCTTTCCCGTTTCCGGGATGAATAACCCTGGTAAGGGCCTTTAATATCTGGTCTTTAGTAAACATCCTTTTTCACATCATATTTTTTACCCCCAACCCCCCACGGGGGGCATATATGGAATTGATTTTTAATCCCCTTTAGGGGGCAGGGTGTAATCTCTATTTTAATTTAAATTAATTCTAAATAAGGTGCAATTTTAGCAAATAATATCAGGTTTACCAAAAATCATTGCAATTCTGCAGAAGGATCCCAGAATTTTTCCCTGAAGTTCAAAACGCAGTCGTCCTCTACAATAAGCCCTTCGCTTTCAAGCAGCTGCTGCATTGTTGATGAATTACCAAAATGACGTTTCCCTGTCAGAAGCCCTTTCCGGTTGACAACCCTGTGGGCCGGAATAAATTCAGGATTATTATGGCATATGTTCAAAGCCCATCCCACCATCCTGGCTGATCTGCCTGTCCCGAGATACCTGGCAATTGCACCATAAGATGTAACCCTGCCATAAGGGATCAGGCAGGTAACATCNTAAACCTTTGAGAAAAAGTCATTGTTATTCTTTTTTTTCCCAGTCATGGCTGATTACTTTGTCTTTTTCAAGCCTGAATGCAAGGTAATTTATTGTTTTTCCCTGCTCGATGAATTTTGCCTCGTAATGAGTTTTTATAGACAGAATTCCGGCGATTGCCTGATCCCGGCGAACCGGATCGCCATGGGAAGAAATTATCTTATCTGATAGAGTAAGTTCATTCGGATTCATCGCATGCATATCATTGGTTGAGAACAGGATTTCAAATCCGTTATATGCTGCCAGTTTTGCAGTATAATTGTATAGTTCCGTATTGTCGGTTTTCAGATGCAGAATTCCTTTGTCTTTCAGGAAGTTTCTGTAGGTGTTTAGGAACCATGGACAGGTGAGCCTTTTATTTGAGTTTTTCTTTCCNGGGTGAGGATCGGGAAATGTTATCCAGACCTCATCAACTTCATCCGAAGCGAAGAAGGAATTAATAAATTCAATTCTTGTTCTCAGGAAAGCAGTATTTCTTAGTTGCTTTTCATTTGACGTTCTTGCCCCACGCCACATTCTGGCTCCTTTAATATCTATTCCTATGAAATTACACTCCGGGAAAAGAACCGATAACCCTGTTGTGTACTCACCTTTACCGCAACCGAGCTCCAGAACTACAGGATTCTCATTTCTGAAGATATCTTTTCTCCAGTTACCTTTTATTTTATGATCTTTCCAGGAATCATCTCCGGTTTCCGGCTGGACTACATTATCAAAAGTCCCAAGTTCAGCCCAACGGGCAAGCTTGTTTTTCCCCACCTCAGATATACTATTTATTTGTCTTTTCCACTCTAAGGCCAAGGTCGTAGACACCTTTGAGATCTTCGATCCTCATTCCGTGCTGGACAGAGATCTGATATTCACCTGAAACCGGAAAGAAAACATTTCTTTTGTAGGGCAGTTTCAGTTCATGAATATCACCAAAGCCTTTACCGTACCAGTTCCCTCTTTCGTCTGCAATATTGTATTCGAGAGTGTCGGTAATACTTTTCCTTTCAGGAGAAAATGTTGTTACAAAGAGGAAAATATTCCTGTATGGGTATGAAGACCCGGTTCGTAAGACTAAATAAATATTGTTGCTGTTGATTGTATCAGTGACTGGTACTTTAAAAACAGGAATGTCTCTCAGCCTCCAGGTTTTTCCCTGCATTGTATGGGAATCCGTGTAAACCACATTTTTGCCGCACGAAACAATAAGATATGCAGCAGCTAATAAAAGCAGATATTTAATTTTTCCTTTTACCATCAAATCTTCTGTTTTTCCTTTTATGCGAATGATGACGGTTTTGATTTTTCGACTCGGGGGCATCAAACCGGGTAAGGCTGTTATTCCTCAGCAGGTCCTGTGAAACAGAAATCATTTCTGCTGATTCATCAACAACAAGCAGCTTATCAGGCTTTTTCCCCTTTTTGTTCATAGCCTGGATCTCCCTGACTCTTTCAACCGGAACAGGGGTAAGATTGGCAGGAAAGTTAGGATCAGAACTATACCAGTATATACTTTTATGCACTTCCATTTTCTGGAAGTGAGCTGTTGAGTCCGAAAGTTCAAGAGGAATATCCCGGGGAGGAAAAGAACGCTGGGCATCGACATAACAATCAAATTCAAAATTAAGACAGCACTTTAACTTGCTGCATTGTCCTGCGAGTTTCTGCGGATTTAACGACAGTTCCTGGAATTTTGCATGGGTTGTGGTGACCGATATAAAATTGCAGATATGTGTTGAACAGCATAATTCCCTGCCGCAGGAGCCTATTCCGCCAATTCTCCCGGCTTCCTGACGGGCTCCGATCTGACGCATTTCAATCCTGACACGGAATTCATCGGCAAGGACCTTGATAAGCTGCCTGAAATCAACTCTTTCATCAGCAATATAATAAAATATGGCTTTTGTTTTGTCTCCCTGGTACTCTACGTCTCCAATCTTCATATTGAGCTTAAGTTCCTCGGCAATCTGCCTCGATCGCAGCATTGTAGNGGTCTCAAGTTTCTTGGCCTCTTCCCATTTTATAACATCAACCGCCTTGGCCTTCCTGTAGACCTTTTTCATATCATCGGAAGATGGCTGAATCTTAAATCTCTTAAGNCGTTCGTTAATAATTGGTCCGACCATCGAAATCCTTCCTATATCGTGTCCCGGTGANGCTTCAACTGCGACGACATCGCCTACCTCAAGCCTTAATCCGTTGACGTTCTTAAAAAGACCTTTGCGTGTATTTTTAAAACGTATCTCAACTACATCAGTCTCCGCAGGAACAAATGGAATATCCCTAAGCCAGTTATAAGTATCAAGTTTATTTAAACCGGGTTTATATTTAATATCAGGCATTTTGATCTCTTCGCCATGCTGACCTGATAAATCTTCATTCTCCGTCATATCAAACACCTCTTCAGAATTAACGCCGCAAAAATAGTGAATAAAACCAATACTTTCAATAATCACTTACCTTCTCATCGGCTTATAAGACGTGTAATCTTAAGGGCCAGATCCAGAAATACAATTTTGGCATTACCNTTTGCCTCTATATGGGCATGTGCCAGATTCAGTTCATCAGCCAGGGGACANATATTTTCCTGATTTATGAANGGATGAAATTTCGACGAGAACCCGGCTTCGTCACCTGTCATGAAAACAAGCCTGTTTTTCATCTGATCAAGTGTGAGCATAAGGTTCTCTCTTATGATACGAAGTGAAAATGCAAGAAAGCTCTTTTGGGGTTCCCTTCCGATTGAAGCGATATCTTCCGACCAGCTGACGATTGATATTATATCACGTTTCCAGGCGAATCTCATAAGGTTCTTGAAACGCTCNAGGTTTAGAAGCGAGGAATCTTCATTTTCACATAATTCAATGGCTCTGATTATATTTCCNTTAGAAACCATCGAAATATCGTCAGCTTTAGCTTTGTGAATACGGAATCGTTCAAGCAGATAACCTGACACATCTTCATTTTTAAAGGAGGGGATCTTAATAAGCTGGCATCTCGAAAGAATTGTTTGAACAACCTTGTCGGGCTCNTCAGAAACCAGCAGGAAAAGGGTTTTCTCGGGAGGCTCTTCAATAAGTTTCAGAAGTTTGTTTGCGGTTGCCTGATGCATCTTTTCAGGCAGCCAGATTATCATTACCTTAAAATCTGATTCAAAGGATTTAAGGCTTAGCTTTCTCAGTATTTCAGCGGCTTCTGAAGCAAAAATAAGTCCCTGAGCATTGCCTGCCTCAATTGTATCGAGCCATGTTGTAAGACTGAAGTATGGAGACACTTTTACAATTTCGCGCCATTGTTCAATATATTTATCACTTACAGGCTCATTCGGTTTCTTGTCCCTGATAACCGGAAACACAAAATGCAGATCGGGATGGATCATTTTCTCGTACTTGACACACGATTTGCAAATTCCGCAGGAATCGCGCTGTGACCTGTTTTCACAGCTGACATACTGTGCATAAGCCAGTGCAAGGGCAAGACTTCCGCAACCTTCGGGACCTGTAAAAAGCTGAGCATGACTTACCCTTTCATACCTTACCGAACTGATAAGCCTGCCAATAATTTCCTTTTGTCCCGGGATATCAGAAAACTTCATCCGANATAATAAGATGCCGCCATTTACAATGCTGCAAGCGCAGCGTCATAATCCGGCTCGGTTGCAATTTCAGGTACGAGCTGAGTGTATAAAACTTTACCTTTTTCGTCAATTACGATAATGCTCCGGGCATAAAGACCTTCAAACAGACCATCAACAATTTCAACCCCGTANAATTTCCCAAAATCCTTATTGCGGAAACCTGACAGGGCTACCACATTCGTTATTCCCTCTGTGGTGCAAAAACGACCGCTGGCGAAAGGAAGATCCTTTGTAATTGCAAGTACCATTACGTTTTCTTTTCCTGCAGCAACCATGTTGAATTTACGGACCGATGTGGCACAAACTGAGGTATCGAGGCTCGGGGATATGCTCAGAATGAGCTTTTTCCCTTTGAGCTCTGAAAGTTTCAGATTTCCCATATCTGATTTGACAAGTATAAAATCAGGAGCAATGGTCCCTTTTTCCGGAAGGTTTCCCGATGTATTTACGGGATTCCCTTTTAATGTAATCTTAGCCATAACTTTTTTTTCAAATTTAGTCAATCTTTTAAGAAGAGGAAACAATTTTGCCCCCAACCCCATAAAGGGGGCTGAAACTTAACCCCCCTTCAGAGGGGCTGGATGGCGAAACTTGCATAGAGAGAACAGAATGCTCTTTAAGTTCTATAATAAAGTTGAAAGTCCAAAAGTTTATTTCCAAAAAAAATGTAGGTTTGCATAAGAAAAATTCTTTTGCTAATTAAAAATATATGATCTATGAAAATGATTCAGGATTTCAATTTTAAAGGGATTAAGACCATCGTAAGAGTCGATTTTAATGTTCCTCTCGATAAAAAAACCGGTGTGGTAACAGATGATACCCGTATAAGGGGAGCCCTGCTTACAATAAAAAAAATACTTTCCGATGGCGGTTCGGTGATACTCATGTCACATCTGGGCCGTCCTGAGGGAAGGATGGAGAAGTATTCACTTAAACCAGTACTTCCGGTACTTGAAAAATATCTGGGACAGAAAGTGCTTTTTGCCGACGACTGCCTTGGGGAATCAGCAGTCAGAATGTCAGCCGAGCTGAAGCCCGGCGAAGTGCTCCTTCTTGAGAATGTAAGATTCTATCCTGAGGAAGAAGGGAAACCAATATTGCCTGAAACTGCAACAGATGAGGAAAAGAAAGCGGCCAAGGCGGAAATGAAATTAAAACAGAAAGAACTTGCAAAAAAACTTTCAGGCTACGCCGGGGTATATGTAAATGATGCATTCGGAACAGCACACAGGGCTCATGGGACAACTGCAGTGATTGCTGATTATTTTCCAAAGGATAAGATTATGTTCGGATTCCTTATTAACAGCGAACTGGCTGCCATGGATAAAGTTCTCAAGGATCCTCAGCGCCCGTTCACCGCGATAATGGGAGGAGCAAAGGTCTCTGACAAAATCATGCTTATCGAGAATCTCCTTAACAGGGTTGATAACCTGATAATCGGGGGCGGGATGACATATACTTTTATTAAGGCAAAAGGTGGTAAGATAGGGAAATCGCTTTGTGAAGAAGACAAGCTTGATCTGGCACTTCAGATAATCGAAAAGGCAAAAGAAAAGAAAGTAAATCTGTATCTTCCCGTCGACAGTCTGAACGGTGATAAGTTTGATAATGAGGCAAACACTAAGATTACGGGAGTTGACACAGTTGACGACGGTTGGATGGGACTCGATATAGCCGAAAAAACAATTAAGGATTTTTCGGATGTTATTGCCAGGTCAAAAACAATTCTCTGGAACGGCCCTATGGGGGTTTTTGAGATGGAGAAATTCTCAAAGGGAACTACCGCCATTGCAAAGGCTATTGCAGAAGCTACTTCAAAAGGGGCCTACAGCCTTATCGGCGGAGGTGATTCTGTAGCTGCGATAAATAAAAACGGCCTGGCTGACAAAGTTAGCTATGTATCAACAGGCGGCGGTGCAATGCTTGAATATATGGAAGGAAAGAAGCTCCCGGGCATTGTGGCTATCAGAGGAGAATAGGTCCTTAGTATCAAGTAGTATATTTCTGCCCACTTCCCCCGGAAGTTAGCTTTTATCTCCATCTATATTTCTTTGAATTAGATTATTGGATGTAGATCCCGCTGGCGCTCGGAATGACATGCCGATTTTAAGTAAGTAAGGGAGGGAAGCTCTCTCCCCATAGAAAAAAAGAATTGTCATCCTGAACGAAGTGAAGGATATCATCATTTATTATGTGAAAGATGTTTATAAGAGCTATCCTGGTGATGAGGGTAAATCGAGATCCTTTTGAGTAGCCTCCTTTTTTGCTTCCTGAAATTCAGTTATCTTTGCATTTATGAAAAACAGCTTGTTTTACATATTTGTTATTTCATTGCTGGTTCTTAGTTCCTGTAAAAAAGATGAGGCTCCGGCGACTTCCGGAACTGCCACTATTGATAATACAACTACTCTCGGTCAGACATATTATGTTTACGGGTTCCTGTTCTCTGAAGCAAGAAAGGTCGCAACTCTTAACGATCCGGTAGATGTATTGACCATTTCACCCGAGGTTAATGTAAACAATGAGATTGTGAGAATAACCTTTAATGTAAATACATTCAAAGAATGTTTCTTCCTGTATGGGGAATATCAGGATGCAGCTTCCGCCTCATCGGCTTTTGCCAGTCTGACATCATTTTCCAATCCGCTATGGATTGATCCCCCGGTCGAAGTAAAAGAAAAGCAGATCTGGCTTTTCAGAAACAGCCAGAATAAATACGCAAAAATCAGGGTTGTAAAAACCGTGAAAGAGAAAAGAAATAACGTTCCATATGCCGAATGTACATTTCAATGGGAGTATCAACCCGACGGAACACTTACTTTCCCCGGCAAATGACAGATGATCTTCCCGATCTTATTTTTAAACTGAACAACTCTGTGTCTTTTTCGGATACGGCACTCCGCATATTCAGAATTCAGGCGGAAAATAATCCGGTGTACAGGCAGTTTATTTCAGGCCTGCGAAGAAAGCCGGAAGAAATAACAAATATTAATGATATCCCGTTCATACCGGCGGAATTCTTCAAAAGCCAGACCGTAGCCCTTGAGAATCTCTCTTTTGACACTGTCTTTGAAAGCAGCAGGACGACAGGNGATTCTCCAGGCCGCCATTTTGTTCATGACCTGAAATTATACGAAAAGAGCTTTTACAATTCATTCAGGTATTTCTACGGCGATCCTTCAGAATATTTTATTTCAGCTCTCCTCCCTTCTTACACCGAAAGGCAGAATTCATCACTGGTATACATGTTGAAGGGACTGATAAAAATGAGCAGGCACAGCAGCAGCGGTTTTTATAATGATAATCCGAAGGATCTTTTAAAATATTTAGGTCTGGCTGAGGTCACAGGTAAAAAGAGGCTTCTTCTGGGGGTCAGCTTCGCTCTTCTTGATTTTGCGAACAATTACTCATCCGATCTTTCCGGGACAATTGTAATGGAGACCGGAGGGATGAAAGGACGCCGTAAAGAGATTACCAGGGAGGAACTGCATGAAATTCTTCAGCAAAAACTAAATGTTCAATCAGTACATTCCGAATACGGAATGACAGAGCTGCTGAGCCAGGCATATTCAAAGGGGAATGGCATCTTTCATTCTCCTCCGTGGATGAAGATACTGATACGGGATCCCTCAGACCCACTGACGGTGACTGGCGACCAGGGTACTTCAGGCGGGATTAATATTATTGACCTTGCAAATATTTATTCCTGTTCTTTCATTGCCACAGGCGATTTTGGAAAACTTCACGAAGATAACAGCTTTTCGGTTTCGGGCCGGTTTGATAACTCAGATATCCGGGGCTGCAATCTTATGTCAGAACCTGCATGATCCCGCTTTGCAGGACCTGCAGGACCTGCACGACAGTTATTTACAGGTAGACAATCCGCTTATTTTTAGCACTTGCGTAGATTGCAAGAACAAGTTCCACAGCTTTTCGGGCTTCCATTCCATCTATTGAAGGTTTATGCCCGTTATCGATCGCTTTTATAATATCCAGAAGCTGACGAAGGTGCCCTATATCACTGATTGCTTTCGGATCTGAAACACCACCTCCTGACGAATTATTACCAGAAAATTTCTCCCTGATTTTTTCATCCGCATCCGTTTCCTGGTCGAACTTCCAGGTCAGTATCTTCTCCTCTTCTATAACTGCCGAGCCATGGGTGCCAAGTATTTCAATCCTCCTGTAAAAACCAGGGCTGACGGCAGTTGAAGCCTCAATCACACCTATTGCTCCGTTGGTAAATCTCATTGTTGCCGCTGCAACATCTTCAACTTCAAGCCCATCATGGCCAATAAGTCCGGTGAATGCGCATACAGCGTCAACTTTTCCCATGAACCATCTCAGGAGGTCTACTGAGTGAATTCCCTGGTTCATAACGGCTCCGCCTCCGCTTGCCGCGATGTCTGACCTCCATCTCACATCTTTATAGTATTCCGCACTTCTGAACCATTTTATATAGGCATCACCCATCACAAGCTTTCCGAAACGACCCTCGTCAATAGCTTTTTTAAGTTCAAGATTCACTTTGCTGAACCTCATCGGGAAAATACCGGAGATCATAACATTATGTTCTATCCCGGCATTAATGATCCTGTCAAAGCGTTCCAGGTTTGTTTCAAGCGGCTTTTCAATTATACAATGTTTCCCGGCATTTATTGCAGTAAGTGAAGGTTCAAGATGAAGGCCTGAAGGAGTGCATATGCAAATTATATCTGTTCTGTCGTCATTGCAGAGTTCTTCAGCAGTATCAAATGCTTTGCAATTATATTTAAGGCTGAAGGCAATAGACTTATCAGGATTGTGATCATAGACTCCGATCAGTTCGGCATCCATGATAGTATCAATAGCCCTGGCGTGGACTTCAGCTATTGCGCCTGCACCTATTATTCCAAAACCATGTTTCATGCTTTATCTTAAGGTAGGATAAAAAGCATCTTCAATATGTTGTTCTATTTCGAATGTCTGACCCTTCACTAAAACTGTTATCACATCAAACCTGCTTTCCTTCGTAATTTCATATTTCTTTANATAAGCTTCGGCAGCAAAGATCATTAATCTCTGCTTCTCTCTCGAAACTGCATCTGATAGCTTTCCCAGGAATCCTTCCGTCCGNGTTTTAACTTCAACAAAAACCACGAAATCATTATTTTCAGCTACGATATCCAGTTCTTTTTTCCCTGACCTCCAGTTCCTGTGCCTTATTTTATAGCCCGATTCCTTCAGGTATAAGACAGCCTTTCCTTCCCCTGTCTGTCCAAGAGTTTGTGATTCGCTCATAAACGGCAAGTTTAATGAGAGAACGGTATTATATCTCTATTAGTTTATTTTTGATGGCGAAAAGAATGAGGCTGGCAGTATTTTTGGAGTTTGTCTTGCCGAGAAGATTGGCTCTGTGCTTGTCAACAGTCCGTTTGCTTATAAACAAAGTCTCTGCAATTTCCTGATTAGAAAGCCCTTCGCATATTTTTAGCAGGATCTCCTTCTCTCTTTTCGAAAGATTTGCTGATTTGCTTTCATTTTCCCTCAGTTTTATTTTCTGGATTACATGATATAATAATTCCTGCGAAAAATAACTGCCCCCCTTTCTGACTGCAAGAATAGCTTCCTTTACCTCCGAGATATCAGAGTCTTTCAGCACAAAACCCTTTGCTCCGGCATCAACCATTTTATAATAATATTCCTCTTCCCCGTACATTGATAGTGCAATAATGTTTGTATCAGGAGATATCCTAAGTCCTTTTCTTGTAGCCTCAATGCCATCCATCTCAGGCATATTAATATCCATAAGGGCAATTTCGGCCTTAGTGTTGCTGAGTATTCTGAGGAATTCTTCACCATTTGAGGCTTCTCCTGTCACTTCAAACTCGGGGAAGGCATTAAGCAGGATTTTTAAACCATTGCGAAATAGCTGATGATCATCAGCAATTATTATTCTGATCTTTTCCATAGACAGGTCATTCAAGAATTTTTATGAGCGCACTGGTCCCTTTTCCCGGGGTGCTTTCAAGGATAAATACCCCATCGACCGATTTTACCCGGGTTTCAATATTTGACAGTCCCATGCCTTTAGTGTCTTCATTGCCAAGCATCTCAGTGTCGAAACCACGCCCGTTGTCACTGAACTGCAAGGTAATGAATTTTTCATGTTTGTTTAACTCAATCTCAATTCTTGAAGCCCCGGAATGCCTTATTGAATTGTTGATAAGCTCACAGGCGGCACGGTACATGACGACCTCCTTCTCACTTTCAAGCCGCTGGTTTTCCATATTCGACTTGAAATCAATTTCTATTGCTTTTGTCTGATTTATTTTTGCAATGAAAGCGGATAATGCACTTGACAATCCGAAATTCGACAAAACGTGAGGGCTCAGGTTGTTTGAAATATCTTTCAGTGTATTGATTGCTTCATTGACAAGATGATTTGTATTATTAAGGATAACGGCATCAGTCGGTTCCTTAATCCTGTCGCCAAGTGCAGACAATGACATTTTTACAGTAGAAATTATTGGCCCGAGTCCGTCATGAAGATCTTTCGCAAATCTTTTTCTTTCATTTTCCTCTGTATTTATAATGGCGCTTATTACCCTTTTCTCGGATTTCAGCCTGTCGATGTCGGCACGCTTGAGGGAGTAAAACAATTCGCGGATAAGTATAACACCTGCAATGATCATGAATGAGATCAGTACCCCTATCCATTCATCGATCATCAGCCATCTGTCCGATGGTGTCCGGTTGAAGTACTCAAAAAGCTGGATTATTTTACGGACTGCCATAAACGCAAATGACAAAGAAAGAAGTATCCACGAAAGCCTGTATTTGGTAAGCTTCATAAACCTGAGGGCTATTGAGGCTGCAATTATCTGCAAAACGATCGAGATTATCAGAGCAACTAACCTTACCATTGTGTGACAGGATTTTATTATACAAAAATAGCAGTAATTTACATAACGGCATAACGGCATAACGGCATAACGGCATAACGGCTTGACGGCTTGACGGCTTGACGGCATTACGGCTTTTTATTCTGAAGCCTTGACGCCTTAACGCCTTAACGCCTTGACGCCTTGATGCCTTTTTACTATTTTTGTCCCACTCAAATTTCCGCAATGAAGTATTTATATAATTTCGGCATCCTGATATATGTTTTCCTGGTCAGGGTTATATCCCCTTTTAATTCAAAAGCAAGGCTCTGGACCAATGGCAGGAAAGAGTGGAAAACAAGATTAAAGGGAAAAGTCAGCCGCGACAACACAAATATCTGGATCCATTGTGCCTCCCTTGGAGAATTTGAGCAGGGCCGCCCATTGATTGAAGCTGTTAAAAAGACCAGACCGGAATACAGGATCATACTCACATTCTTTTCACCTTCAGGTTATGAAATAAGGAAGGATTACCAGGCCGCAGATTATGTATGTTATCTTCCTTCCGATACTCCGGGTAATGCCAGGGAATTTATTCACATTGTAAACCCGGCAGCCGTTATATTTGTCAAGTATGAATTCTGGGACAATTATACCCTGCTTCTTAAAAGGAGCAAGATTCCATTGTATCTTATTTCAGGGATCTTCAGAAAAGACCAGCATTTTTTTAAATGGTACGGAGGATTTTTCAGAAAAATGCTGTTCAGATTCAGTCACTTTTTTGTACAGGATGTCGAATCGATGGATCTTTTAAAAAGCATAGGCATTGAAAATATTACAGTTGCCGGTGATACCCGGTTTGACAGGGTGGTCCGGATTGCCGATACTTCAAAAAGCATACCGCAGATTGAATCATTCAGGGGCGGGGAGAAGCTGTTCCTTGCCGGCAGCAGTTGGCATCAGGATGAAGAGATAATAAGCAGGTATATAAATCAGCATCCAGGGAAAATGAAGTGGGTGTTTGCACCTCATGAAATTGAAGAATCCAATATTGTGAGACTCGAAAAACTGTTCAGCACAAAGGTGGCAAGGTTCTCGGAATTCACGGAAGAATCAGCTGAGGCCCGTGTTATGATTATTGACAACATAGGAATGCTTTCTTCAGCATACAGGTACGCATATATTGCTGAAATAGGAGGGGGATTCGGGAAAGGTATCCATAATGTACTTGAAGCAGCATGCTGGGGTATCCCGGTTCTCTTCGGCCAGAACCATAAAAAATTCAGGGAGGCTGTTGAACTTTTAGCCCTGGGAGGAGCCAGGTGCTTTTATTCATACGAAGATTTTTCGGGCATCATTGACAATTGGTTGACCGACAGCGAAGAATATCTGAAATCAGCCGCCAGTGCATCAGAATATGTGAAGCAAAATACAGGTGCAACAAATAAAATCCTGAGTAAAATCTCTTTAAAAGATATTAACAATCCCTTTTCATAAGTTGTTAACAACTATTGAAGCTCCCTTTAAAAGGCTTCTTCCAAAGAGCAGTAAATTGCCGCTCCTTATTTAATAAAAATTTAATTTTATTTGGTACAAAATATCATACAATTGTGATAATCTTGCAGTCTAAAAATAATCCATAATCCTAAATTCCTATTATATGAAAAAAATTCTACTAAAACTAAGTCTAACATCTTTATTGGCCGTGTTGTTCTTATTGAATTCCGCGGGCCAGATTACAACTTCGGCCCTTCAGGGGAGGATTACTGATGAAAACAGTAATCCGCTTGCAGGTGCCACCATTGTTGCAACCCATACCCCCTCAGGGACCACCTATGGTAATCTTACAAATGAGAGCGGCCGCTTTATGATTAACAACATGAGAGTAGGAGGCCCTTACCAGGTAAGAATCTCATTTATCGGCTACAATTCTGAGGTTTACAATGACATTTACCTTAGCCTTGGGAACGTTTCCGACATTAATGCATCACTTACTCCGGCAGTGACAAACCTGAACGAGGTAGTTGTATCGGCAGGAAAGAATAATATCATCACTCCTTCCAGGACAGGTGCTGCAAACAATATCTCAAATGAAGTGGTATCTTCAGTTCCCTCGATCTCAAGAGGGCTTACTGATTTTACAAAAATAAGCCCGCTTGCCAATACAGCTGGAAGCGGCACCTCATTTGCAGGAGCCAGCAACAGGTATAACCAGTTTGCAATTGACGGCCTTGTTACAAATGACGTGTTTGGTCTTACCTCATCGGGAACCAACGGCGGTCAGGCAGGAATTGAGCCTATAAGCCTCGATGCTATTGAGGAGTTTCAGATCAACATTGCTCCGTATGATGTCCGTGAAAGCGGGTTTACCGGCGGCGGTATAAACGCTATCACAAAAAGCGGTACCAACAAATTCACCGGCTCGGCATACTACTATGGAAATAACGCAAAACTTGTCGGGAAAAATGAACCTGTCACCAATACCGAAGCACCAATTGCCGACTATACCGACTATCAGCTTGGATTCACTGTCGGTGGTCCGATAATAAGGAACAAACTTTTCTTTTTTGTAAACGGGGAAATTACAAGAAAATCATATCCTCTCGGAAATGTTCCCGGAACAGCTGCTTCGAACATTACACTTGACGAAATTAACAAAGTTCTGGCAGTTCTTGACAGGGTTGCTCCATCCTACGACGCTGGTGAGTATCTGAATATAAACAGTGAAACCAACAGCAATAAACTTCTTGCAAAACTTAACTGGAATATCAGCAATAAGCACAAACTGACATTGAGGCACAGTTATACATACGGCGAAAATATAAATATAAGCCGTACTGCCAACTCACTCCGCTTTCTGAATAACGCTTACCTTTTCCCGAGCACAACAAACTCGACCGGACTTGAACTCAACTCAATCCTTGGCAACAACACATCGAACAAATTAATGCTGGGCTATACAAGGGTTGTTGATGACCGCGACCCTATCGGCAATCCGTTTCCTCAGGTGCTGATTAACCTCACAGGCGGAAAGTCAGTCACGTTTGGAAGTGAGTATTCTTCTGTGGCAAATAAACTGGTCCAGGATATCTATTCGGTTTCAGATGACTACAGCATCTTCAGGGGAAAACACACATTCACATTCGGGACGCATAACGAGGTATATAAGTTTTATAACCTTTTTGTCCAGAATATTTACGGAAGCTATGCCTACAAGACACTCGCAAACTGGGAGACAGTTGGTTTGCCAGGTGAAGTTGCCCCGACATACTATGCAATTGGTTATTCTTTTGATCCGACTGATAATCCCTTGCAGGGAAACGGAGCCGCAAGCTTTTATGCCATGCAGCTAGGACTTTATGCCCAGGATGAATTTAAAGTGGCTAATAACTTCCAGGTTACCGGCGGACTCAGAATTGACCTTCCGGTTTTCCCCGATAAACCCGAATCGAACCCTCAGTTCAATACATCTTATTATTTCCAGAACGTTGCAACCGGTGAACTTCCAAAATCAAGAATTCTGTGGTCACCTCGCCTTGGATTCAACTGGGATGTATTCGGAAATAAAACCACACAGGTCAGGGGAGGAACAGGTTTGTTTACCGGACGTGTACCATTTGTCTGGATCTCAAACCAGTTCTCAAACAATGGGCAGCTTAACGGAGCATACAGTACAGGAAGTTCCTCATCCAGTGCCAATCCTATTACCAACCCTGCCGGGGTAAAATTTGTTGCCGATCCTTATGCACAGAAAACAGCAACCGATCTGGGCAAGACAGCAGGCAGAGGTGCCATTAACGTTGTTGATCAGAACTTAAAATTCCCGCAGGTATTCAGGACAAACATCGCAGTCGACCAGAAACTTCCCTGGGGGATTATCGCTACTGTTGAAGCTATCTTCAGCAAGACCTACAACAACGTGAATTTCATAAACCTTAACAGAAAAGTTGATCAGACATTTACATTCGACGGTGTTGATAAAAGACCAAGATATATTTCAAACAGGGTTGATCCCAATTTTGAGGAGATCGTGAAATTTGAGAATACAAACGAAGGTTACTCATATAACCTGGTGGCAATGCTGCAAAAACAGTTTACAAGAGGCTTCAGCGCCCAGGCTTCCTATACATACGGAAAATCTATGGACCTGAACTCCGGTACATCCAGTGTAGCTTATTCGAACTGGCGTTATGTAAATAATGTATACGGACTTAATGACCTGCGTCTGACCAGATCAAACTATGACCTTGGCCACAGGGTAACAGGCCTTATTTCCTATAAGCTTGATTATCTGCAGGGAGCAATGTCAACCCAGGTTTCGCTCTACTACAACGGACAGTCAGGTCAGGCACTGTCATATATATATAATGGTGATATGAATAATGACGGCACCACAAATGATATGATATACATACCAAAAAGCCTGACCGACATTAATCTGATCCCGATCGCGGCTTCGGGTTCGAATCCTGCGGTTTCAGCCGATGAACAATGGACGAAACTTGATGCATTCATTAAAGCCGATAAATACCTGAACAAACACCGGGGTGAATATGCCGAAAGAAATGCGGCCCGTTCTCCTTTCATGAATGTGTTTGATTTCAGACTTCTTCAGGAGTTTAAGATTCAGGTGGGCAATTCAACCAACAAACTGCAACTTTCATTTGACATACTCAATGTCGGCAACATGCTGAATAAAGAATGGGGCCACTACACTTACAACAGCAACCAGCAGTTTACACTTATAAACTACAAGGGACAAACAAGCACAACAAAACCGACTTTTACCTATGACGCTTCAGGGCAGACAAACGGAAATACTTATCTGCTATCTGATTTCAGCTCACGGTGGAGAGGACAGATCGGTATCAGGTATATCTTCAACTAATGGATTTTAAAAAATTCTGATCAAAGGGGGCTGTTAACTTTTAACAGCCCTTTTTTTGTGCCGGAAATGTTTTAGAGGATGTTGTTATCCGATATTTCTTACAACGTCCAGATAATTAAGGATTTTAATTAAATGCAGATTTTCATTCTGCCCAGAAAATGCCGTAAGTAGCTCATATACAAACAGTAATGTCACAGTTAATAACTCTCTTGCTAAATGTTAATAAACTTAAAATTTTTGTCTTGCATTGAGGTTTATGCTTATCTATTTTAGCAAATACCTGCTTTAAAAATCAGCGAACGTTTAATAGCAACAGAATCAGAGGTTAACAGATTTATTTTTTACAAATGGGAGATTTATTTGTCCAGGAGTCAGTGGTTGCACCAGAAATAACAAATGATGCAGCAGTTTCGGAAAGCAAAAAAAAGGTTATTATGAAGGAGACTGGCAAACCTGCAGAAAAGAAAAACGGGAGGCCCACTTATTCTCACGATGAGGCTGTAGAGGCAAGCATAAGCTACTTCAACGGAGATGAGCTGGCTGCAAGGGTATGGGCAAATAAATATGCTTTAAAAGACTCATTCGGAAACCTTTATGAAAGGACCCCTGATGATATGCACCGCAGGCTTGCAAGGGAGATCCGCCGTGTTGAGATGAAATATAAAAATCCCCTGCCCGAGGAACTTATTTATAATGTTCTTAAAGATTTCAAATACATTGTTCCGCAGGGCGGTCCCATGACCGGGATCGGCAATGATTTTCAGATTGCCTCTCTCTCAAACTGCTTCGTAATAGGCAACAATGGTCTGTCGGACTCATACGGGGGTATAATGAAGATTGACCAGGAACAGGTTCAACTGATGAAACGTCGTGGAGGTGTTGGCCACGACCTTTCGCATATCAGGCCAAAAGGCACNCCTGTCCTTAACAGTGCCCTTACATCTACTGGAGTGGTTCCTTTTATGGAGAGATATTCAAACTCTACCCGCGAGGTGGCGCAGGATGGACGCCGGGGAGCTTTAATGCTGTCGATTTCGATCAAACACCCCGACAGTGGAAAATTTATCGATGCCAAGCTGGAGAGCGGAAAAGTTACCGGTGCAAACGTCTCGGTAAAGCTTACTGATGATTTCATGCAGGCGGTTGAAGGAAAAACTACATTCAGACAACAATATCCGATTGTCTCTGACAACCCAAAATTCTCAAAGGATGTGGATGCAGTCCAGCTCTGGGACAAGATCATTCACAATGCCTGGAAATCGGCCGAACCGGGAGTTCTCTTCTGGGATACTATAATCAGGGAAAGCGTACCGGATTGCTATGCAGACATTGGATTCGCAACTGTTTCAACAAATCCATGCGGTGAAATTCCCCTTTGTCCGTACGACAGCTGCAGGTTACTGGCAATTAACCTTTTCAGTTATGTTGATGACCCGTTTACAAAAAAAGCGGCATTCAATTTTGATCTTTACAAGGAACATGTTGGTCTGGCCCAGCGGATGATGGATGATATAATTGACCTCGAGCTTGAGAAAATTGACCAGATACTTGCAAAGATCGATGGTGACCCTGAAACAGAAGAGCTAAAGAGGGTCGAGAGGAATCTCTGGGTAAACATCAGGAAAAAAGCAGAAGAGGGAAGAAGAACAGGAATCGGCATAACGGCTGAAGGTGACATGCTTGCTGGCCTTGGACTGAGATACGGCTCCGATGAGGCAACAACCTTCTCATTGGACGTTCACAAAACTCTGGCCCTCGAAGCTTATAAATCGTCCACATATCTCGCTAAGGAGAGGGGCCCCTTTACTATTTACGATGCTGAGAGGGAAAAAAACAACCCGTTCATTAACAGGATGAAGGAAGCAGATCCTGTTATGTATAATAATATGGTTAAATTCGGCCGCCGGAATATAGCTCTCCTTACAATTGCTCCTACAGGCACNACAAGTCTTATGACCCAGACCACCTCGGGCATCGAACCCATTTTCTCAGTGTTTTACAAACGGCGACGGAAAGTGAATCCGAACGACCTGGATGTCAAGGTCACTTTCAAGGATGAGGTCGGGGATTCATGGGAAGAGTTCATAGTTTTTCATCATAAATTTGTTGACTGGCTTAAACTGAACGGGTACGATCCTAATCAGGTAACCCGGATGAATGATGACGAAATTAATGCAATAATCAAGAAATCGCCCTATTACAAAGCCACTGCCAATGATGTTGACTGGGTTGCAAAAGTACGGATGCAGGGAGCAATTCAGAAGTGGGTCGACCACTCCATTAGTGTTACTATAAACCTTCCGGCAGACGTAAAAGAGGAACTCGTGAGTGAACTTTACCTCACAGCCTGGAAATCAGGCTGCAAAGGCGCAACTGTATATCGCGACGGATCAAGGAACGGAGTCCTTATTGCAGGCAAAAATGAAATCAGGGCTGAAAGACCAAAAAGGCCAAAGGTGCTTGATTGCGATGTTATCCGGTTCAATTTCAACGAGGAAAAATGGGTGGCATTCGTTGGCCTGAAGGAAGGGAGGCCATATGAGATCTTCACAGGCCTTGCTGACGAAGAGATCTTTCCGATTCCAAAAACTATCATCAAAGGGAAGATCATCAAGGTAAAAATGGATGACGGCAAGACACGCTACGACTTCCAGTATACCGATAAATACGGTTACAAGAAGACCATCGAGGGACTGTCTCATATGTTTAAACCTGAGTTCTGGAATTATGCCAAACTAATTTCAGGTGTACTCAGGCATGAAATGCCTATACAGGATGTTGTTAACCTGGTTCAGTCACTGAAACTCGACAGCGAATCGATCAACAACTGGAAGAATGGCGTTGAACGGGCACTGAAGAAATANATTCCGAACGGAACCAAGGCAAAAGGTAAATGTGGTGAATGCGGTTCCGAAAACCTTGTTTACGAGGAGGGATGCCTTATCTGCAAGGATTGCGGTTCATCAAAATGCGGATAATTATTTAATCACTTTAAGTTCTCTTCCGATTTTTTCAAAAGCACTGACAGCCTTATCGAGATGAGCAATTTCATGCGCTGCCGAAAGCTGTACCCTTATCCGTGCCTGATCCTTTGGCACAACAGGATAATAGAACCCGATAACATAGATGCCCTCCTCAAGAAGCCTTGAAGCAAACTGCTGGGACAGCTTTGCATCATAAAGCATTACAGCACATATTGCAGATCTGGTAGGTTTTATATCAAAACCTAGCTCAGTCATTTTTTTAATAAAATACTCCGAGTTAAAATGGAGTCTGTCCTGCAATTCATTCGTTTCAGTCATCATGTCAATCATCCTTATACCTGCTGCTGCTACCATCGGAGGTATAGAATTTGAAAACAGGTATGGACGTGATCGCTGCCTCAGAAGCTCGATAATTTCCTTTTTCCCGGTCGTAAATCCTCCTATTGCTCCTCCAAAAGCTTTTCCAAGTGTACCAGTTATGATCTCAACCTTACCTTTAAGGTTGTACAGTTCAGTAACACCACGCCCGGTTTTTCCTACCACACCTGCCGAATGTGATTCGTCGACCATTACCATTGCATTATATTTCTCTGCCAGGGATACTATTTTATCAAGAGGAGCTACATTACCGTCCATGGAAAAAACTCCGTCAGTTACTATAAGCCGGTATCTTTGCNCCCTGGCAAGCTGAAGCTGTTTTTCNAGATCATCCATATCGGCATTATTATACCTGTATCGCTGTGCTTTGGAGAGACGAACGCCATCGATTATTGAAGCGTGATTGAGAGAATCGGATATTATGGCATCCTGTTCTGAAAGAAGTGGTTCAAAAACGCCACCGTTGGCATCAAAGCACGCTGCATAGAGGATAGTATCTTCAGTACCGAAAAACTCAGCAATTTTGGATTCGAGCTTTTTATGAAGATCGGTGGTTCCGCAGATAAACCTTACCGACGACATGCCATAACCATGATCCTCAAGCGATCTTTTTGCTGCTTCTGCAAGCTGGCCATTATTTGATAATCCAAGGTAATTGTTGGCACAGAAATTCAATACCTTCTGGCCGGTGTCAAGCGTAATTTCAGCTCCCTGCGGAGAAACTATAATCCGCTCATTCTTGTACAACCCGGCTTCGATTATTTCTTTGATAATTCCTTTAAGGTGACTTTGAAATTCTTTATACATATTCTGAATTATTTATTCGTTAGTTTTTTTTGCTTAGCGTCTTTGCGTCTTNGTGGNATTAAAAGATGCCGCAAAGGCACAAAGGCACAAAGATATCTCATTGAAGAGTGTCAATCCCAGTTTAGTATAACTTTTCCGCAGTTAGTGCTTTCCATAACATCAAAACCCTTCTGAAAATCATCGATATGGTACCTGTGAGTTATTACGGGATCCAGATTAATACCTCCGATTATCATCTGTTCCATTTTATACCAGGTTTCCCACATCTCCCGGCCATAAATACCTTTAAGAGTAATAGCCCTGAAAATTATATCACTCCATGGAACTTCAAAATTCGAAGGTAAAATACCAAGCAAAGCAATACTCGATCCGTTGTACATATTGCTCATCATTTCAATAAAAGCTTTCGGCGATCCCGACATTTCAAGTCCAATATCGAAACCTCTCATTCCAAGTTTTAAAACAGCATCAGAGATTTTTTCACCCTTCGATGGATTAATTGTAAGAGTCGCACCCATTTTTTTTGCAATATCAAGACGGTAGTCGCTCAGGTCGCTCGCGACTATGAACCGTGCTCCTGCATATTTTGCGATTGCAACCGCCATACTGCCTATCAGACCTGAACCAGTTATCAGCACATCCTCCCCAAGAAGCGGAAAAGACAAAGCAGTATGGGTTGCATTGCCAAACGGGTCCATTATTGCAGCCCATTCATCCGGGATCCTGTGGTCGAGCGGCACAACATTAACTGAAGGTATCCTGACATACTCAGCAAATGATCCGTCTATATTTACACCAATTCCGATAGTGTTCTCGCAAACATGCTCTTTCCCGCGCCTGCAGTTCCTGCAGTGACCACAAGCAAGATGGCCCTCCCCGGTAACTCTGTCACCCGGTTTAAGATTCTTAACTCCGGCTCCCGTTTTCTCAATATGCCCCATATACTCATGACCGATCACCATTGGTGTCTTAATTGTCTTCTGAGCCCATGGATCCCATTCATATATATGAAGGTCAGTCCCGCAGATAGCCGACTTTTTAACCTTGATAATCACATCATTGAGGCCAGGTTCAGGTACAGGCACCTCTTCCATCCATAGCCCTTTTTCCGGCCTGGCTTTTACAAGAGCTTTCATCTTATTCATGTTGACCAAAATTTGGATGCTAAATTAATATAAAAACTCAAGTTGCTTGTTACTCGTT
>JGI20214J51088_10000364_pt1 | contig 32160 bp, 29 predicted proteins | sample WetSurMetagenome_FD_51088 | JGI IMG/M metagenome (IMG submission 51088) | reverse complement strand
GTGGTGGGGAGACCGGTCACTGATTCGCCTGATCCAAGGGGAGCTGCCGCCAGGCTCCTGGAGGAGATCCGGGGCGCCCTCCCGGCCGGGAAGGCCTGATCACGAAGCCATTCCGCGGAATCGCCGCGGCGCTGATCCCGGTCGCGGTCTTCGCCGGGGCCGGGATCGCCATCAGGTCGGCCGCGCGGGCGGCGGCCCGCAGGATCGATCCTGCGGCTTCCGTGGAACACGTCTCGTTCTCGCCGGGCGCCATCCTCCTCACGGGCGTGGAGATGCCGCGCTACGGCCTCACAGCCGACACCGTCTGGGTATTCCCGGCGTGGGATCCTCTCCCGACATCCATCCGGAGGGTCGTGGTGCCGTCCTGCTCGCTGATCGACCCCGCCGGACCCTCCCGAGCCAGCGCCGGGGGCGGCCGCAGGAGTTCCCTGCCCAGCGTCGAGATCGGAAGGGCTCTGGTGGTCCTGGAGGGCGACTCGACGGTCGCCGGAGGCTGGCTGGGAGAAGGCGGCTACTGCGTCGCCTGTGCAGGGCGCTGGGGATCTGTCGTGGCCTCGGGCTCGACAGGCGGCGGAGAGACATCCGTCACCGCGGTCTTCGAGGATGTCTCCGGGCTCCCGGGAGGGCTCCCGGGATGCCCGCCCGCGGTGTCCGGCCACAGGTTCTCGGGGATGCTGGCGGGGAGCCTGGGATCGGACTCGATCCTCGTGGGGGGCGTGGTCGCGGAGCTCGACGGGGAGGAGTCCGCGATCCCCTTCAGAGCAGCCGGCGCGTGGGAGGGCACCCTTCACCTCGAGGCCGAGGTCGACCTCGGGAGCCTTCAGCCCGTGATCGAGGCCCGGATCCTGGCCCTGGATCCCCGGGCGGCCGTGGATGTTGTCCCGGTCGGCCAGGCGACGCTCTCCTACGACGCAGCAGAAGGATGCGCCTTCCATCTGGTCGCCGAAGTGGACGACGCGAAGCTCTTCTCGCCCATGCTCGCGTCGGACACGGTGCGCTTCGATGCGTCAGCCGACCTCTCGGGCCGGCTTGCGGAGGGCATCCTGTCGGTGGACAGCGGCGCAGTCTCCCTCGGGGGCATCGCTCTGGGCGTGCAGTTCGAGGCAACCCCGGCCGGGAGGTACACCCTCCGCCTGGCGAACCCCTCGATCAGCGCGGCGGCGCTGGACTCCTCCATCCCCCCGGCTCTGCTGGGAAGGCTCCGCGGGACGACCGTGACAGGCACCCTGGGCATAGACGCCCGCCTGGTCCTGGATGCATCCTGCCCGGAGAGCTGCGACGTAGATATCGGAGTGGATGTCTCGGACCTCGAAGTGACTAGCTGCCCGGTCCAGGTATCGAGATTCGCGCGAGGCGGGTCGGTGGTCATGCACGACAGCTGGGGAGGCTCCCGCGAGATAGTCCTGGACCCCGTCGCCAACCCCGGTTTCGTGACCATGGAGTCGTTCCCCGGGCTGCTGGAGGCTCTCGTCCTCTGCGCCGAGGACGGGTCGTTCAGGAGCCATTCCGGATTCAGCCCCGACCATATCAGGAGCGCCATGCAGGCCAACGTCAGGAGGGGCAGGTTCGTGAGGGGGGCCTCCACGATCACCATGCAGCTCGCCCGCAACCTGTTCCTCGGCAGGGAGAGGACCCTGGCCAGGAAGTTCCAGGAGGTCTTCCTCACCTGGCGCCTGGAGTCCGCCCTCAGCAAGGACCGCATCCTGGAGATCTACCTGAACATCGTCGAGATGGGGCCGGGTGTGTACGGCTTCCCGGAGGCTGCGTCCTACTACTTCGGGACCGGCCTCGACAGGCTCGAGCCGAGGCAGATGGCGTTCCTCGTCACCATACTGCCCGGGCCGCGGCTCTATCACAGGTTCTTCGAGGCGGGGGAGGTGCCCGCCTGGTGGGAGTCGGGCATCGACCTGCTGCTGCGGGCAGCCAGCCGGAGAGGGGCCATCCCGCGGGAGGCGGCCGAGGCGGCCTGCGGGAGGCGGACGATCTTCGGGGCGGCGCCCCCCTGAGGGACCTGCGGACTCGCTCCCCGACCCTGGTTCTGTTATGATGAGAAGAACATGATCGCAGGCCCGTCCGTGGCGGCGCGCGTCAGGGAGGAGAACATGGCCGAAGGCAGCGCATATGAGCTGAAGAGAAACGATCGCGTCTACAGGGCGCCCGGTCTCGAAGTGCTCGTCCGCTGGGCAAGGGAAAGGCGGATCTCCGCGGATGACGCAGTCCGTAAGGCCGGGACCCAGGAATGGTCCACGGCCGTGGAGGTCCCCGAGCTGACCCCGATCCTCGATCCCTCCAACTGGTGGACCGTCCGCATGGGGGACGACTCGTGGCTGGCCCCCGATTTCGAGACGATCATCAGGTGGACCAGGGAGGGCAGGCTCTCCACGGACGCCGTCGTAGAAGGCCCCAGGACACCTCCCGGAGGGATCCTGGCCCAGGGTCTGCCGCGGCTCTCGCCGCTCCTCAGGCCTCCTGCGCCGAAGGACCCGTCGAGCCTCCCCCCGAGGCTCAGGATCGATGGAGCCGAGTACGACCCGGGCAGCATCGACGCGATACGGTCGTGGATCCTCGAGTCCCGGGTGCCGCCCGACGCGGACATCTCCCTTGCAGGCGGCCCGTGGGAGCCCGTCAGCGAGTGCGGGCTGTTCGAGCCCGAGCTGTGGCCCGCCGGCGCCTGGGGAGAGGACATGCCCGACGAGGAGGAGATCCCCTCGCAAGCCGCTGACGAGCCTGTTCCGGACGCCGCCGGGGTCGAGCCTGCGGCCGTATCCGCCCCGGAGCCGGTCCCCGAAGGCGAAGCCGGGGCGGAGAGCGGCCCGGAATCGCCCGACGGATGGAGGATCGTCACCCTCACCGACGAATTCGTGATCTCGGAACCCGCGGAGCTGATCCGGCTCCTCAGGAACCGCAGGATCCACACGTTCGACGACGTCGTCCACCCCAGCCTGCCCGACGGGCGCTGTTCGGTCGATCGCGCGATCGACCTCCTCCACCTCCGCCGCAACAAGCGCTTCCCGTGGCTGCTGGTCTGGATCCTGGTGCTGCTGGCCCTCGCCGCGGCATTCCTCTGGCTGGATCCGCTGCAGCTCCACCTTCTTCGGTGAAGCCGACAGACGTAATCACCGCAGCGCGCGACGGCCGCCAGGTCCCGCCCGGCGACCTCAGAGCCTTCGTCTCGGGCATCTCGGACGGAACCGTCCCTGACTACCAGGCGTCGGCCTGGCTCATGGCCGTCCGCCTCAGGGGCATGTCGGCCGGCGAGACCGCAGAGCTGACGATCGCGATGCGCGATTCCGGGCAGACCCTCCGATGGCCGCCCGATCCCCGGCCGCTCGTCGACAAGCACAGCACGGGGGGCGTGGGGGACAAGGCGTCCATCGTGCTCGCCCCGCTGGCCGCAGCGCTCGGGCTGAGGGTGCCGATGATCTCGGGGCGTTCCCTGGGGCACACGGGCGGCACGCTGGACAAGCTCGAGTCCATCCCGGGCCTCACGACCGACCTGGACATGGAGAGATTCCAGGCGCAGGTCTCCGGGATAGGCGTCGCCATGTGCGGGCAGACGGCAGTTCTGGCTCCGGCCGACCGGAAGCTCTACGCTCTCCGCGATGCGACCGCCACGGTGGAGTCCGTTCCCCTCATAACGGCGAGCATCCTCTCCAAGAAGCTGGCCGAAGGCACCGACGCCCTCCTCTTCGATGTGAAGGCCGGGCGGGGGGCCTTCATGCAGACTCGCGAGAATGCCGCCGAGCTGGCGGAATCGCTCGTGCGGACAGCCGTGGGAGCCGGTGTGAAGGCCGCTGCGGTCGTCACCGGGATGGACTTCCTCACAGGCATGACTGCCGGCAACTCGCTGGAGGTCCGGGAGAGCATCGAGGTTCTCTCGGGCCGGGGGCCCGCGGACACCAGGGCGCTCGTCGTGGACCTCTGCTGCAGGATGCTCGCCCTCTGCGACCCGTCGGGCGCTCCTCCCGCCGGCTTCGCAGCGAGATGCTGCGCCGCGCTCGACGACGGCTCCGCGCTCTCGGTCTTCGAGCGCATGGTAAGCCTCCAGGGAGGCGATCTCGAAGCCTTTCTCGCCCTTCCCGGCGCGCCCGCCGAGGTCGTGGTGAGGGCCGAGAGGAGCGGCATATTCCTCGGGGTGGATGCGCGCGAGCTGGGAGAAGCCATCAGGGGCCTCGGCGCGGGGCGCTATCGGATGGATGACAGGGTGGATCACTCGGCCGGCTGGGAGCAGCTCGTGCCGGGCGGAGCCGGGGTGTCCGCCGGGCAGGCGCTCGGCCGCGTCATGGGGGGCGGAACCGGATCCGTGGAGGAGGCCGCCTCGAGGATAGGACGGGCGATCGTGTGGGACGGAGATGTGCAGGCGGCTGCGGGGAGGGTCCCGTGACAGGCATTCCGAGGCTCGACCTCGCTTCGCTCCCCCAGAAGCTCCAGGCGGCGGGTCTGCTCACCAGGCAGGGGGGGGAGCGGCTCCAGCGCGTGTGGAAGAGCCCCGAGCCCGATCTGCTGACAGTGCTGGTCGGGAGGGGGCTGGTGGCGGAGGAGGACCTCTTCGTCTTCCTCGCAGGCCTCCTNGGGCTTCCCTACAAGAATCTCGATCCCCTGGAGCTCGACTACGAATTCGTCACCTCGTCCATCCCCGGGGCCTTCGCGCAGCGGAACTCGGTGGTGGTGTTCGGATCGGCTGAAGGGGACCTGCTGGTCGCCACGAGCAACCTCCTCGATCCGCGCCCCCTCGACGACCTGACCCAGATGCTCGGGAAGAGCACGAAGCTCCACATCAGCAGGCCGTCGGACATAGCCCGGGTCATCCGGCAGTTCTACGGGCTCCACAGCTCCATCGTCGCCGCGGCGAGGGAGGTGGGCGGGCTGGCGGAGGAGCAGGTCGACCTCGGCAACCTGGAAAGGTACGTGCTGAGCGAAACGGGCGGCAACCTCGAGCCGACCGACAGGCCTATCGTCAATGCGGTCAACCATCTTCTCCAGTATGCATTCGAGGAGCGCGCCTCCGACATNCATCTCGAGCCTCACCGGGAAGGCACGGTGGTGAGGTTCAGGATCGACGGGGTGCTGCACAACATCTACAGCATCCCGAAGAAGCTGCACCTGCCCGTCCTGTCCAGAGTCAAAATGATAGCAGGCATGAATATAGCCGAGAAGAGGCGGCCCCAGGACGGCCGCATCAGGACCTCCTTCGAGGGCAAGCCGGTCGAGATCCGCATGTCCACCATCCCGGTCGCCTTCGGCGAGAAGGCCGTCCTGAGGATACTCGACCCGGCGATCCTGATGCAGGACCTGGGCAACCTGGGCTTCGAGCCCGAGGACGAGCAGCGCTTCAAGCGCCTGGTGAAGAGCCCGACCGGTCTTGTACTGGTCACCGGCCCCACGGGCAGCGGGAAGACCACGACGCTCTATTCGACGCTGACCGCCCTGGCCACCAACGAGAAGAACATCACGACCATCGAGGACCCGATCGAGTTCGTNACGGACGAGTTCAACCAGATNGCGGTGCAGAATGCGGTGGATGTGACTTTCTCCAACGCCCTGAGGCACATCCTGAGACAGGACCCCGACATAATCATGGTCGGCGAGATACGGGACCAGGAGACCGCGAGGAGTGCGATAAGATGCTCGCTCACCGGCCATCTGGTCCTGAGCACTCTCCATACCAACGACACGGCCTCCACGGCCATCAGGCTCGTCGACATGGGGATCGAGCCCTTCCTCCTCTCCAGCACGCTGGTCGCGATCGTTGCGCAGAGGCTCATGCGGAAGGTCTGCGACGACTGCGCCGAGGACTACACGCCGACCGAGTCGGTCCTGCAGTCGCTCGGGCTCTCCGGCCGGAGCCTCGTCTTCAGGCGGGGCAGGGGATGCAGGTCCTGCCGCGGCACCGGTTACAGGGGCAGGACGGCCGTCTTCGAGGTGATGGAGATCGGCGAGGGGATCAGGACAGCCCTCGCCCGCTCCGCCGGNGCCGACGAGATTCACCGCCTGGCCGTCGAGGACGGCATGATAAGCCTCAGGACCAACGCCATGAGGAAGGTTCTCTCCGGTATCACGACCCCGTCGGAGATGCTCGGAGCCACGATGGGAGTCGAATGACCTCCTCCCGCGGCAATCTGCTGCTCGTCTCGGCATTCCTCGCCCTCGCTCCCGGCTGCGGCCCGGGAGGAGGCGGAGAGGGAGGCCCGGACAGCGTGGTGGTCCTGCCCATGACACCCCTGGAGACGGCCATGGAGTTCTCCAACAGGCTGTCCATGAATGACCCGTCGTGCTTCGACCTCCTCGTCCCCGCATTCCGCGATTCCGTCTCCGCCCTGGGCCTGCCGCCCTGGCAGATCTTCGACAGGTGGCGGGGATTCGACGCCGCGGGCCGACTGACGGAGGTCATGGAGGACAGCTCGGGCGCCAGGACTTCCTACTTCTGCACCATCGCCCGCACGCAGAGCCCCGCCATCGTCCGGATCGACTTCGCGCTGGTGGAGGGCGGGTGGAGGATCGAAGCCTTCGGCGAGGAGATCCCCGCGGAGGTCATCGATTCCATCAACGCGGGGCGCACGGCGCGCATGATTTTGGCCAATCCCCAGATACGCTTCGAGATGAGGCTGGCCCGCCAGCTCCTCGACGACTGCTCGGTCGATTCCGCGCTGACCTTCGGCTCGCCCGGCTCGGCCATGTCGCACGGGACCTCGTTCGCGGACTACATCGCCAGCCTCACGCAGGAGGGCTACGAAGCCCTCGCGCTGTCGAACATCCGCCGCTCGGCGAAGCTCCAGATTGTGCAGGACAGGGCCACCTTCAACATCCCGGCGGTGCCCGTGGAGCTCAACGGCTTCGTCGCCTCCTGGAGGGAGATGGCATACCTCTCCAAGGCCGTCCTGAGGTCTTCGCACGAGGCCATGCAGGCGCTCCGGGTATCGGGGACCCAGTCGGAGCCCGACACCTCCCTCGACCTCGAGCGGCTCAGGGTCCTGAGATCCAGCTTCCTGGAGGTCAGCGACCTGCTGGAGACGAGCGACACCCTCAGCGCCACCTATCCGGCGCTCCTGACCACCGGCGCCTCCGAGCCGCTCCAGCAGCTCCTGGTGCAGCTCGATCCCCACATGACCGAGCAGCGAGGCGAGAACGAGGCCGGGATCACCGTCTGGAGGGCGCTCGGGGTGGAGATGAACGGAGACTCCGATCCGGAGCGGGTCGTATACTGGGCCGGCAACCTCTTCCTCTTCCAGGGCACGAGGACGGGCTACAGGCTCGTGTGGAGGAGCTATGAGGACTACGACAGCGACTTCCACTCCGACTTCGCGTCGCAGCCCTCGTCCACACCCGGGTGCCGCGAGGTCACATTCATCGGGAACGGAGGGCGGTACGAATACTGCCTGAGGTTCGAGGGAGGCGAGCCGAGGCTCCTCCGCTCCGAGCTCTCGAGCACGGGGGTGGGGAGCGAATGAACTCCAGGCAGCCCCATGCCTTCACGACCGGCACCCTCCTCCGCTGGGTCGGGATACTCCTGGTGATGATCGCCTTCTTCGGAACGGGCCTTTCCCTGCGGGTCTACTGGGACTGCGGCACCGCCTTCCGGCAGGCGAGGGGCAGCATCCTCGTCGCGGGCCTGAGGGGGCACGAGCCTTCGTCGGCCACCCGCATCTACGACTGCAGGGGCGGTGAGATGGCCGCGGCCTTCGTCGAGAACAGGTATCCCGTGGAGATCGACCAGATCTCGCCCTTCGTGGTGCAGGGCCTGGTGGCGACCGAGGACAAGGACTTCTACTCCCACAGGGGGGTCAGCGTACGGGGGCTCGTCAGAGCCCTCTGGGTGGACATGACCACGGGCGCCCGCCAGGGCGGGAGCACGATAACGCAGCAGCTCGCTCTCGGGCTCTTCCTCGTCCGCGACCTGACGATCCAGCGCAAGCTCCAGGAGATGTTCATCGCGATGGAGCTGGAGAGGCAGTTCTCGAAGCAGGAGATACTCGAGATGTACCTCAACCAGATCTACTACGGGCAGGGGGCGTACGGCATAGAAGCCGCGGCCCGCACCTACTTCGACGGCACCCCCGCCTCNGAGCTCACGCTCAGCCAGGCCGCCATGCTCGTGGGCATGCCCCAGAACCCGAGCGGTCTCAGCCCCCTGAGGAATCCCGANGGTTGCCTGAGCCGGAGGAACACCGTCCTGGCAATGATGAGGGAAGAGGGATACATCACCCCCGAGCAGGCCGGGGAGGCCATGGCCGCGCCGCTCGACGTGTCCATCTCCAGGCCCGAGCTCGAGCAGGAGTGGGACTACTTCAGCGAGTACGTCCGCCAGTACCTGGTGTCGAGATACGGCTGGTCCGCCGTATACGAGCAGGGGCTCCAGGTCTACACCACCCTCGATCCTGACATGCAGGAGCAGGCCGTGTTCGCCATCGACAGCGTGATGGCCCTGCGCGACCCGGTCTGGGACCCTGCCACCGGCGGATACCGCTCCGATCCCGAGAGGCTGAGGTTCCCCAGCTCCTACGAGCACTGGCAGACTGTCGAGGACACGCTTTCCGGATCTCCCGACTACATCCAGTGCGCGCTCGTGGCTGTCGACCCGAGGACGGGGTACATCCGGGCCATGGTCGGCGGGAGGGATTTCCAGGACAGCGAGTTCAACAGGGCCGTCCAGGCCAGGAGGCAGCCGGGCAGCGCCTTCAAGCCGTTCGTGTACGCCGAGGCGGTCGAGCAGGGCTGGTCCCCCGGCAGCGTCGTCCTCGACCAGCCGGTCGTGGTGGACCTTTCGCCGGGGCAGTGGAGGCCCAGGAACTACGACGGGCGCTTCCACGGCATGGTGACCGTGAGGGAGGCCGTCCAGAGATCGTACAACGTGTCGGCCGTCAGGGTGGGCATGGCCGTGGGCATCGAAGCGGTTGCAGCCAGGGCTCATTCGATGGGCATCGAGAGCGACCTGCCGATCGTCAATTCTCTGCCCCTGGGAAGCTGCATGGTCAGCCCGCTGGAGATGGCGCAGGCCTACATCCCCTTCGCGACGGGCGGCCTGGCCCGGGGGGCCACGCCCATACTCCGCGTCGAGGACAGGTACGGGAACGTCCTGGAGAGCAACGAGCAGTACTCGACGGGAACCAGGGTCATGTCCGAGACCGGCGCCTGGCTGATGAACAACCTCCTGCAGAGCGTCGTGAGCGGCGGGACGGCCTACGGCAGCCACTGGTACGCGGGAGGCGTGCCGTACTCCGGCAGGCGCGCCGGGGGCAAGACCGGCACGACCAGCGATTACGCCGACGCCTGGTTCATGGGGTTCACCCCCGACCTGGTGACGGCCGTATGGGTGGGCTACGACGACCACATAGTCAGGATCCGTCTGCAGAGCGGGAGGGGAGAGGCCGGTGGTGACATCGCCCTCCCCATCTGGACGAGGTTCATGAAGAACGTCTTCCGCAACTCGAACCCGGGCGACGCACCCTCCTTCCCCGGGGTGGCCTCCGGGGCTGTCGAGCACGCGGTCATCTGCAGGCAGTCGGGATTGCTCGCCAACGCAGCCTGCGGGGACAAGGCGGTCGACGAGATCTTCTGGGCCGGTACCGTGCCGACCCNGACATGCCCGATCCATGTCTCGGGCTCGCCCTTCGCGACCGACACGACGCTCCCCGACTTCACCGAGTTCGACCGCTCCGGCGGAGCAAGGGGGGCGAGGCCGTGAACGGAGTGCTGATGACCCTTCTGGTCCTGCTGGCGGCCGCCACCCTCGCAGGCTTCCTCTACCTGAAATCGCCCGCTTACAGGAGGCGCCTGCTCAGGAAGGCGGCGACACTCGCCTCGGCCGGCAGGATCGATGAGATGCTGGCGCTCCTGAGGCGGAACATGAACCCGGCGAGCGTCGCAGATCCCCTCACGAACGCCCTCGTCTACTACTTCATCCGCTCCGGCGATTTCTCGGAGGCGGAGAAGGCCGTGCTGGAAGCCATGAACAGGGGCGACAGGAGCGGAATGGCAGTCGCGCAACTGGCCTACATCGCCGCGGGGAGGGGCGATCCCCAGGAGGCCGAGAGCCTCTACAGAACGGCCATGGAAAAGGATCCACCGCTGCGCAGGACGCTCCTGGTCAACCTCGCCGCCCTGCTGATGGAGCAGGGTGGAGACAGGCTCGACGAGGCCGAAGAGCTGCTCGAGCAGGCTCTCGAGCTGAGGGAAGGGGCTGCGAGGGGCGGTGTGCACGTCAACCTGGCTCTGCTGCACCTGAAGAAGAACCAGCCCAGGGACGCCCTCATCCACGCGATGACCGGATACGAGCTTCAGCCGACCTCCGAGGCCACGCGCCTCGGGAGGGCGCAGGCTCTNGCCCTGGCGGCGNGGGCGAGCCAGATCCTCGGCGAGGGTGCGGAGTGCAGCGCCCTGGCAGGCAGGGCGCTCGACCTGGCCTCCGGCNTCCAGGGTGCGGAAAAGCTCGAAGANGAGCTCCGCGCNCTGGCCGGCAGGGAGCGCGGCACGGGGAATCCTGCTTGAAGAAGGCTCTCCTCGCAGCCGGCCTCGCCATAGCNCTGTACACCGTGATGGTCCTCGCCTCGGACCTCGACAGGGTGGGCGGCGCCATCACCAGGATGGACCCGGCCTTCCTGCCCCTCCTCGTGCTCCTTCCCCTCGCGAACTATTTCCTCAGGTTCCTGAAATGGCAGTACTTCCTCCGCAGGGTCTCCGTCATGGTCCCTGCAGGGCGGAGCCTTCAGGTGTTCCTCTCGGGGTTCGCCATGACGGTTTCGCCGGGCAAGTTCGGGGAGCTGCTGAAGTGCGTCCTGCTCCGTGACGGGGAGGGCATCCCGGTTTCCACCACCTCTCCGGTGGTGGTGGCCGAGAGGCTCACCGACCTCATGAGCATGATCCTGATCGCCGGAGCCGGCGTCTGGCTCGCAGGAGGCAGGGCCGCCCTCCCGGCGGTCGCCGCGGGAATCGTCTTCGTCGCGGCGGCCGTGTTCCTCCTGTCGTCCCGGAAGGCCTTCGCGCTGGCCACCCGGATACTCTGCGCGCGGGGCCCGCTTGCTTCGAAGCGCGACGGGATGTGCAGCTTCCGGGAGAACTGCTCGTGCCTCCTCGATGCCCCGTCGATGCTGGTGACGGTCCCTCTGGGGGTTCTGTCCTGGGGAATCGAGGCAATGGTCCTCGTCGTCTCCGCCGGGTCGATGGGGCTCCACCTGGGACCCGGCCTGGCGCTGCTGGCGCATTCCGCCGGTTCGGTCGCGGGGGCGGTCTCGATGATACCGGGAGGACTCGGCCTGACCGAGATCACGATCGGAGGGCTGCTCGGCACAGAGCTGGCCCTCCCCGACGCAACCGCGGTGACCATTGTCACGAGGCTGGCGACGCTCTGGTTCGCGGTGGCCCTCGGGGCCGTCGTGCTGTGGACGGCGAAGCGCAGGCCCCGCCGGTCCGCCCCGGGAGGCCCGGGGGCGGGATCCGGGAGCACCGGCCCTACAGGCCCTGCCTGAGCTGCTCGGGTGTGAAGAGGGTCTCCGTCTGCGTGCCCACGAGGTGACCGCTGGAACCTCTCGTGCAGATTATCTGGGTCTGGTCGGGCGAGGCTCCGCCCACGCACTTCGCGGTCCACCCCGCGGCACCGGCTTCATGGATGCACAACAGGACCGGCCTGTCGTAACCGATGGGAAATGATACGGCCATCCCGCACACCTTCCCGCGGCACGGGCCATCAACGAGGCAGCGAAACTGCCTGTCAGGAGGCACGGCCCGTCCCGCACCATTCACCCGGGTGTCCGCCACCCCGGTGACAGTGACGGGAAAAGGGACCTAGAGGCCTCTCTGGAGCTGGTCAGGGGTCAACTGGAGGTCGGGCGACCCACCGAGGTGGGCGCTGGAGCCTCTCGTGCAGATGATCTGCGTCTGATCTGGCGATGCGCCGCCCTGGCACTTTGCCGACCACCCCGACGCGGCAGCATCGAAGATATTCAGCAGCAGAGGCGTCGAGTACTCCTCCGGAAACCTCTCGGACATCCTTCTCCCATCTGTTGCCCCGAATATTCAGCCCAGGAGCCTCTTCAGCAACCGGACCGCGCGCCCGACGAAACGACCAGGCATCGGGGGCAGCGGTATCCTCGGAGGTATCCGCCTCCATCTGCCCCTGCGCAGCACCGAGTCGGCGACGAGTATCCTCGCCGGCACCGGCCTGGGACTGTCGGGTCCCGAGCGATCCCCGGCGGTGAGGATCAGGGAGGGCAGCCCGGCAGCATCCGAGTAGCGCACGAACCTGTGGACGAACGGTCCATCCCCGTCCTCGACCACTATCACCTGCCCGGGCGACAGCGCGGCGCCATCCCTCTCGAGCGCCCGCACGAGGTCGTCCGGGAGAAGGGCCGGCAGCATGGAGATGCCCTTCACCGTCCCGAATCGCCATCCCGTTCTCACCCGAGAAGCTCCGCCAGCCCGGCGGGATCGTCTCCCAGCGAGAAGCGCAGGATCCCGAATCCGGTTCCCGAAGCCAGGTCGAGAAGCGCGGAGCGAACCTCGTCCCGCTCCCCGGGGAGCAGCCCGGCGATGGCCATGACCTGCCCCTGGCGGAGGGTCCGCTCCACGGCGTAGACGGGTTCCAGACCCCTCAGGAGGCAGGCCGGCCCGTGCTCGACGAACAGCAGGCCGGCGACGGGACAGGGATCCGGCCGGGTCGGGGACCCCGGCTTGAAGGATGCGCACGGCATGGCCCTGCTCACCCCGTCGCTGCCCCGGCAGACGAGGGTGATGTCGTCGGCTATCACGGAGGCCCCCACGCCGGCGAGCATCCTCACGAGGGTGGACTTCCCTCCCCTGGACCTCGCGAGGAACACCCAGGCCCTGCCGGAGATGCCTGCCGAGGACGCATGCAGGACAGCTCCGCGCCCGAGGAGGGCCCTGGACTCAGCGAGGAGCAGCGGCTTGCCCATCGACCAGCCTCCCCTGCGGGAAGAGCCCGGCCTCCCAGGCCGACCTGCAGATCCAGTCGGGCGACGAGAAACGCCCGCTCCCGTCGAAGTTCCCCATGGCGCAGTTCCCGTTGCAGCTCTTCAGGAACATGCAGGACGCGCAGGGCTGCTCGCGGGGGCCCTCCAGATCGTGCCTGAGGCTCTCGAGGAGGGGAGAGCCGGTCCAGGCCTCTNCGAGAGCGCCTTGCGNGCGGGCGTTGCCCATGACGAGGTCATGATGCGTGAAGCCTATTCCGCAGAANGATATGGAACCATCCGGGAGAATCCCCAGGAGGTCGAGGACAGGGCAGGTCATCATGTCCAGCAGGCGGCGTCCCGGGAGGAACGCGGGAGGGACGTTGAGGAGCACCCCNGGNCCCGTCGACCNGTCCAGGAGATGGAAGAACTCCACGAGCCCTGTGATGGGAGTCCTGTCGATCGCCCTCCCCCGGCCGCGGCCCATGGGCTGGACCAGGTTCACGGCAAGGCTCGAAGCCCCCGCCTCCGCCGAGAGGTCGGCCATGGCAAGAATGCCCTCCAGGTCGGGCTCCTCGATGCTCATGACGAACTGGAAACGGATCCCTGCCTCCGCCAGCGAGGACGCGAACGAACGGGCCGCCGTCCAGGCTCCTGCGGCTCCCCTGAAGGAGTCGTGCACAGCCCCGTCGGCGCTGTCCATGCTCACGGACACGAATGATGGGGGCGCCTCGCGCCAGGCCTCCCAGAGCCCGGCGGGGACGATCGTCCCGTTGGTTTCCACCATCAGGTTGCGAACCCTTCGAGCCGCCTGCCTCCAGATCTCCGGAAAGTCGATGCGGGCGAGAGGCTCTCCTCCAGTGAACTTGACGGTCCGCAGGCCCAGCGGGAGCGCCTCGTCGAGAATGCTGCCCCACCCGGACGGGGAGAGCTCGGCCTCCNCAGGNGGGCGGGCCTCGAAGGTGCACTCCTGGCGCCCCGGGGCGACCCAGCAGTGCCTGCACGCCAGGTTGCACCCACCCGAGGGGTTGGCGTAGAGGAGCCGCAGCTGGCGGACCCTGCCCTCAGTCATCCAGGTATCTCCTCAGACAGCTCAGGGGATCCGGTCCAAGCGGCCCCTCGACGGCCCATGGGATCACGGGGCATCCCCCGGGGCAGACCGGCAGGTAGCCGCAGCCGAGGCACTCGCCGCACTCCTCCAGAGGAGCCTCCACGCGCGCCCTGAACCTGCGCGCGCCTTCCGAGGAAAGGGCCTGGTCGAGCGTCCCGGAGATCAGGCTGCCGACCCTCAGGGACGTCATGTGGTCGCAGGGCGCCACGGAGCCGTCGGGCAGGATGGTCATGGAGTTCACCAGGCCTCCGCAGGAATGCCCCGGCCCCCTCCTGGCGGGGGCTGTTCCCGCCTTCGCGGCCCTCGCCGCCTCCTCCATCTCGACCAGGGGGCCCCTGACCCTGCCTCCGGTGCTGCGGGAGAGATCGAAAGCGAGCCTGGCGGAGTCCCTGAGCAGATCCCTGTCGAGCTCGAGCTCCCCCGGGAGGCAGGGCCCGGAGCGGACGAAGGGATTCAGGATCACCCAGGCCCCCTTGTCGAGCGCGAGGCGCACTATCTCCTCGAGTCTCGACGCGTTGATCGAGGTGACCGTGCAGCAGAAGCCCGGCACGATCCCCGCGCCCCTGAGGGCCTCCACGCCCGAGAGCATCGCATCGAACGCCCCGCCGCCCCTGATCCTGTCGTGGAGCAGAGGCCCGTCGCCGTCGAGGCTCACCATCACCCTCGACAACCTCGGGCGCAACCCGGCCAGGAGGGAGGCCTCGGCCCTTCCGACGAGCGTGGCGTTGGTGTTGACACCCATCCGGAAAGGCCTCGCCCTCGCGCCGGCCGCGATCTCCGGGAAATCCTCCCTGGCGAACGGCTCCCCGCCGCTCAGGGTTAGGTGGAGCACATGCCGGGATGCGAGCGTGTCGAGGATGCCGAGCCATGCCGCGGAGTCGATATCGCCTCCCAGCGGACCGCTGCTCGACACCGTGCAGTGGGGACAGGAGAGGTTGCACCTCCCGGTGAGCAGCAGGCTGGCGGAGCGGGGCGCGGCCGGAGCCGCGANCTCAGATGCGCCTGAGCATCGAGGAGCGGTCGAGGTCATCCAGGAACGCATCCAGATCGGTCTCCAGAGTGCCCGGCGGGATGGCCGGATAGCGGGTCGCCAGCTCCGATAGGATCCCGTCTCTCGTCATGCCGCCTTCGATGAGCGAGCATATGCCGACGGCCACCCCCTCCACGAACCTCATGTCCCCCGTGTCCACATCGAAGAGGATGCCACCCTCCGGCTCCTCACGGAAGACAACACTGTCAGGAAAGCGCAGTTTCATCGCATCTCCACCCTCCGGCCTGGAACAATTCGCACCGGTTCCCGAATATAGCCGTCCGGATGCGTCCGAAGCGGTATGGACTCGGGGCGCGGTGCGGGGCATAATCGTGCGGGAGGTTTCATATGCGTTCATCGCTCTTGGCCCTTTTGTGCCTCGTCTCGCTGGGCTCGGCCATCGGCCTCGATCCGACCGACTTCTCGCTGACCGGTCCGGCCGGGTTCACGCCCGACTTCTCCAGCTACGCGTCATTCTCCTACAGCAGCGGTGGAGGCAGGAGCTGGGGAACCGGCACCTACGTCGGCGCCATGAGCTTCCTCCTGCACCCCGACCTCACCGCCGAAGTCGACCTGGGATACAGCAGGCTCTTCCTCCCGGGCTCGAGCGATCAGGGCAGATATCTCGGCGGAATCGGCCTCGACTGGCGGGCGACCGATAACTTCACCCTCCAGCTGCGCGTCGACGGCGCGGTGACGGGCGAGGCGCTCAGGGGATACTGATCCCCATCCTGACTCCACTCCTGCTGCTGCTGGCCTCGTCCGGGCAGGGCGATTCGCTGCTCGGCGCCGGAAGGCTTGCAGAGGCCGTGCCCTTCCTCGAAGCCGAGGCATCCGAGCGGCCGTGGGATGCCTGGATCCAGTACCGGCTCGCCTGGGCTCTCGACAGGCTCGAGATGCCCGACAGCGCCCTCTGTCACGCCCGGTCGGCATGGGAGCTCTGCCCGCAGAACGAAAGGTATCTCGGCGAGCTGTTGAAGTCGCTCTCGATGCTCGGGCGCGACAGCGAGGCCGTCGACCTCGCGGCGTANCTCCGGGGGGGCGGCCCTGGCCGCTATTACGCCGCTTCCTGCGGCGACAGCGCGTCGCTCGCCTACCTGCTCGAAGCCCGCAGCTCCCCGGATGATTCCGTCGCGGCGGACGCCTGCTGCTGGCTTGCCGTGCTCTCGTCCTCGCAGGGGGACGAGGAAGGCTGCCTCGATCTGCTCCTCGACTGCTCCAGGCTCAGGGGGGACGATCCATTCTACCGCGAGATGCTCGTGGAGCACCTNGCAGGGGCCGGAAGGGTCGCCGAGGCCCGCGTCCAGCTCGAGGCGCTCGCCGGGGCGAGAGTGCGCGACCAGGGCTACTGGCAGGCCCGGGCGGAGCTCGCGAGGGCCGAGGGCGACGACACGATGCTGCTCTGGGCTCTCAGGAGGGCGCATTCCTGCAGGGGCACCGCCCAGGCTTCGAGGGACCTCGCCTGGGCATTGTACAGGCGCGCGAGGCGGGACATCTCGGGAGGCGATTCCGGCCTCGGGCGCGAGAGGCTGCAGGAGGCCCTGCAGGTCTGCGCCGACAGCCTCGTGTCGGCCAGATGCGAATCGCTCCTGGCGATTCTGGGCGAGTTCGAGCGCCAGGCCGGGGGCTGGAGATGAGGTCGGGCCGGCCTGTCTTCTTTTTCTGGGGAATACTTGTGTTATCTTCGGCAGGATGCTCGGGGCTCCTGAGGACCGACCGCCTTCTTCACGCCGCCTATTCCGCCGACCTGTCGTGCATGGCCGGCTGGACCCTCGTCAGGAGCGGGACGGGAGAAGGCCGGGCGCCGGCCGCCGGGGCGCTGGCGGCGTTGTCCGCGGGCATCGTCAAGGAGCTCGTCGACTCGCGTGCGGAAGGGTGGCACCCCTTTCCCGGCGATCCTCTCGACCTTGCCGCCGACGCGGTCGGCTGCTTCGCCGGCGCCCTGCTGCTCAGGGCTGCGGTGATTGGAGACTAGAGTGCTGACCGGTATCGTGAAGAAGATCTTCGGCGACAGCGGATCGAGGAACGTCAGGGTCCTCCGCCCGTTCGTCGAGGAGATAAACGAGGTCTACCCGGCTCTGAGCTCCCTCACGGACGGGGAGCTGTCCGCCCGCACGATCACGTTCCGCAGGAGACTGGCTTCCGGGGAGACCCTCGACGACATACTCTGCGAGGCCTTCGCCACCGTCAGGGAGACCTGCCGGCGCCATTGCGGGCGCTCCTGGAAGGTCACGGGGCACGAGATCGAGTGGAACATGGTCCCGTTCGACGTCCAGCTCATGGGCGCCGTGGTCCTCCATCAGGGCAAGATCGCGGAGATGGCCACCGGCGAGGGCAAGACCCTGGTCGCCGTGCTCCCCATGTACCTCAACGGTCTCGCGCTCGACCCCGCGTGGGAGGAGAAGGCCCGGGCCGCCTTCGGGGAGGATCCCGCGAACTGGGTGTTCGAGCCCCTCGAAGGCCTTCCCGTGGGCCGGGGGGCGCATCTCGTGACGGTGAACGACTACCTGGCCCTGAGGGACTCGGAATGGATGGGTCCCATCTACGCCTCGCTCGGGCTGACAGTCGGCTGCATCCAGCAGGGGATGACCCCCGACCAGAGGAAGCAGCAGTACAACTGCGACATAACCTACGGCACGAACAACGAGTTCGGCTTCGACTACCTGCGCGACAACATGGCGGTCCGGCTCGAGGACCGCGTCCACAGGGGATACGCCTTCTGCATCGTCGACGAGGTCGACAGCGTGCTCATCGACGAAGCCCGCACGCCCCTGATCATCAGCGGCGCGGTGGGGGTCTCCCGGAACAGGTACAAGGAGTTCCGCAACCCGGTCGGCAGGCTTGCGTCGAAGCAGACCGAGCTGGTCAGCAGGATCGTTGCCGAGGCCGACGGGCTCTGGGAGTCCGGCAAGAAGTGGGAGGCCGCCGACCTCTATCTCAAGGCGAGGAGGGGCGCCCCCAAGCACAGGAGACTGACCCGCTCGCTCCAGGATCCCGACCGGCTGCGCGAGGTGCAGAAGGTCGAGGGCGAGAGGATGCGGGAGAAGAACCTCCACGAGCTCGACGAGGACCTGCTCTTCGCGATAGACGAGAGGGAGCGCTCGGTCGCCCTCTCGGAGGAGGGCAGGAAGGTGCTCTCCCCGGAGGATCCCGACTTCTTCCAGATGAGGGATGTAGGAGAGGTCCTGGCAGAGGTCGAGGCGCTGCAGGTGGGCGCGGAGGAGATGCTCGAAAAGCGCAGGACGGCCCTGGAGGAGCACTCGAAGAGGGCCGAGGCCCTCCATGACATAGACCAGCTGCTGAGGGCATTCCAGCTCTACGAGAAGGATGTCGAGTACGTGATCGACGACGGGCGCGTCGTGATCGTCGACCAGTTCACGGGGAGGCTGATGCCCGGCAGGCGGTTCAGTGACGGTCTCCACGAGGCCCTCGAGGCCAAGGAGAACGTCGAGATCCGCGCCGAGACGCAGACCCTCGCAACCATCACCATCCAGAACTACTTCAGGATGTACGACAAGCTGGCCGGGATGACCGGCACGGCGGAGACCGAGGCCGAGGAGTTCGGCTCCATCTACAGCCTCGACGTCATAGTGATCCCCACGAATGTGCCCGTCGTGCGGATGGACCATGATGATCGCGTATACAAGACCAAGCGCGAGAAATACATGGCTGTGATGGACGAGATCGCCGAGCTGCATTCCCGCAGCCAGCCGGTGCTGGTCGGAACGGTCTCGGTCGAAGTCTCGGAGACGCTCTCCAAGCTGCTGACCGCCAGAAAGATACCGCATAACGTGCTGAACGCGCGACAGCACCAGCGCGAAGCCGAGGTCATCATGCTCGCAGGACAGCCCGGAGCGGTGACCATCGCCACCAACATGGCCGGGCGCGGCACGGACATCAAGATCGCCCAGGCGGTCCGCGAAGTGACCGGTCCAGACGGCTCGAAGGAGCCGGGCGGGCTGTTCGTCATCGGAACGGAGAGACACGAGGCCAGGCGCATCGACCGGCAGCTCAGGGGCAGGAGCGGCCGCCAGGGGGACCCCGGGGGGAGCAGGTTCTACCTTTCCCTGGAGGACGACCTGTTCAGGCTCTTCGCCTCGGAGAAGATGATAGAGTTCCTCAAGAAGTCCGGCCGCGANGAGAGCGAGGTGATCGAGCACTCCCTCCTCACGAAGGCCATAGAGCGAGCGCAGAGAAGGGTCGAGGAATACAACTTCGGGATAAGGAAGCACCTCCTCGAGTACGATGACGTGGCGAACAAGCAGCGCGAGGTCGTCTACGGCAGGAGGCTGCAGGCCCTGACGGGCGCCGGCCTCCAGGAGGAGGTCAGGGACATGATCTCCTCCGTGGCCGGGTTCGTGCTCGAAGAAGCCTTCCCCGAAAAGACGAGACCCGAAGAGTGGAATCCGGGAAGGGGCAGGGCCGCCCTGCAGGATCTCGCCGGCGTCACCTTCGACCTCGGAGACCTGCCCGGATCCACGGACGATCCGGCGGAGGCCCGCACCAAGGCGGTCTCGCGGCTCCTCGACTTCTACGCCTTCAAGGAGAGCAAGCTCGGCTCCCCCCTGATGCGGGAGCTCGAGAAGTGGTCGGTCCTCAGAGCCATCGACCTCAAGTGGAGGGAGCACCTCCTGGAGATCGACCATCTCAAGGAGGGCATCGGCCTGCGCTCCTACGGCCAGAGGGATCCCCTGGTCGAGTTCAAGAAGGAGGCATTCGAGATGTTCGAGGCCCTCCTGGACGAGGTCGACAAGCTGGCCGTCCGCCAGGTGCTGTCCCTCTGGCCACAGCAGACGGCTCCGCTGTCGAGGGAGGCGCAGCCGGCCGGCGTGGCGCACAGGCCCGGCCTTCAGAGGCCGATCGCACCCGATTCGGCGGGAGGGCCGCCCCGCCCGCAGATCACGGAGAAGCCGGCCACTGTCCGGCGGGACGTCCCGAAGGTGGGCAGGAACGAGCCTTGTCCGTGCGGAAGCGGCAAGAAGTACAAGCACTGCTGCGGCAGTTGAAGGGGGGAGAAATGTCGGAGAGAGGGAACGGAGAGGCCTGGGCGTTCTTCACGGGCGCCGTCATCGGCGGGATAGCAGCGCTTCTGCTGGCCCCCGCGAAGGGCTCCGAGACGCGGGCCAGGATCAGGCAGGTGGCCGAGGAAGCCGTCTCGAAGGGCGGCGAGCTCGTCGAGAGCGGCAAGACCGAAGCCGGCAAGCTAATCAGCAAGGGCCGCGACAAGCTCGAGACATTCGCCCAGAAGTGCGAGGAGAAGGCTGCCCAGTAAGGATTCGCCCGGCCCCGGCTCCGCCGGGCGCGTGCTGGTCTGGGGCGACGGCGCAGTCGGCAGAGGGCTGGCCGTCGCCCTTTCACGGAATGCCGAGGTGATCCTCGTGGGCCCGCCCGGGTGCTCCGAGGGGATCGTCGAGGTGGTCTGCACCGGGGCCATCCGGGGCCGCGCGCGCCTCCCGCTCGTGCGCCCCGCCTCCGCCCCGGCGGCGGATTCGGTTCTCGCAGCCCTCAAGGCCTACGATATCTCGGGAGCTGCGGAGGATATCCGCCGGACAGGCTGCCCGGTCGTCTGCCTCTCCAACGGGATGGGCCTGGAGGAGGAGTGGGGCGGTCCCGCCTGCGGGGTCGAGTACGCCGTTGTGCTGGGGGGGTTCAGGAGGGCTGGAGACGGCCTCGTGGAGACACATCCGGGAGGCATCATCGCGGCGAGGAGCGGGAAGGCCGCGGAGCTCCTGGAGGGAGCCGTCGACGACCTCGTCCTGGCAGATTCCGTCGCCCCCTGGCGCTGGGCCAAGTGGCTGCTGAACAGCTCTCTCAATCCTGTTGCGGCCCTCGCCGGAGCGGCCAACGACGAGCTGGCCCCGGCGGGCCTGGACATGATCGTGAGGGAGATGCAGGCCGAGATGGCCCCGGCGGTGCCGGCTGCATGCAGGGCCTGGGCCTCGGCCAAAGCCCTCGAGATGGGCGATTACCTGTTCGCCAACTCCTCCAACAGGTGCAGCATGCTGGGCGACCTGGATGCGGGCCGCAGGACCGAGATCGAATTCCTCACAGGGCTTGCAGTGAGGCGTCTGCCTCCGGGCGGCTGCCCGGTGTGCCGCGCCGTCTATCTGCTGATGAGGGCCAGGTGCGGCTCCAACGCCTAGAAGGCGTCCTCCTCGTCGCCCATGTCCGTCTCCTTGTCGAGGAGCTCCCAGGCCGGGGTGCCCGTTATCTCCTGGAGCTCGTCCACGACTTCGAGCTGGGAAGGGTCGATCTGGAGGGACAGGGCGTAGAGCTCGAGGGCTTCCTCCTCCTGTCCGCGGATGATGAAGATGCGGGCCATGGCATTGTAGGCTCCGACGAGCTCGGGATCGAACTCCACGGCCTTTTCGAGGGCATGGATGGCGTTGTCCACCATCAGCTCCTCGTCCTTTTCCTCGCCCCAGATCTCCGCGGGGGGGAGGTTCTCGAGAAGGGCCATCCCCCAGCAGAGACCTATCCGGAGCCAGGCCTCGGCATTGTCCGGGTCGATCTGCGTGACCTGCTCGAGGAGCTGGATAGCCTTCTTGGGGGAGTGGTCGTCCGTATAGACGCGGGCGAGGAGCAGACGCGACTCGATGTCGTCGGGATCCTTCGCGACTGCTGCCTGAAGCTCCTTCCTGGAAAGCTGCTGCTCCATAGTCAGTGCACGACCTCCATCGGGGTGGGTTTTCGTTGGCCCGTCAATACACGGCGGTTCCGGCATGCGTCAAGACCCGTCCATCAGTGCTCTCTGCGGGCCTTCGGGATGGCGTGTGCGGACATGGCGGGAGACCTGCTTGCTGCAGGATGAGGTGCGCTTCTGCAGAGGAGTCGGCCCCGCCCGCGCAGAGCTCCTGGGCAGGCTCGGGATCCGGACCCGGGGCGATCTCCTGCTCCACATCCCGAGGACCTATCTGGACAGGCGGGGGATCTCGCGAATCTGCGATCTCGTGCCCGGTTCCGAGTCGGTGGTCTCTGCGAGCGTCTCCTCGGTCCGCGAGACGAGGACGCGCAACGGCAGGAGGATGCTCGTTGCGGTGCTCACTGATGGCACGGGAAGGCTCGAAGCGGCCTTCCTGAACGCAGGGTACCTGCGGAAGGCGCTCTTCCCGGGCAGGAGCCTTCTGGCGGCCGGCCGCGTGGAGCTGCGCGCGGGACTCTCGATGTTCCATCCCGAGCTGCACTTCCCGGCAGCTGAGGACGTCGAGATGCTGGAGAAGGGCTCGATCCTTCCCGTCTATCCGCTGACCTCGGGCCTGTCCCAGGGCGTTCTGAGATCGGTGGTGTCGGCGGCCCTCGAAGACTGCAGAGAGGGGCTGGACCCCGTCCTCCCTCCCGAGGTCCTCCGAAGGGAGGGCTTCCCGGAGCGCTGGGAGGCCTACCGGGCGATCCATGAGCCTGCGGGACCGGAGGAGCCGCCGGCGGCCAGGCGGATCCTCGCGCTCGAGGAGCTGCTCCTCTACCAGATGGCCCTCAGGAGGATCCGGGCCGGCAGTCCCGGGCTCGGAGCCCACCCTATCCCCGCCGGGGTGGAGGACAGGTTCCGAAGCTCGCTGCCGTTCGTCCTGACGCCCAGCCAGGTCACCTGCCTCCGGGATGTGCTGGCCGACATGGCGCGCCGGACTCCCATGCGCAGGCTTCTCCAGGGTGATGTCGGATCGGGCAAGACGGTCGTGGCCGCCGGCGCCTGCCTGTCGTGCATCTCCGCCGGGCTGCAGTGCGCCGTCCTCGCTCCCACCGAGGTCCTCGCAGAGCAGCATGCGGTGACTTTCCGCAGGCTCCTGGGAGGTCTCGGAGCGCGCATCGGCATGCTCACGGGCGGATCGCCGCCCGCGCGGCGAAGAGAGCTGCTCTCGGGGCTTCAGTCCGGAGGGGTGGACCTCCTTGTGGGCACGCACGCCATCCTCGAGCCGGAGGTCGGATTCCGTTCCCTTGCGCTCCTGATCGTGGACGAGCAGCACAAATTCGGAGTCGAGCAGAGGGAGGCGCTCCTGGCCGGCCGGGATCCGCGCCCCCATCTGCTGGTGATGTCTGCCACCCCCATACCACGGACCCTGGCCATGACCTTCTACGGCGACCTCGACACATCCAGGATAGTGGAGATGCCTCCCGGGAGAGGGGTCACGGAGACACGCCGGGTTTCCGGAGACCAGGGGCGGCNAGAAGCCATGGGGTACCTCCTGGAAAGGCTCGACAGGGGTGAGAGGGCCTATGTGGTCTATCCCCTGAGAGAGGCTTCGGAGAAGCAGGACCTGAGGGATGCCGCCACCGCCAGGGAGTCCCTGGCGAGAGGACCTGCGGGGAGGCACGGGGTCGGTCTCCTCACGGGGGCGATGACGGCCGCCGCGAAGCTCGAGGCCGCGACCGCCTTCGCCTCGGGGAGCATATCGACGCTGGTCAGCACGACCGTGGTCGAGGTGGGCCTGGACGTTCCCGAGGCCACTGTGATGATCGTGGCGCACGCCGACAGGTTCGGCCTCAGCCAGCTCCACCAGCTCAGGGGCCGCATCGGCAGGGGCGGCAGGGACGCGAGGTGCTATCTGGTGGCTCCCGCGGGCATATCGGCCGAAGCCCGGGCCAGGCTCGATGTCCTGGTCTCCTCGACCGACGGGTTCGCCATCGCGGAGAAGGACCTCGCGCTTCGGGGCCCGGGCGACTTCATGGGGACGAGGCAGCACGGGATCCCCGAGTTCAGGGCAGCCGATCTCTCGAAGGATCTGGACCTCGTCGCGGAGGCCGGGAGACTGGCCTTGACGCAGGACGGCGCAGTTGCGAGAAACTTCGAGACGGAGATCAGATGGAGGTTCGGAGACAGGATGATCCCTATCGCATGAAGCTCTCCTGGAATGCGCAGGTTGCGGCTTGCAGGCCGCTTGCGAATATTGATCCGGGGAGTTGGCGATGGACGCGCCCGGGCGCCGGGCGTAGTGCGTACGGTATCTTGTTATGGCAGTTCAGGTTGACCTGGATCGCAATCCGATTCCTGGCAGGGGGGGCTGATGAGCGCTGCTGAAGATCGTCTGAACGAGCTCCTGCGTGCAGCGAGGAGACAGGTTCAGTCCGGCGATCGCGACCTTGCCATCCGCACGCTACAGAAGGCGCTGGACATCGATCCCGACAACGAGGAGATCCGGGGGGAGATCATGGCCATCGAGCGCGAGAATGCAGCCATGAAGGCATTCAAGCGCACGAGGTCCGCCAGGAGCTTCAGCCCGGGGGAGAAGACCTCCGCAGCCACCGGCGAGGGCTTCGTCGAGGAGTGTCTGCGGCGTTCCGCGGAGGCCTCCTCGGCCGGAGACGACATCCGGGCTCTCCAGGAGCTCGAGAGGGCNCGCAGGCAGGACCCCGAGAACGCGGACATCCTCAAGAGGATCAAGCAGGTCAAGAGGAGCATCAAGGCCAACAACCTGGCCGATCTGGGCATGACCAGGCTCCGCGGGGGAGACCCCGTAGGGGCCCTCGAGCAGGCCAGGAAGATCTTCGAGTTCTGGCCCGCCTCCCCGGCGCTGGCAAGGCTGACTGGGGAGATGGAGGGCTTCGATCCCTCCTGGACGCCTCCGACGGCCGCCGCGGCCCCGGTCCAGCCCCCCGAGACGGTGCAGGCCGTCATGGTAGAGGCTCCCGCAGCGGCTCGCCCGACCTCCCGGGAAGAGGCGGCCATCGCCTCGATAAGGGACAGGATAGCGCGCAGCGCATATGCCGAGGCCTACGAGGAGGCCGCCGCCGCTCAGGCCGCCTATCCCTCCAACCCCGTCATCAGGGAGCTGGTCGACAAGCTGCGGAAGGTTGCCGCACCGGAGCCCGCGCGCCCCGCCCAGGAGCCCAGGCGAGAACGCGGAGAGGCTGCGGCCGCGGCCCCGGCGGAGGGGAGGCGCAGATTCCCTCTGGTCCCGGTCGCAATCGTCGGATTGCTGGCGATCGCAGCCGTCATCCTGTTCGTCTTCGTGCTGCGAAAGCCACCCGCGCCCGCCGTGCCGGCGGATCTGCCATACAGCGCGACTCTCGTGCTCCAGGGCCCGCCCGAAGCGGTGGTCAACATCGACGGGAATGCGGTCAGGAGGGCGCCCGATGGCAGCATCCTGCTGACGGGCAGCGATTTCGGAACGAAGAACATCGAGGTCCGCGCCGAGGGATACGAGGTCCTCCTCGCCACCCTGGAAGTGGCCCGGGGCCAGGTCCTCTCGGACACCCTCGTGCTCCAGCCGCTCGGGACCGGCACCGCGCGCGTGGCCTTCACTCTGCGCATGCCTGAGGGGGAGGCCCAGCCCGACCCTCAGGCGGTTTCCTACCTGGTCGACGGCCAGCCGGCGGCCGCGATCCCGATCGATCTGCCCACGGGACTGCACGTCTTCCAGGCCGTCATGGATGAGTTCAACTCGATTCCCGACACCGTGCTCATCGATACGCCGGGCGAGGTCGGCATAGAGCTCGCTCTGCTCTCTCCGGAGACCTCGCAGATCTCGCTGACTCTCGCCGGGGATATCCCCGGGTCGGCCGTCTTCTATGTCGACGGAGCACAGGTGGGCACCGGCAGGAGGCTCACTCACGTCGCCCAGCGAGGGGACCACACCCTCTTGGTGACCATGGATGGCAGGGAGAACTGGACCAGGTCGATAGCACTCGGAGCCGACGGCTTCAGCCAGACCGTCGTCCTCGAGGAGACCGTCACGACGGGCCGTCTCCTGATCGGACCCGAGCCGTGGGCGGAGGTTTCCATCAACGGCACCGGCTACGGGCAGACCCCGATGCCCCCGATCGAGCTCGAGGCCGGCACATACACCGTCAGGTTGACCAATCCCGATTACGAGGATCAGGAAGTGTCGGTCCAGATAGTCACGGGTCAGGACACCAGCATCAGGTACACCGCTCCCGAGCGCCAGACCCAGCCCGAGATCATCGAGGAGCAGCCCGTCATACCGCCGTTCCCCGTGTCTCAGCCCGCCCCTGCGGTACCCGGCCTGGCGGCCCAGCGCGGGGATGTGCATGGCTATATCACGCTCGAGGTCAGAGTGGGGACCGACGGTTCCGTGACCGACGTGCAGGTGACCAACGATCCCCTGGGTCTGGGATGCGGTCAGGCCGCCGCCGATGCCGTCCGCAGCTGGCGGTTCAACCCCGCGACGCAGGGCGGGGTGCCTGTCGAGGTCACTACGACAGTGCAGGTCCGCTTCGACGTCCAGTAGCCGGAGGCCGCCGGTGCGCGAATGGTGCGCCAGCCTGTGGTCGCCTTCTGCGGACCTGTACGAGACGAAGGACGGCTTCGTGCTCTATTTCGACCTCCCGGGAGTCCGCCGGGAGGATGTTGAACTGCTCGTCGAGCAGAAGTCCATTGTGTTGCGCGGATACAGGAATCCTCCCGAGGAGGGCTGCTCCCCCCAGAGGCTGGAGCTGAGGACCGGCAGGTTCGAGAGGGATCTCGAGCTGCCTGCCATGATAGACGTCGCCTCCGTGTCCGCATCTCTTTCCGAAGGGGTGCTCAGGCTGTGCATGAAGCGCAGGGAGGCAGGCTCAGTCATGATCCGTGTGCAGTCCGAAGAGGAAGGCCGGTTCGGACCGAGCCGTCCGTCGGAGATCTCCGATGACGCCTGAACAGGAATTCGCGCTCCCGGAGCTGATACCCATCCTGCCGCTCTTCGATGGAGTGGCATTCCCCTATTCCCTCATACCCCTCACCGTGACCGATCCCCCTCAGATCAGCCTGATAGACGAGGCGGTCGTCGGGAACAAGATCGCGGGCCTCGTCGCGGTCAGGAACCCGGATGCCTCCCCGGCCGAGCCGGGAGACCTGTTCGACGTGGGCACGGCGGCGGGGATCGTGAAGCTGTACCGGTTCCCGGGCGATGTGATCAGGCTCAGCCTGAAGGGCCTCGCCAGGTTCCGGATCCTGGAGTACACGAGCAGGACCCCGTTCCTGGTAGCCAGGGTCGAGCAGCTCCACACCGAATGGCCCTCGAGGACGGACGAGGTGGAGGCCTGGCGTAAGAATATCGAGATGCAGCTCAAGCAGATCGTCGAGCTGTCCCCCGGCGCGCCCGACGAGATCCAGCTCGCCGGACTCCTCAAGGACCCGGAGAGGCTCGGATTCATCGCCGCCAGCGGCATCGAGGCCAATGTGCAGGACAAGCAGCAGGTCCTGGAGGAGGATTCGATCCTCCGGAGGCTCAGGCTCCTGTCCGAGATCATGTCCCGCGAGGTGAAGATCCTCAAGCTCAGGAACAAGATACAGGGTCAGGTGCGATCCGAGATAGAGAGGGATCAGAAGGAATACTGGCTCAAGGAGCAGATGAAGGCCATCCAGAAGGAGCTCGGCTCCGGAGAGGGCGAGAACCCCGAAGCAGCAGACCTCCGGGAGAGGCTGGACTCCAAGGCCCTTCCCGAAGAGGTCAGAAAGGCTGCGGACGAGGAGCTGGACAGGCTGGCCAAGATGCCTCCCGGGATGCCGGAGGTCGCCGTCTCGCGCACCTATGTCGAATGGATCCTCCAGCTCCCCTGGCTGGAGGGCACCGACGACCGTCTGGACATCGAGCGCGCGAAGAAGATCCTCGACGAGGACCATTACGACCTGAAAGACGTCAAGGAGAGGATTCTCGAGTTCCTGGCGGTGAGGAAGCTCAACGAGTCGGCATCCAGCCCCATACTGTGCTTCGTGGGCCCGCCCGGCGTGGGCAAGACCTCGATGGGCAGGAGCATAGCCCGGGCCATGGGGAGGAAGTTCGTGAGGATCTCGCTGGGCGGGGTCCATGACGAGGCGGAGGTCAGGGGGCATCGGCGCACCTATGTGGGCGCCATGCCTGGCAGGATCATCCAGGGGCTCCGCGAGGCGGGCAGCAACAATCCCGTGTTCATGCTCGACGAGGTGGACAAGGTCGGGCGCGACTTCCGCGGCGACCCCACCTCCGCGCTCCTGGAGGTTCTCGACCCCGAGCAGAACTTCTCGTTCAGGGACAACTACCTGAACGTCGCCTTCGACCTGAGGAAGGTCGAGTTCATCACCACGGCCAACCAGCTCGACACCATCCCCTCGCCGCTGCTCGACAGGATGGAGATCATCAGGCTCTCTGGATACACCTCCCGCGACAAGCTGGAGATAGCCCGCCGCTATCTGGTTCCCAAGCAGGTCAGGAACGCAGGCCTGACGGGTCGGATCGTGAGATTCAACTCCGGCGGGCTGCTCGGGATGGTCGATGGCTACACGCGTGAGGCCGGCGTCCGCGAGTTGGAGAGGCAGATCGGCAAGATCTGCCGCCGCATCGCGGTAGAGGTCGCCTCGGGGAAGAGCCCCTCGGTCACCATCTCCCCATCCCGCCTGGAGGGTTATCTGGGCCCGCCGCGCTTCATCCGTGAAACCGCCTCCGCGACTCCCGCGACCGGCGTGGCCACGGGACTCGCCTGGACGGCGGCGGGCGGCGAGATCCTCTTCATCGAGAGCAGCGTGATGCAGGGCTCCGGCAGGCTNATCCTGACGGGACAGCTCGGCGACGTCATGAAGGAGTCCGCCCAGGCGGCCCTCTCCTGGGTGAGGGCGCATGCGCCNGACTATCGCATCGATACNGATTTCGCGAAGCTCGACGTCCATGTCCACGTGCCGGCCGGAGCCACTCCCAAGGACGGGCCATCGGCAGGCGTGGCGATGACGCTATCGCTGCTGTCGGCCCTCTGCGGGCGACCGCTGAGGCCCGACGTGGCGATCACCGGCGAGGTGACCCTGCACGGCAGGGTCATGCCGGTGGGCGGGGTGAAGGAGAAGGTCATAGGCGCCCTTGCCGCGGGGATCCGCAGGGTCGTGCTGCCCCGCGAGAACGTCAGGGATCTGGAAGAGGTCGATGCCGGGCTCAGGGCGGAGATGGAGTTCATCCCCGTCGACAGGATCGAGGAGGCAGTCGCGGTGCTTCTCATCCGGGAAGGTATCTGAATGAGGTTTCTGATCTGCGCTTCGATCCTGGCGCTGGCGGCGGCATGCGCGAAGCCNGGCGACAGGATGGTTTCGGCTGACGGCACCGTCGCCGTCGGCAGGCTNGTTGCCGTCTCAGGCGGGGAGGCCGACTTCGGGAGNTTCACCCTTCCGGTGCCCCAGGCTCCCGCCAGGGTAACCCTGAGAAGCGGTGCCAGCTACTACGGAGATGTCTCCATGGCCGACAGGATGCTGCAGATCGCCTTCGACGGCGGAACGGCCGGGGCAAGGATGAAGGATGTCTCGAGCATCGTCTGGGGGGATACCGCCGTGGAGTCGATCCTGTTCGACGTCCCGGCGTGCGCGGGATGGGTCAACACGCACCTGGTGATGGTCCGGGGGACGCCGATCTCGATCGCCTCGGGCGGGAGGGCCGTGTTCGGCACGGGTTCCTCCGGTCCCGAGGGCCTCGAGCGCACGGCCACGACTGTCTCGACGGTTCCCGAGGCCCGCGACGGAAGCCTCGTGGCCAGGATCGGCGAGGAGGGCGGGCAGTTCACGGTCGGAACGGCATGGAGCGGGACTGCTGCAGCCGACGGGGAGCTCTGGCTGGTCGTCAACACACCGGCCGAACGCCCGTCGTCGGGCACCTACACGGTGACCATAAGCGCCGGCGAGGCGCCGGGCAGGGGAGTGACGGCCATCTACCCGTCGAGGAGATGACGGAGGCCACTTGCTCCAGTTTGCGAAGTATAGATATTATGAAGTTATGAGATTCGTGCTTGCAGCACAGGATGCGCACGGGAGGTCCACGATGCGGAACAGGTTGATTCCGGTTCTGGGTATGTTGACGCTCGCGGCGACCGGTGCCTCCGCCGCCGTCTCCACTTATGTCGCGGGCTACGGCGACACGCTGTGGGACATCTCGAACAGGTTCTACGGAACCCACGAGTACTGGGATGACATCCTCGCCGCCAATCCGTCCCTGGCGAGCCCCGAGGCGCTGCAGCCGGGGATGGAGCTCGTCCTTCCCGAGATCGCGGGAGCCGTGGTGCAGGCGTCGGGGGATGTCTACACCACCACCTATGTCCAGGCGCCCACGCTCGCGGCATCCACGCCCATGCTCAGCAGGCTGCGGCTGGAAACGGCCGGTTTCATCGCCGTCGATCCCCTTCAACCCGACGGAGTCGTTCTCGGAGTCAACGTCGAGGAGGCCGAAGGCATAGCCAACGATGACGCATATGCGGGCGACCTCGTGGAGGTGGACCTCGGTTCCGCCGACGGCGTCGTGAACGGCACCGTGTTCACCATCCTGTCCGAAGGGCAGACGGCCATCGACCCCGAGAGCGGCGGCGAGCTGGGCCCGATCATCCGCATCGCGGGCGTCTGCAGGGTGGTCGGAGTCACCGAATCGACATCCGTGACCCTGCTGGAGCACAGCTATCGCGCGGTGCACGCGGGGGACCCGATAGTCTATTACCGGCCCGCCGGCAACGTGGCGGTGAACAGCGTGCCGGTGCTCGACGAGATATCCGTCTGGGTCGTCGCCTTCCAGGATGACGACTTCCCCGATGCGTACACCTTCGACGTCGTCTACCTGAACCGTGGCTCCGATGCAGGACTTGCCGCCGGGGACGCCTTCGAGGCCTACAGGTACGGTCCGGTCGCCGAGGGTCTGGACGGGCAGATGGTGGAGATGGCGGACATCCCCGTCGCCGAGGTGGTCATCCTGAGCGTGCAGCGCACCACCTGCTCGGCGATCGTGAGCGTCAACAGGACGGGAGACCTCATCCAGACGGGGGACAGGCTCCACCTCGCGAGACGGCAGGCTAGAGACCTGGCGAGATGAGATGGAAGGTCGTCGTCAGGGCTGAGAATCCCGACGCTTCAACGCTTTTCACGCTCGAGGAGCTCACAGGCCTGAGCCGGGGTGAGGTCCTCCTCGCCCTGAGGCGGAACGGCCTGGCGGCTGGCGACGATCTCGACGAAGACCGCGCAAGGGCCCTGGCCGACTCCCTGGGCGGGCTGGGACTCTCCTCTACAACGCTCCCATCGCCCGGCAGGGAGGAATCCCCCTCTCCTCTGTTCAAGCTGGTCCTCACCGGGTACCAGCCCGGATCCAGGGCGAGGCTGCGCGAGAAACTCGAGAAGCTCAGCGGGCTCCCCCCCGAGCAGATCGTCCTCTGGCTCTCCCGGATACCGTTCGTGCTCAGGGATTCGGTGGACCACGACACCGCAAGGACGATCAAGAGGGCTCTCCTGGAGGCCGGGGCGACCGTCGAGCTGAAGCCTTCACAGTCGAGACAGGCCATGCCGGCCCCCGCCCCCGACGAGAGTCCCTCGGAGGCTCCCGCAGGCGCGGCAGGCACTTCTGGAACCCGGGGCGGACCGGCCGACCCCGCTGTCGAGGCCGCGGACATGGAGGAGCCCCCCATCGGGGACCCGCCGCCCGGACCGCCGGAGATCGAATACTGCACTGCGTCGGCAGGACCGCCGGAAGTGCTCCGCTTCAGTGCTCCCGGGCGCTCACTCCCTCTTCCCCCGGTGCTGCCGGGAGCGGCGGACCTCGAGAAGACGCCTCCGGTGACCGTCGGGACGCCCTCCGTCATCCAGGCCTCGGAGCCTCCGGTCCTGGGCCAGGCCCTGCAGATACTGGTCTCGGCCTCTTCTCCGATCGTTGCCGGCCGGTTGCGGAGGACCCTGGCCTCAGCCCTCGACTTCCGCGAGGAGGAGATCTGCTCGCTCAAGGAGGGCTCCATGTACCTCGTCGCCACAGTTCCCGGCCCCGAGAAGGCGGAGGAGCTGTCCTCCATGCTCGAAAGCACCGGCGCCACGGTCGTGGTGAGACCGGCCGGCCTCGGTGATGTTCTGCCGGGAACGGTCCCGTCAGACACGACCGGCTTCCTTTCATGGCTTCNCGGCGATGGATGACCGGATCTACTCCTTCCTCGATTTCATAGCGCTCGAGAAATCGCTGTCCCCCAGAACGGTCGAGGCATATGCAAGGGACCTCGGACAGGCGGAGGCGGTCCTTGCCTCACGAGGGGTCGACCTCGCCGACGCCACCCGCGAGGACCTCACGGAATACGAGCGGCATCTGGCAGGGCTCGGGCTGGCGGTCCGCAGCTCCCGGCGCAAGCTCTCGGCCGTCCGCTCGTTCTTCCGCTTCCTCGCCAGGGAAGGCATGAGGAAGGATGATCCCGCCTCGCTCCTGCGCCCTCCGAAGGGC
>JGI20214J51088_10000363_pt1 | contig 32165 bp, 29 predicted proteins | sample WetSurMetagenome_FD_51088 | JGI IMG/M metagenome (IMG submission 51088) | reverse complement strand
GGCCCTCTGCCAGTAGTTGGCCCTGAGGAGCCCGGCGGGGCGGCCGTCGACGAACGCCCTCCACCTCGGGTACCATGTGTCCGCGAGCACGAGGACGGAAGGCTCCGAGAGCCTGGCCCTCACCGCCACGGACTCCGGCAGGTCGGCGACTATCTCCGCCGAGGCCTCGAGGGAGGAGGTGGGTCTCGCGAGCCCGGGATCCGAGTCCAGGACCGACATCGCCTGCTGGTCGTAACCGGCGGTTATGGCCTGCAGGGCCTGGTCCTCGCCGGCNACGACCCACGCCGAGGTGACGAATGCGCGGGGGAGAGGGCCTTCCGGCAGGAGGGCCCCGGCCGAGTCGGGGTNCATGCCGGACTGGACGAGCTGTCCGAGTATCTCCCCCCTGACCTGGGAATAGGTCATNGGGACGGAGTCGTCCAGCACGGTCCACGCGGTCATCCTCGCCGCAAGGATGCCACCCGACGAAAGCGCCTGCATCATGCCCTCGGTCACCTGCGGCTTCGCCGCATGATAGCCCGCCACGCTCCGGATCCCCGAGCACATGAGGTCGTTGCCCCCGGGAAGGACCCTACCGCCGCCCGCAAGTGCCGCGAGATCGGGCCTGCCTCCCACGGCATCCCGTATCCCGGAAGCCGGGAGCAGCACCTGGAAGTCCCTGTCCACCGGTATCAGCTCGACGGCGGCCAGCAGGCACAGGCCCGCCGCCACAGCCGGTNCGGAGCCCTTCCGCCTCGGGGCCGCCCACGCCCCGGCCGCCACCAGGGCGAGCGCCGCCCCCGCCTTCAGGAAGTCGCTCCGGATCATGTCCTCGCGAACCTGGACGACCCCCTGGAGGACTGCCCGGCCGCCGGGTGCGGGCGAGGAGGAGAGGGAGCCGGAGGCGATGCCCGGGGCCAGCAGCGACATTGCCACGAACGCCGCTGAGGCAGCCGCCGGAATCCGCCAGATCTTCCTGCCGGAGCGTAGAAGGGCGTCGAGGCCGAGGCCCGAAGCCAGCGCGAGCGAGGAAGTCGTCAGGAACGCCGCCATATGGGGCGCCCTGAGCTTCCTGAACACCGGGGCCACGGCATAGAGGACGCGGTAGACAGGAGTGTACCCTCCCCAGGAGACGAGAAGCCCCGCCGCGGCGAGCACGAGGAGCGGCACGCGCGCCCGCGGGCCTCCGGAGGCCAGACCGAGGATCGCCAGGAAGAACACCGACACTCCGAGGAACTCGCTCGAGAGTCTCAGCCCGAGCCTGCCCCAGTAGACGGGCACTCCCGCGACCTGCGAGTCGGGGAATCCGTGCCGGTAGCCGTAGAGGTGCGGCAGGATCATCGTGAGTGACTCCTCGGGCGGGAGCGAGTAGCTTGCCGCCTGATCCTGCGACAGGTCCGAGCCGCGCGTGGAGTAGCGGGAGAAGTTGTAGCCCGGGAGCAGCTGGACGGCTCCGATGCCTGCGCCGAGGAGGAGCATCGCCGCCAGCGCGCAGGCCGAGAGGGCCAGGGGTCGCAGAGGCCTCCTGTCGAGCAGCGCCTGCACGAGGAGCCATGTGGCCGATGCCATCGCCGAGTAGAGAAGCATCTGGGGATGGCTGGAGAGGGCCATCATCCCGAAGCAGAAGCCCCCGAGGGCGACGAAGGAGAGCCTGCGCGCGGTCCGCCATCTCTCACAGGCGTACAGGAGCAGGGGGAGATAGCTCCAGCAGATGATCTTGCTCCCGTGCCCCGCATAGAAGAGCGTGTTGCTCCAGCAGGTGGCGGCGAATGCCACGGTTCCGAGCCAGCGCCCGGGCCTTCCCGCCCCGGCCGCCCCGAGGAAGAGCCATGCGAACAGCCCTCCGAGGAACATGTGCGCCGGGAAGGTGAACCTTATCGTGGCCTCCGCCCCGGCCAGGAGCATGGGCAGGCCCCTGAGCGGATAGAAGACGGGCGCGGAGAAGGACGAGAANAAGGGCACGCCGCAGAAGATCAGNGGATTCCAGTGCGGGATCCTGCCGTCCCGCAGCGCCTGCATCGTGAAGTCGAAGAACGGATAACCCTGGTGGATGGTATCGCTCATCTCCCCGCCGGGGAGCCCGGGGCCGGTGAAGACGGGCCAGTAGGCCGCCAGTACGAGGGCCCCGAGGACAAGGGGCAACATCAGTTTGTCAGACTTGAGGATGCGCGGCATTCCGCCCCCCGTCCTTTCCTGAAAAGCGGAAGAAGGCAAGCGCCGAGACAAGCTCGATGACCGCCATGAGGACGGTCTGGCCGAGGGTCGCCGCNATGACTGGCGCGATCATGCCCTGATCGGCCACGAGGGCGCCTGTGACGGCCTCCCGCACCCCGATGCCCCCCGGCACCAGGATCATGACGTAACCCGCGAGCCAGGAGAGCGGAGCGGCGGCCANGCATTGCAGAGGCCCCCTGGAGCCCACCCCGAGGCCTTCCAGCCACAACCAGAGCGAGGCGCCCCTGAGGAGCCAGATGGCGGCGTATATCCCGGTTGCCGCGGCGGTGGCGCCGTGTCCCACGGCAGGGCTCCCCTGAATCCCCCTGAGGCGGAAGGCGGCCTTCTGGATCGGCTTGAGCAGCGGCAGCAGGAAGACGGCGGCGGCCGCTGCCACGAGCGCCGTCCTGGCGGGGCCCGACATATCCCGCCCTCCGCCCTGCAGCAGAGCCGGGCCCGCGACCAGCCCGACGGAGGCGAAGCTGCAGAGCAACTCCCAGACGGAGGCGGAAGCCGCCCGCGCGAGGGACAACCCGCCCGACCTGAGGTAGCCTATCCTGCCCGCGAAGAGCCAGATCTTGCCGGGCATGTACCTTCCGAGCTGGCTGCCGAACCAGGCTGCGAGCATCTCCGCCGTCCCGCCCTGCGCGCCCAGCCTTCGGGATATCAGGATCCATCCCGCCGGGTTCAGCAGCAGCCCNGCGGAGAGCAGGACAGCGGACAGCGCGAGGCGTGTCCAGGAGGCNCTCCACTCAACCGAGGCGAAGGAGGCCACCAGCTCGTCCCGGCGCGACCAGACTGCCCGGGCGGCAAACGCCGCCAGCAAGAGGAGCGCGGCCCAGCCGGCGATCCTCAGCGTCCGGGAGCGGTGCGCGATCATCCGATGAGCCCCTGTGAGCGGTACCATCGCACGGTTTCCGGGATACCCTCCGCAAGGCCCACGAGGGCATCGAATCCCGCGGCCGAAGCCCTGGCGGTGTCCACGAAATGATCNCGGCCGAACAGGTCGAGCCGGGAGGGGGAGAGCGCGGCCGGCCTCAGCGGTCCGAGGATCATGGCCGCCTCGTACAGCGCCCGCGGGACTGCGGGCAGGAATACGCGCCTGCCCATGGCGGATGCGCAGGCCGCCGCCAGGGCGCGCACGCTCGTCACCTCGGGCCCCCCGATGTTCCAGACACCGCAGCCCAGCACGCCTCCGGGGAGGGCGGCCAGGACTGCGCGGGCGGCGTCTCCCCTGAAGGTCGGCCTCAGGCGTGCGCGGCCCCTGCCGACGAGCGGGAACCAGCCCCTNGCGACCTGCCTGAACAGCGGGAGCTTGTGGAGGTCTCCCGGCCCGTAGACGAAGTCCGGCCTGAGTATGGTCAGCCTGTCCCCGGGTATGGCCCGCGCCAGGATCTCCTCCGCCCTGGCCTTGGATTCCTCGTAGAGCCCCCAGGGGGCGGGCGGCTGATCCTCGCGCGCACCGGCCACCAGGCCGGCGACCCCCGGCGTGCTCAGATGGATCACCCTGGCCGGGCCATCGGCGCATCCGGAGGCGATGGCCTCTGCGGGCCCGATATTCCCAGCCTCGAGCTCACGCGCTCCCACTCCCGGCCCCCCGAGCCTGCCCGCAGCGTTCACCACCGCGTCGAAGCCGCCGGAGAGGGAAGGCCCTGCGAGATCGCCGTCCCTGGAGCGGACATGCCGCTCGACCTCGTGGCCTGCCTCCTCCAGGATTTCGGCTGCCGCCCTGCCGATGAAGCCTCCTGCACCTGCCACGAACACTCTCATCCCAGGGCCTCCAGGACTGCGTCGGCGTAAGTGCGCCAGCTGAACCTCGCAGCAACCCCTGCCACCCGCGAGCCTAGCGCCGGGTCGTCGAGGAGCCCGATGGCTGACGCGAGGGCCGCACTCAGGCTGTCAGGCGAGCAGGGCTCGGCCAGGAACCCCGTCACCCCCTCCTCGACGAGCTCCGGCAGGCCGCCGGTCCTCGTGAGGACGAGGGGTTTGCCGAAGGAGAGGGCGATCTGGGCCACGCCGCTCTGGGTCGCGCTGCGGTACGGCAGGGCGACGAGATCGGCCGCCCGGAAGTAGGTCGCCACGGAGTCCTGAGGAACGAATTCGTCGATCCACCTTATGGATCCGCGCACGGGAGACCTCTCGATGGCTTCGTCCAGGGCTCCCCTGCCGCCATAGCATTCGCCCGCAGCGAGGAGCCTGACGCGAGGGTCCGCCAGGATGCCCAGGGCCTCCACCAGGTCCTCCAGCCCCTTGTAGGGACGGACCAGCCCGAAGAAGAGGATGACCACCGCGTCGTCGGGGTATCCCAGGGCTTCGCGGGCCTCCCTCCGGTCGGGCCGGGGCCTGATGTACTGGTCGTAGATGGGATGGAAGAGCCGGATGACCCGGTCGGNGGGGATGCCGAGGCCGGAAGCGCCATCCTCGTCCTCCGCGCTGTGGACGACCACCCTGTCCATGCCCCGGAGGAATCCTGNCGCGATCCGGCGGGCCAACGGGAAGCCTTCGTGCGGGTATAGGTTGTGACATACCGCGAGCCGGCGCGTGGNGCCCGCNGGGGGCAGCGAGCGGCTNAGGGCCGGGGCGAAGAAGGGGTGCCACCATTCGANGATCACTCCGTCGGGTGCCGAGGCGGAGAGCGCCTTCCTGACCCTTCGCCAGGAGCGGGGGTCCAGCGAGTCGAGGGAAGGCTCCACCGGAACCGGGGGTTCGATGCCCGGCTCGTACTGCGACCTGCCCGGGAAGAGCGCACGCGGGTACAGGCGGCTGTACGTGACCCGTACGACCTCCGCCTCTGTGGAGAGCGCTTCTGTGAGCATCGATGTGAACTGCGCAATCCCCCCCCTGAAGGGCGGGAAAGGCCCGATGTGGGCTAGCCTCATGACTCCCGAGCGGCTCCCCGCCCCGTCTCCTCCACGATGTTGTAGGGCCGCTTGTACGGGGAGAGCCTGAGCTGCATCTCTCCCAGGAGCCCGAGGGAGACGAACTGGAAGCCGATCATCATCAGAAAGAAGCCGAGGAGCAGGAGGGGCCTGCGCCCGATGGACTCGCCCATGAACCAGAGGACCGAGAGGTACGACGAGATCAGGAGCCCTGCGATGAACAGGGTCGTTCCGATCCCGCCGAAGAAATGCAGCGGCCTGAAGGAGTACCTGTGGAGGTAGAGGACTGTGAGCAGGTCGGCGTAGCCGCGGAAGAAGCGGGCAGGGCCGTACTTGCTGCGCCCGAATTTCCTCGGCCTGTGGTTGACCGGCTTCTCCGCGACGGCGTATCCCAGCTGGGAGACGAGCACCGGAGTGTACCTGTGCATCTCGCCGTAGAGGTCGAGACCGCGCGCAGCGTCGGCGGCGTAGACCTTCAGCCCGCAGTTGAAATCGTGCAGGGGCAGCGCGGTCGCGCGGCTGACGACTGAATTGAAGATCCTGGATGGCAGCCTCTTGCCCAGGGGATCGTGGCGCGTCTTCTTCCACCCGCTCACCATGCCGAGCCTCTGCGACTCGAGCATGGAGATCATCGCGGGGATCTCCGAGGGGTCGTCCTGGAGATCGGCGTCCAGGGTTGCGACATACCTGCCCGATGCCTCCGCGAAGCCTGCGGCCAGGGCGGCCGCCTTGCCGCGATTGCTGCCGAACCTGAATCCCCGGACCGGATACCCGCCGACGAGCGAACGGATCGCGGCCCACGTGCCGTCGGTGCTGCCGTCGTCGACGATCAGCAGCTCCCAGGTGCGGCCCTCCAGCGCCCCGGCTGTCTCCCGTGCGAGCGCAGGAAGGCTCTCCGCTTCGTTGTATGCGGGAACCACAACGCTGATCTCCACTTCGAGGCGCTTTTCCTCAGACATGCATGGAAGATAGGAGAGGCCGCTACGGCGTCAACGACGGTCTGCAGGCGGCATCCCGGACAGGCTCCGGGCAGTGCCTGAGGGCGGCCGCCCCCCCCGATACCTCGGCGTAGGTGAAAGTCTTCAGCCAGTCGCCCAGGCTGATGTGGGCGCCTCCCGGCATCGGAGTCTCGGAAGCGATGTGGGTGTGGCCGGTGATCACCAGGCCGGCGCCCTCTGCGATCCTGCCTCGAACCCAGTCCAGGAGGCCGGCCGGCATCTGTTCCGCCTGCTTCCGGAGGATCCTCCTGCTGGTCCCCGAGGCGGCTCCCGCCAGCATGGCGCCGAGATCGGGGTGGAGCAGCGAGAAGAGAGCGGTCGAAACGCGCGACCTGACGACGGGACGGAGGAGAAGGCGGTATCCGGGGTCGCCTCTGCCGAGGCCGTCGCCGTGGGCGATCACTATGCGGAGGCCCCCGCGTTCGAGAACGAGCTGCCTCTCCCTGGCTATCCGAGCACCGGTGGCCTCCTCGAAGCGGCGGCCCACCCACCAGTCGTGGTTGCCGGGCATGAAGACGACCTCCCAGCCCTTTCCCGAGAGGGCCTCGAGCGAGGCGAGAACTCGGCAGAACCCGGCAGGGACGGCGTTCCTGTACTCGAACCAGAAGTCGAAAAGGTCGCCGGCCACAACCAGGGTCGCCGGGCCTGAGGAGGCCAGCCCGTCCAGGAAGGAAATCAGGCGCTCCCTGCCGGGATGAGGCCTGTCGCCGGGGAAGAGGTGAGCGTCGGAGATCACCACCAGGCGCTCGTTCACAGCCCCAGGAGCCTTCCCACGCACCCCCGGCCGGTCTCCACCGCGGTCGCTCCACCCCTTCGGAAGGAGATCGCGACGGGAGTGACGCCTGCCGGGATGACGACCGCCGCCTCGCTGTCGGCCAGGAAGACCGGGAGGGGGATCCCGAGGTTGTTGGCCTGGAGCTGGGCCGCGTTGCGCGAAGCCTCGTCGGGCTGGACCGGGAATATCCGCCAGCCCTCGTCCCTGAGCCTGGCGATCTCCTCCAGGTCCCCGGCCCCTGGCTCGTAGCCTTCGATGGGTATCCAGTAGTAGAGGACCGCCAGCGTATCGGCGGAGCAGTCGACAACCGTGCCCTCGGGGGAGAGGAGGCGCCCCGGCAGCCGGAGCGGGACCGGCAGGGCGGGAGAAGGCTCCTCCCCGCCGCCGCATGACATCGAGAGAAACGGCAGCAGGAGGAGGAGGGACTGCCTCCTCATCTCGTCGCGCCCTCCGGCGCCAGCAGCGACAGCGCGAAGGCGGAGGCTCCCTCCCTGCCGATGGCGAGGACGAAGCGTCTGTCGGAGTCGGAAGCCACCCGGATCCTGTATCCGTCGGCACTCATCCCCTCGAGGCGGAGCGGGGCGGGGGAGGATATCGACGCGAGGACGGACGAGTCGGTCGCGAAGACGACCGTTTCGATGTCGAAGGGGAACAGGCGCCAGGATCCGGTCCTGCAAGGCGGGAGAGGGGTCTGGTCAGGCCCGAGCTCGATGCCCCCGCAGGCCAGGATGGCGGCTGCCGATGAGTCGGAGCCGGTCGCGGAGCCTTCGAGGGCCAGCATCCTCGCGCAGCGGGAGAGGTCGGCGGTATTCGCGAGCGTGGAGGCGGGGCGCCTGAAGACGATCGGCACCAGGCAGGTCAGCACGAGGAGCGCCGCCAAGAGGGCGCGCGGGGCGCTCAATTTCCGGGCTGCTCTTTCCGGGCAATCCCGGCGATCCTGTCCCTGAGGCCCGGGGGGGCGGAAACCCTGAGGAGGCTGTGGAACCTGGAGCGGAGCGCCATCATGTCATCGCTGCAGGACCTGCAGCTCTCGCAGGAATCGAGGTGCTCCTCCAGGGCGGAGCGCTCGCCGGGGCCGAGTTCGCCCGAAACGAAGTCCGAGATGTGTTTAGACGCTTCGACACACTTCACTTGCGTCCCCTCCCGGACGAGCCTGTCTTCCATTCCTCGAGAAGCCTCTGCAGTATCGCGCGACCCCTGTGTATCCGTGAGCGGACCGTTCCTATCGGCACTCCCAGCACCTCTGAAATCTCGGCGTACGGTAGCTGCTCGACATCGCAGAGGACCACCGCGCTCCTGAACTCCTCGGGCAGCTTCTCGAGGGCCTTCTCGATGTCCTCCCGCAGGAGGTCGTTTATGAAGCACCTCTGCGGATCCGCCGTCCTCGCGACCGGCAGCTCGCTTTCGTCGCCCTCGGCGAGCTCGTCTATCCAGTCGCAGGGCACTGTCTTCGGAGCACGACCCTGGGAGCGCCTCTCGTTCAGGAACGTGTTCCTGAGAATAGCAAACAGCCACGCCCTGGCGTTTGTTCCCAGGGAGTACTGGGCCCTGGCCCTGAAGGCCCTCGCATACGTCTCCTGCACGAGGTCGCAGGCGTCCTCGGAATTGCGGGTCAGATGGAGGGCGTAGCCATAGAGGCCGTCTATGTACTGAAGGACCTCTTCCTCGAAGGGGTCCGCGGATTGAGCGGGTCGCGAGATAACCTACCTCCACGGAGTGTTGTGCACGGGGGACAATCTAAGGACCTCCGGGCGCCCGGGGCAAGGATCGGTTCCCCGAAGTTAGCACACAACATCTTGTGCCTGTCGTCCCCCTCGTCTACACGATATTGACGATCGCTTCGGCTCTCGATAGCTTGCACGAGTCTGTGGCAGGATGCTCTCGGCCAGATCCCGGGAGGGGGGGGCTTGAAAGACGGTTGCTTGCCCGATACCGATCTCTTCCGGGAGCTGGAGCACGCACCCGAGGCCTCCGCCTCGCCCGACCGGGCGATGCCGTCCTTCTCCGCCAACGCCGAAGTCGTCCTGAGGAAGAGGTACCTCCGCAGGTCCTCCGACGGAGAGATCCTCGAGACGCCGTCAGAAATGCTCTGGAGGGTGGCCTCGAGCGTTGCCGCGGCAGAGACCCGCTTCAGGGGCGACGCCGACCGCTGGGCCTTGAGATTCAACAACATGATGGCGAAGATGGAGTTCCTGCCCAACTCGCCCACCCTGATGAATGCGGGGCGCGAGCTCGGCCAGCTCTCCGCATGCTTCGTGCTCCCCATCGAGGACAACATGGAGAGCATCTTCGAGGCCGTTAAGAACACCGCGCTGATCCACAAGAGCGGAGGAGGCACCGGCTTCTCCTTTTCGTCCATTCGTCCCAAGGACGACGTGGTGCTCTCCACGAGGGGCATCTCGAGCGGCCCCATATCCTTCATGACGGTGTTCGACCGAGCCACGGAGACGATAAAGCAGGGCGGGGTAAGGCGGGGCGCCAACATGGCCGTGCTCGGGATCGAGCACCCTGACATCCTCGAGTTCATCGATGCCAAGCGCGACATGGACATGCTGAACAACTTCAACCTGTCCGTGGCCGTCACCGACAGGTTCATGGACGCTGTGGAGAGGGGCTCCGATTTCGCCCTCCTCAATCCCAGGACCGGCGAGCCCGTTTCCACGATGCCCGCCTCGGAGGTCTTCGGCAGGATCGTCGAGTCCGCCTGGTCATCCGGCGAGCCGGGCGTCCTGTTCATCGACCGCATGAACGAGGCCAACCCGACTCCGGCCGTGGGCAGGATCGAGGCCACGAACCCCTGCGGCGAGCAGCCCCTGCTACCCTACGAGGCGTGCAACCTGGGATCGCTGAACCTCTCCGTGATGACATGCGACAAGCCGGACGGGAGCCGTGCACTCGACTGGAACCGGCTGGACACAACCGTCCGCGACGCGGTCAGATTCCTGGACGACGTCATCGAGATCAACAGGTACCCGCTGCCCCAGATCGAGGCGATGGTCCAGGGCAACCGCAAGATCGGGCTGGGGGTCATGGGTTTCGCGGACCTGCTGTTCGAGCTGGGCATACCCTACGACTCCGAGGAGGCGCTCAGGTTCGCCGAGCAGCTCATGAGCTTCGTGGAGGAAAAGGCGCGCTCGTCGAGCGAGGAGCTGGCCAGGGAGAGGGGCGCGTTCCCCAATTTCAAGGAAAGCGTCTACGCCGAGCAGGGCCTTCCCGCCATGCGCAACGCCACGGTGACCACCATCGCCCCGACGGGCTCCATAAGCATTCTGGCAGGCTGCTCGAGCGGCATCGAGCCTGCTTTCGCCCTCGTCTACTCGCGGCAGAACATCCTCGACGAAGGAGACGAGCTGCCCGAGATGGTGCCCGCATTCGCAAGGGCGGCCAGGGAGCGGGGTCTCGACCGCCCAGAGATGCTCGCGGAGATAACGAGCCATGGCAGCTGCTCGGGCGTGGCAGGCATCCCGCCCGAGGTCCGGAGGCTCTTCGTAACCGCACACGACGTGGCCCCGTCCTACCACGTGAGGATGCAGGCCGCGTTCCAGAAGTTCACCGACAACGCCGTGTCGAAGACGGTGAATCTTCCCGAGACAGCCACCCGGGAGGACGTCGCGGACGTCTACCGCCTGGCCTACAGGCTCCGCTGCAAGGGTGTGACCGTATACCGCGACAGGAGCCGCGACAAGCAGGTCCTCAACATCGGCGGCGACCAGGCGTCCGCCCCGGCCCAGGCAGCCCCTGCGGCGCCCGTGGCCGTCGGCCCGAGACCCCGCCCGGAAGTGACGAACGGGCTCACCAGGAGAGTGAGCACGGGCTGCGGCAATCTCTACATAACGATCAACGAGGACGAATACGGACCCGTCGAGATCTTCAGCCAGATGGGGAAGGCCGGTGGCTGCGCGGCCTCGCAGGCCGAGGCCATCAGCAGGCTGGTCTCGCTGGCTCTCCGGTCCCACGTCCCGGCCGAAGCCATCGTGCGGGAGCTGAAGGGCATCAGCTGCCACAGGCTTGTCTGGCAGGCGGGGGACAGGATCCTCTCCTGCGCGGATGCCATAGGGAAGACCATCGAGTGGCACCTCGGCAGCGCACCGGAGAGGATGATCCCGGGGCAGGCGGCCGAGCCGGTCAGGCCGCCCGAGCTGCTCCGCGAGGACGACCTCCTGAACCACGCCGGCGCCTGTCCGAGCTGCGGAGGGCCGCTCAAGTACGAATCGGGCTGTGTGGCCTGCGCCCTCAACTGCGGCTATTCGGAGTGCGGCTAGCTACTTCTCCCGGGAGCCCACCTCTGCGACTGCCTCCAGGATGTGCTCGGCGACCTTCTTCGCCATGTCCGGCGCGAGGCTCAGACCCTTCTTCGTGGGAAGCCATTCCCCGGTTTCGGACATGTAGTAGATGCGGGCGTCCACATACTGCCTTCCCTTGAAGTCGCGCAGCATGACGCGGACCAGGTCTTCACCCTTCTCGATCTCGGCGACGGTCTTTTCCATCGGGCCTTTTCCCCTTCCGGATGTAAAGCGGGGTTAGTTAAGCTCCGGAGAGGTCCTCCGTCAAGAGAGGGGAGGCGCTCCGCCCGGTTTGAAGGCATTCGGGAGCAGGGATCCCAGGGAGTGATGCAGCAGGGGTCCGGAAGGCGGCCGGATCACCACCTCGAAATCCTCCCCGCAGAACTCGGCGAGCACCTGCCTGCACGCGCCGCAAGGCATGGCGAGGCCGTCCGGGGAGAAGACGAGGATCCTCCTCCAGGGGGGCTCGATGCCCGCCGACAGGGCGGAGCAGACGGCGGCCCTCTCGGCGCATATCGTCAGCCCGTAGGAGGCGTTCTCGATGTTCACGCCGATGGATGTCCGCCCGTCGCAGGCCTCCAGCACGGCGACGACCGGGAAGCCCGAGTACATGCAGCGGCACCTTCCCAGCGCCTCGTCAGCCAGGCGCGACAGGGTCACGCAATCGCTCACGGCATCCACACCTCCGGGAAGGCCGTCCCCGGGAAGCCCCCGGGGAGGCCGAAGAAGAGCGCCAGGGTCGCGGCGACATCCGAGAATGTCGACCTCGTCCCCAGGTCGTGCCCGGGGATGCCTGGCGAGAAGCACAGAAGAGGGGAATGCTCCCTGGAATGGTCCGTCCCCGGGGTGGTGGGGTCGTTGCCGTGGTCGGCCGCGATGATCAGGAGCTCACGTTCTGCGAGCAGGGCTGTCAGCCCCGGCAGCCGCGAGTCCACCTCCTCGAGCCCCGCGGCGAACCCGGCGACGTCGTTGCGATGCCCCCATCGCATGTCGAAGTCGACAAGGTTCGCGAAGACGAGCCCTTTCCCGCCCTCGCGCAGGATGCTCTCCAGGGTGTCCAGGGAGACGGCGTTCGAAGGGGTGTGGAGCGTCTCGATGTTCCTGTGCGCGAACAGGTCGTCGATCTTGCCCACGCCCGTCCTCGGGATGCCGGCATCCGCCAGGGCGTCGAGCAGGGTCCTGCCGGGAGGCGGCAGAGAGAAGTCCCTGCGCCCGGCGGTGCGCACGAACGAGCCGGGGGAGCCGGTGAATGGACGGGCTATCACGCGGCCCACGCCGTCGGGAGGCTGGAGCAGGCGCCTGGCTGCCTGGCAGGCCTCGTAGAGCTCGCGGGGAGGCACGACGGACTCGTGCGCAGCCACCTGGAAGACGCTGTCCGCCGAAGTGTAGACGATGAGGGCGCCGGTCCTCAGGTGCTCGACCCCCAGCTCCTCGATGATCTCGGTGCCCGAGGCGGCCCTGTTGCCCAGCACCCGCCTGCCCGTGGCTGCCTCGAAGGCGGAGATGATCCCCGAAGGGAAGCCGTGCGGATAGGTGGGGAAGGGCGTGCAGCTGCAGAGGCCCATCATCTCCCAGTGCCCCGTGGTGGAGTCCTTGCCTGCGGACCGCTCCGCCATCCTCCCCCACGAGGCAGCCGGAGCATCGACCGGCGGCACTCCCTCGATCTCGTGGAGGTTGCCGAGTCCCAGGGACTGGAGGAAGGGCAGGTGAAGCCCGCCGAGGGTCCGGGCCAGATTGCCAAGGGTGTCGCTTCCCTCGTCCCCGTAGGCCTCTGCATCGGGCAGGGCTCCGGCTCCTACGCCGTCGAGGATCAGCAGGACGGCCCTGGAGCCCGCCGCCGCGGCCGGAGGGAGCCCGGAATCCATGCTCAGACCGCCCCCGGATCCCTGAAGAACCCGCCCGGATTGCGCCTCGGCCCGAGGCGCACGAAGATCGTCTTCTCGCCCGTGTAGACCACCTCGCCCGGCCGGGAGCCCCTCGGCTTCCTGACGTGCTGGACCCGGGTGTAGTCGACCGGCACTATCGCTGAGGTATTCCTGGAGTGTTTCGCCGCGAGGGCGGCGGCCTGGTCCAGGACGGCTCCGGGAGGGTTCTCCTGCCTGCCGTCGCCCCTGAGTATCACGTGCGCCCCGCTGGCGCCTCGCGCATGCAGCCAGATGTCCCCACGCCTCGCGTGCCTGAACGTCACCCAGTCGTTCTCCTTCGCATTGCGTCCGATCCAGCAGCGCCAGCCCTCGAAGAGCTCCCTGACGAGCGGCCCCGTGACCTCCCCGGCCCCCGGCCTCCGCCGCATCTCGGGCGAGATCGCACCCTCGTCGATCGTCCCCCCTGCCCGGACGGTGTCCNGCATGACCCGCAGAGCGGCCAGGCGCTCGCCGAGCCCTGCCTCGAGCCGGGCCATCCCGTCCAGCTCGAGCGAGGAGTTCCTGGCCTTCCGGAAGTAGCGCCCGGCGTTCTCCACCGGACCCCTGGACGGCTTCAGCGGGATCGTGACGGTTCCGCCGTCCCAGTCGGGCAGATCGACCGATGTCGCTCCCCTCGGGATGCCGGCCGAGTGAGCCAGGAGGAGATCCCCCCATCTCCTGTATGTCTCGCCGGGGACGGCCTGTGCGCGTGCCTCGGCCACCCGCCGGAACTTCCGCTCGAGAAGCTCGATCTGATGCTCCAGCCTCGCCTCCAGGGTCACCGACCGCCTGGCGGCCTCCTCCTCCGGTTTGCCCGGCGAGAGCACGGCGGCGACATCCGCCCCCCGCCCGAGCCTCACGGGCATGGGTCCGAAGGCGCTCATCCATGGCTGGAACTCCTGCCTCTCGACCGCCCCGGACAGCGACAGCGCGACGTCCCTCAGCGTCCGGCCCGAAAGCCCGGCCTCCTCGGCCATGGCGGAGGCGGTGGCGGGGCCGACGCCTTCGAGGAGGCGCACGAGCTCCTGCGGAGTGGTGGCCGCGGCCAGGGCGGCTCCGCATTCCTCTCCGGCCCACTCCGAAGGGGGGAAGCCCGAGGGCGGAGGACCCGAGTAGATCTCTCCCGGGGCTATCCGCCTCAGGCGGGACTGCCTCGATGTCACGGTGCGGAGGCATGCAAGGATTCTCATATCGATGGCCCGCATAAGTATGACATTGGCGTTCCGGCCCGCGGGCTCGAATACGACGGCAATGCCGCTCTTCAGGTAGGGAGAAGCCGGCCTGAAGTCGAACCGGAGCACGCGGTCGAGACCTGCCTGGCCGATGCCCGTGAGGACTGCTCCCGGGAGGTGGTCCCCCCAGACCGGGGCGGGACCTCCCGCGGGCCTCCCCTCCAGGAGCTCGACGCCCGGGTCTCCGGGAGAGGCCGACAGCACGAGGACCCGCCTGCCGAACTCGAGGCAGACCGAGTCGCCCGGGCCGAGCCAGACCGTCCCCACCCTCCGTCCCCTCAGCTCTCTCTGGAGGAATTCCCTCACCACTGCGTAATAGGCGCCTTCCATGTTCCCTTTCCCGGATGGAGCCGCACTTGATTAGTATATGACGACACAGGTTTCATGGAGGTGATCCCCTGGAATCTATGACCGGTTTCGGCCGCCATGTCTCCGACGGCGGGACGGCCAGGATAGTCTGCGAGGCCAGATCCCTCAATTCCCGNGGCCTCCAGGTGATCGTGCGCCTTCCCGAGCCTCTGTCCTCCCGCGAGGAGGCGGTGAGGGAGCTCGTGCGGGGCTCCTTCGCGAGAGGCCGTATCGAGGTATCCCTCTCGATCGAGGAAACATCTCCATCGGCGGGATCCGGAGTCGACTCCGGAAGGGCCGGGGCACTCTGCCTGGCCGGCGCCGAGCTGGCCGAGAGGCTGGGGATCCCGTTCTCGATGACGGTCGCCGACCTCATGCGGATGCCGGGGGTGATCAATCCCCCCGGAGCAGGCATCGACTCCTCCGGCCTGGACATAGAGCCGGCCGTCAGAGGCTGCCTCGAGGATCTGAGGAGGTCCAGGGCGGCCGAGGGCGAGGTGCTGGCCGCCTCCTTCGCGGAGAGGCTCGGCCGCGTGCGCAGGATAGCCGGTGAGATACAGGCCGGAGCCGCGGGCAGGGTGGCGGAGCGCTTCCGCAGGCTCAGGGAGCGGGTGGTGCAGCTCCTGGAAGGCTCGCCCGTCGACGAGGCGAGGCTGGCACAGGAGCTCGCAGTTCTGGCTGACAGGCTCGACACGAGCGAGGAGTACGAGAGGTTGAACTCCCATGTGGACAACTGCCTCTCGATGCTGGCCTCGAGCGAGCCCGATTCCGGCCGGCGGCTCTCCTTCCTGCTCCAGGAGCTGCAGAGGGAGGCCAACACTCTGGGCTCCAAGCTGGACGACCCGGCGGCGGTGATGAGCGCGATCGAGATGAAGAACGAGCTTGCGTCGATGCGCGAGCAGGTGGCCAATGTCGAGTGAGAGAGGGCTCCTGGTGGTCCTCGCCGGGCCGTCCGGGGCCGGGAAGACCACGCTCGCGAGGCACCTCGAGGCCGGGGGCCGCTCCTTCAGGTTCTCGGTCTCGACGACCACCCGCCCTCCGAGGGGCGGGGAGGTGGACGGGTCCGACTACGACTTCGTGGACGACGCCGAGTTCACGAGGAGGGTCGAGGCCGGCTATTTCCTGGAGTGGGCGGTTGTCCACGGCCACAGGTACGGAACATCCCGCGCGCAGGTGGAGCAGTCCCTGGGCAACGGCCGCAACATAGTGCTGGACATCGATGTCCAGGGCGCCATGAACGTCCGGCAGAGGATGCCGGGCGCGATCCTGGTCTTCGTCATGCCGCCCGACATGGGAGCTCTCTCGAGCCGGTTGTCAGGACGAGGCACGGAGAGCGCGNACCTCGTCGGCGCNCGCCTCGCAGCTGCAGTCGAGGAGATCCGCTGGGCGGGGTGCTTCGACTACACGCTGGCCAACGGGAGCCTGCCGGAAACATTCGGGGCCATCGACGATATAGTCTCGGCCGAGGCCGTCAGGAGCAGGCCCTCGCCCTACACCGGGGATCCCGTCTTCGAGCCGGAAGCGCTGAAGGGCGGGGAGTTCTGGATGGGGCGCAGGGTGGTCGTCACCGCCGGACCCACCAGGGAGTGCATGGACGATGTGAGGTTCCTGTCGAACAGATCCAGCGGCCTGATGGGATGCGAGCTCGCCAGGGCCTTCATGGAATCGGGGGCGAGGGTGGACCTGCTCCTCGGCCCCTGCTGCTCCCCGCCTCCGGCGGGTGCGTCGGTCTCGCGGTTCGAGTCGGCGGCCGAGCTCGAGGCACTCGCCGGCGAACATGTCCGCGGCGCCGACCTGCTTGCCATGTGTGCAGCGGTGAGCGACTTCAGGCCGGTGCACAGGATCGGAGGCAAGATCGCCCGCGAAGACGCTGCGGGGAGCATCGAGATCGAGGTCGTGCCGGACATCCTCGCGGGCCTCGGGGCTGCCTGCCCTGTCCTGGCGTTCAGCCTCGAAGCCGGCCCGGGAGCGGAGGAGAGGGCCAGGAGGAAGATGTCCTCGAAGCGAGCCAGCGCGATCTTCCTGAACAGGGCTGACATGCCCGGGGTCGGGATGGAGTCCGCCGCCAACGAGGGAGCGCTCCTGTTCCCCGACGGAAGCTCCGTGCAGGTCGGCCGGGGATCGAAGCGGTACGTCGCCGCGTGCATCGCAGCGGCGCTCGGAAGACGCCTTGCCGGCCGGTAGCATCAGGGATCCTCTCTGGGATGCCGTCCGGAGTTTCGGCCTCGAAGCGGTGCACATCCGCCGGGCTCCTTCGGCGGGCCCGGGCGGAGCGCCTCCCGGGGGCGTCCCGGCGACCGCGGTCGAAGTCCCCGCCGTCGAGTCAGCCCGGGACGGGGAGCCGCTGGAGAGCCTGCGCAGGTCGCTCGGGGAATGCCGCAGGTGCAGGCTGGGCGAGACCCGGCTGAATCCGGTCTTCGGGGAGGGCAATCCCCGCTCCGGCGTCCTCCTCGTGGGCGAAGGCCCGGGGGCCTCGGAGGACGAGAGCGGAAGGCCCTTCGTAGGCCGGGCCGGCCAGCTCCTCGACAGGATCCTCGCCTCGATCGAGCTCGACAGGAACTCCTGCTTCATCGCGAACGTGGTGAAGTGCCGCCCCCCGGGGAACAGGGTGCCGTCGTCCGACGAGATCGAGGCCTGCGGGGGGATCCTGGAGGAGCAGATCCGCATCCTCCAGCCCGGCGTGATCGTCGCCCTGGGCGCGACCGCCGCCACGCACCTCCTGCGGACGAGGCAGGGTATCAATTCGCTGCGCAACCGATTCCACGACAGGGGAGGCATCCCCGTCCTGGTCACCTATCATCCCGCTGCGCTGCTGCGCACCGACGCCTTGAAGAGACCGGTGTGGGACGACATGAAGAGACTCAGGGAGTTCATGCAGGGCGCGGGGCTGCCCAGGAACGGAAGCGATGGCTGAGACACCCGGGTTCGTTCCTCCCAAGAACGTCGATGCCGAGCGGAGCGTGCTCGGAGGAGTCCTGCTGGATCCGGAGATAGCGGTCGAGGTCATCCCCAGGATCGCCGCGGACGATTTCGCCGACGAGCGGAACTCCCTGGTCTTCCAGGCCTGCACCTCGCTGGATTCGAGGAACTCCATCATCGACCTCGTCACTGTGACGGAGGAGCTGAAGAGGCTGAAGTGGCTCGAGGCCGCGGGCGGCGTCGAGTACCTCGCCTCCCTGACCTCGGACATCCCGATCCTGTCCAGCATCCTGCATCACGCGGAGATGGTGCGGGAGAAGTCCATGCTGCGGAGGCTCTACTCGGCGTCCCAGAGCAGCATCGGCGATGTGATGGACGGCTCCCTGCCGCCGCGCGAGATCATAGACAGGGCCGAGAAGAGGATCTTCGAGATCGGCGAGGGGCTGGTCCAGAGGGATTTCACGCCGGTGCCCGAGCTCGTCAGGACGGCGGTCGAGGAGCTCGAGAAGCTGGGCCAGGCCGGATCCTACGTCACGGGCCTCTCGACCGGCTTCGACATGCTCGACAGGATGACCACGGGGCTCCACGGCGGGGAGCTCGTGATCATCGCGGCCAGGCCATCCGTGGGGAAGACGACTCTGGCGCTCAACATGGCCGAGCAGATAGCGGCGAAGTCCCAGGGCGCCGTGGGCTTCTTCAGCCTGGAGATGTCGGCCGACCAGCTCTCCCGCAGGCTCGTCTGCTCGAATGCGGGAATCGGCATACAGGCCATCGCCGAGGGCACTCTGCCCGCCAGGCACTGGCACGACATCCTCGATGCCGCCGACAGGCTCTCCCGGCTGTCCAACTTCTTCATCGACGACTCCTCCCTGCTCACCTCGATGGAGCTGAGGGCCAAGGCGAGGCACCTCCGCAAGCGGCACGGCATCTCCGCCGTGTTCATCGACTACCTGCAGCTCATGAGGGGCCTGGGCGGCGAGGAGAACCGCCAGCAGGAGATAGCCAGGATCTCGGGCGACCTCAAGGCGCTCGCCAAGGACCTGGATGTCCCCGTCATCGCCCTTTCGCAGCTCAGCCGCCGCGCCGTGGCCCACGAAGGCGCNCCCAGGCTGAGCGATCTGAGGGAGAGCGGCGCGATCGAGCAGGACGCCGACCTNGTGATCTTCCTCCACGATCCCCGGGCGGACGAAGGCGGCAGCGACGACAGGGGAGGCNGCGCCGCCCGCGAGGTCAAGCTCGTGATAGGGAAGCAGCGCAGCGGACCCCGCGGGAGCATGGACCTGCTCTTCGAGGTCGGCAAGGGCAAGTTCATAGAACGCTCGGCGGACTACTGATGGCCAGATCCCGCGCAGTATTCGTCTGCAATTCCTGCGGGACCGACTTCCCCAACTGGAACGGGAGGTGCTCCGCCTGCGGGGCCTGGAACACCCTGGTCGAGGAGGCCATCCCGCAGCGCAGGGCGGCATCCCAGAGGACGACTCCGGCCCCGTCCGCGCCGGCCGAGATATCCTCCATCCCCGAGAACTCGGGGGAGCGCTCCTCCACAGGCATCCAGGAACTCGACCGGGTCCTGGGCGGAGGGCTGTTCAGGGGGTCCATGAACCTGATAGGCGGTGAGCCCGGCATCGGCAAGAGCACCCTCATGCTGCAGCTCGCTGCGAGCATGGCCGGTGCGGGCGACCGCGTCCTCTACGCCACAGGCGAGGAATCCGCCGAGCAGGTGGCCGCCCGGGCCAGGCGCACGGGATCCTCGAAGGAGGGCCTGCTCGTGCTGTCCGCCACGCTCCTGGAGGACATAGTCTCCGCGGCATCCTCCTCGGGCGCGTCGGTCCTGATCGTGGACTCCATCCAGACCATCTGCTCGGAGGAGATCTCGAGCGCCCCTGGTTCGGTGGCCCAGGTGAGGCACTGCGCATCCCGCCTCTCGTCGTTCGCGAAACCGGCCGGTATGACCTGCCTCGTGGTCGGTCACGTCACGAAGGATGGATCTCTCGCAGGACCCAAGGTCCTCGAGCACCTCGTCGATTCGGTCATCACCTTCGAGGGGGACTCGGGGCATTCCCACAGGCTGCTGCGGGCGGTCAAGAACAGATTCGGGTCCACCAACGAGATCGGCGTTTTCGAGATGACCTCCGGCGGCCTCAGGAGTGTCGCCGAGGCGTCCGCCTACTTCCTCTCGAGGCGCAGGACCGANGTGACGGGCTGCGCCGTGTGCGTCGTCGTGGAGGGCACCAGGCCCTTCATGGTGGAGATCCAGGCTCTGACCACCCCCACGAGGTACGGCTATCCCCAGAGGAGTTCCAGCGGCCTCGATTCCAGGAGGCTGCCGCTGCTCCTCGCCGTCCTCGAGAAGAGATGCGGCCTCGAGCTGGGCAGCCAGGACGTGTTCGTCAACGTCGCCGGAGGGGCGAGCCTCTCCGACCCCGGCGCGGACCTCGGGATCTGTCTCGCCGTGGCGTCCAGCAGGCTCGACAGGCCCCTTCCGGGGGGAGTCGCCGTGTGCGCCGAGGTAGGTCTCGGAGGGGAGCTGAGGCCCGCGGGCTCGTTCGACCGCAGGGCCAGGGAGGCTTCCGTTCTGGGTTTCCCGATTCTGGCCGGCTGCGGTGAAGACTGCGCCGAGCCTCGGCCGGCCGGTTGCGCCGGCTATTCGTCGTTGCGCGAGTGCCTGGATGCCCTTCTTTCCCCGGGCGCCCGCGATGGAGGGAGTTTTCCGTGAAGACCGAAGGCTGGGGAGCGCGGATCGTGCTGCTCCTTGTGTTGTGCCTGATCGGCGTCTCCGCCGTCGACTGGCGGATGGGGCTTCTGGGCCTGGGCATCGGCATCGTGGCGATTGCGATCGAGGCCTTCTTCATAAGGCTCCCGATCGAGGAGGTCCTGTACACGCTCGCCGGCGGCACCGCCGGGCTCGTCCTGGGCATGCTGGTCATGCTCACCCTCAGGCTCGGGAATGTGCGGGTNGGTCCCGAGGAGGGGGCCGACCCCCTGCTNATGATCCCGCTGGCACTTTCATATGCNTTCGGCCATGTGGCCCTCGTGAGGGGCCGGAGGCTGGGCCTGCTGAAGGCTCCTGCCGAGGCGGGGAGAGCCTCGAGTCCCATGTTGGTGGACCTTGCCGCGATCGTCGACGGGAGGGTGGCCGACATGGTCATCGCAGGCCTCCTCTCGGGACCCTTCATCGTGCCCGAGGGAGTCAGGCCGTCCCTGGAGGCCATGCTCAAGTCGAGGGACATCGTGCAGCGCGGGAGGGCGAGGCGGGGAACCGAGACCCTCGAGCGGCTCGAGGAGGCTGCCGGCCGGTCGGGCGGCCTGGAGTTCCGCGACTTCGGCGAGCCCGACCGCGAGAAGTCCCGGATGCTCGACTGGATCAGGAAGGAGGGATCCTCCCTCCTCAGCTCGGACGCCGATTTCCTGGACCAGGCCTCACGGGAGGGCGCCAGGGTGATCCGCCTCGACGAGATAGGCGCTGCAACCCGCCCTGTGATCCTCCCCGGAGAGAAGCTGAAGCTCAGGCCGGTCCGCAAGGGCAAGAACGCCGGCCAGGCCGTGGGCTATCTCAACGACGGCACCATGGTCGTGGTCGAGGACGGCGAGGAGCACATCGGCAAGGCAGTCGAGGTCACCGCCCACACCACCTTCAGGGCCTCGGGGGGGACCATGGTCTTCGCGAGGCTGTCCCAGGCCGAGGAGGAGCAGCTGCAGGAGCAGCCGCGCGCCTCCGAAGGCGCCGCCGCAGATGACGAAACCGACTGAAGCGTCCCGGCTCCGCTGGGGATGCATGATCGCTGCGGCCGGGCGGGGGGACAGGTTCGGGGGGGGGCTCCCGAAGCAGTTCGCGCCGCTGGGTTCGAGGCCGGTCCTGGACTGGAGCCTCTCGACCCTCATGGCGATCCCGGAAATCGTGCAGATCGTCCTGATCCTCCCCCCGGGAGCAGCCCGGGGCTCCTGGACCATCCCGTCCGATCCCAGGGTGACGGCGATCGATGGAGGCGACAGGAGGCAGGACTCGGTATCGGCCGGACTCTCGGCGCTCCTGCCCGGGATCGACGCCGTACTCGTGCACGACGCCGCCAGGCCCCTCGCGGGGGCTGCATCGGTCAGGAGGGTGATGGAGGAGACCGCGCGCATGGGGGCCGCCATACCGGTCCTGCCCGTCAGGGACACCCTGAAGCGCGTGGACGGAGGGAGGGTCAAGGCCACGGTGGACAGGGAGGGCCTCTTCACCAGCCAGACTCCACAGGGTTTCCTCAGGAGCTGCCTGGAGGAGGCGCTCGCGGCAGCGGGGGATGTCACCGACGAATGCGCGGCCCTCGAGGCCGCCGGGATGGAGGTGGGGACCGTGGAGGGCGACAGGTTCGCGGCGAAGCTCACGGATCCTGAGGACCTCCCGTTCCTGGAGGCCCTGGCCGGCCGGAGCTCGTATCCGGGGATCGGGATCGACTTCCATCCCTTCGGAGGATCGGGCCCCCTGATGGTGTGCGGGCTGGAGCTCGCCCCCGGGGGCGGCCTCTCGGGGCATTCGGACGGGGACGTTGCTCTCCACGCGGTGGCTGATGCGATGCTGTCGGCCGCCCGGCTCGGGGACATAGGGCAGTTCTTCCCCCCGGGCGCACCGGAGTGGAAGGGAGCCGACAGCGGGTTTCTGCTGGGCATCGTCGCGAAGGCGGTTGCGGCGTCCGGGCACCGTCTGATCAGGCTCGACCTGACTCTCATAGGAGAGAGGCCGAGGGTGTCCGAGCACCGCGACAGGATGATCGCACGGCTCTCGGAGCTGCTCGGTGTGTCCGAGTCGTCCATCTGGGTGAAGGGCACGACCACCAATTCCCTGGGGGACATCGGGAAGGGCAGGGGCCTGGCCGCCGTGGCCCTCGTGGCGCTGGAGAGAGCCTGACGATGCTCGAGTCCCTCGTGGTCTGGCTGGAGGCGAACCCGCCCGGGGTCTGGGTCTATCCTGCCCTGTTCGTCGTGGCGCTGGTGGAGACGCTGTTCCCGCCATTCCCCGGCGACGTGCTCTTCGTGATCGCCGCGGGCTGGGCGGGGGACACGGCCGCCCACCTCTCCTCCGCCGCGCTCTGCGGCCTGGGAGGCTGCCTGGTCTCCACCCTCGTCCTCATCGCAGTCGGACGGGGGGTGCGAACCGGTCGGACAGGTAGATTCGTCACCAGGCATGTCGGAGGAGGGCGCCTGGAGCGAGCCGGGCGCGTATTCACGAGGTTCGGCCCCGCCGCGCTCGTCGCGAGCAGGTTCCTGCCCGGCATCAGGTCGCTGCTGGTCTTCGTCGCGGGCTCTTCCGGGATGGAGCCTCTCAGGGCGTTCCTCTGTGCCGGGAGCAGCGCAGCGGTATGGTATGCCCTGCTCGCCGCCCTCGCCGGCTTCGCAGGCCGGAACTCCGGGCTCGCACAGGGATTCCTGGCCCGCTACGAAGTCTTCGTCTGGGCCGCCATGGCGGCGGGTGTTGTCGTCGCGTTGACGGTCAGGCTGTCGCGCAGGAGGAAGGCGCCATGAGGATTGCCCATGTCTCTGCCGAGGTGCACCCCTTCGCCGTGACCGGAGGCCTGGGCGGAGTGGTGGGCTCCCTCCCGGCCGCCCTGGCCGACGCCGGTCACGAGGTGGCCGTCTTCATGCCGTACTACTCGATGCGCATCGGCTCGCCCGTGACCTGGCTGAAAGGGCCCTTCTCGACCTCCCTCGGGGAGGAGTTCGGAGTGGCGGTCCACTCCGGCGGGATCTGCCCGGTCTACATGATCGCACGCGAGGGCGTGTTCGACCGCGAGGGGATCTACGGTCCCACCGAGCGGGAGGCGTATCCCGACAACATGTACAGGTTCTCGTTCTTCTCGAGGGCGGTCCTCGGGCTCGTCTCGCATCACGGCCCCTCCTTCGACATCGTCCACTGCCACGACTGGCATACTGGGGTCCTCCCCGCCCTCTGCAGGCTGGCGGGCGGTCCGCGAACCGTGATGACCATCCACAATCTCTCCTTCCAGGGGAGGTTCCCGGGGGAGACATTCTCCGATTCCGGGCTTCCCCCCGCTCTCTTCTCCATGGATGCGTACGAGTTCTATGGCGACTTCTGCTTCCTCAAGGGGGGCATCCTCCTGGCGGACAGGGTCACGACGGTCAGTCCGACCTATCGTGCCGAGGTCCGCACACCGGCGTTCGGCGAAGGGCTCGACGGGGTGCTGCGGAGCCGTGGGAACGCCTTCAGGGGCATCCTGAACGGCCTCGACTTCGCCCTCTGGGGCCCGGATGACGATCCTGCCCTCGCGGCGTGGTACACCGACTCGAATCTCAGGAACAGGAAGGCCTGCAGGGAGGATCTCGTGCAGCTCGGAGGGCTCTCCGTCCCTCCCGGGACTCCCGTTGCGGGCATCGTCTCCCGGCTCACGCGACAGAAGGGGATCGACCTCCTCCTCCCGGCGCTGGAGGAGTTGCTGGGGAGCGGGAGGCTCTGCCTCGCAGCCGTCGGGACCGGCGAGAGGGAGATCGAGGACGGTCTGGGGCGGCTCGCGAGGGATTTCCCGGAATCGGTCTACTACAGGAACGTATGGGACGAGACCCTGTCCAGGAAGATCTACGCCGGAACGGACATGTTCCTGATGCCCAGCAGGTTCGAACCGTGCGGCCTCACTCAGATGATAGCCATGCGATACGGGAGCCTGCCCGTGGTGAGACGCACGGGAGGGCTGGCCGACACCGTCACGCCATTCGAGGAGGGGGGGACCGGCTTCCTCTTCGAGGGAGAGTCCTCGGCAGGCTGCTCGGACGCCATTTCCAGGGCGGTGGAGGCCTTCGGCGACAGGAGGGCCTGGATGGCGGCGATGAGGAAGGCCATGTCCCTCGACAATTCCTGGGCCGACAGGGTGCCCGACTATGAAGCGGTCTACTCCGAGGCCGCGGAACCGGCTGGAGGCGCATGAGCCGGCCTCTGGAAGGCATCCTCGCAATCCCGCTGCAGTTCGCCTTTCCGGGCAGGGCCGCGAGAGCCCTGGAGTCGCCGCCTTCGTCCTGGGTGGCCATGGCGGCGTCGGCGGTCGTCATCCTCGTCGCCGGTGCGATGCCGATCCTGATGTTCCCCGATCCGTCCGGAGAAGCGGGGGGGAGGGCCATGATCGCGTATCCCCTGCTCCATCTCGCCGAGAGGTGCATGGTGGGGGCTGCCGCCGGGCTCGCGGCATGGGGCGCGTCGAAGCTGTCAGGGGCGGATTCGCACCTCCCGGTCCAGCTCCGGGCGGCATTCCTCTCGCAGGCTGCCTATTCGATCCTCATGCCGGCAGCTGTCACCGCGTCGGTTGCGATGGGATCGGCCGTCCTGCCGGGATTCCTCCACCTGGCGGTCCTCGCGGCCGGACCCTCCTCCATCCCGCTTCCCGCGGCGGTGCTGCTCTCGTTCTTCGATGTTCCGTCAATCGTGTGTCTTGTCCTCTGGGGGCTGCTGGTCGCGGCCCTGGAGAGGCGAAGCAGGGCGGCGGGTATCCTGACGGCCTTCTCGATGTACCTGCTGGCAGCCCTCGGGCTGTCCCTGCCCTCTTTTTCGGCCCCGGCGCAGTAGGGGCCCGACACTTCCGGGCACACCGGGAGGAAGGGAAGATGAACAGCCTCATCCTGACAGCGATCATGCTCGCCCAGGGCGGGCCCTCGAGCCTCGATCTCTCGGGCTGGGTGTCGCTCGCCCTGTCCAATTCGCCCGACATGCTCGAGGCGGGGGCCGCGGTCTCCCAGGCGGAGGCCAGGGTGCAGACGGTCCGGTCGGCCCTGCTGCCGTCGCTCGTGTTCGGGGCTTCGGCAGGGCACGCCTGGAGCACGGTGGAGCCTGTCGGTGACTATGAAAGTGACAGCTACAACGCCTCCCTGACGCTCTCGCAGGAGCTGCTCGCCTCCGGGGGCAGGTCGTGGCTCGACCTGTCCGCCTCGAGGCTGTCCCGCGACGCCGTGAGGAGCGACTTCGAAGCGTCCCGGCTGCAGCTCGAGCTGGATGTGGCCCAGGCCTTCTACGACGTGGTCGGCTCCATGGGGCTCGTCTCCTCCGCGGAGGCGGCTTTGGAGCGCAGCTCGAGGCAGCTCGAGAGGATACAGGCGCTCTACGACCTCGGCGCGGCCACCAGCCTGGAGCTGGTGCAGGCTCAGGTCGGCGAGAGCGGGGACAGGCTCTCCCTCGCGAGGCGCCAGCAGGGCCTCAGGACGAGCTACGCCTCGCTCTATTCGGCGGCTGGAGTCGGCGCCGGCGAGGACCTGCCGACTGTGGACACCTCCGCGGTCCTCCCCCCGCTCACGATCGAGGCGGCACGGGGTCTCGACCTGGACCTCTCCGCAAACCCCTCCCTCCGGTCGGCCGACATCCGGTCCGAGAGCGCCCTGAAGAGCCTCTCATCGGCAAGGAGAGCCTACTGGCCCTCGCTGTCCGCGAGCGGCTCCTGGAGCTGGAACTCGGAGGATCTCGACATCCCCGACGCGCCGAACGAAGACAGCTGGAACGTCAGGCTGAGCCTGAGCTGGCCCATCTTCGACGGCTGGATGAGGGAGAGCGCCATCTCCTCGGCATCAGCGTCCGTCCTGAGCGGCCAGGCATCCAAGAGGTCGCTCGAGAACCAGCTCTCGGCATCCCTCTCCAATTCGAAGGACGCCCTCGTCACCAGCATCGAGAGCTACGACCTGGCCTCGCTCTCGCTCGATTACTCGCGCAGGCGGCTCGAGCTCTCGCAGATGAACTACGAGCTGGGCGGGTTGACCCTGATAGACCTCCTCGATGCGCAGGCCGCGCTGGCGGAGGCGGAAGCCGCCCTCGTGACGGCAAGGGTGGACTGCCTCAAGGCCGAGGCGGTCCTGATGGTTCTCGCGGGCAGAAGCCCGCGTCTCGGGGAGTGAGGCTATTGGCATCCAGGAAGCGCCGCAACACGATACTGATAGTTATTGCCGCCGTGGTAGTCCTGGCGGTACTCGGCGGCAGCAGGTGCAGGCGGGGTGGCAGGTCCACGGAGGTCCAGGTCTCCGTTGTCCGGAACGGCAGGCTGGAGCAGCGCGCGGCGGGTACCGGGCGTCTGGAGGGCCTCACGAGGGTGGAGATAAGCGCCGCCACGATGGGCCTCATCGACACCATCGCGGTATCCGAGGGGGACAACGTCGCCCGGGGCGACCTCCTGCTCCGGCTGGAGACCAGCGAGGCCTCCGCCTCGGTCGACGAGACCGAGGCGGCCATCTACTCCGCCACGGTCGCCTGGACCTCGGCCAAGAGGCTCCGGGACAGGATGGAGAGCCTCTACGATGCAGGCCTGGCCAGCGACGAGGAGCTGCTCTCGGCGCGAGAGGCGCAGTCCACCGCATGGGCTTCGGTCCTCCGGGCGAGGGCTTCCTCCGAGATGGCGCTCGACGCGCTCTCGAAGACCGAGTACACGTCGCCGATAGACGGCATCGTGACCGCCCTCAACGTGGAGGCCGGCGAGATGGCGGTGGTCGGGACGATGAACAACCCCGGCACGGTCCTCCTCACGGTGGAGGATATGTCCACCCTCCTCGTCAGGGTCACCATGGTGGAGAGCGAAGTGGTCGACGTATCCCCCGGCATGAGGGCCGAGATCACGCTCGATGCTCTCCCCGACACGACTTTCGAGGGAACGGTGACAGGCGTGGGCCTCGCCTCGACGACGACCTCCCTGACGAGCGGCGACGTGGCCGAGTACGAGGTGACCGTCGAGCTGATGAACCCGGACTCGAGGCTCCGTTCCGGCATGTCCGCGTCCGTGGAGATAATCACGGCCGAGAAGGACTCCTGCCTCTACCTCCCGGTCCAGTGCGTCGTCCCCCGCCCCGATCCCGCCGACAGCACCAGGGATGTCGACATGGTGCTCCTGGTCGAGGCCGGGAAGGTCAGGCCCGTGCCCGTCACGACGGGTATCGTCGGCGTGATGGACATAGAGGTCCTGGGAGTCCAGGACGGCGATTCGGTCGTCTCAGGCCCCCTCGAAGCCCTTCGCGACCTCGGCGACGGCGAGGCGGTCACGACGGGCGGAAGGGGCAGAGGTGGACGGCGCGGTCCCGGTAATTGAGGCCACAGGCCTGCGCAAGGTCTACAGCATGGGGGAGGTCAGCGTCGAAGCCCTCCGCGGCATCGACTTCAGGCTCGCGAAGGGCGAGTTCACCGCGATAATGGGCGCCTCCGGCTCCGGGAAGAGCACCCTGCTGAACATCATCGGCTGCCTGGACAGGCCCACCGAAGGCTCCTACAGCCTCATGGGCAGGCAGGTGGAGACCATGATGGACTCCGAGCTTGCGGCAGTCAGGAACAGATTCATAGGCTTCGTCTTCCAAACATTCAACCTGCTCCCCAGGGCTTCCGCCGCCGCCAATGTCGAACTCCCCCTGGTCTATGCCAGGGTGCAGGGCAGGGAGAGGCGGGAAAGGGCGATGGAGGTCCTCGAGAGGGTGGGCCTGGCCGACAGGGCCGACCACCGGCCGAACCAGCTCTCCGGCGGCGAGAGGCAGCGTGTCGCGATCGCGAGGGCGCTCGTCACGCGCCCGGCCCTGCTCCTGGCCGACGAGCCCACGGGCAACCTCGACAGCAGGACGGGAGCAGTCATCCTCGAGCTCTTCAGGAACCTCCACGACGAAGGCAACACGATCCTCCTCGTCACCCACGACCCGGGAGTGGCCCAGGCGGCGGGGCGGCTCGTCCGGATACGCGACGGGCGCGTGGAGAGCGATACCGCAGGATGAGAACCCCGGAGATGCTCCTCTCCGCGGCGGCCGATCTGAGGTCGAACCGCCTGAGGACAGTGCTGACCTCGCTCGGAGTCCTGATCGGAGTGACCGCCGTGGTCTCGCTCGTGGGGCTGGTCACGGGGCTGGAGAACTACGTGAGGAGTCAGTTCGACTCCGTCCTCGGAGCCAGGGTCTTCGAGATAAGCAAGTTCAGCGGAGGGTTCGACGACCTGGACGCATGGATGGAATCCAGGAGCTGGCCCGACCTTACGGTGGAGCAGGCCCGGCAGCTCTCCGATCTGATGACCACGGCCGGCGCGGTGACCTGGAGGTCCGGATCAGGCGCCACGGTCTCCTGCGGGGGCAGGTCGGTCGAGGGTGTGCGCATAAGGGGACTTGCCGCCTCGGAGATAGATGTCGCCAGCATGTCCATCGACCACGGGAGGTTCTTCAGCGAAGCGGAGGACCGGGCCAGGGCCAGGGTGTGCGTTCTGGGCAGCGACCTGGCATCCGCGCTGGGCTCACCTCCGGGGATGCCAGGCAGAGACGTCGTCATCGGGGGCAACCGCTTCACTGTGGTAGGCGTGGCAAAGCCGCTCGGGAGCATCTTCGGACACGGGCTCGACGACTTCGCGGCAGTTCCCTACTCGACCTTCGAGGCCCTCCTCGCCAGGAGGGACGACAATGACGTCGAGATCGCCGTTCTCCCGCTCCCCGGGGTGACCGTGGAGGAGAGCCAGGAGGAGGCGAGGCTCGTCCTGAGGAGGATCCGCGGCCTGCCGTTCGCAGCGGCGGACAACTTTCACATCACGACGCAGCAGGGCATGCTCGAATCCATGCAGCAGGTGCTCGCGGGGGCGGCGATAGTGACGGTCGGGATAGCAGCCATCTCTCTGCTCGTCGGCGGGATCGGGATCATGAACATCATGCTCGTCAGCGTCACGGAGAGGACCCGCGAGATCGGCACGAGGCGCGCCCTCGGCGCCCGCAGGCGCGACATAGTGCGCCAGTTCCTCGCCGAGGCCGTGATCATAAGCATGGGCGGAGGCGTGCTCGGACTGCTCGCGGGATACGGGCTCACCATACTGGCGGACAGGCTGACCCCTCTGCCCGCATCCGTCAGCCCGCTGGCGGCTTTCCTGGCGCTCGGCTTCTCAGCCACCGTAGGCCTCTTGTTCGGGGTCTATCCCGCATGGAAGGCCGCCCGCATGGATCCCGTGGAGGCTCTGCGCTATGAGTAGGCTCACGGGCGCCGGACGCCTCGTCGTCGAAAACCTTGTCTCGGCCGTGCATTCCCTGTGGGCCAACAGGATGAGAAGCGTTCTGACGACTTCCGGCATCGTCATCGGAGTCATGACCGTCACCGGGGTCGCCAGCCTGGTCCAGGGCCTGAACGACCAGGTGACGGGCGCCCTGGGAGGTTTCGGGGCAGGCACCATCTACCTGCAGAAGAGACCCGCCATCATGACGGGCGGCAGCGAGAGGGGATTCTGGCGCAGGGCCGATTTCAGGGTGGCGGATGCCGGCGTGCTCGGCTCCCTGCCCGGAGTCGTGACTTCGGTGCCCATCGCCGAATGGTACGTNCAGGCGCGGGCTCCGGACGGCAGGGGCTTCGCGGTGTCGCTGGTGGGAACGAGCGAGGAGTGGCCGGTCGTCAGCCACAGGGACATGCAGATCGGCAGGTTCTTCACCCGCTTCGAAGTCACCTCCAGGCACCGGGTCTGCGTGCTCGGGGCCCAGGTCGCGGAGAGGCTTTTCGGATCGGCCGATCCCGTGGGAAGGACCATCGTCCTCGACGGCCGGGAGCTCGCCGTGGTCGGGGTCACCAGGGCCATGGGCGAGATCATGGGGCAGTCCCAGGACGGGTTCGTGGTCGTCCCCTACACGATCTTCGGCAACTGGCGCGACCTCTCGAGGAACCTGTATCTCGCGGTCGAGGTGGAGCCCGGAAGGGACATGACCGAGGCCGTCTCCGAGGTGCAGACATGCATGAGGAGGCTCCGCGGGCTGACCATAGACGATCCGGACGACTTCGAGGTGGTCACGGCCGATCAGCTCCTCGATACGTACTCGAAGATCTCGGGAGGAGTGTTCGCGGCCATGCTGGCCATCTCCGCCATCGCGCTGGTGGTGGGATCGGTGGGGATAGCGAACATCATGCTCGTCAGCGTCACCGAGAGGACCAGGGAGATCGGCCTGCGGAAGGCCCTGGGCGCCACGAACCGGCAGATCCTCCTCCAGTTCCTGACGGAGTCCGTAGTGCTGGCGCTGGTCGGCGGGGCCATCGGCATCAGCATCGGAGGCCTCCTGGCGCTCCTTGTGGCATCGTTCACTCCCATACCTGCGGGTCTGCAGGCCTGGAGCGTGGGAGTCGCCCTGCTCATGAGCATGATCGTAGGGATCGCCTCGGGGGCGTTCCCGGCGGCCAGGGCTGCCCGGCTCGAGCCGGTCAGGGCCCTGGGGTACAACGCCTGATGGCGGCCCCCGGACAGGTCCGGGTCGGGATCTTCGCCTTCGCTGCGGGTGTGGCGGTCCTCTCGGCCGAGGTGGTGTGGTCGAGGTCCCTGCTGCTGCTCCTCGGTGGGAGCGTCGATGCCTCGGCCACCGTCCTGTCCGCGGTCATGCTCGGGCTCGCTGCGGGTGCCGGCTTCTACGGACGGCGGGCCGGCCGGGGCCGGGATGCCCGGACGCTCAGGACGGCGGCGCTTCTCTCGTCGGTCTTCTCGTTCCTTCCGCTGGCCGCCGCCGGGCTCCTCCGCCCTGCATATCCGGCGCTCGCGGATTCGGGGCTCCCCCTGGCGCTGGTCCGGGGATTGCTGGGGATCGTCCTGGTCTTTCCGGCATGCTTCTTCGCGGGAGGATTCATCCCCCTGATCGCTTCGCTGGCCGGAAGCTCCGGCGGAGGCACCCGGAGGATCTCGGCCCTCTACGCCATCAACTCTGCAGGTTCCGCACTCGGCGGTCTGGCAGCGGGGCTGGTCCTGCTCGAGGCAGTGGGAGCCACACTCACGCTGGCAGCTTCTTCTCTTCTCCTGGCCCTCTCGGCATTCCTGCCGGAAGGTGGCGGGGCGCAGGGCGCCTCCATCCCGGAGGAGACTGCGCCCACCCGGGGCAGCGCCCTCATCCCGTTCCTCTATTTCCTCAGCGGGGCGGTCGCGCTCGCCTGGGAGGCCGTTTGGGCTCGGCAGCTGACCTTCATGCTCGGGAACAGCACATACGCATTCGCCCTGATGAGCTCCGCCGCGCTCGCGGGGATGGCCGCCGGGGCCGCCGCCGGGAAGTCCTTCGGGAGGAGGGCCGGAGCGGTTGCGGCATTCGGCGTCGTCGAAGCCCTGCTCGCCACGACCGCGCTCCTGCCCCTCGCGGGCACGGCTCTGCTGCCGCGCATCATCCGCGGCGCCGGAGCCTCGGATCCGCTGCTCCACGACGTCCTTTGGTATGCCGCCGCGCTGGCCACGACAGCCCCGGCAAGCTTCTTCATGGGCGCGACGTTCCCTGCGGCCGTCCGGGCGGCAGGGCGGCGAGGCGGTGCCGGCGCGGTCGTCGGGAGGCTTTCCATGGCCAATTCGGCCGGGGCCGCAGCGGGGCCGTTCCTCGCCTCGAGGCTCCTGTTCGGCGTGGCGGGCGTGTCCTGCACTGCGCTCGTGCTGGCGGCGGCGGGCGGGCTCATCGCGCTGGCGGCGGCGGCGGCCTCCGGCAGCCGAAGGCTTCTTGCGCTCTCCCTGCTTCCCTCCTCCGCGGCGCTGGCGGTGGCCTCCCTCGTGCCCGCGCCGGGTTCCGGCCCGGTCCAGGAAGGCCTGGACCTGCTGCATTTCGACGAGGACAGGACAGCGACCGTGGCAGTCTTCGGCCGCGGCTGGGACGACTACCGGAGCCTGAGGATAAACGGGGTCGAGGAGGTGCCCGTGGACCAGGCGTCCCTGGAGGCGTTCGACCTGCTGG
>JGI20214J51088_10000361_pt1 | contig 32193 bp, 34 predicted proteins | sample WetSurMetagenome_FD_51088 | JGI IMG/M metagenome (IMG submission 51088) | reverse complement strand
TCTTCTTCGCCGGCTTCTTTGCAGCTGCTTTCTTTGCAGGAGCCTTTTTTGCAGGAGCCTTTTTTGCTGTTGCCATTATATATTCACCCCCTTTCGTCTCCGCAAGGTTGCGCCTTCGCGGAGAAATGTAAAACTAAGCCCTACCAATAAGAGTTATTCTTTTTTCCGCAAGAATGCGTTTAAGACCGGCGTCCCTGCGTTTCTTAAGCTTATACTCTTCTTCATCTATCACTGTGCAGTTTATACGTTTGCCGAATTTTTTTTCGATATCCTGCAGACCTATAAGGAGCGCGGGTGTGGACGGTCCGATAACTACAATATCCACCGTCGAGGTTTCTTCGCCAACCGCGTAAGGACCATAGATAAAGGCCAGCTTGACCTCATTGGCGCGAAGAAGGCTCTTCAGCGCGCCGGGCAAGCCCTGAGACTTGGTAATCAGCCCCTTGAGTTCGGGGAAAAGGGGGGAAGTTTTGTCGGCGCAGAAATACTTGAGGTTTGCGACCCGTTCACTGATGACAATGCCCATCTCTTCCAGTTTGTCGAGTTCGCGTTTGACTCCCGAGGGATTTTTCCTCAGCAGTTTTGCTATCTCTCTCACATAAAATTGTTCCTCAGGGCTGTTCAGCAGAAGCGACAGCACGTCGGCGCGAATTGATGATGAGAAAAGACTTTTTAGCATTATTCTATCACCTTAGCCTAAATTATACGGCATAAAACCGGATTTGTCAACAATAAAGTTGAAAAAATATACGATAGTTGATTTTAAGTAAACATTCTATTTTATTGAACAAATGTTTATGAAAACGAATCTATCTGCAAAGTCATGATAATAGCCAATTTGCAAGGTTGTATTGTTATTCCGCCGTCATAGGGTGAAAATGCTATGCCGGAGAGCAGAGTAAAAAATGTAACGATAGACGCACAATTGCGACTTGACGGCTGTTGAGAAGGGGGTAGGGCAAATCGGGTCAGATCCTTTTGACTGCAGACCGCATGTCGGAACCGGTTATTGAGCCTTCGCGAAGGATTCTGAATTCATCCTGTGTGACATCTACAATGGCGGAAGGTTTATTTGCGGGACTTTCTCCTCCGTCCACGACCAGGTCGAGGCCGGGGCCGAAATATCCGGTCGCCATGGCTGCGCTGCGGGCGGGGGGCAGGCCCGAAATGTTTGCGCTGGTTGATGTGATGGGAATCCCCACAGCCCGGACAAGGTCGAGGGCGAATGATTCGCCCGGAATACGAAGCGCGATATTGGAATTTGATGTTATAAAACCGCTCAGGCCCGATTTTGCGCGAAAGACGAGTGTGAGGGGCCCGGGCCAATACCTTGAGATCAGGGCTCTTGCGGCGTCGGTAACATATTCGACCATAAAGTCCAGATCAGCGACAGTTCCGATAATCAGGGGCATGGTTTTGTCCGCAGGCCTTTTCTTTAAATGATACAGTCTGTCGAGGGCCCGCTCATCATCGTACCTCGCGCCGAGTCCGTAAACAGTTTCCGTCGGATAGGCTATTATTCCGCCTTTTAATATTGCCGCCGTCGCTTCGCGCAACGTATTTTCGGCGCCGGCCGGAAGTGTAATATTTTTCATTTATCAATTATAGCGGTTGAGAGCGAAAAGGGGCTACTCTCCGGAACTCTCAAAATTACGGCTTCGGGTCTTGATCTTTTATTTTATCTGTGCAATACTATTGTCTGAAGTTAGGGGGTTTTTGTTGTAACCGTTGAGACTTGGGCTTTGCGGATTATTTATGGCGACCTTCTTCAGCTTCTATCAACCATTATTTCAGGAGGTGCAGTATCGTGTCAAACGGGACGGTCAAGTGGTTTAATGAGTCCAAAGGTTTCGGGTTTCTTACCAAGGAAGATGGCGGGGATGTATTTGTGCATTATTCCGCGATTCAGGGCGACGGTTTCAAGACGCTTGCAGAGGGGCAGGCGGTAAGCTTCGATGTTGTCGAAGGCCCGAAGGGGCCCAAGGCGGAAAACGTCCAGAGAATCTAATTTAACCTAAAAACAGGTCCCGGGCAACCGGGACCTATTCTTATCAGTCTGTTCCCAATGAATAAGCAGCGGTATTAAGTCAAAAATCATTTTCCGGTAAAATAAACATGGAAGAATAATACTTTTTTGTTCCGCGCTGCCATCAAATCTTCGATACGGTCGTCCATGAGGTCAGCTATAGACGGGGAAAGCAACATTTACAGATAAGTATCTTATTTTTGCAGCAACTTCGCCACAGACGGGAACAGCTTCATATCCGTATGGGGCAGGAACATGGCGGATACATACTCCTCCATGAACATATTTGATGAAGAGAGTTCCACATAGGTCATTCTCGACGCAATCTCTTCGGCCTCTGAACGAAGTTTGTCGGACATGAGGCAGAGATACGCGCCTGTAATGGATGTGTTGCCCAGGAATGTGAATTTTTCTGTGGGCATGTCCGGAAGCATGCCGAGTATGATCGCCTTTTGAATATCCAGGTAATTGCCGAAACCTCCTGCGATATAGACCTGTTGTATGGATTCCATGTCGAGCCCTGCGCCCGATAGGAGCGTCGCAATACCGGCATAGATGGCGGCCTTTGAGCGGATGATGTTTTCGATGTCGGTCCCGGTCAGGACAATATCCCTGTCAATCGTCCTGTTGCTGAAAAGGACATACTCAGCCCCGTCTTGTCCTTTTCTTATCCTGTCGGACCTCTCACGGACAAATCTTCCCTTTTGATCTATGATACCGGTCAGAAACATCTCGGATATGGCGTCGATCATTCCCGATCCGCAAAGTCCCGCAGGGCTTCCTCTTCCAATAACCGTTAAACCCGGATCTGCAGACGCCTCTTTGATCCGGACTGCTTCAATTGCGCCGGGGGTGGCCCTCATCCCGCATCTGATGCCGCTTCCCTCAAAGCACGGTCCGGCAGAGCAGGCCGCGGTCATCAGCCATTCCCTGTTGCCTATTACTATCTCGCCGTTTGTCCCTATGTCCATAAACAGGGCGATTTCTTCCTTCAGATGCATCTTTGAGGCGAGTATTCCCGTGACGATATCTCCGCCTACATAACTCGCTACGCATGGAGCCGTATAGACCGCTGCTTCCGGGTTTATCATAAGCGCTGCGTCGGCGGCCTTCCATACCGGGAAATCGGTCATCAGCGGAGCATATGGCTCTTCCCTTATGGACGCGGTGTCGAGTCCCCAGAACATGTGGGACATAACTGTGTTGCCCGAAAGGACGGCCGCCTTGACATCTGAAGGGTTGATGTCGTGTCTCTCAGTCATGACGGATAAAATGGCGTTGATGTCCGACACTACCGCGTCTCTTAGTTCAGGCAGCCCACCGCCTTCCGTGGCATGGATGATCCTGGTTATGACATCGTCTCCGAATCTTATCTGGGCATTATAGGTGGAGCCGATATCAATGACTTCACCGGTCGAAAGCTCGGTCAGATAAACCACTATGGTGGTGGTGCCGATATCCACGGCAATCCCGTAAGAGCCTTTTGTTGTTGCCTTGACTATCGGATCGATCTCAACGCCGTAAGACCGCAGGAAATTTGTGAGGTTCCTTGTCCCGGAAACCGAGATACGGTCGCCGACCACCAGGAGAGATTCCCTGGGTATTTCCATCAGGAGCCCGGTTTCCGGTTGTGTCATGCACGCAAGGACCAGGCCCGAAGCCTTTTCATCGGATGTCAGATTGGCGTAACTGTCTGAGCGGAACTCGCCTTCCAGTATCCTGATCCTGCATTTGCCGCAGGTTCCCTTTGCGCCGCAGGGGGCCGTCAGGTATATGCCGGCGTTCTTCAGGGCATGGAATATGGTTTCGCCCGCTGCGGCAGGGATTACCTCTCCTGATGTCAGTCTCAAATTCATTTCAGCCGGATGTGTCGAAAAGACACCCTCCTTAACAGGAATCAAGGCGACGGGACAAAAAATATTTTAACATACATCCCTTAAAAGCAAAGGGCGCGAAGTCGGGCCTGCGCGACAATCCATAGTTTGATAAATTGTTAAATATATTATACAATATAAACATGTTTAACAAAACAGGCAGAGATAAAAGCTGATTCAGGGAGGGTGAAACATATGCTGGGTGTCAGATTGGACGAGGATACGGAGAAGAGGCTTTCGGAACTCGCAGAAAAAACAAATCGTTCCAAAAGCTATTACGCAAAGGAGGCAATAAAACATTATCTTGATGAAAGGGCTGATTATGAGATCGCCATGAGCAGGAGCCGGGACCATATCGACAAATCAATATCTTCAAAGGAAATGAGGAAGCGTCTGGGTGTATAAGGTTGTCTATAAAGAGTCTGTAGAAAATGACTTTAAGGGAATCGACAGGCAGTATCACAGGAAGATTCTTGACGCCATAGAGGAAGATCTTGCGGAAAACCCGAGGGGGAAGGGCAAGCCGCTTAAAGGTGAGTGGAAGGGATTGTGGAAATACTATATATGGCCATATCGTGTTATTTATGAAATCTTTGATTCCGAAGGCGTAATTCGCATCGACCGCATAGGACACAGAAAGGATGTATATCGCTAATCGGCTATTATGTAAAAGTCGGGGCTGTCTCACAAAATGTTTATCCCGACTCTCTCAGGAGAGCTTGTCCTTGAATAGGATAACAAACTCTGCCCGGCCCGTTTTTTGCCTATGTGTCCGTCCGGTCTGTTATATGCTAAAATTATAGATAATTAATTACGGGAGATATCATGCCTCAGACGAAGTTGCTGCATCTTTATCGCTCACCCGCCCTTTCAGATTATAAAAACAAGGTATTACTGGACCGGATCACATCAACCATAGACCCTTCGATAAACAGGCTGGAGACGGAGTTCTGTTTCAATATACAGGTCAGCGGCCCGTTGACGGACGCAGAGGCAGAGACTCTCAGATGGCTTCTCGCCGAAACCTTTGAGCCGCAGCTTTTTTCCGCCGTCGGCTTTCTCGAAGCAGTGAAACGGAAAGAAGATGACTCCGTCCTTTTCGAGGTCGGCCCCCGGATGAATTTTTCGACGGCGTGGTCCACCAATGCCGTTTCGATATGCCGTGCATGCGGGCTCGCAAAGATCGTCCGTATCGAGCGTTCGCGCCGCTATCTTCTTACTGGAGGCGGCAAGGCCTTTTCCGATAAGTCAAAGGCAAACGCCTTTCTCGATCTTGTGCATGACCGCATGACCGAGTGTGTCTATCCGTTTCCGCTCGAGAGTTTTGAGACCGGGGTCGTCCCGAAGCCGCCTTATTATGTTCCGCTTATTGAAAAAGGCAAGGCAGCTCTTGAAGAGATAAATCATACGATGGGTTTGGGTCTGGATGACTGGGACATCGACTACTATTATAATTTATTCGTCAATGATATAAAGAGAAATCCGACTGATGTGGAATGCTTTGACCTGAGCCAGTCCAACAGCGAGCATTCCCGCCACTGGTTCTTCGGCGGCCGCCTGGTCATCGACGGCATTGAGGCCCCGCAGACGCTCATGCAGATCGTAAAGGAGCCTTACAGGCGCAATCCGAACAACAGCGTCATCGCCTTTCACGACAATTCGAGCGCCATAAGGGGCTTCCGGATTTCCACGCTGATGCCGAGAAAACCGGGCGTCCCTTCTGCGCTGCGCGAAAAGGGGGTCGAGAACCATCTTACATTTACGGCAGAGACCCATAACTTTCCGTCGGGTGTCGCGCCGTTTCCGGGCGCAGAGACCGGCTCGGGCGGCAGGATACGCGACGGCCATGCAACGGGCAGGGGTAGCCATGTAGTCGCAGGCACGGCCGCTTATTGTGTCGGCAATCTTAATATCCCCGGATACGAATTGCCGTGGGAAGACGGCTCCTATGTTTATCCTTCCAATCTTGCGGCTCCGCTGAGGATCGAGATAGACGCCAGCAACGGAGCTTCCGATTACGGCAATAAATTCGGCGAACCTTTGATACAGGGTTTCACGCGCTCTTTCGGGATGACTCTGCCGAACGGAGAGAGGCGCGAATGGCTCAAGCCGATCATGTTTACAGGCGGGGTAGGGCAGATAGACGCCTCACATATCGCAAAGGAAGAACCGAAGCCCGGCATGGTTGTGGTAAAGATCGGCGGCCCGGCATACCGCATCGGCATGGGCGGCGGCGCGGCTTCGAGCATGATACAGGGCGAGAATGTGGAGGAACTCGATTTCAACGCAGTGCAGCGCGGCGACGCCGAGATGGAGCAGAAGGTAAACAGGGTCATACGCGCCTGTGTGGAGCTTGGGGGAGCCAATCCGATCATGAGCATCCATGACCAGGGCGCAGGCGGAAACTGCAATGTGGTAAAGGAGATTATCTATCCTGCAGGCGCAAAAATAGATCTCCGGGCCATTCAGCTTGGAGACCATACGCTTTCCGTCCTCGAGATATGGGGAGCCGAATATCAGGAACAGGACGCGCTGCTTGTTTATAAGGATAAGGAACCGCTGTTCAGGTCTCTGTGCGAACGCGAGAAGGCCCCGTGCGCTGTTATCGGCGAAATATCGGGCTCAGGACGGATAGTTTTATTCGATTCTGAGGCGGGTGGAGGTATAGAAGTCCCGGTCGATCTCGATCTGGACAAGGTCCTCGGAGACATGCCGAAAAAGACCTTTGAAATGAATCGCGCAACCATGCCGTGCAGGCAGTTTGATCTGCCGCAGGTTTCGGTTCGCGAGGCCCTTGATCGTGTCCTGAAGCTCGTTTCCGTGGGCTCCAAGCGTTTTCTGACCAGCAAGGTCGACCGTTCCGTCACAGGCCTTGTGGCGCGTCAGCAGTGCGCCGGGCCTTTGCAACTCACAGTGTCTGATGTGTCCATCATAGCCCAGAGCCATCTCGGGGTTTCAGGCGCGGCCATAGCTATCGGGGAACAGCCGATCAAGAGCCTCATCAATCCCGCCTCAATGGCCAGGCTGAGCGTGGGCGAGGCCCTGACCAATATGGTCTGGGCAAGGATCAGCGCTGTCGAAGATATTCGCTGTTCCGGAAACTGGATGTGGGCGCCCAAGCTTGAGGGTGAAGGCCCCGGGATGTATGACGCCGCCCTCGCGATGAGCAGGATGATGATCGAACTCGGCATAGCTCTTGACGGCGGAAAGGACAGTCTTTCGATGGCGGCCCGCGTGACTCATCCGACAGGAGAGCAGGAACTGGTAAAGTCTCCCGGAACCCTTGTTATCTCAGCTTATGCTCCCTGCCCGGATGTTTACAAGGTTGTGACCCCTGATATCAAGCGCCCGGGCGCAAGCAGGTTGTTATATATGGATCTTGGTAAGGGCGCGTACAGGATGGGAGGTTCTTCGTTTGCCCACTGTTATGGGCAGACGGGAGATGTCTCTCCTGATATGGAAGACGCGGCTTTTTTGAAGAGGGCTTTTAATGCCGTCCAGAAACTTGTGGATGAAGGGCTGATTATCGCGGGGCACGACCGCAGCGACGGCGGGCTTATAACCACGCTTCTCGAAATGGCGTTTGCCGGCAACTGCGGACTGGATATAAAGATTCGGCAATCAGACGTCGACGAGCAGCAGTCGGCGCTGTCCATACTCTTTGCAGAGGAGCTTGGTCTTGTCGCTGAATACGAGGTCGCAGATGAAATCAGGGTAATGGACGTGCTGAAGAAATTCGATGTGCCGGTTTCAGTCATCGGCTCTGCGACTGCAGAAAAGCGCATCAATATATCCATCGGCAATCAAAAGGTCCTTGATGAGGATATGCGCATCCTGCGCGACATATGGGAAGAGACAAGTCATCGCATCGATCTCCTGCAGGCAAATCCGGATTGCGTCAAACAGGAGAAACAGGCCGTTTATGACAGACAGGGGCCTTCTTACAAGCTCTCATTCGATCCGCGGCCTACACCCGACGGAGCGCTTGCGAAACCCGATAAACCTCTTGTGGCCATCATCAGGGAAGAGGGAAGCAACAGCGACAGGGAGATGGCGGCCTCATTTTATAACGCGGGATTTGAGCCGTGGGATGTGACCATGACCGATCTGCTGTCCGGCATAATTACACTTGACCGTTTCAATGGGCTTGCGATGGTAGGCGGCTTCAGCTACGCGGATGTCATGGATTCGGCAAAGGGTTGGGCCGGGGCCATCAGGTTTAATAAGGGCCTCTCGGCCCAATTCGAGGAGTTTTATCAGCGCAGCGACACATTCAGTCTCGGTGTTTGCAACGGCTGCCAGCTTATGGCCCTTCTCGGATGGGTCCCGTGGCGCGGTATTGAGGATGATATCCAGCCGCGTTTCATCCATAATCTTTCGGGCAGGTTCGAGTCCCGGTTTGTCACCGTGCGCATAGAAGAGAGCCCGGCGATTATGCTTAAGGGCATGGCCGGCTCGGTTCTGGGTGTCTGGGTATCGCACGGCGAAGGCCGCGCCCATTTCCCGGACAAGGCGGTCCTTGAAGCTGTTACGTCAAAAGGATTGGTTCCTGTGCGCTATGTCGATGACGGAGGGGCGGCTACCGAGGTCTATCCGTTTAATCCGAATGGTTCGCCGGCAGGCATTGCGGCTTTATGCTCTCCGGACGGGCGGCATTTCGCCATCATGCCTCATCCTGAAAGGACTGCCCTGAAGTGGAACTGGGCATGGATGCCCGAGGATATGAAAAACAGGCTTGAGGTTTCGCCCTGGCTCAGGATGTTCCAGAATGCCAGGGAGTGGATTGAAGGAAGATAAAATACAGGAGGGTGGATGGTATGCCGTATTATTTTGCTCATGGAGATCTTCGCAAGGGCGGTCGCAGTCAGTCGGTGATGGCTGATTCCATCCTTGCCGGCAGCGCGGAAACGGATGAAGCGTTTGCATTGTTTACGATGGATAAAAAGGTGGTCATTACCAGACGCCCGGCGACAAAGGTAAAAGGTGATGTCTATGAGGTGTCGAATGAAAAGCTGACCACACTTGACCGCTTCGAGGGGCATCCGAGGATAACGAAGAGGGAAGAGGTTTTGGTCAGACTTAACGACGGAAAGACTGTCGAAGCGTGGGTATATTTCAATGTCCAGCCGTTGCATAACTCCGTGTTGATTGAAAGCGGGGATTTTATGAAAAAGGATTCCTGATGTAGCCCTCACGGGCAGCCGCCTCCCGGCTTGTCAAAAATAAGTTATAGTTTGTCTTAAGCTCTGCGGCGCACGCCGCATACTGCATTGTCGGGCAGGGCGTTGTCCAGTGTAAAAGTCCGGCGGAATTTTATATGAAATTAATCCTTTTTGTCGATAGCGAGAGTCGACGCATATACTCCCTGCACGACCAGCGCAATTTTCCCGTAATCAAGAGTATCCGCCGTGTCCTCCTCAGTATGGTAATTCGGGTTCCTGTAGAAGGCGGTGTCCGTGATCATGACGGCATCATAACCCGCTTCCCAATAATTCCGATGGTCGGAAAAGTCGATTTCAGCGAAAATGGCCGGTGTATTTATGGAATGGACAGGAAGCGATGAGGCGCTACGCATGGTTTTTTTTATTTGTCTTACAGCTCTGATTTGGTCAAAATTACCGACCACGGCGATAAAATTGCCTTTTGACGGATAGAAAAGTTCGAGGACGGGAGATGGATATATCTGGCTTCCTTCGGCTTCGCTGAAATATCCGATCATTTCGAGCGCAATCATTAATCGTACACGAGCCCCCTGTTTTTTCAGCGATGCAGCATGGACCGCGCTGCCCATTTGCGGGGTCCTGAAATATGGAGGCTCTTCCAGAGTAAAGGCAACAAGCTCAACATGGGTATTCAGTCGGGTATTTTTTAGCAGATGCGCCAGTTCAATAAGTCCTGCGACAGCTCCGGCATTATCATCTGCGCCCGGCAGCTCTTCGCATGTATCGTAATGCGCCCCGATAATGATCCTGTCTCCTGTTTCCGGCCCGAAGTGGGCTATCACATTACGGTAGGTGACTGAGTCGATCTCAAAAGGCTGGTCCACAACTCTTCCACCCGCTTTTTTAAATTCCTTGCGTATGTAATTTGCCGCACGGTCCAGGTTTTCAGGGTTCTCCGAACTTCGCGGGAAGAAGGTCTTGGTGAGCGACCGCACATGCGCTTTCAGGCGTTCCGGATTTACAGAGCCTGAGACGGTTTCAGTTTTTACAGGGCATGTCGGTTGTGTAACAAGGAACCATAATATTACCGGCAAAGTCAGCGCAAGGCATGCAATGGTCCATATTATTTTGCGCGCCGGCAGATGAATATTGAAAAATTGCATTTTCATCATTCCTCTGATATATTGTGTGATTCTCAATTCCAAGTTGGGCTGTTTTCCACGGGGAAATAATAATTAAGCCGCTTGTTATAATTAAATCAGAAAATAATGCTACTGTCAAGGAAACAATGACGGCAGTCTGGAATTCGGAATATTATTTTTAACTCTGATATGGCGCAAACCCCATGGCGGCATTTATTCCGGAAACTTGAGATGAGCGCTATGCAGTTGTATTGACCAATAAACCTGTTGAGTCGCTGACCATCGAGTTTTTGCTTGAGTAATATGTGGTGGTGGTGCCGCCCGAAACATATATCCTGCCGCACTCAGGGCATACTGCGGTATGGATCTGTACAACGGACCTGGCCGTCATCCCCTCTCTTTCGGCCTCAATGGCGTTATTCCGGACATGCTCCTGTTCGTGGGCGCTTACGGCTTGTGCAGCCAGTTCAGGGGCCACAGAGGTCGGATTCTGAAACGATACGGACGCGTCGGTCGACACATCTTTGTATTTCCTTGCTGCGCAGGTCTTGCACGGCTCCCAGTTTAACGCCTGGTTCTTTTCAGCGTCCGACGTCCCGGCAATTGCTGAACTCGACACGTTCGCGCTGTCTGATCTGCCGGCCTGCGCCAAATTCCCCTGCGATTTTGCCGTCAGATCATTCTGCGCCTGTCCGATGCTGTCTATCATACTTATATTATATCAATAAAAAAAGCTGAAAATGCAGGCAGGGGTATCATTTTAATCTATTCCGGTTCAATCTTCTCCGGTTGTTCTGAAGCAGGTTCAATCTCTTTTTGCGGTTCTGCGTCAACTTTTTTTTCGCGCTTTTGCCTCTTTTCTTCCTGTTTTTTCAGCCGCTGCACCTCTTTTTTTCTTTTTTCGCTCTTATATGCGCCCGGTCTTGCCACGTAACCTCCTTAACTCCCGTATTATGGTTAATTATATCATGGAATGAATCAGTCGCGCTTATTCTCTAATATCCCGGAGCTTTTATTGCCCGACCGGAAGATTGCAGGAGTTGTTTCAATAAACGTAAATTGCCTTTTATACGATAATTATGGCATAATATCCAATGAAATACTTGGAAATGCTTGCGGAAATATAAAGCTCGACCACAAAAGCTGCCCGCTTTGTGGTTTTTTTGTATGGATAACAGGGCCTTCGGGCATGTCAAATGGCCGAAACGCGCATTCAATGGAGGAAAATGGTAAACAGGCATAAGTATGCGGCAAGGATGGACGAGAAAAGACAGAACAGGCTGGCTGTCGGCATTGTTTCCGACCGCTTTCCCGATGTATCGTCGATTGTGATCAATATGGTTTATTATCAGAGGGGCCCGAATCCCGTGCTCATGGAACGCACGGTCAATATATTCCCGAACTCCGACGCTTATTTCATGATGGACTGCATGACAAAGGGATGCAGAAGCGGCGGGTATGACCTTTCTCCTGTTGTCAGCGATATGGTCAGCAGTCGCAAGACAGCCAAAAAAGGCTCTCTTGTTTGCGGCGGCGAGATAGATGTCCCTGTTGCGGGCCATGCAAGAATTGATTATGAAATCCTGGTGAGTTTCAACAAGACCCCGAAATATCCGGACAAGAAAATCTGATACGTTAAATATTCTCTTGACCTTTTCGCTGATATGTGTCAGAATTATGACATGGGCAATGAAAGGTCGTCGGTCCATCCCCGGATGCCTGCAATTATCGGCGCTTCGCCGTCGATAAATCACATCTATAATCTGATTTCCAAGGTATCGAATTCCGACAGCACAGTGCTCCTGCTGGGCGAAAGCGGCACAGGCAAGGAGCTTGTGGCAAAAAATATTCACTACAGCAGCAAGCGCGCAGATAAACCCTTTGTGCCTGTGAATTGCGGCGCAATCCCGGCCGAACTGCTCGAATCGGAACTGTTCGGGCATGAGAAGGGGGCGTTTACGGGCGCTATAGTCTCGCGTACAGGCAGATTCGAGCTTGCCGACGGAGGCACCATATTCCTTGACGAGATAGGAGAGATGCCTGCCATTCTCCAGGTCAAGTTGTTGAGGGTGTTGCAGGAGCGTTCATTTGAGAGGATTGGAGGCGTCAAGACTGTTGATGTCGATGTCAGGGTAATCTCTGCGACAAACCAGGATCTCGATGACGCCGTCGTTTCCGGCAGGTTCAGGGAAGACCTTTATTATCGTATTAATGTCATTCCTGTTGAGATACCGCCTTTGCGCAAGAGGATAGAAGACCTGCCGCTGCTTTGCGATTTTTTTATGGAAAAACATTCGGGAAGGTTGAACAGGAAGCCTCTTAAGATATCCGGTGAAGCCATGCAGATTTTTAAAAATTATGAATGGCCGGGCAATGTCAGGGAACTCGAAAATACGCTTGAACGCCTGCTTGTGCTCAAGGATGACGATCTGATTACGCCATACGACCTGTCGGAGAAGATGACGGGCAAGAGCGCTCCCGAGCTTCCTTTGGTGGATGAGACATCTGATGATCCTGATTCGAATCCTTTTGTCCAGGGTATTGACCTGAATACCGCCCTGATCGAATACGAGAAAAAACTTCTCCTTCATGCCCTGCAGTTGCATGAAGGGGTGAAAAGTCAGGCCGCGAAATATCTGAATATCAACCGCACCACTCTTATCGAGAAGATGAAAAGGCTCGGGCTGTAACTGCCGGGCTTTATAGTCATAATATTGACTTGATGTTGTCCGGAGGTTTTTTTCAAGATAGCTGTTCTTATAAAACGCTTATAAAACAGTGATATTGCATAGCCGGCACATTTTTTTCTTCATAAATCCATATAAAGGTTCGGCAACGCATGCCGTGGAGGGCAAAGTGGGAAGGCGACTGTTTCTGGTCATGGCGCTTTTTATTGCTGTTTCGTCTTTTGGTGACCTTAAGGTTTCATCGGATGATGCGGCGCCTGCCGACGCGGCCCTGCAGGCCAAAAAATATAGCGAAGCCAAAGAGTTATACAGGCAGGCTTATATCAGGGCCAAACAGGGAGAAGATGCCTCCAGGGCATTGTTCGGCGTCATCAGGGCAGATTACGGACTCAGGAATTATTATGAGGCGTGCATAAACCTGAAACGTTTTTTCAAGCTATATCCTAAATCCTCTCTTGCCGATGAGGCGCATCTGATGTGGGGCCTTTCATCTCTTCGTATCAACAAGTTAAAAGAGGCCGAGATACAGCTGAATCTGGTCGGAGGGGAATTTCTGCAAAAGGCCCGGATCGCAAAGGCCGAACTCGAATTTATAAAGGACAATATCGAAGCTGCTGAAAAGCTGCTCGCAAAACTGGGCAGGGATATTTACGAATCCGACCATCGCGTCATATATCTGAGGGCGATGATTCTTAGCAAGCATAAAAAGCATAGTGAAGCCATACAGGAGATCGACAAGATTCCGGAGCAGGTAATCAGGGAGGAAAATATTGCGGTCAGCAAGGCGATTATCTATTACAATGCGCGCAGGTACGGCGACGCAAAGGGAATGCTTAACAGGATTGTCGGAAACCCCGGCTCGACAAGGGTCGAGATTATGCATGCCAAGAGGGCGCTCTTCGATATAAGCGATGTAGAGAACAATGATGATCAGGCTCTTGCGCTTGCCCTCGAACTTCTCGCCTATGAATCCTCGGATAAAATAAAGTTGAAAATTGTATCGCTGTATGATAAAAAGGGAGATATCGACAATGCGCTCAGATATATAACCTCCATCCGCGACAGAAAGGTCATGTCGGCAGAGATGGAAAAAAAGCTGAAAAAATTATCTTCCGATAAACACCCGCGGCTCGATGAATATATTTCAAGATTCTACGTATATCTCGATCCTGATAATCGCTACCTTGTCGAACTCTCAAAATATATGACCGAAAAGGGCAATAATAATATTGCAGAACGGATGCTCCGTAAGGCGCTGAAGGGGCGGGCGGGAGCTGAGGCGGCAATATTTCTGGGAGGGCAGCTTGTTGAAGAAAAGAAATATGCTGCGGCAAAGAAGATTCTGCAATCTGCCACAATGGATCCGAACTATTCGGGGCAGGCCTCCCTTCTCATGTCGAGGATACTGGAAAGCGAGGGTGACAATCCCGGAGCCTCTTCTTACAGGCAGCGCGCCATCAGGGTGCTCCTGATACAAAAAGACTATTTCAATGTCGGTGAACTGTATATGAGGTCGGGCAACAGAACCGAGGCGTTGAAAAATTACCTGAAGGCGGCTGATAAGGGAAATGTTGAGGCCATGATAAAATCGGCGGACCTTCTTTACGTTGCAGGCAAAACCGGCAGGGCAAAGGGTTATTATAAAAAGGCCATTGAAGCAGGTATAAACGATCCCAAAAGCGCGCAGTGGGTTTCCTATCAGTACGGCAAGCTGACAGGGGATGACGAATATCTGGACAAGTCAAAGGCAGGCGGCGGAGTAGTGGCCGAAGTTGCGGAATTTATGAAAGCGTCAAGGTGACAATTATGCAGAACAAAGACCAGGACATGGGACTTCTGAACAAGGCGATCGAGAGCATCAACTCGGTCTCTTCCACGCTCATGCAGTATTATCAGACACTCGAAGACCGGGTGAAGGTGCTTACCGAAGAGGTCGACCAGAAGAAACAGCTTCTTGACAGCATACTCGACAGTATAGATGTGGGCGTGGTTTTTTTCGACAAGGACGGGGTCATAAGACTTATCAACAAGGTCGCCGAGGGCCTGCTTTGTGTGGATTCCGCAGAAGTAATAGGGGGGACATCCCTTCATGCCGAGGTCGGAGATGACATCGTTACGCCTGAAAACGGCAGCCCGTTTCATGCCCTTATATCGAATTCAGAGGTCGGAAAGGCCGATGGGTCCATACTCGGCAGGGTGCTGATATTCAAGGACATCACAAGGCTCAGGCGACTCGAGGCGGAGAATGAAAGGAACCGCAGGCTTTCGGCCATGGGTGAACTCGTTATGAAAATTGCGCATGAGATACGAAATCCCCTTGGAAGCATCGAACTGTTCGCAAACCTGCTTGCCGACGATCTCAAGGGGTCCGAGCAGGTCGACTATGCGAGGCGCATATCCAACTCTGTCCGGTCTCTCGTAAGTTCGCTCGACAATATGCTCAGGTTTTCGGGAGAGATAAGGCCGAGGCTTGAATATGGCTGCCTGAACGATTTGCTGCTCGAGACGTGCAATGAGTTTAAAAACCTGCTCGCAGGAGGAGGTGTCGAAATAGAATTGACCGGTGATGACAAATGCATGCTCTATCTCGACAGAGGCCTTATCCGCCAGGCTTTTATCAATATCCTTCTGAACGCAGTGCAGGCGATGCCAGAAGGCGGGAAGGTCGATATCAAAATCACAGGCGACGCAGGAAAGGGGGCCGGCGGACCATCCGATGTAAAGGTAGTCATCAGGGACAATGGAACCGGGATGGATGAAGAGACAAAGGCGCACCTGTTCGAGCCGTTTTTTTCTACAAAGGACAGGGGCACCGGGTTGGGGATGTCCATCACCCTCGGCATAATCTCGGCCCACGGCGGACGCATCCTTGTAGACAGTTTCACCGGGAAGGGGACCGAGTTTATCATCCTGCTGCCCAAAGAAAAAAGGTCTGAACCGAGGTCTGAATGAAAAAAGCGCTCATAATAGACGACGAAATCGATATGGCTACGGCCCTTCGTGAAACGGTCAGGAGGTTCGGTTTTATCCCAACGGTCTTCTCCAATCCCGCTGATGTCCTCGCAAAGGTGAATGTGGCCGATTATAATCTTGTCCTTACGGACCTGAAGATGCCGCGTATGAGCGGAATAGAGTTTCTGGAGGCGATCAGGAAGAAGGGGATTTATGTGCCGGTGATCGTTATTACAGGCTTCGGCACTGTCGAGAGCGCGGTCGACGCCATGAAACTCGGGGCCGCTGATTACATACTGAAACCGGTCTCGGCAGACGCGCTGAAAAAGACGATTGACAGAATCATGCCTGCTGAAACCGATGATATTGTCGCGGACTCCCCGGCCATGAAAAAGATAATGTCCGTGATCAGGGAGGTCGCCAAAAGTGACATAACCGTGATGCTGACCGGCGACAGCGGGACCGGGAAAGAGGTTGTCGCAAAGATGATCCATAAATACAGCAACAGGAACTCAAAGCCCTTTGTCGCTGTAAACTGCGCAGCCATATCCGAAAGTCTGCTCGAGTCGGAGCTTTTCGGGCATGAAAAGGGGGCGTTTACAGGGGCTGTTGAGAGGCGCTCCGGAAAATTCGAGCTTGCAAACGGAGGCACTCTGCTGCTCGACGAGGTGAGCGAGATGGCCTATTCCCTTCAGGCCAAACTGTTAAGGGCCATACAGGAGCGCGAGATAGACCGTGTGGGCGGCAAGACGCCCGTAAAGCTCGATGTCAGGATAATAGCCACCACAAACAGGGACCTTCTGGCAGCCGTAAAAAAAGGCGTGTTCAGGGAAGACCTGTATTATCGCCTGAATGTGTTTCCTGTGTTGATCCCGCCTCTGAAGGACAGGCCGGAGGATATAGTCCCGCTGGCGGAATTTTTTCTCAGGGGGCTTTCCGCAAAGATAGGAAAAGTTTTCTCATTCTCGGATTCATTCAGGAACTATCTTCTCCGGAAGGAGTGGCCCGGTAATGTGAGGGAACTCGAAAACTTTGTATACAGGGAGGCGGTAGTCTCGCAGTCCGATGTGCTTATACCTCCGGATGATGTCCATATGCCTGCTGCGACGGGTTCACAGCCCGCTTATAATTCGGCAACCGGCAGGATGAAGGATGTAGAGCGGGACCTGATAGTGAATACCTTGAGAGAGACTTCCAATAACAGGACAAGGGCGGCGGAAATCCTTGGCGTAAGCGTCAGGACTATCAGAAACAAATTAAAGGAATATGCCATTTCCGACGATGAGATAAAAGGAGCATAGCATATCGCCTTTTTCGGGTATATAAATTGCATATGATATATTATGTGTAAGCCATGTCCAGCTATTCTATGAAAAAAAAGGGGCCGATATGCCGGATGATTCTTTAAAGGTTCTTGAGAAGATAATGGATGTCGCCTCCTTCAGGCAGAAATTGATTGCGTCCAACGTGGCGAACGCGGACACGCCCGGTTACAGGGCAAAGGATATATCGTTTCAGGATGAATTGAAGAGAGTCATGAGCGGGTCCGGGGGCAGCTTCAATGTTCAGGAGACGATGCCGACGATGCTCAGCAGAGACGGCAACACGGTAAATCTCGATATAGAGATGACAAAGACGGCTGAAAACCATCTGTTATACAATAGCGCGGCGCAGATTTTATCCATGAAAATCAAGATGATGAAGGATGTCATCAAGGGAGGCAGCTCGTAATGGATAAGATGTTCCTTCCGCTCAAGATCAGCGCCACGGCCCTCCAGGCCCAGAAGGTCAGGCTGAACGTTATCGCATCAAATATTGCCAATGCCACGTCCACGCAGACGCCCCAGGGCGGTCCGTACAGGCGCAAGGATGTGGTTTTTAAGACCTATATGTATGAGAATGATTCGGCCGGTGTGGATATTCCGCAGGTAGTCGAAGACCAGAGTCCGTTCAGATCGGTCTTTGATCCCTCTCATCCCGATGCGGACAAGAACGGATTCGTGCTCTATCCAAATATCAATGTGCTGACGGAAATGGTCAATTTAATGACGGCGCAAAGGGCTTACGAGGCGAACCTGACCATGATCACGACTTATAAAGATATGCATTTGCGGGCGCTTGATATACTTAAAGTATAGATATATTAATTTCGGTAAAGAGGCAGAGGGCAGGAGGACGGAATGAGTGAGATAACGGTAATAGGAAATATCGCTTCGGGATCAGGAGGGGAACTTGCCCCTGCATCCAAAAAGCCGGGAATCTCTTTTGAAGATGCCATAAAGGATGCATTAAAGGATGTTTCCCAGATTCAGAATGAAGCCGAGCAGGCAATTCAGGATTTTTCCAAAGGGGATGTCAATGACATACAGACTGTTGTAATGGCCATGGAAAAGGCCGATGTTTCGCTCCAGACACTTCTGTCGGTCAGGAACAGGCTGGTCAGCGCTTATCAGCAGATATCCAGCATGCAGGTGTAAAGTTATAAACTTCAGGGGAGAGGGATATAATGCCGCTTGATCTCAACAATATAGTCGAACAGTTCAAGGCCTGGCCTTTATCGAGAAAACTGTCGCTGTTGGCAGTTTTGGCGTTATGCGTTGCGATTATTGCAGGCGCGATGATGTGGAGTGAGCGCGTCGATTATCAGGTTCTTTTCAGCAATATCTCCCAGGAAGACTCCGGGCAGGTCATAGGCAAGCTCAAGGAGATGAAGATACCTTACCGTGTTGAGGGAAGCGCCATATCCGTGCCGTCCGACAAGGTGTACGAACTGCGGCTTGAATTGGCGTCTCAGGGCATACCACAAGGCGGCGGCGTCGGGTTCGAGATATTCGACAAGCAGCAATTCGGAGTCACCGAATTCGTCCAGAGGCTTAATTATATCCGGGCGCTCCAGGGCGAGCTGTCCCGCACCATAAAACAACTGTCGGAGGTGACTTCGGCGCGTGTGCATATCGCTATTCCGGAAAAGTCGATTTTTTCCGGCAAGGATGACAGGCCGAGCGCCTCGGTGGTGCTGAAGCTGAAGCCCGGGTCCAAATTGTCACAGGGGCAGGTCGGAGGCATATTGCATCTCGTTGCCAGCAGTGTAGAGGGGCTTCCTGCGCAGAATATTACCATTATAGACAATATGGGTAACATGCTTTCAAAGCCGTCGGACGGCGATATGGTTGCCGACGCCAAGCAGCTCGAATACCAGAAAACCGTGGACAAGGAATACGAATCCAAACTACAGAGCATGCTGGAGGGTATTGTAGGGAAGGGCAAGGCCATAGTCAGGGTCTCGACAAAACTGGATTTTGCAAAGGTTGAACGCACTGAAGAAAAATTCGATCCTGAAACCACTGCGATCAGAAGTGAAAACAGGAGCGCGGAAAAGAGCTCCGGCTCCGCTTCAGGCGGCATACCCGGAGTCGTGTCGAACCAGCCGGGACAGCCGCCTGCCCAGACTTCGGGCGGGTCCTCCGGTTCACAGAAACAGACCGAGAATATAAGCTATGAGATAAGTCGCGTTGTGAGCAAGATCAGCGAGGCAAGGGGAGTGGTCAAGAGCATATCTGTGGCCGTGCTTGTGGACGGTGCGGGCGGCAAGGACCAGGCAGGCCAGAAGGCGGCGTTTACCCCGAGGAGTGAGCAGGAGATGAAGAAGTTTGACGATCTGGTAAAGGCAGCCATCGGATTCGACAAGAACCGGGGCGATCAGGTCATAGTCGAGAATGTGCCGTTTGAGACTGCCGTATTCGACGACCAGGGCTCTGAAAAAACCGATTATATGAGATACATACAATCGGCCCTTAGATATATTATCCCTATAGGCATTGTGGCCCTGCTGTTCGTGTTTGTGATAAAGCCTCTGCTAAAGACCCTTTCATCTCCTGTGCCGTACAGGCAGCCTGCAGGCATGGCGGCAGGAGGGATGCATGCTGCCGAGGATCAGGCCCGGACGCCTGAAGAGATGTCTAGGGAAAGGGCTCTCGACATGGTCAACAGCAATCCCCAACAGGCGGCCAATGTTGTAAAAGAGTGGATGAAGGAATAAGGGCATGAAAAAGCTGACCGGGGTCGAAAAGGCCGCTGCATTTCTTTCGCTCATCGGCGGTGAAGCCGCATCACAGGTGTTCAAACATCTTGATCCTATCGATCTCGCAAGGATTGTGCCCATGATGGCGAAGGTCCAGATAGCTCCCGACGCTGCCGAGTTTATCATCAAGGACTTTTGCGAAAAGACGGGCACTGCCAGCATTGGGGTCGACAGTGAGTATATTAGGAGTATTCTTGAGAAGGCCTTCGGAGCCGATGCGGCCAAGAAACTAATAGAGAAGATCGAATCCGGCGCAAGCGCCTTTGACGCCCTCAGATGGCTCGACACGGGCGCCATAGCCAATCTGCTGGCGAGAGAACATCCGCAGACCATAGCCATCATACTTGCGCATCTTGAACCCGTGCAGGCCGCAGAAGTGCTTTCCAAACTGCCTGAAAACCAGAAGATAGATGTGTCGCTGAGGATAGCGAGTCTTGACCAGATATCTCCGGCCATACTCAACGATCTTGAAGAAGTGCTGAGTTCGCAGCTGCAGAGCTATACCCGCGGCAGGAAGATCGGCGGCATCAGGACCGTTTCCGAAATACTGAACCAGATGGACAGGTCATCGGAAGACCTGATACTCAAGAATATCGAAGAGAAAGACCAGATAATGGCCGACGAGATCAGGAAGCTCATGTTCACCTTTGATGATCTTGTCATAGTCGAAGACAAGGGCATACAGATGATCCTCAAGGAGATAACTACGGACGATCTGTCACTTGCCCTGAAGATGGCTACGGATGAACTGAAGACCAAGATATACAAGAATATGTCGCAAAGGGCGGTCAGTATACTGAAGGAAGAGATCGACGCAAAGGGCGCAGTGAAGGTCTCGGATGTCGAAAAGGCCCAGATGAATATCGTCAGGGTTGCCCGGAGGCTTGAGGAAGAAGGGAAGATAGTCATGGGAGGCAAGGGTGGCGAAGAACTCGTTGCTTGACGGAAGCAGGGAGCAGACGGTTCGCAGTTATGAGCCTGCGCTCTTTGACTCCGAGCAGATTTCTCCTGAACGGAACCGGAAGGTCAAGCCGGAGCCGGACAAGGAGAAGGACAGGATTGCAAAGATCGGGGACGACGCATTCAACAAGGGCTACGCGGACGGTATTGCCGCCGGCAGTCGTAATGTGGAAGAGGCCGCGCAAAGACTTGGGGCGATCATAGGGGAACTCGAAAAATTCAGGGACAGTAAGACGGATGAACTCCTGCCGGATTTGATAGACCTCTCTATTGCCATTGCAAAAAAGATTGTGCATGCAAACATAGAGAAGGACCGCGATAATATAATAGCGATTGTGCGTGAGGCTTTGTCAAAGCTCGGCGGCAGTGAAGAAAAGATCATGATAAGGGTAAACCCCGACGATTACGACACCATGCTCTCGAACATCGAGGCGCTCAGGGGCGAGACGAGACTCAAGGACATTACCATCGAACCAACGGACGGAATTTCTCCCGGAGGTTGTTTTATCGAGAGCCCTTCCGGCGAGGTGGACGCGAGGATCGAAGAGATGCTGAAGGAAATCAGCGATGCAATCGCCACGGCAAGTCATAGCTAAGTGCAGGGACTTCGTGATGGAGTCCGACCCTATAAAGGTCTGCGGCAGGGTCGACAAGGGCATAGGCCTGGTGATCGAAGGACTTGGCCCGAGGGCCAATATTGGGGACGTCTGTTATATACATCCGGGCGATCTTGCAAGGGATTCTTATGTGGAGGCTGAAGTAATCGGCTTCAGGGAAGACCGTATCCTTCTTATGCCCATCAAGGAGATGAGGGGCATCGGGCCCGGATCCCTGATAGTGGCCAAGGGCAGGCAGAGATATGTCAGGGTAGGCGACGAACTCCTCGGTCGCGTCCTGGACGGCCTCGGAAATCCCATGGACGGAATGGGGCAGATCAGGGGGCAGCTCTATCCGATTTATCAGGAGCCCATAAATCCGTTGAAGCGCCGTCGCATATCCGAGCCTCTCGATCTCGGGATAAGGACAATAAATACACTGCTGACCTGCGGCAAGGGACAGAGGGTAGGCATCATGGCAGGCAGCGGGGTGGGAAAGAGCGTGCTGCTCGGCATGATTGCGAGGAACACCACTGCCGAGGTGAATGTAATAGCCCTGATAGGCGAGCGCGGCAGGGAGGTGCGCGAGTTTATAGAGAAAGACCTCGGGGAAGAAGGTCTGAAGAGGTCTGTTCTGGTTGTCGCGACGTCCGACACATCTCCGCTTATCAGGTTGCGAGGCGCCTTTCTGGCGATCGCGGTTGCCGAGTATTTCAGGTCACGCGGCAGGAATGTGCTTTTTATGATGGATTCGCTTACCAGATTCGCCATGGCCCAACGGGAGATAGGGCTTGCAGCCGGGGAGCCGCCCACAACCAAGGGGTATCCGCCTTCGGCGTTCAATCTTCTGCCCAAGCTGCTCGAAAGGGCCGGCAACTGCGACGGGGAGGGCGCCATTACGGGCCTGTTTACAGTCCTGGTTGAAGGCGACGACATGAATGATCCTGTCGGGGACGCTGCGAGGGCTGCGCTTGACGGACATATAGTCCTGTCCCGCGAACTCGCCAACCATAACCACTATCCGGCCATAGATGTGCTCCAGAGCATAAGCAGGCTTATGAAGGACATAATAGACGATGAACATCGTGAAGTTGTAGAAAAGGCCCTGGATGTCCTGGCCACATACAAGAGATATGAGGACGTAATAACCATCGGCGCATACAAGGACGGAGCCAATCCCAAGCTCGATTACGCCATCCGTATGATGGAAAAATTGAGACCGTTTCTTAAACAGGGGTTTGCCGAAAAGGTAAGTTTCAGCGAAGGTCTGGACCGTCTCAAGTCCATATTCGCGGAGCCTGAATGAAGAGCGCGCTCGACAGCCTGCTCTCCCTGAAACGGTGGGAGGAAGATGAGGCAAAGAACCTCTTTGTCCTCGCAAAGAAAGAACTTGAAAGTGAAGAGGCCCGTCTCGAAAGCCTTGAAACCGACTTTGCGGCAATCAGCAGGAGCATAAAAGAAGATGAAAAAAAAGCTGTTACAATTGAGAAAATGGGGCAGGCCCACCGGCATCTGGAACATCTCGTATCGCTTTTGCAGCGACAGAAGAAGGTCATAGCCAAGAGCGAGAAAAGACTTGAAGAAGCCCGGATTATTATGGCGGGAGCTTCCTTGGAGAGAAAGATATACGAGAAGGTGGAGGATAAGCATAAGGAAGAGGAGAGGCACGAGGCTCTTAAAAAGGAAGAAAGGGATATGGATGAGCATGCAGTTATACGGTATAAAAGAACGGGCGAGCAGTAAGCGGGCGGGGATAATATTCGGGCTTTTCTGTATTGCCTGTTCCCTGGCGTTTGCGTTGGCTGTATATAACGGAGCTGATATAACGAAGGCTTATGCGCAGGGGAAAAAGGCCGGGCCGCAAGGCGTTTTAAAGCCCCAGAAAGCGGCCCAGGCAAGCGTGCCGATAGAAGAAGAGAGGCTGAAGATACTGAATGCGGACCTTCAGGCAAAGATAGAGGAGCTGAAAAAGCTCAAGGCGGAGGTCGAAGAGATCAGCAAGGGATTTGACGCCAAGAGAAAGGGGCAGCTCGTCAAGGTTGTGAAGATGTACGAGGCAATGCCGTCCGAAGAGGCCGCAAAGGCCCTTGCCAAACTGGATGACGATACGGCCGTGCAGATATTGACCTCGCTCAAGGCGCGCGCAGCCGGCCAGATACTCGGGCAGATGGACCCCGACAGGGTGGCGATTCTGTCAAAGAAGGCCTTGCTCAGGGGAAAGAATTCAAAGGAAAAATCTTCCCGATAGGAAAATAGTTCCGCAAAAAAAGGCCTCCCGGGCCGATAGGCGCCAATCCGGAGCGTTCCAATGTTTTGACTATTGTGAAGACTTGTTTCCGCTGTTTTGTTGACGATTCCGCATATTCCGAGGCGGTTCCGCGTCAATGCTGTTATCATTATAAGCCGTGCTCATAAATATTTAATAAAAACAAATACCTATATAAAATTCTTTCCGGTCGTACCCGCATCATGACAGCCCGCGATTCTGCCTTCTCTATAGCGATTTCCAAATCCGCAGCTTAATTTTTGTAAATTTCCGTATAAACCTCGATGACATTCCGGGATTGGCATAAGTATTGCTTTATTCAGGGAAAACGCAGGAGGGTCTTAAATGGTTCAAGGCGCAGCATCTGTAGTTACAACGGCGGCAACCAGTCGTAAATCATTTATGTCCGTGCCCGCGTCGGACAGCGATTTCATGTCGGTCCTGAAAAGCTCTGAGGGGAGTATTCAAATGGCTTCGGAGAATAATGGGACATCCCGTGCGGATGATTCAATACAATTTACGGATAAATCAGCGGAATCTGTTGATGAGACAAAAACAGACGCTGTTAACACCTCCTTCACCCAGGACCCTGTCGAGACGCTTGACAGGATTGTTAATCAGATGGCAGCTGCTGCGCAGCAGGCAATTGATAATCCGCAGCCTCGGGAAGTTTCCGCAATAATGGAGGCGGTATGGGGACAAGGCTCGGAGTCGGGGAATATTTCGGATGTATGCGCCGACCGGGCTATCGGGGATGAGTCTCAATTGTCTGCATTATTCGCCGGGCAGGCGGATGGCTCCCGGACGCAAATGTCTGTTTTGGACGGCAGCATTAAGGCAGTCGACGAAACCAACAGCGCCGTAGTGTCTCAAATCGCGGAGACCCCGTTGTCCGCAAACCGGTCCCTTTTGTCGGCAATGCAGAATGAAGGAGCGAAAGACAATAATGCGTCGGGTCTTGCCGGACAGTCGCCGGCAAATATCGCGACCGCAGCAGACAAAACCGGCCATATGGATAATGGAGATAATCAATTTCAGGACAACCAGTCTAATGCTGATGGCGCATCTCGTTTCGCTCAGATTTCCGGCAAAAACGTTTCGGACCTTGCGGGAAAGAATGGGGAGCTGATCTCTAAGAATAGCGGTTCATTCGATGAAACCTTGTCGCAGCTCAAGGCTGAAATCCTTACTGACAAGACGACCGTTGAGGTTAAAGGTTCCGGCAATACGGCGGGTTTATACAGCCAGTCGGTCCAGGCTCAGGATCTTTCGGTCCGTTCCGGGCAACATATTCAGGAAACCATCCCGGCAAACAGGATTTCGGCTGTTGACGAGGTTATATCAAAGGCTGTAAATACCGGTCAGAGTGATATTGTGTTAAGGATAGATCCGCCCGACCTTGGGAGCGTACATATAAGGCTTAGCCTTGATAATGGGGTGCTCAAGGCGGATGTCAGGGTCGATTCGGCTGCGGTAAAGGATACATTCCTTGCGGCAATGCCCCAGATAAAGAACGCGCTTGAGAATTCGGGCATAAAGGTAAGCGATTTTTCCGTGGATGTCCGCGACGAACAGAATGGAAACGGGCAGACAGGTAATAACCAGGGCAAACAGCAGCAGAGACAGGACGGGGAGGCCAAAAATGCCTTCTCCGACTTCTTCGCATAGAGACAAGGGGGGAATATTATGTCGATTTCAGCATCAGATCTGAACTCAATCCTGGGGGTAAGCTCTTCAAGCTCTTCATCCAGTTCATCAAGCACATCATCGACCACTAGTCTGGGCGAAGAGGATTTCCTGAGTCTGCTTGTCGCCCAACTCAAGAACCAGGACCCGCTCGACCCGATGTCGAACACCGAATTTGTCGCCCAGCTTGCCCAATTCAGCAGTCTTGAACAGATGACGAGCCTGAACACAAGCATGACATCCCTGCTGGAACAGCAATCATATACGAATAATGCGTCGCTGCTTGGCAAACAGGTAACCACCAGCGACGGCACAACAGGGGTTGTGACAAAAGTTACCAAGGAAGACAGTGTAATGTATCTTTATATCGGAGACACTCAATACTCGATGAGCGATATTGTCAGTATAAGCAATGTCACATCCGATTCGACAACATAGGGGAGGGCAATAACATGTCTATAACATCATCACTATACACAGGGGTCAGCGGACTCAACTCAAACGGACAGTGGCTGTCGGTAATCGGCGACAATATTGCCAACGTAAATACCACGGGATTCAAGGGCAGCGTTATGAATTTCGGCGACATCCTCAGCCAGACATTGACCGGCACGTCGGGCTCGGGGCAGATAGGCCGTGGTGTGAATATCAGCGCGGTAACCACGGTTTTTGATCAGGGCACATTTTCGACTACGACAAGCGGTCTCGATCTGGCGATTGACGGCGACGGTTTCTTTATCGTAAACAGCCAGGGAGCAACCGCATATACGAGGGCGGGCAGTTTTGAGCTTGATGACAACGGCTATATTGTCAATTCAGACGGCGCCATCCTGCAGGGATATGTAGCAGATGCAAGCGGGAATCTCGGGGCGCTCGGAGATCTCAACCTGCTGACGGCAACAGGGGCCGCCAGCGCAACTACTACCGCAGGAGTCTCGGTCAATCTGAATGCCGAAGACACAGGCGCAACATGGGTGGCGATTCCTGCCGCAGGTCAGGCGGCTGCGCCTGCAGCCACTACCTATGATGAGACAACGTCAACAACGGTATATGATTCACTCGGCGGCGCACACCAGGTAAACATATATTTCGTAAAGACGGCGGACAATGCCTGGACCGCTCACTATGTTTATCAGAATGCAGATGATAGTCTTTATTATGAGGCAGGCACCCAGAATATTACATTCAGTACTTCCGGAGTTATGTCAAGCGCAGCTACAAGCACACAGGCTTTTACCTGGGGCGGCGGAACCGCTGCAGGCAGTATTGCTGTTGATCTGACAGGCACTACTCAGTATTCGGCGGACTTTTCGGTCAACAGTCTTACACAGAACGGTTATGCATCGGGCGATCTTTCGAACGTGTCAATCGGTGAAGACGGCATCATAACCGGCACATTCTCAAACGGCCAGACAAGGACTCTCGGCCAGGTGGCCCTTGCGAGGTTTACCGCCCCGACTGAACTGACCAAACTCGGCAGTAACCTGTATGCGGAGTCGAGCAGTTCCGGAACGCCTATTGTGGGAGCCCCGGAGACATCCGGCCTCGGCAGGACACTTGCGAGTTCTCTTGAACTAAGCAACGTTGACCTTGCCGAACAGTTCACCGCGCTTATAACCGCCCAGAGGGGATTCCAGGCAAATACCAAGATTATCACCACAACGGACGAACTGCTGAACCTGCTTATCTCTATCAAATCGTAAACATAAAGCAGGTAAATACTTTGACGGTCAGGCGGGCATATTGCCTTCCTGACCGTCATCTTCTTGACCCCGCCTATAAAAAGCCGTATTAAATCAATAAGATTTCAGCCGGCATAATCTGTGCTTTGTACGCCATAGAAGTCTCTACTTTTATTTAACCATTTTTGCGCATACAGGAGGATTTCATGGCTGAAAAGGACGCTGATGTCGAAAAAGCCCCGGCTGAGGACGGCGGCTCGCCCCCCAAAAAGAATAAACTTATGATGATCATCATAATTGCGGTGGCTGCCGTTGCCCTTGTTGTTGCAGGTTTTTTTATAGTCCCCAAGTTTATGGGAGGAGGCGAAAAAAAGGCCGAAACCAAGTCGGATGAAGGGGCCATGTTCAGCCTCGAACCCTTTGTGGTAAATCTGAGTGATACTTCCGGCCCGAAATTTCTGAAGGTATCCATACAGCTGGAACTCGCCAATGCTTCCCTTACGGACAAGACCAAACAGAGGGTTCCACAGATACGCGACTCTATTATTACGCTGCTGACCAGCAAATCATCCGAGTCGCTTATCATGCCTGAAGGCAAGCTGCAGCTCAAGGATGAGATAAACGCAAGGATGAACCAGATACTCGGAAACGGATCTGTGAAGAATGTGTATCTGACCGATTTTGTAATGCAATAAAAAAGGTGGATATTAATGGACGATATTCTTTCTCAGGATGAAGTCGATGCGCTATTAAGGGGGATCCAGGACGGGGCTGTCGAGACCGAACAGGGGATCGAACCTTCGGGCGTAAAGTCTTATGATTTCACAGGTCAGGAAAAGATCGTCCGGGGCAGGATGCCTTCACTCGATATCGCCAACGAGAGGCTCGCGCGCAGTTTCAGGCTCTCGTTGTCGGCGGCCATAGGCAGGATGGTCGATATCACGAACGTCAGCGTTTCCATTACCAAATTCTACGATTTTATGCGCGGTGTGCCCTTTCCGTCGAGTATAAATATATTCAAAATGGAGCCGTTGAGAGGCTTTGGATTGCTCGTGTTTGACGCCCAGATGATATTCACGCTTATCGAATTTTTCTTCGGCGGCACAGGGAAAATATACTACAAGCCTGAAGGCAGGGAGTTCACCCCTATCGAGCAAAGGATAATCCATAAGGTGGTTTTGATGTTTTTCAGCGATATGGAGGAGGCATGGAAGGCCATATTCCCTCTCAGGCCTGTTTATGTAAGGTCTGAAATGAACCCCCAGTTCGTGAATATCGTCACCCCGGTCGATGTGGTTATAAAGGTTGAGTTTGTGCTCGAACTGGAGGGAAGGCAGTGCAAGGCCTATCTCTGCATACCTTACGGCACAGTGGAGCCCATAAAGGAAAAGCTCTACAGCGCATTTTCAGCAGACAGGGACGAGATGGACTCCAAATGGCTCGAAAGGATGAAAGAACGGCTGAAGGAAATACCTGTGGAGGTCACAGGAGTTCTGGGAACGGTGGTCCTCGATGTGGAAAGGGTGGTCAATCTCAATGTTGACGATCTTATCATGCTGGAGCGCCGGGTCGATGAAGATATAGACATACTCGTTGAGGGGAGCCCCAAGTTCAAGGGGAAATTTGGCCTATACCGTGGCGCTTACGCCCTGAAGGTCAACTCTGTTTTATAATCGGGATCTTTTTGCCGGTTTATTCCGGCGCGCTCCGAATACATCTTTCGGATGCAGTATCAGGGAAAGGAGTCTTAAATGGCAGAGGAAATAAAAAATCCGGATATGCCGGAATTCCAGGAACAGGCCGCGCAGACGCCTGCAAAGGATATCAATTTCATACTCGACATACCTCTCGAGGTTTCGGTTGTTATCGGCAGGACGAAGATACTGGTGCAGGAACTTTTGCAGCTCGGACAGGGATCGGTTGTGGCGCTCGAAAAGCTTGCGGGTGAGCCGATGGAGGTGTATGTTAACGACAGACTCATCGGCAGAGGGGAAGTTGTTGTGGTGAATGAGCGTTTCGGCATCAGACTAACGGATATTATAAGTCCTGCGGAACGGGTAAATCAGCTCAGGTAGTGCGCTCGCGGGAACAGGCCGGACACCCTGTTCCTGCAGGAGGAAAAAGAGTGGGTTTTGAAATGATAAAGGCGGCAATAGCGCTGCTGGTTCTTCTCGGGGGACTCTGGTTTCTGCTCAGATACCTGAAGGGCAGGATCATGTCCAAAAACGGGATTGTCGATGTGATACACTATCAGTCGCTTGGTCCCAAGAAAGGTGTCGCTGTTGTAAAGATTCTCAATGATTACGTGGCGCTCGGGGTGGCCGACGCCAATGTCTCGCTGCTCGGAAAACTGAACAGGGATGAGGTTGAGGAGTCAATGGCGCGGACGGCGGTCAAGTCCGGGTCTGCACAGAAGGGCCCGGGGGGGCTTCTCCGGGGCTTGTTTGGAAGATTTTTTCCCATTATTGCAGCAGTCCTTTTTCTGTTGCCGTCTGTTTCTTTTGCCGCACCTGCGGCTGCGCCGGGGTTCCTCGGTCTCAATTCCCCCGTGGAACTGCTGTTTCTGCTGACTATTATAGCGTTTTTACCTGCGATGCTTGTCATGACCACCTGCTTTACAAGGATCGTTATAGTGCTCTCATTTTTGCGCCAGGCCATCGGAACACCCCAGGTGCCGCCGACACAGGTTATTGTCGGGCTTTCACTATTCATAACCTTGTTCGTCATGTCTCCCGTTATGGACAAGATATACAAGGATGCATATGTCCCCTATACGAAGAAAGAGATCAAGTCTGAAGAGGCCCTGGAGAAGGCGTCCGCGCCGCTCAAGGAATTCATGCTCAAACAGACGAGAGAGAAAGACCTCGCGCTGTTCCTCAAGATCGCAAAGGCGGAGCGTCCGGAAAAGCCAATGGACCTGTCTCTCAGGGTGGTTATACCGGCCTTTGCCATCGGAGAACTCAAGAGGGCGTTCGAGATAGGGTTCCTTATATTCCTGCCGTTCCTGGTCATAGATATGGTGGTGGCCAGTGTGCTGCTCTCCATGGGTATGATGATGCTGCCGCCGGTCATGGTGTCGATGCCCTTCAAGGTGCTGCTGTTCGTGCTTGTTGACGGATGGGGGCTTTTGGTGGGTTCTCTGATAGAGGGCTTCAGATGACTATAGAACTATTGAACCAGGTGGCGAGGCAGACCTTTGAGACCGTTTTGATGGTGGGCGGTCCGGTACTGCTTGTCAGCCTTGTTGTAGGTGTGCTGATCAGTCTGTTCCAGTCTATTACCCAGCTTCAGGAGGTCACGGTGACTTTCGTGCCCAAAATCGTAGCCGTTTTTCTTACCCTGTTGCTCACACTGCCATGGACGGTAAAGGTGATGGTCGGGTTTACGCGGTCGATATTCGAGAACCTTCCGTTATATGTGAGATAGCTATGGAATTTTACAACCTGGCAAATATGTATGCGGACAAATTCGTCCCGGTATTCATCAGGGTAATTGTAATGATATCCTTTATCCCGTTTATCGGCTCGTCAAACACCCCGGTGTCGGTAAGGGCCTCTCTTGGACTGGGCATTGCGCTGCTGCTCATGCCGGTTGTGACAATCAGGCAGAACGATCCGCTGCTGAGCCTGTTTGAGGCTTTTTTCATGGGAGCGGCGCTCGGGCTGATGGTAAAGATTGTGCTCGGGGCCATGGAGGCCGCAGCTCAATGGATGAGCATCTCCATGGGCCTGGGTATCGCGTCCGTCTTCAACCCGGCGTTCGGTGAAGTGCTCGGCCCGTTGAGCCTTATTTACAGCCTTATGGGTATGTGTCTTTTTTTCATACTCGATATACATCACTGCTTTATAGAGGCGATAGTCCGGAGCTTTGAAGTAACATCAGTTCAGTACGCCGGGATATTCGATGCGATATTGAAGCTTAACGCCATCTTTTTCCCGCTTGCGTTCAAGATAGCCGCGCCCATCTTTCTTGTCCAGATCCTCGTCAATCTTTCGATGGGCTTTCTTTCAAAGGCTATGCCGCAGGCGAACATATTTTTTGTCAGTTTCCCGCTGCTGATTGCCATGGGCCTGCTCTTTATGGCTCTTTCTCTGGAATTCACGTCCATGGTGATGACCAGGGCGCTTGTCCATATCAAAGACGCTGCTTTGCTGATAGTGAGATAATATGGCTGAAGACGAACAGGGAGAAAAAACCGAACAACCAACCGGCCACCGGCTTGGAAAGGCGAGGGAAGAGGGCGATGTCCCCAAAAGCAGGGACCTTACGTCCATGTTTCCGCTCTGGACCATATTCCTGTTTTTTGTGTTTGGAAGCGGACTGTTTGCTTCATTTGTGAACTATTTCAAGGTCGCCCTTGTTCGTGGAGTAAAGAGCCCGCTTGACGAAAACGTGCTTATGGATATCTTCAGGGCGGACGTTACTGAAATAGGGATGATGATGATGCCGCTCTTCCTGATGATCCTCTTCGGAGTGCTGTTGATTCATTTTCTGCAGACCGGATTCCTGATTTCAACGAAGCCGCTTGAGCCGGATCTCTCAAAGCTCAGTCCGATCAATGGTATTAAAAGGTTGTTCAGCCTCAACATGGTTTATGAGTCGATAAAGGGGGTCCTGAAGGTGGCGGCCCTGGGTCTGATACTCTATCTGGTGCTGAAGAAGGAGATATATGCGTTGCCGTTGCTGGTGGACATGAATATGGTTTCGATAGTCGACTTCTCGTTCGGGCAGGTCAAGAAGCTGTTCATGATATCGGCCGTCGTCCTGACCCTGTTTGCAGCGGGCGACTTTGCTTTCCAGCGCTGGAACTACAAAAGAGGCAAGAAGATGACCAAGGAGGAGATAAAAGAGGAGTACAAGGAGGTCGAAGGGTCGCCCATGATAAAGGCCCGCATCAGGAGCGTACAGCGCGAGATGGCCAGACGCAGGATGATGCAGGAAGTGCCCAAGGCTGATGTGGTAATTACGAACCCTACACATTTCGCAGTTGCTCTTAAATATGAGCTTGGGGGTATGGGAGCTCCGAAGGTAGTTGCAAAGGGGGCGAATCTCATAGCCGAACGGATAAAGGCGATTGCA
>JGI20214J51088_10000360_pt1 | contig 32220 bp, 20 predicted proteins | sample WetSurMetagenome_FD_51088 | JGI IMG/M metagenome (IMG submission 51088) | reverse complement strand
GGTACTGCCATAATTCTTAACAGGTGTGCCTGATGCGCTTAAGGTTGAGTCATTAAAAACCCATTCTATGACAGGTGTGCCCGTAACTTCAAGAACCGGCGCAAATTCAGTCCCGGTGCTCATTATATGAATCATATCTGATGGCACATTAAGCGAAGGCAGTATATCGCCTTCAATAGTTAATCTGCCCCATTGTGTGTCTCCTCCGTAACCGCCAACTGCCAGCTGGCTCTCATTATCTACAGTTGTATTCAGAGGATACGAATAATTCAGGTTGTCGGAGTTGGATAAAGCTGAGATCTGAGAATTGGTGATATTTATATCAACTGTATATTTTTTCCCCGATACGATAGCAGGTGCGGCAAAACCAGCCAGAGCACCGTTTAACAGCCAGTAATCGCCATTGGCTGAATATATAAGGCCGATCATTCCCTGTGGATTGAAACTGAAGCCTGACCAGTTGAGTACATTCGTCACGAAATTAAGATGGGCTACTGAAGCATTTACAGCTATTGCGTCCTGGGCAAAAATCCTGGATGTCCTGATTAACTGTTTCAGTATCATCGACCTTACATCAGCATTACCTCCGGTAATAGTAACCGTGTTATTGCTCCTTACAAGCCTTGATCCTTCTGTTGTTGACCAGTCGAGAAGCTGTGAATCGTCTGTCCAGTCATAAACAACTCTAATCCTGTTGCTGCTAAGCCACGTAACCTGCCCATGTAACCCAAGATCAGGATGGACAACAGTCTGCCCATTTAAACAGATGCAGAGACCAAAAAATAAAAGGGATATAAAATTCCTTTTGAATGACATACTCAATTTAGAAGTTAACGTTTCACAGATCAAATTTATGAATTTTGATCTGTATTTCTGCTCTGTTTATTATTTATGTTGAAGTTTGTGACATTATCAGGAAAGCTTACAGCAACTTGCTATTTATTTCTGATGAGATTCAGAGTATTTTCTGAAGTTATCAAGAATAGCCTGCCATCCTCCCTTCTGTAATTCATATGAATTCACCGGTTCTGCTTCGAATGATTCTACAACTTTTGTTTCAGTGCCCTGATCGGTAAAGTTAATTTTCACTTTTCTACCATCCGTTATCGAATACTCTATTGCCTCCAGGTTATCTATCCTGGTATAAACACCGGTAAAATCAAAACCTGAACTACCGTCTTTGGCTTCCATTCTTGTTCTGAATTTACCTCTTACATGCAGGTCGTTCTCAGCGGAGGGAGCGTGCCAGTCGTCGGAGGCAAAGTACCATTTTGTAATATGCTTTGGTTCAGTCCAGTAACTCCAGATGTCTTTAAGCGGAGCTTTAACCGTTGTTTCAACGGTTATCACCTTATTTTGTAGCGTTTCCATTTTACTGCTATTTAGTTAGTACATGAAAAAACACAAAACCTGTATCAAAGTTCAGACGAAACTGCAATTATTTTTCAAATTTATAATCTCTTTCTACCATGGCGATTCTGACCCTGAATTGACTATACCATTCAGACCTTCCTTTCTCGCGGGCAATAGTGTGCATGGAATTTAACTTCCAGTTCTTTATTGATTCAGTATCCTTCCAGTAAGAGACTGTAATTCCTACTTTATTTCTGGCTGAATCAACTCCCAGAAACCCATCCTGCTTTGATGCCAGATCAAGCATTATTTCCGACATTTCATTGTAACCATTGTCAGCATGGGTTCTCAAAGAGGTAAAAATCACTGCGTAGTATGGTGGTTGTGGTGTTTCTGCTAATTTTGTCATTTATTATTTTCTATTAAGTAGTTCGGACAGTATTATTTATTGATCAAATTTAGGATGAATAAATAATTCACAAAATATTTAGAATGAAAAGGGGTACGATAACCGTGAACTTTCAAGTTTTAACAATGTTATACTATTTTGATTTTGGGAAAATCTAAAACAATCGGGAAGATAAGCAAGATGAGCAAAACGGCATTAATTACCGGGGCGTCGGGCGGAATAGGGTATGAGCTTGCGAAAGTTAGCGCAGGTAATGATGTTAACCTCGTGCTTGTTGCAAGAAGTAAAGATAAGCTTGATAAGCTTAAGAATGAGATTGAGGGAAAAGGAAGGGTTTGGGTACATACTATCGGAAAAGATTTGTCGCTCCCGGGAGCGGCTCAGGAAGTTTATGATGAAATAAAGGGAAGAAGCATATCAGTTGATTATCTTATCAATAATGCAGGCTTTGGCGATTTTGGACTTTTTGCCGACAGCAACTGGAATAAGCAGGAACAGATGATAAATCTCAATGTTACAGCGCTTGCTCATATGACCCGTCTGATTCTTCCCGACATGATCTGCAGGGGTGGAGGAAGGATACTGAATGTTGCATCGACTGCTTCTTTTCAACCCGGACCAACCATGTCAGTATACTTCGCAAGCAAAGCTTTTGTTCTGAGTTTTTCTGAAGCTCTGAATAATGAGGTACGCGATTTGGGTATTACGGTCACTGCCCTTTGTCCCGGAGCCACTCACAGCAATTTCCAGTCGGTGTCATCGGGGCGTGATAGAAAGTATTTTGAGCACAATAAATTCCCTTCTGCCAGCGAAGTTGCTGAATATGGATATCGTGCTATGATGAAGGGAAAAGTCGTAGCTATACATGGACTAAAAAACAGAATACTGGCAAANGCGATCAGATTCGCTCCCCGGTCTTTAGTTGTTAAATTTACAAGGCGGGTGCAGGCAAAAAAATATTAGTGTTATTTAATTTAATTTTTATGCAAACAATTTTAGGAGCTAATGGTACAATAGGTTCCCTTCTTGCAAAGGAACTAACAGCTTATACCGATAAAATACGGCTTGTGAGCCGTAATCCAAGAAAAGTAAATGAGACAGACGAGTTGTTTCCGGCAGATTTATCAAATCCATCCGTTGTTGATCAGGCAGTTGAAGGATCCGATGTGGTTTACCTGGTAGTGGGCTTTGAATATAAACTGAGCGTATGGGAAGAAAAATGGCCAGTGTTGATGAAGGCGACCATAGCTGCATGTCTGAAACATAACGCCAGACTTGTATTTTTCGACAATGTTTATATGTATGATATTGGTTCTATTCCTCATATGACGGAGGCATCGCCATATAATCCGCCAAGCAGGAAAGGTGCTGTCAGACAGCAGATAGCACAGATGATCATGGATGAGGTAAAAGCAGGCAGACTTATGGCACTGATAGCAAGATCGGCAGATTTTTATGGTCCCGATAACAAGGCCAGCATGCTGACAGAAATGGTTTATAATAATTTTCTGAAGGGAAAAGCAGCAAACTGGCCTGTCGATAAGAATAAAAAACACTCATTTACATATACCCCCGACGCAGCAAAAGCAACAGCCATTCTGGGTAATACTGATGACGCATACAATACTGTATGGCATCTTCCCACTAATCGGGATGTACTGACAGGAGCCGAAATAATTGAGCTCTTTTCAAAAGAGATGAATGTTAAAAACAAAGTTTCAGTTCTGCCCATTTGGATGATGAAACTCCTTGGGATATTTATCCCTCTATTGAAAGAATTTCCCGAAATGATGTATCAGTATGACCGGGATTATTTTTTTGATTCCTCAAAATTTGAAAAGCGATTCAATTTTGTTCCTGTGTCTTATCAGCAAGGGGTGAAGGAGATTGTGAACAGTAAACAGTGAACAGTGAAAAGTCAAAAGTAATAAAGCCCTATACTGTAAGTAAATTCCCCAACCTCTAGGAAAGTGTAGCTCAGAACAGAAAAGCCACCGCCTGGGGGAATACTACTCTTAGTGAACATCTGTTAAATGGGACCTGGAATATAATCTTTATCGCCCAAACATATAATTTTCGGATTCGACAAAGAAAAAATATGCATTTAAAAATGATGAATAAGGCCGCAGGCCTTAAATAGGTTAGCGTCGGGCATCGCCCGACGTTGGGTTTAGAGTCGATTTAGAGCCCCGTAGTGGGCGAAATAATAATTATCAGATATAGTTAATAGGTTAATTAAATGATCAGTACTGCTCATTATTTCACCTTAATGAACATAACTCCTGCCATTTTGTTTAACTTGGAAAAGACAACTATGAAAATCTTATTATTGGTTATTGGCGCATTGGCATCCATTATGGTGCTGTTATTAATTATCGGAATATTTACAAAAAAAGATTATACGGTTGGCAGGGATGTCATTATAAATAAGCCTAAGGCAGCTGTATTTGATTTTCTTAAATTTCTGAAGAACCAGAATAAATTCAGTGTCTGGGCTACGATGGACCCGGATATGAAAACCACATTTACCGGAACCGATGGAACGGTAGGCTTCGTGTCAGCCTGGGATAGTGAAGGTAATAAAAATGTCGGCAAAGGCGAACAGGAAATACTGGCTATAGTCGAAGGAGAAAGGATTGATTATGAAATCCGTTTCATCCGGCCTTTTAAATCAACCAGCTGGGCCTACATCACAACTACAACAGTTAATGATAATCAGACCAGCGTTCACTGGGAATTCAGTGCAAAAATGAAATACCCGTCAAATCTGATGCTGGTTTTCATGAATATGGAAAAGATGATTGGAAACGATCTTGAAAAAGGCCTGCAGAATCTTAAAACTCTTATAGGGAGTTAGCCCGGATTTATCGTATTTTGCATAGTCAATCTACCATGGCTATGAAAAAAATCCTTTTCCTGTTTCTTATTATCACAGGCTCTCTTAACCACTCACTGTCGCAAAGTGCAAATAACGATTATAAGTTATCTGATATCAGGCTTGATCAGCTGAAGAATGAGGTAAAAACCGATCTTACTCAAAACCTGCTTCCTTATTGGTCACACAATATGGTAGATTCCCGAAGAGGAGGATTCTACGGAAGAATTGATTCTGATAATAAGATTCACCCTGATGCAGAGAAGGGAGGCATTCTTAATGCAAGAATACTCTGGACATATTCAGCTGCGTACAGAATACTTAAAGATACAGCATATCTGCGCCTTGCCCGAAGATCGAAGGATTACATAATGGCTCATTTCATCGATAAGGAATATGGTGGAGCATACCTGAGCCTTAATTCTACAGGGGAACCTTCAGATACAAGAAAACAGGTTTATACCCAGTCGTTTTTTATTTATGGCTTGTCGGAGTATTACCGCGCTACAGGCGACACTGAAGCACTGAATGCTGCCATTGCAATTTTTGGTCTTCTCGTGAAATATGCTTCAGACTCTGAATATGACGGATATTTTGAGGTCTATTCACGTGACTGGAAACGTCTGCATGACAGGCTTATAGGAGAATCGACTGAGAAAGATGAGAAAACAATGAATACTCATCTTCACCTGATGGAAGCATTTACCAGTCTGTACCGGGTATGGCCCGACAAAAAGTTGGGAGAAAGGTTGAAAGATGTTATTGGCCTGTTCCTCAATGAAATTACTGACCCTAAGTGCTTTCACCTGATCTGTTTCATGGATAGTGAATGGAACAGGACCTCAGCCGTTGATTCCTATGGACATGATATTGAAGCATCATGGCTGCTCAATGAGGCGGCAGGGGTACTTGGTGAAGCTGAACTTATCGGTCGGGTTAAAGATTTAAGCATCAGAATTGCAGATGCAGCATCTGAGGGGCTTCAATCCGACGGAAGCCTTATTTATGAGAAGGACAGGTCGACCGGCAGGACTGGCAGTGAGAGAAGCTGGTGGGCTCAGGCCGAATGCGTTGTAGGATTCCTGAATGCGTTTGAACTTACGGGCAATCAAAAATATCTTAAAAATTCAATCAATTGCTGGAATTACATAAAGGATCATTTTGTTGATAGTAAAGCCGGCGGGTGGTTCAGCTCGGTTCAGGAGAATGGTAAGCCTGGACGAGGTGATAAAGCCGGATTCTGGGTTTGTCCCTATCATAACAGCCGGATGGGCATGGAATTAATTGAAAGAATAGCTGATTCATCAAGACAGTCGGATATGAAATTGTGGTACAATCATCCGGCACAAAATGTATGGGAGGAAGCATTGCCGGTAGGCAACGGGCGCCTCGCAGCTATGATATACGGCAATCCCGGGAAGGAAGTAATCAAACTGAACGAATCAACGATATGGAGTGGCGGACCAAACAGGAATGACAATCCCGATGCCCTGGCAGCATTGTCACAGGTCCGGAAGCTGATATTTGAAGGACGATTCAGTGAGGCAACGAAACTTGCTGCAGAAAAGATCGAATCAAAGAAGAATTTTGGAATGAAATATCAGCCTGCAGGTGATATGCTTCTTGATTTTCCCGGACATGATTCCTCCAATGTGAGAGGATACTACAGGGACCTGGATCTGGAAAATGCTGTATCGCATGTTTCATACACAGTGAACGGAATCAGATTTCAAAGGGAAATCTTTGCTTCAGTGCCCGACCAGGTGATTGTCGTGCATTTATCGGCTGATAAACCTGCGCAACTGGATTTTACAGTTAACGGCACCTGTCCCCATACACCATCTGAAGTATCATCGGTGAAAGATAATCTGATCGTTATTAAAGGAAGAACAAGCGATCATGAAGGAGTAAAGGGTATGATTGACTTTACTTCACTTTTCAGGGTCGTTCCTGTCGGAGGGAAAATAGCCTCTGACGGGAAACAGCTTATTGTCAGCGGAGCCGATGAAGCAACCATTTTCATCTCAATAGCTACCAATTTTGTTAGCTACAACGATATCTCTGCTAATAGCGGCAGACGTGCTGAAGAGTATATTGACGGAGCTCTTAAACTATCATATCCTGAACTCCTTAAGCGACATACCGGACAGCACCGGAAGTATTTCTCAAGGGTTAAGATAGATCTTGGGAAAACTGATTCTGTTAAAAACCCGACTGATATCAGGCTCCGCGACTGCTCATCAGGTAATGATCCGCAGCTTGTGGCCTTGTATTTTCAGTTTAACAGGTATCTTCTGATATCATCATCCCAACCCGGAGGACAACCGGCGAACCTGCAGGGAATCTGGAATGCGAACATGAACCCCGACTGGGACAGCAAGTACACTATTAATATAAATACAGAGATGAATTACTGGCCTTCTGAAGAGACCAATCTTGCAGAAATGCATGAGCCTCTAATACAGATGGTAAGGGATCTGGCTGTAACCGGGCGCGAGACTGCCAGGGTTATGTATGGTGCGGGAGGCTGGGTAGCACATCATAACACCGATTTATGGAGAATAACCGGACCTGTTGATGCTATTCAGTATGCCATGTGGCCAATGGGAGGAGCGTGGCTTTCGAGGGATCTCTGGGAGAAATACCTTTACAGCGGCGACAGGGAATATTTAAAATCAGCCTATCCTATGCTGAAAGAGGCTTCGCAGTTCTTTCTCGATTTCCTTATTGAGGAACCATCTCATCACTGGCTGGTAGTTTCACCGTCAATGTCTCCCGAGAATGCTCCCAATCTGCCTTCAGTAAAAGATCAGGCTTCAATTGCCGCGGGAGTGACGATGGATAATCAGATAGTGTTTGATCTTTTTTCAAATACCATACATGCCGCTGAAGCTTTAAATACAGATAAGGAATTTGTGAAAAAGATTGAAGCTGCCAGGAAAAGACTGCCTCCAATGCAAATAGGACAGTACAGTCAGCTTCAGGAATGGCTTCATGATCTGGATAATCCAAAGGATCAGCACCGTCATGTATCTCATCTTTTTGGACTGTACCCGGGCAGACAGATCTCTCCATACTCGACTCCTGAACTCTTTGATGCTGCACGTAATTCTTTGATAAACAGGGGGGATGGAGGAACAGGGTGGAGTATGGCCTGGAAAGTGAATTTCTGGGCACGTTTCCTTGATGGCAATCATGCGTATAAGATGATCAGGAATCAGCTTACTCCTGCTAAGACCAAAGGAGGAAACATGAGCGGAGGAGGAACATATCCAAATCTCTTTGACGCCCATCCGCCTTTCCAGATTGATGGTAACTTCGGATGTACTGCAGGAATATGCGAAATGCTCATGCAGAGCCACGACGGGGCTCTTAACCTTCTGCCTGCTCTTCCGGATGCATGGAAAAGTGGAAAGATCAGCGGAATAAGAGCAAGGGGAGGATTTGAGATTGTCAGTCTGGATTGGGAGAACGGGAAAATCACAAGACTTGAAATTACATCGACAATTGGAGGCAATTGTCGCCTGAGAGTCCCCAATGAATTAAAAACAGCTGATGGTGCGGACCTTATTCTGGCAATAGGAACAAATCCTAATATATTTTATCAAAAGGATCTGGTGGCTAAACCGATCATCTCGGAAAAAGCAAAACTGAATAAACCTATAATTCCGGTAACATTGCTATACGATTTTCCTACTGAAGCCGGGCAACGCTACGTATTCACAGCAAAAAACTGAAACAAAGTAAAAGCGAAGTCTGGAGACTTCGCTTTCCTCTTTTACTTCGCTTTCCTCTTTACTTATCTTCCTCCCTTATCTGCACCCTTCTAATCTTTCCGCTGATTGTTTTCGGAAGCTCTGTTACAAATTCAACCAAGCGCGGATATTTATACGGAGCTGTAACCTTTTTTACGTGTTCCTGCAGCTCCTTTGCCAGTTCTTCGCTAGGCTGATAATTCTTTGAAGGAACGATAGTTGCCTTTACTATCTGACCTCTGTCGGGATCAGGAACAGCAGTTATCGCGCATTCAAGAACTGCGGGATGCTCCATGAGAGCGCTTTCAACTTCAAATGGTCCGATACGGTAGCCTGAGCTTTTAATGACATCATCAGCCCTTCCTACGAACCAGTAATAACCGTCTTCATCACACCATGCCATGTCTCCGGTGTGATATACACCCTTTGTCCATACACTGGCAGTCAACTGGTCATCACGGTAATATCCGTTGAACATGCCAACAGGTTTTCTTTTTAAGGTATGAATCACGATTTCTCCTTCATTACCAGGTTCACAGGGGTTTCCTTCTTCATCGACTATTTCAATATCGTAGCCTGGTGTAGGCATTCCCATTGAGCCCGGCTTTGGTTTCATCCATGGGTAAGTAGCAACTGCTACAGTGCATTCTGTCTGTCCATAGCCTTCCATCAGCTTGATTCCGGTCTGTTCATGGAATTGCTTAAAAACCTCTGGGTTGAGAGGTTCTCCTGCAACAACACAGTATTTCAGCTGGCTCAGATCATATTTAGTGAGGTCTTCCTTTATCAGGAACCTGTATATCGTTGGAGGTGCACAAAAGGTTGTGACTTTGTACTTCTCAATTACCTCCATAAGATTTTTGGGAACGAATTTTTCATAGTCGTAAGTCATTACTGCGCTTCCCGATAACCACTGACCATAAATTTTGCCCCATGCCGACTTTGCCCATCCAGTGTCGGCAACTGTAAAATGAAGTCCGTTGTTCTGAACATTCTGCCAGTATTTTGCTGTGAGGATATGTCCAAGTGGATAAACGAAATCGTGATTTACCATCTTAGGCATTCCTGTAGTGCCGGAGGTAAAGTATAACAGCATAATATCTGTGTTCGATGTTGCCTCTTTCCCTGTGGGCCTGATGAAGTTGTCAGAGCTTTTTTCCAGTTCGCTGGTAAAGTTAAGCCATCCCTTCCTGTCTTCTCCGATCATAACTTTAGTTTTCAGGGTCGGTGACTTGCCCTCAGCCTCTTCGATATGCTGAATAACTTCCGGATCGGGCACACATACGATCATCTTTATGTCAGCTGCATTGTTCCTGTAAACTATATCTTTTGTGGAGAGGAGGTGTGTTGCCGGTATCGTGATAGCTCCGATCTTATTTAAAGCCACTGTGCAGAACCAGAATTCATAGTGCCTTTTCAGAATGAGCATTACCGGGTCGCCTTTGAGGACACCTGTTGCTTTGAAAAAGTTGGCAGCCTTGTCGCTGAAATATTTCATTTCACCGAAAGTGAATATCCTTTCGCTGCCTTTATCATCGCACCATACCATGGCAATTTTGTCAGGCTCACTGGCAGCTATTTCATCGACTACGTCATAAGCAAAATTGAAGTTTTCAGGAATATTGATCCTGAATTCCGTACTGAATTCTTTATAGGAGCTGAATTCAATTTTTTCCAGATATTTTTTAAGTATCATCTTTTCGGTTTCTAGTGGATTTTACAGAACAATTGCCAGGAACTTAACCTGTTCGTTATTAAGGGCTCTCATGGCATGCTTGTAGCCCGAATCAAAATAGATCGAATCTCCTTCATTGAGTATTATTTCATGCCCGTCGATAATAGTCATCATTGTACCTTTTACAACATAGTTGAATTCCTGTCCGGGATGCGAATTGAATTGCAGAAGAGAGTCTTCAGGGTTTGGATCAACTGTGACCATGAAAGGCTCTGCATTCTTATGGATAAAGTTGTATGCCAGGCTTTCATACTTATATTGTTTTCTGCGTTCAAGCTTCAGCCCTTTTCCGTTTCTTACAACGCCGTAAATGCGAAGTTTCGGATTGTCACCTCCGAGCATCACTGATAGTTCAATATTAAAGAACTCGGAAATTTCGAAGATTATTCCTACTGGTATGTCTGAATTTCCGCTCTCATATTTATTATATGTTTCAGATGAAACCCCGAGTTTAGCTGCGAGAGTTTCAGAAGAAATTCCGGAGATCTCACGGATCTCCCTGATCCTTTCAGCAATCTGCTTAATCTGTTCCGTCATAACTGAATAGTTTTTGTTTCAATATTACGGAAATTATTCAAATGGGAGGATAGGTGAAGCTGTAATTCTGGAAGGCCCCTTAACCCCCCTAAAGGGAGGCCAGAAGCCAAAGGTCCCCATTTAGGGGGATATAGGTGGTAATAGTTTGCGCAAGGCTGAGGCTACCGTGCAATACCTTTTACCCGGAAATAATTTTAAAATCTGACAGAACTTTCCTCATTATTTCTTTGTTTCAAGAAAGTATGAATAAAATTAAATAAACTCAGGAAACTTTTAGTATAAAATTTGTTTCCTGAGTTTTTTTGTTTTATTTTTGCGACATGAATGAGGAGTTGAAAAACATATTGGCAACTGCACGTGAGCTCTACATGAAATATGGTATAAAGAGCATTACCATGGATGATGTGGCACGTGAACTTGCTATTTCAAAAAAGACACTCTATCAGTACGTTAACGACAAGGATGAACTGGTCGGCAAAGTTATTGACAACGAGATTCTGATAAGGCAGGAGGAGATATGTAAATGTTTCAGGATTGGCTATAATGCTATTGAAGAGTTGTTTGAGATCTCCTTCTTTATGAATAATTTAATGCGTAATCAGAATCCTGCAACACAATATGATCTTAAAAAGTACTATCCGCAGCATTTTCAGAAAACAGAGAAAGCCCGCAGGGATGGTATTTATTCATATATACATCTTAATCTAAAGAAAGGTATAAAAGAAGGATTGTATCGTGAAGAGCTGAATAAGGAGGTAATTGCGAAGCTTTATCTGTGGAGAGCTGAAAATTCCCACCTTAATGAACTTTTTACACGGGAGGAGTTTGCTTCCATGAAGCTCTTTGTTGAACTTCTTACTTACCATGTACGAGGTATAGCCACAGAAAAAGGAATACACGTTCTTGAGAAAAAAATAAAAGAATTAGAAAAAAAACTTAATCAATAATTTTAAAATGACTTTTATGCGTAAATACATTTTCATGTTTTTGCTTCTGATTGCAGTTCTGGAAGGATCGGCACAGGATAAGAAAACAGTGCTTAAACTTTCAATTTCTGAAGCCCAGTCATATGCGCTTCAAAATAACCGTCAGGTACAATCAGCAAAAATTGATATTCTGAGTGCGGATAAGAAAGTATGGGAAACCGTGGCAAGCGGATTACCTCAGATGAACCTGTCAGCAAATTACCTCCATCAGTTTATGATTCCGCAGTTAAGCTTCGGGCCGGTTCTCGACATTAATTCTCTTCCCGACGGGAATGTTACCAAATCAGATCTTCAGAATGCATATAAAGATTCTCCTCCCATCGCTCTGGGTGTAAAGGATAATACTACGATCGATTTCACTGTTTCACAGTTAATTTTCAGTGGAGAGTACCTTGTAGGCCTTCAGGCTTCAAAAGTCCTTAAACAGGTGCAGGAAAAGACTCTGGTTAAAACTGAGAATGAGACAAAAGAGTCGGTTGCAGATACCTATTATCTGGTTCTTGTTCTCGGTGAGAACGCCCGACTTCTGAAAGAAAGCCTTAAATCGGTCGATAAGACTTATAATGAGCTAGTAAAGATGAATGAGGAAGGACTGAATGAGGAGACCGATGTCGATCAGGTTAAGATCAGCAGGTCGAATATTATGACCCTTATTACCTCACTCGATTCGCAAAGGGAGATCTCACTGAAACTTTTGAAATATCAGCTCGGAGTGGGTTTTGATCAGACAGTTGAACTTACCGACAGCCTGCCCGGTATAATTCAGGAAGGTAATGTACAATACCTTGCCTCTCCGGTATTTGATGTTAAGAACAGCATAAATTATCAGCTGGTTGACAATGCTGAAAAGATATCGGGTCTCATGCTTAAGCGTGAAAAATCAAAGTATCTTCCGACAATATCAGCTTTCTACAGGCATGAAGAACAGACCAATAAACCTGTTTTCAGCTTTCTTGTTAAAGATGTTATCGGAGGATCTCTGACATTGCCGATCTTCACTTCAGGAATGAGGAATTCACGTGTTGCCCAGGCCAAATTTGATCTTCAGAAGTCGCAGCTGGCAAAACAAACTACTGAACAGGGACTGGTGATGGAGTTTGAGACTGCAAGCAGCAATTATCAGACCGCTTACAGCAATTTTAATACAAACAAGGAGAGCATGGAGCTCAGCAAAAAAGTTTATAACAAGACTGTAGTTAAATATAAGGAAGGGGTTTCGTCATCATTTGAGCTTACTCAGAATCAGAATCAGTTCCTGACTGCAGAATCGAATTATTATAATTCAGTGCTTTCACTTTTAAATGCGAAAGCAAAGCTCGATCGTATTCTCAGCATTTCCAAATAACAAATAATAAGAAATAAGAATAATGAAACAAATAATATCAGATATGAAAACCAACACTTTAAGCATAGCAGGAACAGCAGTTTTATTTCTAATGTTTTCATGCAGCACGGATAGCAAGACAGAACTTGCGAAATTGAAGCAAAAGCAGATCGATCTAACTGAGAAGATAAATAATCTTGAGGCGAAAGTAAACTCAGAAAAGAAAGATTCCGTTAACCCCGGGAAATTTAAACTTGTTGCATTAAAGGATGTCACCAGTAATCCTTTTGATCATTACATCAGGGTTCAGGGTAAGATCGACGGTGATCAGAATGCCGCTGTATTCGCAGAGGCACCAGGGACAATCACTTCAAAATTCGCAGATGTGGGTCAGCGTGTATCTAAGGGCCAGGTTCTGGCACAGATTGATGACCAGCAGTACCGGACACAGATGCAGGGCCTGGAAACACAGTATAAATTCGCATCAGATCTGTACGACAAGCAGAAACGTCTGTGGGATCAGAAAATCGGAAGTGAGGTTCAATATCTTCAGTCAAAAACAAATAAAGAGTCACTTGAAAAACAGATCTCATCACTGAAGCAGCAGGTCGATAAATTCAAAATCAAATCGCCTATCGACGGTACAATTGAAGAATGCAATATCAAAATCGGTGGAGTTGTCTCTCCCGATCCGCGTCAGGCTGCTTACAGGGTAGTTGCCTTTAAGAATCTTAAAATAAATGCTGAAATGTCTGAAGCATACTCTTCAAAAGTGAAAACAGGCGACAATGTAGTTGTCCTCTTTCCGGATATTAACAAGCAGTTTGACACTAAAATTGACTTTGTGAGCAAGTATATAAATCCTGTTAACAGAACTTTCATTATTGAAGCAAAATTACAGAATGATCTGGCAGATCTGAAAGCCAATATGGTTGCTATAATTCAGGTAAATGACTACCATACTGAGAAAGCAATTCAGGTTCCCATGAATGTTATACAGACTGACCTTGGAGGCAGTTATGTGTATGTAGTCAGACCAAAAGACAGGTTCAATGCTGCATTTAAACAGGCTGTAACACTTGGAGAAAGCTATAACGGTGTTGCTGAAGTTGTCAAGGGTTTGTCAGTAGGCGACAAAATTATAACTGTCGGTTACCAGGAACTTGTTGATGGTGATTATGTCAGATTTTAGTTAATTATCTGATCCCCAAATTTTAAGAGAATAAAAAAATATTTTCATGGAAAAAAAGTTTAAAGAGTTTTTTGCTACCAGTTGGGCAATCGACAATAAAATAAGTATTTATGTCCTGGTATTCATAATATCGGTATTTGGTTTAATTAATTATTATACCATACCCAAGGAGCAGATCCCCGAGATTGTGATCCCGATGATAAATGTAAACACCTTTTACAACGGAACTTCTCCTGTAGATATGGAGAACCTTGTAACAAGACCGCTTGAAAAGAATCTCAAATCGATGAGCGGTGTCAAGAAAATATCCTCCCGTTCCGTTCAGAATCTCTCAGCAATCATAGTTGAATTTAACACGGGTATTGAAATAAAAGAAGCGAAACAGCGGGTTAAGGATGCAGTTGACAAGACAAAAAGGGACCTGCCAAATGATCCTATGTTCTCCGAACCTTCTGTTAATGAGATAGATCTTTCTGAGATACCAATACAGTATATCAATCTTTCAGGTGATATACCGCTTGACAGACTGAAGGAATATGCTGATGATATGAAAGAAAAGATTGAAGGCCTTAAAGAAATAACCCGTGTTGAAATTGGAGGAGCGCTTGAACGCGAAATCCAGGTGGATGTAGACATGTACAAGATGAAAGCTGCCAGCCTTTCTTTCAGAGATATCCAGGGTGCGATCAGCTCAAACAATATGACTACATCAGGGGGAAATATCGATCTCCAGAACATGAGCCGCACTATCAGGGTTGTCGGAGAGGTAACGAACATTGACCAGATTAGAAATATAATATTAAGCTCAAGTAGCGGGGCAATTATTAAACTTGGCGATGTTGCTGAAGTTAAGGATGGTTTCAAGCGTGCAGAAAATTTCGCACGTTATAATGGTAAAAATGTGGTTACACTGAATGTTATCAAGAAAAGCGGACAGAACCTTCTGGATGCCTCCGATAAGATCAAAACCATTATTGCAGATATGCAGAAGACAAAGCTTCCTCCTAATCTGATAGTCGAGGTAACAGGTGACCAATCGAGAAACACTAGGAACACTGTAAATGAGCTTAATAATACTATCATTCTCGGTTTCATTTTCGTAACAATAGTCCTGATGTTCTTTATGGGTCTGGTAAATGCCCTGTTTGTGGCGCTGTCAGTTCCGTTATCAATGGCGATCGCCTTCATTTTTCTTCCGTTCATTGGTTTCACAATGAATATGCTCGTGATGTTCGCATTTATTTTTGCCCTGGGAATTGTGGTTGATGATGCTATTGTGGTTATTGAAAATACCCATCGTATCCATAAAAAGACGAAGATGGATATCACTTCTTCCGCAAAAGCTGCTGCAGGAGAAGTATTCCTGCCTATTTTATCGGGTACACTCACAACACTTGCTCCATTCTTTCCTCTTGCATTCTGGCCTGGAGTAGTAGGCAGTTTTATGGTTTTCATACCGGTAACACTGATTATTACACTGTTTGCTTCGCTTATTGTTGCTTACATATTCAACCCGGTATTTGCTGTTGATTTTATGAAGCTTGATGATGAAGACGCACCTATAAACAAACGTAATGTTCTAAAAACCACTGCGATAATCGTTTTGGTTTCTATTCCCTTCTATCTGTTTGGATTAAGAGGAGTCGGTAATTTAGGCATCTTCCTTGCGATTTCATTCCTTGGTCATGAGTTCTTTGGTTACAAAGTATTCAGGAAGTTTCAGAACAACATTCTTCCTGCCGTGATGAAAAAATATGAAAATACCCTGAAATGGGTGTTGAAAGGTAGGAGGCCGGCTTACATTCTGGGTGGAATGGTAGCCCTTTTTGTGATTACCATGATGTTGAATAATATTGTTAAGCCTAAGGTCGTATTCTTTCCTGATAATGAGCCAAATACAATAAATACTTATATCAAGATGCCTATAGGGACACAGATCGAAGTGACTGATTCTGTTGCCCGTATTGCAGAACGCAGGATAATGAGTGTTCTGGGCGACAAGAATCCGATTGTGGAATCAGTTGTTACTAATGTGGCCTTCCTTGCATCTGATAACAATTTTGACAATTCCAGTAAATCATCAAACCTGGCCAAAATCTCGGTTAATTTTGTAGAGTACAAGAACAGACACGGACAGAGTACTGGGCTATATATGAATAAATTAAGGGATGTTCTCCGTGATATCCCAGGCGCAGAAATAGTTGTTGATAAAATCAAAATGGGTCCGCCCACAGGAAAACCTGTCAACATCGAGATCTCGGGTGATGATCTGTCACAGCTTGCCACTACCGCTAATTCTTTTAAAAGGTACGTCGATTCATTGCAGATAGGTGGTATTGAGGAGTTAAAATCTGACTTCGCTTCCACAAAACCAGAATTGATCGTTATGCTCGACCGCGAGCGTGCAAATTCAGAAGGAATAACTGCCGCGACGGTTGGAGACGCAATCAAGACGGCTGTTCTCGGCGCTGAATCAACAAAATTCCGTGACGGTGAGGATCAGTATTCAATAGTGGTTCGTTTTAAGGAAAATCAGCGTAAAGATCTTGAGCAATTGCTCAACCTTACTATCACTTACCGCGATATGACCTCAGGACTTATCAGGCAAATACCTCTTTCGGTTGTTGCTCATGTTGAATATGTTAACAGCTACGGACAGATCAACCGTCTTAATCTTAAGAGGGTGATAACAATATCCTCAAACGTAATTGAAGGGTATAATGCAAACCTTATAAATGCCGAGCTTCGTAAGGTGATCCCTCAGTTCCAGAAACCAGCATCTGTCGATATACACCAGACCGGTGAACAGGAAGATCAGGCAGAATCAATGGTATTCCTTTCAAAGGCTATGATCCTCTGTTTGTTCCTTATCATGTTCATCCTGATTACTCAGTTTAATTCAATGTCAAAAGCCCTGATCATAATTTCAGAGGTTATATTCAGTTTAATCGGAGTATTGCTGGGATATATGTTGTTCGGTATGACAATATCGATAATAATGACCGGAATGGGTATAGTTGCCCTCGCAGGCATTGTGGTGAGAAACGGAATACTCCTGGTCGAATTTACCGATGTGCTGAAGGCTAAGCGTGTCAGGACACGTACAGCCATTATTCAGGCAGGTCTGACTCGTATCACTCCTGTAATTCTTACTGCGACTGCTACAATTCTCGGACTCATCCCACTGGCGGTCGGTATGAACATTAACTTTGGATCTTTAATTACCAATCTTAATCCACAGCTTCATTTCGGTGGAGATAATGTGATGTTCTTCGGACCACTCTCGTGGACGATTATTTTCGGGTTAAGTTTTGCTACATTCCTTACACTGATTCTGATACCAGTGATGTACTCATATATCTACACAAATAAGATCAGAAGAGAGCGAAGGAAATTAAGCCGATTGAGAAGAAGCTCAAAAATCTGATTCCTATGAATTAATTATATTAGAAGGCTGCCTCATAAGGGCAGCTTTTTTATTTATTGAATTGAATAATCTGTCAGGACAGTGGCTTTATATACCATACGTAAGTTAAGAACCTACATTTGTTAAGCAATTAGCTTTTACATCTGAACAATTAATTTAATTTTGATGTTAAATTTTTAAAAGACAATTAATCAGGAGTATTATGGCAGAAAATGAAAATTCATCCGAAGATGTCCGTTTGGCAAAAGCTCTGGAACATTTGAATTCAGTCCTTGTCAGCGGAGAGACTCTTGAAGCATGGGCCATTCAGTTAAGGTTATTTGCCCTTTCACACAGGCGCATCCTTATTGCCGCTACCTCAGGGCGATTTATTCAGATTACCAGGGGATTGCTTGGCGGATATGATATGACTGATTTCCGGTGGCAGGACCTGGGAGATGCAAAAATAAAAGTAGGGATATTCGGTGCCGACATATTCCTTAAAGTTTTCAGTTCAACCGATCTGGCTATATCAAAGGACCCGAATCAGATGCTGGCATTATATGGATTCCGGAAGGATCAGGCTGAGAAAATCTATCGTCTTGCACAGGCTCAGGACCAGTCATGGCGAGAAAAGAGACGTGTACGGGAACTTGAAGAACTGAGAGCAAAGTCAGGTGGTGTAACAATCGGAAGCACTCAGGCGACCCAGCCGGGGGGTACAGCCCAGGAAGACGCTACTTCAAAATTACAACAGGCAAAAGAGATGCTTGATAAAAAGCTTATTACCGATTCGGAATATGAGTCAATAAAAGCAAGAATTATCAGCGGGCTATAGAAATATTAATACAACTTATATGAAAAAGATTCTTTTCGGGGCATTTATCTTATTATCAATTTCATCCTACTCACAGAAGCAGGATTCGGTTAAAGTGGAAAAGTGGAAAACCACCTACAGGGAAAGCGCTGCAAAAATAAATGATCTTGTGAACACCAGGCTCGAAGTAAGTTTTGATTTTGCAAAATCATGGATGTATGGGAAAGCATGGATAACTCTTCATCCTCATTTTTACCCCACCGACTCATTGCGCCTCGATGCAAAAAGCATGAATATTAATGAAGTAGCATTGTTTAAGGCCGGCAAAAAAATTCCTCTAAAGTTCAGCTACGATAGTTTAAATCTTAAAATTAACCTCGATAAAACATATAAGGCAGGTGAAAACTATACTGTCTATATCGATTATACAGCAAAACCGAATGATATCAAACGAAAAGGAAGCGCTGCCATATCAGGCAGTAAAGGCCTCTATTTCATAAATCCTCTGGGAAAGGATAAGAATAAGCCTACGCAGATCTGGACACAGGGCGAAACCGAATCTAATTCCGGATGGGTACCTACTATTGATAAACCTAATCAGAAAATGACTGATGAGATAAGTATAACTGTTCCGGATAAATATCAGACTCTCTCGAATGGACTTATGGTGAACAGGAAGAAAAATGCGGATGGAACACGGACCGATACCTGGAAGATGAATCTGCCACATGCACCTTACCTTATGATGATGGCGATTGGAGAGTATTCAATAATCAGGGATAGTTATAAAGGCAAAGAAGTAAGCTATTATGTTGAAAAGGATTATGCTCCGGTTGCCAGGAAGATCTTCGGACTGACTCCGGAGATGATTGGTTTTTATTCCAGAATTACCGGAGTGGAATATCCATGGCAGAAGTACGCGCAGGTTGTAGCCAGGGATTATGTGAGCGGGGCCATGGAAAATACCACAGCCACACTGCATGGCGAGTCTGCACAACAGGATGCCAGGCAGCTTATTGACGGGAACGGTTGGGAAGATGTAATTGCACACGAACTTTTCCACATGTGGTTCGGGGATTATGTAACCTGCGAAAGCTGGAGCAATATCACAATAAATGAATCATTCGCCGATTATAGTGAGATGCTGTGGGAAAACTACAAACATGGCCGCGACGCTGCAGATGCTCATAACTACAATTCCATGATGAATTATGTACGTGGCGGCAATGAAAAGAAAGACCTGGTCCGTTTCTATTACAACGACAGGGAAGATGTTTTTGACCTTGTAAGCTATCAGAAGGGCGGGCGCATTCTCAATATGCTCAGAAATTATGTTGGCGACAGCGCATTCTTTAAATCACTCAATCTTTTCCTCAATACTAAAAAATTCCAGTCTGCTGAGGCACATGAACTCAGACTCGCTTTTGAAAGTGTCACAGGACAGGATCTGAACTGGTTCTGGAATCAATGGTATTTTGGTAGCGGACATCCAAAACTCGACATCAATTATAGCTATGATGCAGCGGGAAAGACCGCAAAAGTATTCATTAAGCAAACCCAGTCAGGAAAGGTTTTCAGACTTCCCATAGCTATTGATGTTTACCAGGGTACAGATAAAAAACGCTACAATGTATGGGCAGAACATCAGGCTGATACATTTACCTTTAATACTGTCACAAAACCCGACCTTATAAATGTCGATGGCGATAAAATGCTGCTCTGTGAAAAAACTGAACATAAATCACTTGATAATTACATCTTCCAGTACAAGAATGCAGGTTTATATCTCGACAGGAGAGAGGCTATTGAGTATGCCGCAAGGAGTCAGTCTGATGATCGTAAAGCTCTGGAATTAATGCAGTTGGCTTTGAAAGATAAATACCACGGGTTACGTATTCTCACTATTCAGCGCTTGTCAATGAGTAATGACTCTGTAAAGAAATACGTTCTTCCGATTATTACTGACATGGCACAAAATGATCCCAAAAGCGTTGTTCGTGCCGCATCACTCACTTCCCTTGGAAGGTTGAAGAAGGCTGAGTACAAACCTTTGTTACTGAAAGCTGTCAATGATTCTTCTTATTCAATAGCAGGCAGTGCGCTCACTGCGCTTGCTCTGATCGATACAACCTCTTCCCTTCAGATTGCCAGATCTTTTGCAGTCCAGAAAGTGAAAGGAGAGCTTGAAGATGCTGTAACGAATGTCTTGTACAATTTTTCAGGTGAAGAAGATTTCAACTCACTTGCCTCCAGGTTTGATAATCTTCCCTTCGGAAATGCCAAGTTCAATATACTCATGCCCTTTGCAAATTATCTTAAGAGGACAAAAAATCCTGAAAATTTTAAAAAAGGCATTGACATGATCGTTCACTTCCGTGACACTATCCCGCAGCAGTACCGTCAGATGCTCGAGGCTTACTTCAATGGGATGATCCTTAACAGTATTGCATCTGCGAAACAGTCGAAAGGACTTACTGAGCAGGCTGATTACGTCAGATCGAAGCTTCCTGTCAAGCCAAAGGCACCTGAAGCTGCCAGTGTACCTGTGGAGTCGCTTCAGAAATATACAGGCGAGTATGAATTTAATGGTTCAACCGCTAAAGTGAGCCTTAAAGATGATAAGACTCTCTTGCTGGTTACGCCCAATCAGCCTGAAATGGAACTGGTCCCTGTATCAAAAGGCAAATTCAACATTAAGCTGATGGAAGGATTCTCAGTTGAGTTTACCTCAAATGATAAGGGCGATATAACGGAACTGATCTTAAAATCACCGGGTCAGCAGATAAAGGCTGCGAAGAAGAAATAGTGCAATCAGGCTTGATTATGTTTCGATTTGTCGTGGAGATCCCTCACTGCGTTCGGGACCCCGAACGCAGTGAGGGATCTCCACGGGTAATTACGAATACTTTTATGTGATTTTGTTAGGCCACGCCATGGCATGGCCATTACCATATGCTGGATGTACATTCCTTAGCCTATATTTTCACAAATACCTTATTCTTGTAGAGCCAGTAACACATATACCACATGGCTGCCCATATGCCCAGACTTGTTATGATCTCAACCGTACCTTCGCCGCCCCATGAGAAAATGAGAGCGCTGAACGGAGCAATTATCCTATGCAAAAGACCGGCTCCGCCAATAGAGAAGAACAGGTAGATGAAAATGCTGTTCATGCCAACAATAATAAACATTCTTGAGCCTGACACAAATTTTTTCCTTACATCAATAAGCCAATAGCAGAAGCATAAGACAAGTATTGCCCAGCCGCCGCTGGCAAATACGAAAGATGCAGTGGCTACCTTTTTAATGATTGGGGTAATATTCAGACCGTCTAAAGTATATCCTATAAGTAAGGCCGACACACCGGCAATGAGAAGAGTCCTGATCTTTTTTACTGCAGGCTTGTTATCCATCAACAGCTTACCGCATAATACACCCCATACGGTATGTGCAGTAGTGGAAACGAAATTCAGTGTAGCCCATTCGCTTGCTTTGTCAACACCTTCAATAGTATTATTGAACCAGGCACCAAGATCCTCAAATTTCACCCATGGATGATTAAAACCTTCAACCGGGAAAAACCGGTATGCAAGATCGATAAGCAACAGAATAACAAAGGTAAATATCAATTGAAATCTGAAGCTTTTATCTCTTATCAGGAATGCCACTAGGTAAGTGACAGATAACTGAGCAAGGACATTTTGAAAACGGAAAACCAGTTTTCCTGCATCAGCAAAATAAAGTCCCCATCCAAGGAAAAGCAATAATAATGATCTCTTTATCGCATGTTTGGTAATCGTGCTCATTGAGTCGCCTTTTTTTAACCTGTTGGCTACAGCAAAAGGAATGGCAACACCTACAATAAACATGAAAAACGGCTGGATAAGATCCCAGAAATGCAATCCATGCCATTCATGATGGCTGAGTTCCATTCCAATAAACTGAATGATTCCGACATGCGATTTTTCAAGCTGGCCATATAATTCGGTAGCTTCGCCAGCGAGAAGAAACATTGTAAATCCGCGGAAGAAATCTATTGATTTTATCCTGCCTGGAACAGCCGGGTTCATTGATGAGGTATCTGCATTCATAATTGTGATTATTTGGGTTTAATCAGGAAAATGAAATATATGATTTTTCTTTTACAATTAAATCAACCAAATTCATTATTTTGTTATCTGAATAACCATCCTTTATTCTCAGTTATATATGACAAATAATTTTTTGAAAGAGATCCTTGAGCAGCCACAGGCTCTTGAAGATACATTGAATCACTATCTCTACGGAGATGGACAGGAAGTACTCGGGAAAGTTTCATCGATATGGGAAAAAGGGAATTTTGATGAGATAGTATTTACCGGTATGGGGAGTTCATACTTTGCTCCTTTCACCGCAGCCTGTTCTTTAAGTCAGAATGGAATTGTTTCCATGAATATCAATGCGGGCGAATTTCTGCATTATCATCTTCCTTTCCTGAGAGAAAAAGCGCTGCTTACCTGCATTTCCCAGTCCGGAGAAAGTTACGAGCTGGTAAAGGTCCTTGAGAAATACTCCGGAAACAGGACAATTATCGGGCTCACAAACGAGGAGAACAGTACCCTGGCCAGAAAAGCTTCAGTTGCTCTTTTAAGCAAGGCAGGAAGGGAAGATATGACCTCATCTAAAACCTATGTTTCAACATTGCTTGTTTTATCGGTCTATACGACGCTTCTATCAAAAAAATGGAAGTCAGGGACTATGCCTGATTATGACTCTGCAATTGAGGCAGTAGGGAAATTATTGGCAACCAGGGCGGAGTGGCTTGATCAGGTACTTGATTTTTTGGGACATCCTTCATTTGTTCAGATTATCGGCCGCGGTCCTTCTTATTCTTCAGTTCTTCAGGGAGCACTGATGTTCATGGAAGCGGCAAGAAACCCTGCTGCAGGACTTTATGGCGGTGAATTCCGTCATGGACCATTGGAGATGACCAAGCCTGGCTTCAGGGCAGTGCTTCTTGCCCCTGTCGGACCAACCTATTCACAGGGAATAAAACTGGCTGAAGATATTACCAGACTAGGCGGGAAAGTCATACTGATTACCAACAGCGACGCTGTTTATGGTAACAAGGATATTTGTCCGGTAAGAATCCCATGTCAGGATGAATTTCTTTTCCCGATACCGGCAATAATACCATTGCAGTTAATTGTAAATCAGTGGGCTATTGAACAGGGAAAACAACCTGGTGATTTTCTTGCAGGAGCGAAGGTTACAACAATCGAATGATACTGCATTTTTTCCTTCGTGTTCCTTTGTGGTAAAAAAAATAACTACGAAGGGCACAAAGGTTAGCACAAAGGATCACTAAGGGACGGAATTAAGAAGAATTTTATAAAAAGCAAGATTCAAATGCAAACTTCAGATAAAATTATTATCGGCGTTGACGTTGGCGGTACCAAGATCCAGGCAGGGGCTATAGATTCCGAAGGTAAGGTGATCGTCGACCCTGTTACAATTCCAACTGGAGGGATGGATGGCAGTGAAGTAATTTTAGCCAGGATAGCCGGAACTATTGAGAAAATAATTAAAATCTCAGGAGCAAGGCCTGAAGATATTGATGGAATAGGAATGGGAGTAACCGGGCCTCTTGATATAGAAAACGGTCTGATACTTGAATGTCCACAGCTTCCTACAATGCATTTTTTCCCTCTGAGGCAGCGAATAACCGAAAGATTCAGCCTTCCGGTAATAATGGACAACGATGCAAATGCCCTTCTGCTTGGGGAGAGTATTTGGGGGGCCGGCGAAGGCCACAGGATAACTCTGGGATTCACACTCGGGACTGGTCTGGGATGCGCTATAGTGGTCGATAAAAAGCTTTTTTCAGGAATAAATGGCATGGCTGGCGAGATCTGGCCATCACCATTTGGCAAGGGCACAATTGAGGATATAGTCTCAGGTCAGGGTGTGAGCACAACATATATGAACCTGACAGGAAAGTCAATATCTGCAAAAGAAATCGCAACGCTTGCGGCCGCAGGCGATACTGATGCTATAGAAACATGGAATGTATTTGGCAGTACTCTTGGTTTTGCACTGTCGTGGGGTATAAATTTCATTGACCCGGGGATCGTTATCCTTGGAGGTTCTATCTCAAACTCATTTACCCTGTTTTCTGACGCAATGGAGATAGCAATGAGAAAATATCTCTGTCCGGTACCCGCTTCAAAAACAAGAGTCGTTAAAGCTTCATTGGGGGATCTATCCGGGTTTATTGGAGCAGCAGCGCTGGTTTTGCATTAATGATTATCACAAACCAATATAACTTCTAATGAAAACATGTGGCAGAATTATTCTGATTTTCTTTCTATCAGAAGTACTGTTTTCCTGTTCCGTGAAAGAAAAAGATGAAGCTGCAAAGCTATCTCTTTCAGGAGACTGGTCTATTAAATCTACATTGAGTGTTAAGGAGGAGGGTGACAGGATTTCTTCACCTGATTTTAAACCTGAAGCGTGGTATCCTGCCAGAGTCCCGACCACGGTTCTCAGAGCCCTGATACAGGACGGCGTTTATGCCGATCCATGGATCGGACTTAATAACTTTAAAATACCTGACGCGTCTGATGAACTCAATCAGGAATACGATCTGGCAAAGTACAGCTATATAGATGGGAAAACCAATCCATTTAAGGATCCTTACTGGTTCAGAAAGGAGTTTAATTTAACTGAGAATTTTAAAGGAAGGAAGATCTGGCTGAATTTTGACGGTATTAATTACCGTGCAGATGTATGGCTGAACGGGCATAAAATTGCCGGAAGGCAGGAGATGGCTGGTATGTTCCTTAGATTCAGGTACGACATAACACAATATTCTTTACCCGACAGTAAAAACATTCTGGCAGTAAAGATCTATCAGGTTGATCACCCTGGTGTGCCTTCACCCGGCGTTCAGTTTGAAGTGTTTGGAAAGACACGGGGACATGCTACAGATATTTTCAAGGATGAGACGCTGAAATTCTCAGGAGGGTGGGATTGTGCACCTGTGATAAGAGACAGAAATATGGGAATCTATGAAGATGTGTATATAACTTCTTCAGGTCCGGTCACAATAGATAAGCCATTCATTGTTACCGATCTGCCACTTCCTGATACCACCCGTGCTGACATTAAAATTACTGCTGAATTAAATAATACTTCAGAAAAAGAGATAACTGGGACACTGTCAGCAAAGATTAGTCTGGTGACTAATGTTGAATTTCCTTCCTATATAAAAAAGATGGAGGGAAGTATGCCCGATGTAATTGTATCCAAAAAAATAAAGCTTCCAGCTTCACAAACAACTGAGGTGGAACTGATGCCGGCAGAATTTGCTTCATTGACGATACGTAATCCTTATCTGTGGTGGCCGAATGGATATGGAAAACAATACCTGCATAATCTGGAACTGACATTCAAGGCGGACGGTGAGACCTCAGATGTGAATAACAGCTCATTCGGTATACGAGAGGTCACAAATGAACTTAAGAAAACTGGCAACGACTATGGAAGGGTTTTTTTCATAAACGGACAGAGGGTTTTCTGCAGGGGAGGATGGATTCAGCCTGATGCCCTTCTTGATTACAGTACCAAACATGTCTATGATGAGGCCAGGTTAATGGCTATGGCAAATGTCAATATGATTGCCAATGAGGATGCGCCTGCTCCACCTGATATTGTACTCGATTCATACGACAAATACGGACTGATGTACTGGGAGACTTTTTATCAGTGTTACAGAATGTATCCGGGTGATACTGTTACCCAGAATAATCCTCTTGACCATGATCTCGCCCTACGCGAGTCCAAAGACATTATCCGCAGGTACAGGAATCATCCGTCACTTGTAGTATGGTGCGCATCAAATGAAGTCGTTGTAGCTGAGGACCTGTATAAAGGACTCAGGAAAAATGTTGCAGATCTTGACGGAACCAGGCCCTTTCTTGCCGCTTCAAGCACAGCATGGGATATAGACAAGCTTACTCCATACATAAAAGAGGACCTTCCTCTTGGCACAACCGACGATGGAGATCCTGATTATAACTGGAATCCAGAGCATTTCTATTTTGACAAGATACTGGAAGTTGATAAGCAGGCATTCAGGAACGAGCTTGGTGTTGCCTCTGTGCCTGTCTACAGCAGTCTCAGGAAATTTATTCCCCGGTTCAGCAAAGATACAGTCGGGAAATATTTCCCGCTCGATAGCACCTGGGCTGAGCATGGCGCATGGGATGATAATAATTATGCTTTCAGAGGGTACGATAATGCAATTCGGACATTATATGACAAACCTTCTGGTGTTGAGGATTATGCAAGAAAAGCACAGTATGTAAATGCCAACAGTTACAGGGCAATGTTTGAAGCTGCGAACCATCGCATGTGGACAATCACCTGCGGCGTAATGCTATGGAAGCTTAATGACTGCTGGCCATCTGTGCTCTGGCAGTTATTCGACTGGTACCAGTGCCAGAATGCTGCATATTATTATTCGCAGAAAGCTATGGAACCTGTCCATATTCAGATGAATGATAATACCCATATCGTTTCTCTTATCAACAGGAAGCATAATAGACTTGACAGTCTGGAAATCAAAGCATCAGTTATTGATTTCAACATGAAGACAGTCTGGTCGGTGACACAGAAGATCAGTGTTGGTGCAGACATGTATAGTGAACTCTTTAAAATTCCAGGGAATCTGTCACACACACCGGTGTATTTTGTCAAGCTTGAACTAAAGAACAGGGAAGGTGGCATGATATCAGAGAATATGTATTGGTTATCTTCGCAGTCAAAACCTGACTTTTCCTCACTGGCAAACCTCGAACCGGTAAAGATTGATTTGTCGGCCGAAATGGAGACAGAGGGAAAGGAAACGGAATTCACAGTTAAAGTAAAGAATAGTTCAGATAAGCTTTCATTTTTCAACAGGATAGTGATTACCCGAGGCGAAGGGGGAGAAGAGGTTCTTCCTGTATTCTGGGATTCAAATTTCGTTACTTTGTTCCCCGGGGAAGAAAAGGAGATACATGCCATTATCTCTTCTAAAGATTTGGAAGGGGCAAATCCGTTTATNGGTATAGACGGTAACAGCAAAGTGAAACCTCAATCTTTACAGATGAAGGGAATTTAATTGAAGAATATTAATCTGAGGACAAATTTGAATCAAAATCTTCTGAATTTTTATTGATATATAATAATTGATTTATTAATAGTTATTTATGGTTTGATTATCATGGATTTAGTAGTACTCATGTCTCTTTTCATGCAATAATTGCTTATCGTATCCGGATTCCGTGGAAAAGCAAATCCTGAGGCATAATATAGAATATTGTCAAGCATTTTTTCTATATTGTTCAACGTTTGAAAATTTTTGTTTGTTTGTATGAGTTATAAAATATCAATTTTACAATTGGTTATTCTTTTCTTTTCCTGCAATTCAGGATTTCTGCATGCGCAGGAAAATTATTTTATAAAAAGCTATACACAGGATAACGGTTTATCACATAATTTTATACAAAGTATTGTTCAGGATCATTCCGGATTTATCTGGATGGCAACATGGGATGGACTGAGTCGTTATGATGGTAATGAGTTCAGAAACTATTATCACCGGCCATTTGATACAACTTCATTCACATACTTTGTAGCTGACAAAGTCGTAGTTGATCAGTTAAACAGTGTTTGGGTAGTCTGCCAGGGACGTCAGGCAGTTATTTATGACAGGGCAAACGATAATTTCAGAAGGTTTCTTTTCAAATCACAATTTAATTCAAGGATTAATGATCTTACTGTCGGGCATGACAGTACCGTTTGGCTAACAATGAAAACTTTTTTGTACAGGTACAATGTGATTACAAAGAAGATGGATACATATTCTATTGTAAGTGATAAAAACCATCAATCTGAATGTGATAATAATAATGCCCAGATAGTTATAGACAATAAAGGAGGAATCTGGCTTTATTATTGGATAAACAATGAATATCTGATTTTCAGGGGATCTATTTCTGATGGATCAAAGTTATTCCTTAAAAGTTTTGACAAAATTCAATTAAACAGGTACAAATCAGCAGGGCTCCATAACAATACAGGTGATTTTAATATTTATGTTTCAGGAGCAGGAAAAACATGGCTATTCTCGAAATATGGTTTATTTTACCTCGATACTCTCCGGAACTGTTTCATGGAAAACCAAGGAGTTATAGATCCTCTTCAGTTTACCGGGAGCAAATATTTTACATGGACAGAGGAAGAATCTGGTATACATATAATAAACACTGATGAACACTCAGTTACAAACATTAAGTCTAAAGACGGGAANTTTATAGAGTCCGTACTGATAGACAAAAGTGGAACAATATGGAGCGGAGATATTAACCAGTCGCATGAAAATATCGGGTTGAAAAAATATATAAGAATTCCCTCATATTTCAGCCATTATCTTACAGAGAAAAATGAATATAATTCACCTAACCTGGTTTTCCCGATTGTCAAAGACATTAATGATAATCTTATTGTAGGGACCAGACACCTTAATTACCTTTTTTGTTTTAAAAGCGATGGAACCTTTGATAAAATTGATATTTCAAAGATTCTGAAAACAAGGGAAAAGCTTTCTGCAATATCGATGGTTCAGGATTCTTCGGGCATCTGGATCTGTACCACAACAGGTAAGATCATTTACCTGAATATGGTGCGTAAAGAAGCCATGGTAAGATTTCCTTTAGGGAATAACGATACCCTTAGAGCCTTGTATGTCCATAATATATTAATAAACAAAGACAGATTGATCCTTAACAGTTCAAGAGGTATCTATGGATTTTTTCCATCATCAGGCAAACTTTTATTTTACAATAAACCTGTTGCCGAAGGAACCGCCTTTACTTTGGTCAAAGATGGGAAAGAAGGTTTTTGGTTGGGCACCCAGAGTAATACTATTATTCATCTGGATAAATATTTTCAAAAGACAGCACAATACCGCTTTGGTGATGATTATAATATTGTTGAACATATTTGCGTGGGAGACAGCAATGACATTTGGATTGCACTTATGGGAGGAGGCCTGGGTCATCTATATCCTGAAACAGGAAAAATGGAGCTTTTCACTACAGCTGAAGGGCTTTCCAACAATGTTATATACAGTATCTTGAAGGATAACGGAGGAAACCTCTGGATTTCTACAAATAACGGCATTTCAAGATTCAATCCTAAATTGAAACTCTTCAGGAACTTTGGCAAATCAGAAGGTCTGCTTATCAATGAGTTTAATTCTGATTCCTATTTTAAGGCTGACGATGGTGAAATGTTTTTTGGTGGAGTAGGAGGATTGGTTGGCTTTTACCCTGACAGTATTAATTCTTATATGATTCATTCCACACCCCCTCCTATACTTTTAACCGATTTTAGTGTATCGGGGGTAACCAGGCACTTTAAAAAGGCAGTCTATGACCTTGATACTCTGGTTCTTGAAAAAGGAGATAATAATTTTCAGATCACATTTGCCGGCATCGATTTCCAAAACTCCGAGAAGATAAAATACAGGTATCGCTTATTAGGAGAGAATGATAAGTGGATTGAGACTGATTACAGGAACCGGAGAATTAATTATGCGAATGTCACGCACAAGGATTACCGGCTAGAAATTGAGTCAACTAATGAAATTGGTGAATGGAAAAATAATCTATCAGTTCTTATAAGAATCCCAGACAGGCTTATTGAAACGCTATGGGCAAGAATAACAATAATTATAATCAGTTTATCATGTTTAATTTACTTTTTTATCTATTATATAAACCATCTGAAACTGAAAGCCAGACAAATTCAGGACCAGCTCAGGATGGAGAGCCTCAGGGGACAAATGAACCCGCATTTTATTTTTAATTCACTAAATTCCATAAATTATTTTATTTCAAAGGAAGACAAGGTCTCTGCAAATCATTATATAGCTGATTTCTCGCGACTTATAAGATCCATTCTTAACAATCTTTCAGCTGAATATATTCCTTTTGAAAGTGAACTTGAATCGATAAATGATTATTTGATGCTGGAATATCTTCGTTTCGGTGATAAGTTCGACTTCAAAATCGATTCTGACAATATTAAAAAAGATGGTGAATACTCTGTCTTCCCCGGATTGGTTCAGCCATTTATAGAAAATGCAATTTGGCATGGGGTGAGAGGGCTCGAACATCGCAAAGGATTTATTCGAATTAAATTTCTATTGCTCAGTGATGCAAAAATCCAGTGCATAATTGAAGATGATGGTATCGGACGGAAACTGGCAAATCAGTTCAGAAAAGATCAGGGACACAAATCAAGAGGAATAGCTATTGTACTTGAAAGGATTAGAATAATAAATAACTTATCCAAAAGTAATTACAAGGTTATTATTGAGGACCTTTATTCATACAGGGAAGATTCAGGAACACGGGTTACAATAGATTTACCAGTTAAGAAGACTATAAATCCTGATGGATATTAGAAATATTACTTACTTATTTTAATATTAGAGGAATGGAAATTCAGAGTCGTCAAATCCGGACAATAATTGTTGATGATGAAAACCCTTCATGTGAAGCGTTAGTGAACTACATCGAGGGATATTGTCCGGATCTTAAAATAGTTGCGATTTGTAAATCAATAAAATCAGCGTACAAGTCAATTCTCGATCACAATCCTGATTTATTGTTTCTCGATATTGAGATGCCGAGGGGAAGCGGGTTTGATCTGTTAAGAATGTTTAATGTAATAAATTTCAATGTCGTATTTGTTACCGCATTTTCCAATTATGCACTAAATGCCTTCAGAGTTTCAGCAACGGATTTTCTGTTAAAACCGGTTAAGATCAGCGAGTTGATCGAAGCAGTTAATAAAGTACAGCAGAATTTGAGGAATAAGTCTTATCAGAATCTTACAGCTTTACTAGAAAACCTCGAAGCTCCAGCCGGACAGTTGAGGAAAATTATCATACCAAATCTAAAAGGCTTTAGTGCAATTAACCCCTCAGATATAATACTATGTGAAGCGGATGGATATTGCACCAATTTTTTCCTTTCAGGACGATTAAAAACATCCTCTTCATACCATTTGAAATTCTATGAAGAACTATTGCCATCTTCAAATTTCTTACGCATTCATAAATCGTATATTATAAATACTGATCACGTTATTGGTTATACTAACAATGGTGAGATAATGCTTTCCGAAGGGATCACGTGTGCGGTAAGCGACTCCCGGAAACACACCTTCCTTAAGATATTCAGACAATTAAGATAATTCGGAGTTTCATCAGATATGCAGACTCACCGCATAACAGACTTCTGAAGAGTATTATATCTCAGATCCAGAATTATTTCCAACTCTTCCTGGTATAAATGTTCCTGTGATGGAAAATCACAATTGTAAGGTTCATTGTATGAGCATAGTATTTTATCAGACCAAAATACCTCTACATTGGATTATCTAATTTATGACTTTCGGAAACGATAAATTAGAGAANCAATCAGTCAGCTNTTGAATNGAATTCATANNTNCTGATTGCTTTTNAACCTGANATTCNNAAAATATACAAAATGAGAAATCTGCTATTAGTCTCGTTTTTTTGTCTGATCGGAACATTAAGTGCTTTTCCGCAAACAAATGGCCAAATCATTTTAAATAAGAAGCATTACTACGTAGATGACAAGCAATTAAACGGAAAGGAACTGAAGACATTATTAAAAAGTGAACAAGAAAGTTCAGTTATTTTGAAAAAATCAACTGATAATACAACAATTGGGCTTGTATTTGCTACCGTAGGAACTGGTCTGTGTAT
>JGI20214J51088_10000359_pt1 | contig 32313 bp, 29 predicted proteins | sample WetSurMetagenome_FD_51088 | JGI IMG/M metagenome (IMG submission 51088) | reverse complement strand
TGAAAAATTAGAAGTGCAGTACAGGAGGGATGAAAGAATCATCCGTTTCCTTACCTTCCGTATGGACAAGTATGCTGTTGAGTATGCTGAGAAGAAAAGAAGATTAAAAGAAACCGAAAAAACCAGGGAGGAATAAGCTATGGCACAGAACGACTCTGAAATCAGATATCTTACTCCGCCCACAGTGGAGATCAAGAAAAAGAAATACTGCAGGTTCAAAAAGAACAAGATCAAATATATTGATTACAAAGATCCTGAGTTTTTAAAAAAATTCCTGAATGAACAAGGGAAAATTCTTCCACGCCGTCTTACAGGCACCTCTCTGAAATACCAGAGACGGGTGGCAAAGGCTGTTAAGAGGGCACGCCACCTTGCAATTCTTCCTTATGTTGCTGATCTTATGAAATAATGGAGGTGAGATTATGAAAGTTATACTTAAACAAGACGTAAACAACCTCGGCCAGAAAGATGACATCATCACAGTAAAGGACGGGTATGGCAGGAATTACCTTATTCCGAAAGGATATGGCATACAGGCTACTGAGTCTGCCATGAAGATTCATTCTGAAAACCTTCGTCAGAGGGCTCACAAGGAAGAAAAGATCAAACAGGAAGCTGAAAAAATTGCTGAACAGATAAAAGGCGTTAAAATTATCATCGGAGCAAAAACAAGCTCTGCAGGTAAGATCTTCGGTTCTGTCAATACAATTCAGATTGCTGAAGCACTCAAAGAAAAAGGATTTGATATTGACCGCAGGAGCATTCTTATCGCTGATGACCAGGTTAAGGAGATTGGAAGTTACAAGGCTTCAATCAAACTTCACCGGGATGTCAAAGTTGAAATAGACTTTGAAGTTGTCGCTGAATAAATATTGACACTGAATATATTAAAAAAAGCCATGTTTTCATGGCTTTTTTTTATGTAGAGACGCGATTCATCGCGTCTCTTCTATGTTGTTTGAATTAATGACTGAGACGCGATGAATCGCGTCTCTACAATGCCATAAATGCAGCTATTTAACGGCAATTGTCTCAATTTCAACAAGAGCACCAAGTGGGAGCTCTTTCACTGCAAAGGCTGCCCTTGCAGGTTGCTGTGTGGTATAAAATGAAGCATAGACCTCATTCATTGCCCTGAAATTTGCCATGTCTGAAAGAAAACATGTTGACTTAACCACATCAACGGATGTGTAGCCTGCCTCTTTCAGAATTGCAGCAATATTCTTAAAAACCTGTTCGGTCTGCTCCTTAATTCCTCCCTCAGCAATCTGTCCTGTATGCGGATCAATAGGTATCTGACCCGAGATGTAAAGTGTTCCGTTAATCTCAACTGCCTGGCTGTATGGTCCAACAGCTGCAGGTGCCTCAGCCGTGTGAATAATCCTTTTCATACTTTTAATTTTTTAATAAGTTTCATGGCGGTCACGTTTTCGCTCATACTTAAGATCCTGCAGAACACCGGCCTTTGGCTGTATGGTAAAACTCCAGAATTTGAAGGATCCTACTGGAATCCAGCTGACAGTCATCTGCCAGCAATGAAGGTCGCGTGTTATTCCCATATTGGTGTTGCTCATACGTTTACCTGTAAAATCATAACCTGAGGAGTAGGTAAGAGCCATTTTAGGTGTGAACTTAACGCTTCCGCTAAAATTAAACGAGCTGCTTGTTGTCTTTTTAAGTCCTGGTTTTCCGTAATTATAGCTGTAACTAACCCTCAGAGACCAGGGCATGTTGAAAACTGAATATCCGTATTCATCAAAATTGCTGCCTGAGGGTTCCGGGCTGTTATGTGAGTCTGGTTTGGAAGAGTTCTTCCCCGGTGTTTGCTGCTGGCCTGTTTCTGTCTTCTTATTATTTTCAACACCTAAAAGCTGGGCCAGATCGAACCCAAGGCTTAAGTTATAGTTAGTAAGACGGGCTAAACCCTGCTTTTCAACATAGGCAAACTTATTGTAGGCAACTCCTTTGTCGTCAATTGCATACATGTTAAAGGTAGCTCCCATGCTTAATGAAATGTTCTTAGCAATGGTTGTCTGGAACCTTGTCGAGATCGGACTCCACTTAAATGTCTTTGCAAAAATGTTATAACTTGTACTTGCCGAGAGGTTATCGAAGAATTTGAACTTTTTTTGTTTTCCGGTGGTATCTGATGATGCCAGCTTTCCCTCGAGGATATTGTCAAGTTTAAAACCGACGGATCCGCTTTTTGAAGGAGCAGCCGGGGCTCCGTATACGTTTGAATCAAAAATAGAGTAGTCTGCAAAAGTAGTATCAGAGGTCCTAACCCTCCTGAACATGTCTGATGTAAGACCCGGGAAAGAGGGTACATATGAAAAACTCACAGAAGGCTTGATCACATGCCTTATTGCCTGTATACGTGCTTTTGGGTTTGTAAATCTGTATGTGCCATAAAGGGATGGACTGAATGAAGCTGAAATTGATGGTTTAATAGCGTGGCCATAAAAAGCTCCGTACACTGTGTCATTGACCACTGCAGGAGCAATTGTATCGGTGTTTATGTCACGATGATCAGTATCCCAGCGTTTAATTATCTTTCGTGAATAGAGAACTCCGGAATAAGTCAAAGCCGGGGAAATTGTAAAATTGCTGAACGCTTTTATAGGGATACTGACAGGTATGTCATGTGCAAAACCATTATTCATCCTCTTCCATGTCTCAGGTTTGAAAAGAATGCTGTCATAAGTACTTACATCATTCTTGTACCTTGCAGTGTACTGCATCTCAATATTCTGGTACCAACGATCTTTTACAGGATTCTTAGGCTTGAAGGGATAAAACCTTGACACTGTAAAAGTTCCCGAAGGAAGGGTCATTGAAACAACTCCTGTACTGTTGTTCTGAGTATGACTGAAGCTGGTTGTGAAGTTTTTTGTAACGTTTCCCTGCCAGGTTTTGGAGTAGCTTATTCCAGACTGTCTTGTTGTTGAATTCTGATCTGCAATGGTATAGCTGTTTTCCTTATCATAAGATGTTGATGACATATTAACATTTGCAGAAAATGTGGAAGTGGGATTTGCCTTGGAATCCTGAGCATGATTCCATATTATTTTATAGTTATTGACCTTTGAATAGCTGGGCATTCCTTTGTAGCCCGTTATATTGTTTGCAAAGCTCACTGAGAATTTTCCGTTGAACCTGTATCTCATCCTGTAGGTCGATTCCATAGTACCTGACCATGAGCCGTTCGTGTACAATGACCCAATCAGTTTCAGATCATAAAAGTCGTTCCCGGCAAAATAAAAGCCACCATTGGTCATTGAGTAGCCCATGCTTGAGTTTTGCCCAAAAGAGGGCAAAATGAAGCCTGATGATTTTTTGGACTGAATGGGGAAAAAGCCATAGGGTATAAAAATAGGCAGAGGTATACCCAATACAACAAGATGTGCCGGTCCTGATACGATTTTTTCTCCCGGGTAAAACTTAGCTCTTTTAAGCGCTATATAAAAGTGAGGATCTTCTGCATCGCAGGTTGAATATGTACTGTTATCAACGAAAACAGTTTTGTCAGGGTTCATCTTTGCAGTATTGCTGTTAAGATAGCCCCCCTCCTGTTCAGTTTTGATATTCTTTATATATGCCTTCTTGGTTTTAAAATTGTATGTTAACTCTTTTGACTCAAACTTTTGTGAGCCCTGTGTAAATACAGGCGTCCCGGCAAGCTTCCCTACGGAATCCGGACGACCGGTTGCATATACAGAGCCGGTCTCCATATCAAGAACGATAGAGTCGGCTGTCAGCTGAATGTCACCATAGGTAACATCGCCTCCATCAATCAGTATGACCCTGCGGTTAACAATATCAGTGATGATTTTACCTTTGGAAGAGGTTTTATAATAAATGGTCTTGTCAATCGCATCTTTAGAAACTGAGAGCCCTTTTTTTGTAGTGTCGTTCACCAGCGACCTTTTCATTGTAATCAGTGAATCAACCTGTTGATACCTTTTAGTGCTTCCTGACAAAGTGTCTTTTTGTTCCTGTGCAGCAAGAGATGTTGTTAAAAAAAATAAAAGCACAGCCGACACAATTGTGCTTTGTGGCGCAAAATGCAACATAAATGCTATTTTTGCGTAGTATTTTTTTATCTCTAACATGCCAGCGGCAAAACTAATGAATTTTCGTGAACGTATAATGATGCTTGTGCCCAAAAATAGGTGGCTACTTAAAGCTTTTCTTCTTGTTACAATTATCGTTCCAATTGAAGCTGTTTCGCTACCCGGTCAGAGTCCGATGCCTGATAAGCAATGGGTTGTGGTTATTGACCCCGGACACGGAGGAAAGGATCCGGGATGTATCGGTGCAACAAAAACAAAAGAAAAGGATGTGGTGCTCGCCATTGCTTTAAAAACAGGTGAATATATTAAGAAGTACATGCCTGATGTTAAGGTTCTTTATACCCGCGATAAAGACACTTTTGTCGGACTTAAGGAAAGAGCCGAGTACGCAAATGATAACAATGCCAGTATTTTTATTTCAATTCACGCAAATGCAACAACCGACAGCAAGCCAAAAGGCACTGAGACCTGGATTATGGGACAGGCAAAGGATGAGGCAAACCTCAGGCTTGCTATGAAAGAGAATGCTGTAATGACCTATGAAGATAATTACCAGGCTAAATACGAGGGGTATGATCCAAATTCGGCCGAGTCATTTATTATCTTCTCAACAATGCAAAATACATATATAAAGCAGAGCACTGATTTTGCCACTAAAGTGCAGGATCAGTTCAGGGACCGTATTGGTCTTGTTGACAGAAGCGTTAAACAGGGTGGTCTTATGGTGCTTTGGATGAGTACGATGCCCTCGGTTCTTATCGAAGTGGGCTTTCTCTCAAATGGTGATGAGGAAAAAATCCTTAACTCCGCAAAAGGACAGGATTATATTGCATCTTCAATATACAGGGCTTTCAAAAAATACAAACAGACCATTGACTACAGATCAGGGGTTAAAGCAGCCCTGCCATCCAAAAATGATGAAGATGACATTAAAGGCCAGGCAATATTTGCAGATAATACACCTGTTCCCTCTTCTGCGGCATCGTCCTCAACAAACCAGGTAAAGGGTTCTTCTGCAACACCTTCAGTCACCGTTAAGGAAGTTAAAGATAGTGCTTCGGAAAGTGCAAAAACAGTTATCCCTGTTGACTCTGCTGATTTAGTGTGGTTTGCTGTGCAGATCGCCTCAGCACCAAAAAACAAACCGAAGGATATCAATGCAATGAAAAATGCCGGTATCGTTACACGAATAGATACAGGAGACAGATATAAATATATTACAGGCAGATACAATAATTACGACGAGGCGACACAAAACAGAAGAAAAATTTCTGATCTTTACCCAGACGCATTTGTTGTTGCATTTAAGGGACAAAAAATGATTCCCCTTATTGATGCCTTGAAAAAATAAAAACGGTTTAAAATGAAAAAGATATCAAGTGAAGTAAAAATCGGCGCATTTGCTATTGTCATTGTAGCGGTGTTTATATGGCTTTTTTGGTTTCTTAAAGGCACCGACCTGTTTACAAAAACAGACTCATATCACATAATCTATTCACAGGTAGGCGGATTGCAGACATCAAGCCCGGTCGAGATCAATGGCTACCAGGTTGGCGTGGTGCAGAAAATAGTTTTCATAAATGACGGAACGGGCAGACTTGCAGTGACAATTAGTGTAAACAAGAATTTTGACCTTCCCGTAGGCACGAAAGCTGAGATAACAACTGCAACCCTGATTGCAGGGATGAAAATCGTGCTCCGCTTTGGCGAAGGGCCAGGCATATATAAAAACGGTGACACTTTAGACGGATATCTTGCAGCTTCTATTATTGACAAGGTGGGGAACGAGATTGCCCCAATAAAAGGTAATATTACCGAGATGGTAACAAAACTTGACTCGATAGTTTTGCAACTGAACGCTCTGTTTACTCCTGAATTTATTGCCAATGTTCAGGGAACAGTTGCCAATGCAAGGAAAATCACAGGTGATCTGGGCGAAATAACCGGATCCGAAAAGAAGTCAATTGCACAGGCCCTTGAAAATCTTAATAAGTTTACAGATATGCTTGCAGCCAATAATGGCCGGCTTGACACAACCCTGCATAATCTCGCCGCTATAAGCGACACTCTTGCTGCAGCTGACCTTGGGCGCTCACTTGCATCGCTTAAAGGATCGCTTCAGTCGGCTGATTCGCTTCTTAAGAACATGAACAATGGTAATGGTACAGCAGGTAAGCTGATTAAAGACGATAGCCTATATAACAATCTGAATAACAGTATGAAAGACCTTGATCTTCTCCTTGAGGATCTCAGACTTCATCCAAAGAGATATGTCCATTTGTCAGTATTCGGAAAAAAAGACAAATAAAACGAATCCTTTTCTCCATTTAGTTCATTTACAACAAGTAAGCAAATAAAGACCATTTTGTCTGAAGGGAAACTAATTCAGGATATTATTATCCCTTGTTTTATAAGTGTTTGGAAGACTTCTAATTAGTTATAACATGCAGATTTTCTGCATTTTATTTTTTTTACTTTTTTTTCATTTTATAAAAAGTTGATGTTCATAATCATATGTTTCTTTTGAAAAAGTCAAGGAAAAAAAGTTTTTTTTATTAGTTTTTTTTTTACAAATATTGTTCCCGCATTCGGCGATGCAAAATAATTTTAGAAACAGTTAACCCTTTACTTGAATGAATAAGTCTCACGATGAGGTCTGGAATAATTGCCTTCAAATTATAAAGGATATTATCCCCTCAGCAAGTTTTAAAACATGGTTTGAGCCAATTGTACCTTTAAGGCTTGAAAAAAGTATATTGACAATTCAGGTACCAAGTCCTTTCTTTTACGAGTATCTTGAGGAGCAGTATATAGACATACTGCGCAAGACACTTCGCCGTGAGATAGGGAACGAGGCAAAGCTTGAATACAATATTATTATGGAGAATTCAACTTACTCCAATGGTAAGCCTTATACAGTTAAATATCCTTCTAGAAACAAGACAGACCTTAATAACAAACCATTACAGGTTCCTTACGAAGTTACACAGCCGGCAATAAAGAATCCCTTTATCATTCCCGGGATTAAAAAACTTCATTTTGATCCAAGGCTTAATCCGGATTATTCCTTCAATAATTTTGTTGAAGGGGAATGCAACAGGCTGGCTCGTTCAGCAGGTATCGCTGTGGGAAACAATCCGGGCGGAACAGCATTTAATCCCTTGATGATTTACGGAGATTCAGGTCTGGGCAAAACACACCTGGCTCAGGCAATAGGAATACTCGTTAAGGAAATGCATCCCGACAAAACCGTTCTGTATGTAAATGCAAATAAATTCCAGACTCAGTTTGTTGAGTCAATAAGGAATAACAACAAGAATGACTTTCTTCATTTTTACCAGATGATTGACGTTCTTATTATTGATGATGTACAGGAATTTGCCGGGAAAGAAAAGACACAGGACACTTTCTTCCATATATTCAATCATCTGCATCAGTCGGGCAAGCAGCTTATTCTCACATGCGATAAGCCTCCGGTTGAGCTTCAGGGGATGGAACAACGATTGTTGTCACGCTTTAAATGGGGTCTTCTGGCTGACCTTCAGAGGCCTGATTACGAAACACGTCTGGCCATCCTGCGTAAGAAAGCATATAACGATGGCATTGAGTTGCCTGACGATATATTCGAGTTTCTTGCTGAAAACATTTCAAGCAATATTAGAGAGCTTGAATCAGGGCTTATTTCGCTCTACGCCCAATCGACCCTTAACCGCAAGGAAGTGACTCTTGATCTGGCACGTCAGATGGTAGACAGGCTTGTAAACACTCAGAAAAGCGAAATTACAATTGACTATATCCAGAAAGTTGTTTGTGAATATTATAAGATCCCTGTTGACCAGATGCAGGGTAAAACCCGCAAGAGAGAGATTGTTCAGGCCAGACAGGTATCAATGTATTTCTCCAAGAACCTTACAAAGTCATCATTGGCGAGTATCGGGCTCAGCATTGGCGGTAAGGACCACGCCACGGTACTTCATGCCTGCAAAACAGTAAACAATCTTATAGACACTGACCGGCACTTCAGAAACCAGATAACTGAAATAGAGAAAAAACTGAAAGTCTGAACATTATCATTTTGAAGTTTCAGCGCTACGAAACATTTAACCCTTTTAAAAGAAAAACCCTGCTGTAATATCAGAAAACAGAAGGGCTTTTCTTTTTTTGATTCACTTTCCCGTTTGAGCCCTAACCACCGATTGTATATTTCATTGTTGTATAAAATTTATTCTTCACGACATACTTTTTTACCAAAAAACAAGTTAATATTTAAAATGTCTGAATTATTGTATATGCTTGTTTCTGCAATATTTCAAAGAGGGTAATGACATTTTTTATTTAATCAAATGTTAGTAACTTTAGACGAACATTCAGAGTTTTGCTGATGAAGAGAAAATTACTCTTATTGCTTAGCATTTGTGTTGTCTTTTTCGCCACCATGGTGATTCTGCCGGGCTGTGCAGTAAAAAAAGATAATAGTGATTATATGAAGAAGAAGTACAAGGCTGATGTACAATCGCATGTCAATACCACAATGCTTGGACGCAACAAGTATTTTTACTCTACAAAATATCAGAAAAAGCTCTACAAGTACAAAAAGAAGTAAAGCTCACTCCTCACATTTAACACTTAATCCGTCCCACCCCAGTTGAACATTTGCAGGCAATTCTGCAGAAACATCGGCATATTTGCCCATGTCGTGACCAATATGAGTAATGAAGGCTTTTTTGGGAGAAATTTCTTCAACAAGTGAAAGAGCTTCACGAAGACTGAAATGAGAAATATGCTTTTCTTTTCTCAGTGCATTGATAACAAGATATTTAACACCGAATATTTTTTCCTTGGTCTCTTCAGGTATATAATTGGCATCAGTTATATAGGCCATATTCCCGATCCTGTAGCCAAAAATTGGCAATCTGTAATGAAATACCCTTAATGGGGTTATTATATCACCGTTAATATTTATATCGAAGCTGTCAACATTATGAAGTGCCATACGGGGGACACCCGGATATTGAATCTCCGAGAACACATAAGAATACTCCTTTCTGACAGCATTCTGAACTCTCTCTTCAGCAAACACGTCTATAGCAGACTGGCTCCTGAAGTTGAAGGCCCTCACATCATCCATTCCTGCAATGTGGTCCTTATGTTCGTGGGTAAGAAGGATAGCATCGAGGTGGTGTACCTTTTCCCGAAGCATCTGCTGTCTGAAATCAGGGCCTGCATCAATGACAAGAACATTGTTGTTTGTCTCAACAAGTAGGGCAGACCTGGTCCTGTTATCCTTCGGATCATCAGAGAGGCATACCGGACATTCACAGGCTATAACAGGTACTCCCTGCGATGTCCCTGTACCAAGAAAGGTTATTTTAATCATCGCAATATATAATGCAAACCTAACCTAAAAAAGAGAGACGGGCAATATCTGAGGTCATTTTACTCTAATGATTTCTCTTTTGTATCTTTACTTTCCTATGAAAGGTAAATTATACATGGTTCCGGTTACTCTTGGTGATACCGGCTTTGAATCAACAATTCCGGCAGGTGTACTTGAAATTACACGCTCATTGAGGCTCTTTGCCGTTGAAGAGATACGTACTGCCCGAAGATACTTAAGGCTTATTGACCGGAGCTTTCCTATTGACGATGCACAGTTTTTCAGCATTGGCAAGCACTCCTCAAAGGAAGAGTTAAGTCTGTTTTTTGAAAAAATTGTCTCCGGAACTGATGCCGGAGTGATGAGTGAGGCCGGCATGCCGGGGATTGCTGATCCGGGCGCAGTAATTGCAGCCGAAGCCCATACCAGAGGGATAAGGGTTATTCCTCTTACCGGCCCTTCTTCAATAATGCTTGGACTGGCTGCATCAGGTCTGAGCGGTCAGTCTTTTGCCTTCAATGGATATCTGCCTATTGCACCTGACGAACGGACGAGAGCAATCAGGGAACTTGAAAAAAGAGCTTTGGAGGGTCAGACTCAAATTTTCATTGAGACCCCATTCCGTAATGAGAAGATGCTAAATGACCTGCTTAATACCTGCAGGCTTTCAACAAAGCTTTGCATTGCATGTGACATCACTATGGCTAATGAAAGCATAATAACAAAGAGTGTGGCCGAATGGAAAAGTTCAAGGCCTCTCCTTTCAGACAGACAGGTGGTATTTTTCATCGCAACAGGGAAAGAAAAGTGAGCAGTCATCACATTCCCGCAGAGTTTCAAACGGCATAATCAAGCGCGACCGGTTATCCGGAAATGTCTGCAATTAAAGGGAACTCTTATTGAATATCTCCATAGAATGCATAAATATTGAAATAAAAATCTATTTTTTCACCTCCTCTGGTTATCGCGGTTATAATATCGTATGGCCTGTTATTAAAAAAAGAATACTTATGACCTTCAACCTTATAACCCGGGTAGTTCTTTTTCAACCACGTATATTCAGCTCTGAACCCTCTTTCAACCTTTCGTTCATAAATTATAACCGCGGTTTCAAATGTTAAGCCATCATTGTCCGCCAGCCTGATGCTTGAATCCGTTAATGGGGCTTCAGGGTATTTCCGGAACAGGGAACAGGAAAACGTCATCAGCGCAACTAATAAAAATATACAGCCTCTTTTCATTTTTCTCTGTTATGTACTGAGTTTATACACATAACCATAAAATTAATCATTACTCTCCAGAAGTGAAATAAGTCTTAAAGGCTGCATCACCTGAAGAAGGCTTGATTGAGTCTGGTGACGGGTAAATGATCCTGAATCTTGTCTCAGGTATCTGCTTATCGCCAGACAGGTAACTCTTCAGGAATGCATTCTGAAGAGTGATTACAGAGTCTATTCCTTTGCTAAGACGTGCCTCTCCGATAAAACTCCTGCATAACAGGCTGATATCTGCATTTTCAGTTGAAACTTCAGGGGATGTTTTTGATTTGATCCATGTTGCAAGAGTACTGTCGCTGACATGGTTCATTTTCATTCCAACGCTTTCAGAATACTTTAAATATTCCTTCCTTGAAAGCATCATTGCCAATGAATCCTGCGCCTTTGCACTGCTAATGCAGTAATAAAAGTCGACATTGAGACCTGGCTTTTTCAGAAGTATGTCTGAAATCACGTCAACAGATTTAAGATTATCGCGGTCAGGCTGTGGATCAAAAAGTGGCAAATCTATTTCCTGCAGAGAAGCAGGGTCAACATTGTATCCTCCTGCCAGCATATTAAACGGTGAAACAGCCGCTTTAACAAAGAGATTGCCAATTACACGCAGTATTATCCTGCCAAGGTTTTTAACCTTAACTTCATCACCGTGCGATTCAACCGGAGCTTTAAGATCAATTATACCATCCTTATCTGAGAGGACACCTAATGCGAGACGCAAAGGAATCTTATAGGTAGCACCAGGCACTTTTGTTTTGTCAAGAGTGAACTTACGGAAGTAAATTGAATTATTGCTTTTAAGCGAATTTTCCCTGAATTCATTTTCAGTCTTAAAATTCATAATGCCGCCTGATACCGCGTAGCCAAAGTAACTCTTAAAATATGAATCAAGATCTTTCATTCTGAACTGACCGATAGAAAGAGACAGGTCCATATTCTTAAGGTCAGAAGGGTTAACAACAGCATCGGTACTGAAGTTTCCGGTGCCATTAAGGAGAGCGGCAAAGTGAATTTTAAGCTTTTCAGGTGAACCTGGGTCAGGTGAACTGAGTATTTCTATATTGTCTATGGAATAATCAAACGGGTATTTCAGTGTCTTATCGGCAAAATGGATCTTACCACCTGATATCTTCAGTCCGCTAAAGATAAAACTGCCTGATGATGCCGAAGTTGTATCTGACGCAGTCTGAGCAGTGGTGTCAGGTACAGATGGTTTCATCAATGCCGACCAGTTGTTGGTTGTATCAACCATCTCAACCAGGAACATAGGATCAACCAGGCTGATATAATTTAGCTTGATCCTGTTTCTGTTAAGGAGAATTGTATCCACATCAACTGAGAGCTCTTTAAATGAACATATTGTCCTGTTTAGTGTGTCACTCATGCTGAAACCATAAATATGATTAACACCGGTAACAAAAAGGTTCATAATATTTTTCATGCTCCCCTTGATCATGATGTCATTTGACAGGTATCCGTGCAAGGCAGAAATGTACAGGCTGTTTTTGAGGTATGGCTCAATAATGTTAAGGTTAAGGCTGTCGAGTTTAAGATTTACTGCGTAGGTACTGTCAGCCTGATTGACGTCAAGGCTGGAATAAAGTTCGCCGCCATCAACGAATTTGAAATCAACATCAAGGTTAGTTGAGTCACTGTTCCATGTAAAACCCGGGATATTCAGATCAAGTTTGTCCATAGCAATAGTATGGTTAAGCTGAAGATCAGTGTACTTGATATATCCTCCTGAAATAAGGATATTATTAATATTGTACTTAATTGGTTTTGAAGGAACTGTGTCTTTCTTCACTGCTGCCGTATCAGAAGCAGTCAGGTCATCAAAATTAAATCCGGAGCCGTTTTGCAGAACCTCGACATATGGCTGGTCAAGAGAAATATTTTTAACAAGGATTTCAGACTTTAGCAACGGCAGATATTCAAAATTAACCTTAAGCTTTTTGAACCTGATAAAGGCAGTCTTTTCATCTGCTTCATAAAGTACAAGGTTATGAATTCTGATTGTCCCGGTAAAATAATTTATTCTTATTTTCTGAATATCAAGCTTCCTGCCTATCAGTTCCCTGCTGTGTTTTGTAACATACCGGCACCCGATCCTTGGTGCCATAAATAATATAATTGTAAAAAATAAAATGATCCCGAAAATCACAATATGCCAATTCCTGAGAGAAGAGATTTTCATCACGTAGTGTTTAATTAAGCAAAGATAAAAAGGCTTACCTGAAAAATAAAGGTTTATTAATTACAACAGTACAGATGTGTAAAATATTGTCTTCATGATTCAAATTCAAAGCGATAAAAGATGTTCCACTTCTGGCCATCATGTTTTAACAGACATAGTTCCCGGGCTCTGAATGATGCCGAGAACTTTCTCTCTTTAAACAGAGGCCAGGCACCATAAAATCCTGAAGGGGTGAGATATCTTGTTGTCAGTGTTACATGCGGATGAATGTCACCCATCAGTTCAGCGCTACTGAAGGCAAGCTCAGAGGTAAGTACTTTTTTTAATCTGGCATGTAGCCTCGATATTTTATCATGGTCTCTGACTCCGATAAAAATGACGCGTGGAGGAAAAGCATCATAGCTATCAAGCTCAACATCAAACGGGCTTTGCCCTGATGAAAAATGCCTCAGCGATTTTATTATCTGATGCTCTTCACTGTCGGGTCTTTTAAAAGGCTTCTGAACTGTAATGTGAGCAGGGGACTTAAGAATGCTCTTTGCCTCAGTTAATATTTTCACCTCTTCCTTTATATCATTTATTTCGTCTACAAGTTCCCGGTGAGGAACAAGAGCAATGAAATAGAGATTTTGCCGCTCTCTGGAAGGGTACACACTGCCGGTCTTATTTATACGCTGTCGCACTATCGTCCGCTGCTGTTTGCTCTTAAATCCACAGCTTCCCTGATGGAGGCTTCTATATCCCTCATATTGAAGGGTTTTTGAAAATATTTATCGATAAGCCGTTCGCTGTAAGCCCTACTGATTTCCTCAGTAACGTCATATCCTGACAATATAAAACAAATCATATTCTCACGATAATCCTTAGCCAGTTTAATAAAGTCAATACCGTTCATGCCGGGCATTCTCATGTCACTTATAACAACGGATATTGAAGGTGACTCCTTCAGTTTTTCAAGTGCATCATATCCGGATGGAGCCGTAACTACATTAAATTTCTTGCTGAAATTTATTTCGAACAGTTTGAGGTTTATGGCTTCATCATCGACATAGAGCAGTGTAATACTTTTTTCCATACAGATATATTTTTTCAGCAACGCAGCACTATTGTCAAACCATTGTTCATTGTTACAATATGCAACAGCAAAAGGTTTATTCTAAAAATATTACAAATTAATAAATTTCAATACTGGGTATAAATATACACCACTGGTTGGTTATGACTCAAATCTAATGAATTATAAGCAAAATTGAAAGGAAATATTAATAATCCGTCACCCTATAAGCTCAAAATTTTTATTTTTTTCCGGTGCTTGCCGGTTGAAAAAAATCTGAATGTTCCAGGTAAAATTTATCATCAGCGTAAATGAAGAGACATGTTCCGTTTGAAATTGTATTTATTATTTTATCTGACAATTCCTGTGGTAATGCAGGGCATCCCCAGCTTCTCCCAATTCGTCCGTACTTCAGAACAAAATTCAGGCAAACATAATCAGCCCCGTGTATTACGATTTCCCTTTCTCTGGCATTATTATTAATACCTTTTTCAACTCCGTCAAGTTTAAGGGAGTAACCGTTCATGCCATTATATGTTTCTCCGGTTATAAAAAACCCGAGGCTGCTTTTAAGTGAATTCTCTTCATTTGAAAAAGACTCAGCATACACATCGCCCGAATTTTTGCCATGGGCAACAAGGCAGTTATACAGGAGCTTTTTATTTTTTAGGTCGATGACAAAAAAACGGTTCTGTGAAGAGGGTTTTGAGTAGTCAATTATGGTTATGATATCTTTTTTCTTAAGACCACTAATCTGCCGGAACCCTGACATTGCCTTACTAAAAAGATCATAGCTCATTTCGTTTTTCAGGCCACAGTCGCTCCAGAGCTTATAGTCACTGTTGCTGTCAGAGAATTCCCCCCCTGTATGGGGTGTGCATGCTGATGTGATCAATGCAAATACCAGGATATTATATAATATGTTCATTCCTCTCTTTTTGGGATATTAATCCATTTTTAAAATGTTGTATATGAAATCTTTTTGAATGATACCATGTTTTAGTTTTTCCCCAGCAGATATGGAAGGAGGTATTCTGAGAGTGGAACCGGGTCATGCGTTCTTGCCCATTTGGAGGTAGTCTCGTACTGTATTTTCAGGCTGTCAAAGTTAAAAAACAGAAAGCTTCGGTCATAATCCGGCAACCACACGTAAGTGCGTGGTACCAGATCAGGTGCCTCTCTGGCATAGCTTTTCAGCCTGTTTAAAATGCCCTTCTTAAGTATATTGTCAAGATTAATATCCTGTCTGTCAAACAGTCCCCTGTCATTTATTCCCAGGTTCGCCAGTTCTTCACTCAAACGTGGTATACTATCGTTTTGCCTGCTGATAATATAGACTCGTTTTACGCCCACCCCTCTGTTTTTTTCAAACTCCAGAAGAGCCTTGTAAGGGACATGGTCATCACCTATGCCTCCGTCAATGTAATCAGCATCAGGTATTGTCCTGGCATTGCTTATCCTTACAGGCGGAAAGACAATAGGAAAGGCTGATGATGCCATCATTATATCAACCAGGTTAAGGGTAGTATCGGTCTCAGCATTAATCTTCCGGCTACACATTCTATAAACTGTCTTTTTAAACTCTGACGGTTTTAATCTTACAAATGATATTTCTGTGGTTATTGGCAGGTCACCAATAGTGTGATAACCCAGGCGTTTTTCGACAACCTGTTCAAGAAGGTTTCGGAAAGGCGTTGTATTAACTGGTAACTTCCTGTCGTTCTGTGTATATATGTTTTCATTTTTAATATTGTACAAAATGCCTTTGTATTCATACCAGCTCATTTTCCCTGTTAATATGGCATTAAGCATTACTGCATTGAGGGAGCCTGAGCTTACTCCTGAAATAAAAACCACATCTTTAAGCAGACCTCTTCTCTGCAGTTCCTCCAGCAGGGCTGCCTCCTGCGGAATCCTGGCTGCTGCACCGGTCATTATGATTGCAGTGCCCTGACGTTCAGAAAAATCGGGATGAATCACACCAGAGCGTCTTTCTCCCCTTAAAATGAAAACAGAGGCAACAGCTAATACTACCAAACTATAAAAAACGATGTGCTTTTTCTTTTTCATAAGGAAAGTATTTGACACAAATTTATAATCTAAACTGTTAACACAATCAAATTTATTGCTTAAAGGTTTGTTAAAGATAAAGGGAGGGTCAGGGTCAGCTGACTATGGTTAAAAATTATTCCGGAAGAATCTTTATCCTATATACAATCACAGCTCTTCCGGGAATTCTGTTTCCGTCGCCCGGAACGCCATGAGCCAGGTATGGTGGTATAATAAAGATGAACTCAGCTCCCCTGCGCATAAGCCTGATGCCTTCAAGCAGGCCGCTTTCCATATTGCTGTATCCAAATCGTGTTGTTCCTGGCCCGGAGGTTTCTGAAGAGTAGCACAGGGTGCCATCGAGAAGTGAGCAATCATAATCAAAGGTAATCATATCGCCATCCTTGATCAAAGGCCCTGAACCCGGTGATTTTATCGAATACCACAGGCCTGTGGCTGTTTCATGTGCATCAATGCCTTTACGTTCGCAGTAGTTTAAAATGAGTTCCCGGTCTTTTGTGATCAGGTACTTGTTAGTCTCAATCATATTGGTGCCATGCCCTTTCCCCATTGCAGATGAGTTATGTTTTTCATTTCGGCATGATAGCATTATGACAGCAAACAAGGTCAATATGACTGTCAGGTATTTCATGACTCAATCTCAGCAGCAGCGTTGTCAAGTTCTTCCCTGAATTCAGGCAGGATATTGGTGAAGTGGTTTACCACGGCCTCTATCTTCCCTGCCATCTCCCCTCCTGCTGCATTTCGGTGTCCGCCGCCGTTAAAGCATTTTCTTGAAAGCACATTGGCATTAAAGTTACCTTTTGAACGCAATGACATCTTCACAAACCCGCTTCGCTCAATAAACAGTACTGAAAGAACAATCCCCCTTATTGTGAGAAGCATGTTTGCAAATCCTTCTGTATCGCCTTTCTGGTGGTTATAATTTTCGAGGTCTTCTTTTGTAAGCCATATGTATGCAGTGTGATATTCTGGCATTACAACCATTCTCTTGTTCAGGGCATAACCTTTAAGCTGCATTCTGTCGGCAGAGAAGTTTGAAAAGATCCTGTTCACTATTTTCTCCTTGTCAACACCCTGATCAAGCAGGTGGCCTACGGTACGCATTGTATCACCATTGTAGAGGCCATGCTCAAAGTTGCCTGTATCGGTTATTATACCTACATAAACAGCTTCAATAAAGTCGGCGTCTGTAAACTCTCTCCCTTCCATTGCTGTCACAAGAAAATAGACAAGCTCAGAAGTAGAGCTGCGTTCGGTATCTGACAGTATCACGTCTGCAAAATTATCAGGCTCAGGATGGTGGTCAATCACTATTTTTTTTGCGCCGGAAACCTTTACAAGTGCCTCCGCTTTGCCCATTCGGGAGGGTGAATTAAAGTCGACCATTATTATGAGGTCAGCACGGTTTATCAGTTCAGTGCCCTTTTCAGGATTATGGTGGAAATCGACTATCTTATCAGCATCCCTCATCCACATAAGGAACTTCTCAAGCGCATTTGGTGAAATCATTGAGGCATCCTTACCCTGCGAAATAATCCAGCGCCTCATGGCCAGCATTGCTCCGGCAGCATCACCGTCAGGATTTATATGACACACGAGTAGAATATGATCAGCCGCCAGAATGAGCTTTTTTATTTCTTTTGTATATTTGCCGAGGTCTGTCACTTTTTAATAAATTTAAAGTTGACAAAGTTAAGAAAAAAGTATATTCTAATCCTTTAATCACAGAACAGTTAATAAGATATAAAATGTATAACGATTATACTTTCGCAATAATTAAGCCCAATGCGATGCGTACCGGCAAAGCAGGTCCTATACTGGCAATAATAAATGAATCCGGATTCCAGCTGGCTGCCATGAAGATGATAAGGCTTACCCGCGAACAGGCAGAGTCATTCTATGATGTACACCGCGGAAAGGGGTTCTTCAATGATCTTATTGATTTCATGATAAGCAGCCCGGTCATTGTAATGATCCTCAAACATGATGATGCTGTTGAAAAATTCCGTCATCTCATTGGCAATACCGATCCCTCCAAAGCTGAACCGGGAACTATAAGACATGAATTTGCTGTCAGCATACAGCAAAACGCCGTGCACGGCTCCGACTCTCCTGAAAATGCTGCCAGGGAAGCAAACTTCTTCTTCTCAAGGGTGGAAGTATTCGGGATGGAGTAAAGTTGATTTGAAGATTTGAAAATTTGAAGATTTGAAAATTTGAAGATTTGAAGATTTGAAAATTTGAAAATGGGTGGATGTGAACACTCATATACCGTCATCAATTGCAATGACACCCTTCCATCTCATCCGGGTATAGGGGCAAAAACCCGAAACCTGAACGAAAAGATTATTTTGCTAGATTCTGAACCAATTTTTGTTCTCTTCGTTATCAAAGTAAAAAACCAATAATGACATTACCTGTAAAACCAGATTTTTCAGACAGAAAGACACTCGAAAAATATTCATCGGCTTATACTCTCTCCGATATGGAGATTTTTATTTTTCCTGAATTATTCTACCCTCTTGTTATTGCAAATATCATGTCTCCCATTATATGGAAATGGAGAGATGATCCCTGGTTCAGGGATATGGATAAAAAAAACTTCACTTACAGGGTAAACAGGATTAAACAGTATATAATTGATAACTATATTTTTAACCTTGATCTGGAAACCTGGGGTCTGACAGATAAAAAAACTGAACTGGCCCGTTTCTCTGACTTTTTCGATACAAAACTACTGGCACAATCAAACGCTCTTTTTGGTTATGAAGGTGATAAATACTATTTTGATATTGACATAAGAAAACACTTCGGCCTTGATAAATTTGACAGCGATATCATTCCCTACTGGAAGACAGAAACTGTTGAAGCGATGACAGCATTCAGGCATAAGGAACATTTCACTACCGGTGCCGGTGAGTGCGTCAGCCTTGCCGCACTTTATGCCGCTGCAATGTTTATTGTAGGTCGCATCCCTCTTGAAAAAATATACATGATGGCGACGCCGCTTCACTCCCAGAATTTCATTGATGAGAAGGAAGGCCTGATTACGAATAACAGGCGCATAATGACAAAAAACATGTGGTTTAATGGCACTTCTCTGTCTGAAAAAGCCAGGCGTGCTGTTGAAAATGAAAAAATCACAATAGTATCACACATCACCGGATATATTCATACCATTTATGACGATGCAACTATAGACCCTGTACACTACAATAATTTTTCCAAAAAGATTTCTGAGTTTGTTGCCACGGAACTTACACCTGTCGTATTTATAAATTTCCTCAGGTTCAAAAAAGAGTGTAAATGTCTGTTCCAGTATAAATATTTAAAACAGGGCGTTCCAAAATATATCATGCTTGAGAAGATGTTCGAATACGAACACACATCGCGCTTCAGTGTAAATGCAGAAATGCGTGACATGTTGCTTGAAGAAATTGACAGCGACGAATTCTCAATAAGCCCCATTCCGGGAAAAATATTGCTGAATGACATGGAAGCCTTTCTTTCAAAGCGAAAAGGAATGCCTCTCAAAGAAATGGAACAGGATTATTTTAATGAGTTTCACCCTGAACCTGAGCGATGCAGTCATAGAATGTTCAGTGAAATAAAAAAGTTTATTATAACAAAGCCGCAATTGCCCTCAGGTAATAAAAAGTTTACTGCAACATCATATCCGGCTATAAACCTGTCAGACACCCGTGAACAGATCATTGCTACGGTAGAATCGGCTATGAACAGCTCAGAGGTTGCCCTGCTTACGATGTACGCCTACCGCGATCTGGCCAAAACAAGCTGGATACCTTTCCTGAAGGCAGCCGTAGAACGTAATCCGGTTTGCCACGCAACATTTGCCGGAAGGGATACTGATCATATATACTCAGTGATAAGCGCTTTTGAAAACAATTCAATATATGACTCAGACCGCTTGTCACAACCTGATGAAGTATGGAACTTCCGACGTGGTGATGGTATTGAGAAGGCAGTTCTTATGGCTGACGCTGTTTTTTCAATTGAACCTGATGCAGAAATTGATATTAATATTCAGGGAGAAAAAGTTGAATTCAGTTACAGGGATAAAAGCTACTCATTTGCAAGCAGCAAAAACCTAAACAAAAAGTTCAGACTAAGTAAAAGTTTGAACAGATTGGAATACAAGGAGTTAAAATAGCCTTAAATCTGGTCAATATCCTTTATTACTTATTGTTAATTGTTAATTGTTAATTGTTAATTGTTAATTGATAATTGTCAACTGATAATTGTCAATGAATAACTATTTCCTTTACTGCATTCCCTCCTGCTTCACGGTTCAGTCGTTCACGGAGTGGATCACGCAGCATCATCAGCTCGTTCTTTACTACCGATGAGGTAATATGGACATGGAGGACACCGTTCTTAATATAAATTGATGATGTCTTTGAAGAGATAGCTTTTCCGGTAAGCTTTGACCATGCATTTATAACAGCCGCTTCCCTTAACCTTGGCCCTATCCTGTATTCATTAACAAGATCATTAATGACCTCTCCCAGTGTTTGTGTTTTGTTCCTTCGCATCCTAGACCTCTTTACCATTACTTATCTCCTCTTCAATGCCGTTTTTCCCGATCATGTAAAGACGAAAATCAACACCTGTTTTGTCAAGAATCCTGTGTATTCTCTCCTTATGTGTGTCAGTAATAAAAACCTGGCCAAAATCGTCTGAGCCAACCAGAGAAATTATCTCTTCAACCCTTTTTTCATCGAATTTGTCAAAAATATCATCCAGAAGTAATGCTGGCGGGAAACCATTGCGCCGGCTTATGTAACCAAATTTTGCAAACTTGAGTGCTACGAGGAACGACTTCTGCTGGCCCTGTGAACCTGTAGTCTTTACCGGGTGACCGTCAATCTCAAATACAAGGTCGTCTCTGTGTATTCCTGTCGTTGTATACTGAAGTTCCATATCTCTTTCACGTGATCGTGCCAGCAGGGTATGGTAATCGGGCTCAGAAAGATGTGACCGGTAACGAATTGAGACGCTTTCGGCACTGTTTGAAATGCGTGCATAAAAATCCGAGAAGAGAGGTCTGAGGTTTTCAGTCAGCTCTTTCCGTGCTTCGTAGATAAGCTCAGCCAGAGGGATCATCTGGTCATCATACAGTTCAAGCATAGATCCTGTATCATATCTTCCAGGGTTTTCCCGAAGTACCTTATTCCTTTGCATCAGTACCTTGTTGTATCTTACATGTGCATCAAGATACTGAGGGTCATACTGGCTTATTATCATGTTCAGGAACCGTCTCCGTTCTTCCCCTCCCTCGATAATCAGCGTGCTGTCGGCCGGAGAAACCATCACAACCGGATAACTGCCAACATGATCGGAAAGCTTCTGATACTCCTTTCCGTTACGTTTAAAGACTTTTGATTTCTGCTTCTGAAATGCACAATGAAGCTCATCTGTTTCTCCCTCTTTTTCAAATTCGCCCTTCAGAATAAAATAATCTTCTCCATGCCTTATGCCAAGAGTATCTGAGTTATTAAAGAAGCTCTTTGTCAGCGAGAGATAATGAATAGCATCAAGTATATTGGTCTTCCCAACACCATTATTGCCTACGAAACAGTTAAAGCGTGGAGAGAAGTCAAGCGCAACTGACTCATAGTTCTTAAAGTTTGTGAGCTCGATATGCTTAAGGTGCATGGTTCAGAATAGTGGAATAATGGAACAAAGTTAACAAAAGAATCCTCAGCAACAATCGCAATGCATTTGAGACATGGTTTCAAAAGACAGTTATTAATGTGTGTCAGCATTTTTTTAACTATTTTCATTAAAATATACTTAAAAAAACTATTTTTGCGGAGTTAAAATTTTGACCGGAAATAGCATATATAGATATGGCAAAGAAAAATGATACAAATAATGGTATCCAGAACATTGAGGTTACCCTGACAAAAACAGAACAATGGCTTGAAGATAATTATAAACCTCTTCTTTATGGTTTATCAGTTATAGTTGTAATTGTTGGCCTTATCTGGCTTGTCAAATTTATGGGTGATAAAAGAAGCAAGGTAGCTCAGGCAGAGATGTTTGCTGCTGAGCAGTATTTTGCTCAGGATTCAATGAAGCTTGCTCTTAATGGCGGCGGAAACAATCTGGGATTCCTGGATATCATTAAAACATACGGAAGAACCAAAGCCGGTAAACTGGCCGAGTATTATGCCGGTATATGCTACATGCAACTCGGTGAGTACCAGAACGCAATTGACCATCTGAAAAAATATACTATCAGGGATGAGATACTTGCTCCTGAAGCCGTTGCACTTACCGGAGATGCATATGTTGAGCTGGGGCAGAAAGACAAAGGCATCAGCCTTTATCTTAAAGCAGCTGAACTGGCTTCCAATAACTTTCACTCCCCGCTTTATCTTATGAAAGCCGGTGAGATGTATGAAGTAACAGGTGATTTAAATAAAGCACTTGAGGTATACAACAAGATTAAAGATAATTACCCGGAGAGCACTGAAGGCAGAAGTATTGACAAATACATCGCCCGTGTAAAGGTCCTGATAAAGTAATTCATCATACTAAAATATCACACGCACCCGCATTATCCGGGTGCGTTTTTTATATAAGGAGTATTGATTATGGCAACAAAAGATCTTTCAAAGTATGATGCATCGGTAATACCAGATGCAGATGGCATGCGTTTTGGCGTGGTAGTGGCTGACTGGAACGCAGAGGTGACACACTCACTTCTTAACGGCTGCACATCCACACTTAAAAAACACGGCGTAAGCGATGACGATATCATCGTGAAGCATGTTCCCGGGACGTTTGAGCTCACTTTAGCTGCCCAATGGATGGCTGAATATGAAGATCTTGACGGAGTTATCTGTCTTGGGTGTGTTATCCAGGGCGAGACACCTCATTTTACATATATATGCCAGGGCGTTACCCAGGGGATAACCCAGCTTAACCTTGACTATAATATCCCTTTCATTTTCGGTGTCCTGACTACTCTCGATCATAGCCAGGCTCTTGATCGTGCCGGAGGCGTTCATGGCAATAAAGGCGATGAGGCTGCGGTAACAGCAATACGCATGGCAGCTTTGCAGAAAGAGATGGAGGACTAACCCCTTACCTGCGACACAGCAACCGGTAAGGACAAGAAAGGCAGTTTCTTTCGAAAGGTGTCATTGTAAAATGCTCATTTGAAGAGAATATTTTTGTGAGGACATTTATTAATTCTGTCTCATAATTATTCATAAACTCAGTATAACTCTGCAACGAGCCAAGGCTAGCTTCAAATTCAGGTATCTTTACTGAACAACTGAAGTCTTCTGATGATATCTTCTGAACCCAGTAGATAGCCGGCCCGAATACTTTTTCAGGATATTCCCTGCGAAGCGCATTGCAGTAAAGAAGTATCTGTAGAACTGCATCGCTCCTGGTGTCTGTTGTCTCATCGAAAATCCTGTCAAGTGTTGTTTTGCTCTCTTTGGGAGTGCCTGTCTTGTAATCAACAATCCTCATTATATCTGAAACCGAATCCACCCTGTCAGTGATTCCGCCTACCATAATTCTTTGCTTTCCAATGGGAGTATCTACCTCAAATACATTGCAGAACTGTTTTTCAACGTGTAACAGGGCAAGTTCTTTCAAAGAACTGTCGTATTCAATTATATCCCTGATGTACCTGGTAAGCACATCAATTATTATAATGCTCTTCCCTGCCAGGAGGCTATCTTCACTCCAGTGCATCTCCGACGATGCCTTTTCAATGACCACCTTTCTGACAGCAGCAAGATCAGAAGAGATTCTTTTTAAGATGGCCTTGTCAGCTAATGTACCTAACAATGGGCGGTAGAGTTCTTCCATGGCAGCGTGCAAAATGTTGCCAAAATGTCTCTGGTCTATCTCCTTTTCAAGTTTATCTTCTTCACCAATACCACACACATACCTGTAATAAAACCGCATCCTGCATGTAAGCCAGGTATTTATTGCGCTTGGAGAAAATACTTTTCCTTTTCCCTCTTCTGAACCGCCGGTATATCTGTTGAGTAATGCACTGACATGTGCCTCGTTTTTTTCAAGCAAAACCGGAATAAGTGTGCTCCTGCCTACCAGTATATGAAGTGTCCGGAACGTTGGTGAATAATTGCTATCGTATTTCATCTGAATAAGATAGCGGCTCATTTCTCCGGTGCTCATACCCTGGGTGGTTGAGTTATACATAAACCAGCCCCGCACAGGCTTCCTCAGTAAACGGAAGTAGTGATATGAATAGATAGATTCATGCTCGTTTATTGTAGGCAACCCGAAGGCCCTGCGAATATTATATGGAATGAATGTATTCTCATAGCTCTTGTTTGGAAAGATGCCTTCATTGAGCGAGAGAAAAATAATGTTTTTAAATTCGAGAGCCCGTGTTTCAAGAACCCCCATTACCTGCAGTCCTTTAAGCGGCTCGCCTGAAAATGGCACAATAAGTCGTTTGAACACCCTGTCAACCAGTCTTATGCATGTGTCAATTTTAAGGCTGAAGTTGTATTGTGCCATCAGGTTTCGAAGTTTGCCTCCCTCATTCATTGCCATTCTCATATACTCCCTGTCAATACTCATAATGCCACGACGAGGGTCTGCATTATAAGAATTTTCATAAAGAATAGTAAGAGTCCTGAGCAGATATGCAGGGTATTCACTCACATTTTCGGGCACTGAAAACAATTCACTGTCAGGCAGTCTTTCAGCAAGAAATTTTTGTCCAACCCTGATCATATTACCAGAGACTATTTCCCTTGCCAGGCTCTCGGTTTCAAACGGTGATATTACAGCAAAATACTGATGCCTTATTATTCCAAGTACGTTCTCGGCCCTGAATGTTCTTTCATCCTCATGCCCGGAGGCGTATCTGGCAAGCAGAAAAAGTTGTTTGAGAAATGAGTATAGTGGTGTATACCTGAACGGATGACCCATCGTAACATTTACATCCTTAATCTCATCGGGTAAAGAAGTAAGTACGGGAGCAAGCAGTTTTTCATCTGCAAGAATCACGGCAGTATCTGTGGCATCTTCAACTGACTCAAGGCCAGCTTCGTGAAGGATTTCAGGCAACATCTTTGCCTGGGCTGAATCGGATGGGGTGTCGATGATTGTCCACCGCCCTTTTATATCTGGTTCTGTTTCCTCATTATAACGAGGCATATCATTACCGAAATTATGCAGGTTCTCCAGAATAAATACCGATGCCTTATGGCCATCATGCTTCATAAAATCATGCTCATCATCCCAATAGAACCTGATGCGTCCCTGTCTTTTTATAAAAAGAAACAGTTCTTTCTCGCAGTTATTCAGAGCATTAAGACCGGCAACATGGTAAACAGCATCATCAGGTAACCTGAGGGTACCTGCGATAGCTTTTTCAGCCACCTCGCGGCATAGCATGCCCTCCCATCCTTTTCCTGAGGCTATAAGCTTTTCCCTGAACGATTTATAGAGAGGGCCCAACACCTGCCAGACTGATTTAAAGGCAGTCCGTGCCTCACTGCCTGTGTCAGCAGGGTTAAAACTGGTCCAGAAGCCTCTTATTATCTCAACCTGTTCTTCAGTTAATCCACCAAACCGGTGATCTATCTCTTTCAGGTCAGAAATATTTGAATAAATCTTTTCTGCATCGGCAAGCCACAGGTCTATATCATTGAAATCAGACAGAATTGTTTCACCCCAGTTCCAGAAGTCGTCAAAAGGCAGAGGGCCGGAGACAGAAGCAATATATGACTTGTATAGCTCAAAAATCAGTGACTCGGTTTCAGACTGTCTGAGAGTTGAGAAAGACTCGAACAACTCTGTCACAGTAACCATTTTAGGGGACCACTGCGGTATGTCACTGAGTTGTGAAAGATGGCGGGCAAGGTATAAGCCGGCCCTGCGGCTGGGCAGAATAACCACCTGCTTTTCCATCTCCCCCTTGTGATTGGTGAATAATGTCCGTGCTACTTTCTCAAGAAAATTCACCTCTTAAATATTTTGTTTATAAAACCTGCCCTGCCACGTATCAAGCTCTTCCAGTCTCTTTTCAAATAACCTTAAAAATTCGTCAGTTCTCAGGTCCCACAGTCTTGGATCAGCAAGTGTGCGTGGCGGAGCCTCGCTGCTGATACGCTCAATCATAATTAACGGGTTAAGTCTTTCAATAAAGGGTATTACCAGATCAAGATATTCTGATGTGGAGAAAAGGTTGAATTTCCCTGGATTATTTTTATATTCTTCTGCCATGGCTGTCCCTTTAAATATCTGAAGCTGATGGAGCTTAACAGAATGAAGGGGCAGCTCTGAAATAACTGATGCACTGTTAATTATATCCTCTCTTGTCTCACCCGGAAGTCCAAGAATAAAATGAGCACCTGTACGAATACCTCTGCCTGCAGTTTTTGAAACCATCTTCGCAGCCGTTTCGTAATCATGTCCCCTGTTTATTTGCTTTAAAGTTGTGTTGTAAACCGACTCGATCCCATACTCAACAATGAGAAATTTCTCCTTACTGATTTCAGAAAAATAATCAAGAAGCTCGTCGCTGACACAATCAGGGCGGGTACCAATAACAAGTCCTTCAATACCCGGGTAGGCGAGTGCTTCCGAGTACATTGCCCTTAGTTTATCAAGTCCGGCATATGTGTTTGTATAGGCCTGAAAATATGCGAGATATCTGTTTGCCCGTCTGTAGCGGCGTTTATGAAATGGTATCCCTTCATCAAGCTGTTGAGTAATGCTTTTTTCCGGTGAACAGTACGACGGGTTAAATGCCTCATTAGAGCAATATGAGCAGCCCCCAGTCCCAAGTGTGCCGTCGCGGTTGGGACAGGTAAATCCTGCGTCAAGACTTACTTTCTGAACCCTTTCGCCAAAGTAAGATGCAAACCACGTCGAGAAAGCATTATACCTTCTCGCTGACCCCCATATATATTTTTCTGAAGAAATCAATTAGTAATTAGTAATTAACAATTATCAATATATTTCTCTATCCATTTATCCTTTACTCTAAACTCTAAACTCTAAACCTCAATAATCTCCCTTCCCACATACCACAGATATGCTTCAACATGGGCATATCCCATCTCCTTTAAAAGCCGTTTGTACTCACCAGCCTGGTATTTATGCTTCTGTTCCTGTTCGCCGAATTTGTAATCGACAACTATTATACGGTCGCCATCTATCATTACCCTGTCTGGCCGGCGGGCATAGCCTGTTGGAAGCAGGACAGTCGCTTCGTTGAGCACTCTCATTGTTGGGTTGAACCAGTGCTTTACCCTGCTGTCGGAAAGTAAATCATTCATTTTTATTTTCAGCTCTTCAGCTTCATCTGAAATCACCATACCTTCCTCAGTAAGTCTGGCAACAGCCGGTATTATATCATCACGTGTTATTATTCTGCTCAGGAGTTCATGCATCACAATTCCGTATACCCGGCCGCTTTCTTCTTCGAGAAGTTTTTCGTCGAGGGGCATTGCTCCTCCTGTACGGAGGCGCATTATGCCCTCTCTCAGAGAGACAATGTATTGATCAAGCCGCATGACCGGTGGCTCTTCAATATGTTCCGCATCAGGCAAACTTCCAAAGGTCAGTATACGGCCATTATCGTCCTCTTTCCATTCTGATCCGGTCACTCCTTTGGCCAGGCCGTCTCGTAAAAGCCAGGCCACAGAGCCTGAAGGGTCTTTTTTATCACCCATATCAGGAGCCATGATATAGAGAGCGTCAACGGCACGCGTGCAGGCAACATAAAACATATTTAAAGCATCGAGGTAGCGTGAAGCTTTTTCAAATCCTGCCTCTTCACTGAAGAGCGAGTCCCCGAGGTTTTTCCCATATTCAGGCAACACGATAGGCATTGAGGAAAATGTGTCAGGAACGTTTTTTATCCATAACAGCGGTTTGGTGAATGACGGAGGATCAAACTTCCACGCTGCAAATGGAATAATAACCACCCTGCTCTGCAGCCCCTTGGCTTTATGAATAGTCATAACCCTCATTGCCTCCTGCCTGTCTGACTGAGCGACAGTTCTCTTTTTGCCCTCCTGATCCCACCAGATAACAAAGGATGAGACATCTGAGGTATAGCGTGAAGAGTACCATAAGACAACATCCTGGAATGAATTCAGGTAGGCTACGTTGGCACTGTTCCCCCCAAGGTTAAAGAGCTGTATCATCTTTTCTGTGGCTGTGAACAGCGATGAATTCCTGAAGGAGTCAAGTTTTTCCATCCATCCATCAGGAAAAATATTTTCAGGGAGTTCTTCTGAAAGGTCACCGGCATATACCGTGGGATCTTCCTTGCCCATGGCCAGTCCATAACACCTGATCATAAGGCTTCTGTTAATGCGGCCTGAAGGGTTCACCATAAAACGCAGGCATGACACCAGAAAAGTTACAGCCGGGTTACGTTCAAGATAAAGTGATTCACCTGAAGTGACTTCAAAATTATACTTCTGCTGTTTCTCCGGCGGACAGGAAGCGCTATACTCAAGAATGCGGTTAATGATACTCTTACCCTCATCATTTTTCCTGCAAAGGAACATAATATCACGTGCATGATAGCCGTGATCCTGTAACTCCTCAATAAGCAACGGCAGATCAGCAAGAACATTGTCAATCCATTTCTCTTCGCCAGTTCCCTTGTAAAGTTTTACCCTTACAAGGCCGCCGGGTCTGTCAGGGTTTTCCTTCTGTACTGACTCACTGTATACATCAGCAATATGCAGAGACTCAAAATTCAATTTGCAGTCACAGAGGGCAGGCAGGTTATCAGGTGAAAAGAGATTATTATTAAACCTGATAATGTTGGATCGGCTCCTGTAGTTAGTATCGAGGTAGTCACTTTTTACAGCTTCACTGTGAAAGGCTTTTTCAAGTTCAGAATGAATTATGCGCCAGTCGCTGTTGCGCCATCTGTAAATAGACTGTTTTACATCTCCCACAACAAGGCTGTCATTACCCCGGGCCAAAGTCTCGGCAATCAGCGGCTGGAAGTTACGCCACTGAATGCGTGAGGTATCCTGAAACTCATCAATAATATAATGGTCATACTGTGCTCCTATTTTTTCATAAATAAAAGGAGTGTCATCATCTTCAATCAGTTTGCTTATAAGTTCACCTGAGTCTGACAGAAGAAAGATATTCTCATCATGAGCCAGTTCACGTACCCTGGAAGCAACAGAGCCAAGGATACCCAAAATATGTATTGTTTTCACCTGGGCATTGGCGGCAGCATAAAGCGGATATTTCTTTTCAAACAGTTCATAAATGCCTGTCACAACATCTCCTAAGCCGTTCGCGAGGGCTGCTTCCATTGAGCTTTTAACTGACTGTGATGCCGTGGCAGTTGTATAACTATTATCATTTACAGCATTTCCCCAGAATTTGTTTGGTTTATCACTTTTTCCCGAGGCATATTTTTTCAGCCATCCCCCGACACCCTTGTCTCCCTGTGTAAAGTCAGAAATGCTCAAACCGCATTTTTCAAATATTTCAACACCCTTTGATGCAGTTTCTCTCAACTCTTTTTCAAATCCGTTGCGAATGCTGAATATTTTCTCAGAATATTCCTTCAGTTTTTCATAATTATTCAGAGTGCTGCGTTCATCCTTTGTCAGCTGGCGGAACTCTTCGCGAAATATATAAGAAGCCACCTCCATAACGTCTCGTCTGATATCCCAGCTTCTGTTGTCGTCGAGCCGCGACTCAACGTATGATGTTATCCAATCACGAAGTTTCCTGTCAGTTGATACCTCCTTAAGCAATTCTTCAACAGCATCGCTAAGCAGCATGTCATGCTCCAGCTCGAGGTCGTAGCCTGATGGTATATCTATTTCGCGAACAAAAGCACGAATGACTCTCTGGAAGAAGGAGTCTATTGTTCCTACTGTAAAGCGTGAGTAATCATGAAGGATATAATTAAGTGCCAGAGAGGCGTTTCGGCGAATTTTCTCTTCGCTTCCGGTGCCTGATGGCATCATCTCCGGGAACTTTGTTTTAAGATAATCAACGAATCCTGACGCTCTGCCTGAAGCAAGCTTATGCAGCTCTGAAAGAATCCGGCTCTTCATCTCAGCCGCCGCACTGTTGGTGAATGTGACAGCAAGGATATGCCTGTATGCCGTTGGGTCATGAAGCACCCTTGACAGGTAAAACCCGGTGAGTGCATGTGTTTTACCTGAACCTGCAGAAGCACTGTATTTTAATACTTTACCTTCTGTCGTCATGAAAATAAAAGTAGGGCAAAAAAACGTTCCGCGTAGCTACTTCAGACCTTAGTTTTCAACATTACGCCTAAAATGAGTATTTTTGCTAAAGTCAAAAAACAGAATTATGGAAGTATTGTTCAGACATGCAGAAAAAGAAGATGCACATCTTGTGTTCCGCTTTATCAGGGAACTTGCCGAGTTTGAGAAAATGAGCGATGAGGTAATCGCATCTGAGAAACTCATTGAAAAAAATCTCTTTGGTGACCATAAATATGCAGAGGTCATTTTTGCTGTTGCCGATGGTGATGAGGTAGGATTCGTACTGTTCTTTCATAATTTTTCAACCTTTGTCGGTCGCCCGGGAATCTATATAGAGGACCTATTTGTCAAACCTGCCTTCAGAAGCAAAGGTATTGGGCGGATGCTGATGAGAGAGTGTGCCCGTTTGGGAGTTGAGAGAGGCTGCGGAAGAATGGAATGGAATGTGCTCAACTGGAATCCTGCACGACGCTTCTACGAAATGATGGGTGCAACAGCAATGGATGAGTGGGTTACATATCGGTTTACATCTGATATAATGAAAAGGCTTGTTGAAGAACAATAACAAACTACCTTTGCGCCCGTGAAGAAAAAAGTTATTGTCGGATTGTCAGGTGGAGTTGACTCAAGCGTTGCAGCATGGATTCTCATGGAACAGGGCTACGATGTTGAGGGCCTCTTTATGATTAACTGGCACGATACTACCGGTGTGCTTAAAGGCGATTGCCCGTTCGACGAGGATATTATGTTTGCCGAGATGGTGGCACGAAAACTTAACATAAAGCTNCATCAGGTTGACCTCAGTAGCCCCTATCGCCAGCGCGTTGTTGATTACATGTTTGATGAATATTCACACGGCCGTACACCTAATCCTGATGTGCTGTGTAACCGTGAGATTAAGTTCGACTCCTTTGCCATCGAAGCATTCAGGCTGGGAGCTGATTTTATTGCAACCGGCCATTACTGCAGAAAAGAGACAATTGAAAAAGACAACAGTCAGATCTACCGGCTTCTTGCAGGAGCAGATGGCAACAAGGATCAGAGCTACTTCCTTTGCCAGGTGAGCCAGAAACAGCTGGAGAAAGCCCTTTTTCCCATAGGTCATCTCACAAAACCAGAAGTACGTATGATAGCTGAGGATCTGGGACTTGCCACGGCCGACAGGAAAGACTCACAGGGCATCTGCTTTGTGGGTAAAGTAGACCTGCCTGTATTCCTGCAGCAAAAGCTTGAAGCTAAAACCGGAAGAATCATTAACATTCCGCAGGATTTCCCGCTAAGGAACTGGCCAAACGGACTTCCGGATCCAGAGACCACAACAGATGTTTTAAAAGAGATGGCTGCTCCATATAGTTATTCACCTGCCGATGGCAAAACAGTTGGCAAACATAACGGTGCACATTTTTTTACCATTGGTCAGCGTAAAGGCATGAATGTGGGCGGCACAAAAGAACCTCTCTTTGTATTATCAATTGATGTGTTAAACAATATAGTTTATACCGGTGAAGGGCAGTCGCATTCAGGTCTTCACCGCAAAGGACTTTTTATTGGCAGTGACGAGGTGCATTGGATAAGAACCGATTTGACCATGGTACCAGGGGAATGGCGTGATTACCTGGTAAGGATCCGCTATCGCCAGCCACTGCAACATGCCAGGATATTTGCACGCGAAGAGGGGTATTTTATCGTCTTTGATAAACCCCAGCGCGGAATGGCTCCCGGACAATTTGCAGCATGGTATGACCATGAAGAGCTACTTGGATCAGGCGTAATTAAGTACTGATTATCCTCTGATAACTTATAACCTCTTCTATTGTACCAGCCTGAATTCCCATTTTTCTGAAGTGTACTTTTTACCTATCAGAACCCAGGTAACCCCAACAGATGCCAACCCTATAAAACCAGCTGTAAATATTGCAACTCCGCAATCAATGGCAATCAAGCCCAGAGTAACTGCTTCTCCGGATGTCAGGGAAATGAGGAAAATTCCAAGCCCTGAACCCATAATGC
>JGI20214J51088_10000358_pt1 | contig 32382 bp, 28 predicted proteins | sample WetSurMetagenome_FD_51088 | JGI IMG/M metagenome (IMG submission 51088) | reverse complement strand
CCGCCGATCTCGAAGGAAAAGGCCGTGATCCAGAACGGCATGTGCGGCTTGTCCAGCCAGTCCTTTCCGTCCAGCACCAGGTTGGCCCAGTCGTTATTGAGGGCGATGTGCTGGGAGAGGGCGCCGTAGGTGATGGAGTCGCCGCCGTTGATGATGGGGGAGAGCATGGCGGCTGCGTTGATGAGCAGAATTAGGAGGGTTAACCATTTGGCTTGGTGGGAGATGTTCATTGGTGTGATGTTACCGTAAATCACATGGAGACCGTTCGTCCTAGAGCCTTTGGTTCCCTCTCCCTCCGGGAGAGGGCTAGGGTGAGGGAAGACTTGTTGAACTCCCCTTTTTTTCAAACCCAACACCGTCGGGGGTAGCCCGACAGCTAGTCACTTTCTTTTGCTTCGCCAAAAAGAAAGTGACCAAAGAAAAGGCGACCCCAATCCGCCATCCCTTCGGGATTCCCTGCGTTGCTCGACGAGTCAGGCTTCCTCATAAACTCGCACGATCCGCTACGCGTCCACGTGCTCAAACATATTCGTCAGAATTCCCTGACCCGCCTCCGCTACTCGGTGGCGGAACAGGGGAGGGAAAACCAAATTCAAAAACAAAACCTCCAACCCGCAGGTGGGCGCAAAGCGCCCACCTGCTCAAAAAGACAGCGTGGGCACTTGTGCCCACCCTACTATGCTTTTGAATTTCTTTCCCCTGTGCGCCGCCTCGATATTTTGCAAACAAGCGGAGGTTTAGGCGAGCACTGTTCGAGCTCCGCAGCAGGGCACGTTTTGTGTGCCCTGCTAGGGCGAGTTGCGCAGCCCCGCTTGTTGGCGAAATATCGAGGGAACCCCAAAGGGGCGGCAAACCGGGGGCGCCTTCTTTTGGTTACTTTTCTTGGCAAGACAAGAAAAGTGACTAGCTGTCGGGCTACCCCCGACGGCTTTCGATGGGTATCGCTATGCCTTGCCTATCCTTCCCATCTGCTAACTTGCAGTTTTTAGATAGGAAACAAATGCGGAGCAAGCAATCAGCATAAACTTTGCTTCAGCATAAGTAATGTTTGATTCGTCAATTAATGAGTGTCTTACTCCAGATTCGTCACTGGTATAGCCGTAAAGTTGGTTGAAAGCCTTTGAAAGTACAGGATGGATATTTTTTATCTTTTTAAGGACATCAGATAAGGTCGCAGTTTCCTTTCCACTTGCCAGCCTACATGCTGCTTCTACGGCGGAAATTGACTCCTTGATCGAATTTCGGTAGTCAGGTGATTGCTTGTCACTCAACATTCTCAATGCAGTTTCAAGGTGAGTACGTACAGCTTTTTCAGGATGCAATAGTCCATCTTCAATCGCTTCAATTTCCTGCTTGTCAGTTATCTCTGCAATTTCTTTGCCCACAAAACGATACGCGGCATTTTGCTCTTCCAGAACTTTGTTGATCCACTCTCTGGTTTCGTCACCAATGAGTTCGCTTTGATCAAGTGAAACTGCCTCAATAAAGTCATACAGCTCAAACCAGTTGCATGAAAAGAAAAAGTTCTTCAGGTGATGGTATGCAGTATTTTCATCTCCGTAAAACTGAGGCAGAAAATTTGGAAGACTATCAAGGTCGAGGTTGAAAAAATGAAACCACAGCCTTTTCAGCATCATGTCGGTCTTTGCGCAAACCTCTTTGAGCCGATAATTCTGGGGGTCGTATTTATCCCAGATTGTTACTTTTAGTACATTCCAAAGCTTAGTGCGTAACGCTTCATCTGCATATTCGCGCTGGAACGCATTTTCCAATGGTAAGTAACCATAACGCTGTGAAAATTTAGGCATGATTTTCTACAGTAGTCAGCGCAACTTCGGCGTCTCACAAACCACATCCCCATTCTGCCCTCTATGCCTCAACGCGTGATCGATCAACACCAGCGCCAGCATCGCCTCCGCAATCGGCGTGGCACGAATCCCCACGCAAGGATCGTGGCGCCCCTCGGTGGAAACGCTCACCGGCTCTCCCGCTTTGTTGATGGACATGCGCGGAATACGGATGCTGGAGGTGGGTTTGATGGCGTACTGGGCGACGATGTCCTGCCCGGTGGAGATGCCGCCGAGGATGCCGCCCGCGTTGTTCGACAGGAAGCCTGCCGGTGTGAATTCGTCGCCGTGTTCGCTGCCGCGCTGGGTGACGCAGGCAAAGCCCGCGCCGATCTCCACACCCTTCACCGCATTGATGCTCATCAGCGCGTGGGCAATGTCTGCATCGAGCCGGTCGAACACCGGCTCACCCCAGCCCACGGGCACGTTGTGCGCCACCACGGCGAGTTTGGCGCCGATGGAGTCGCCGGATTTGCGCAGCGCATCCATGTATTCTTCCAGGCGCGGCACATAGCTCGCATCGGTCACGAAGAAGCTGTTGCCTTTGGCGTTGATGTCGTCCCAGCTCTTGAACGGGATTTCGATCTCGCCGAGTTGCGCGAGGTAGCCGCGCACCAGCACGCCGTAGCGCTGGTACAACCACTTCTTGGCGATGGCGCCTGCAGCCACCCGCCCTGCCGTTTCGCGCGCCGAAGCGCGGCCGCCGCCGCGATGGTCGCGGATGCCGAATTTCTGCCAGTAGGTATAGTCGGCGTGGCCGGGACGGAAGGTGTCGGCGATGTTGCCGTAATCCTTGCTGCGCTGGTCCTCGTTCCGGATCAGCAAGGCTATGGGCGTGCCGGTGGTCTTGCCTTCGAACACGCCGGAGAGTATCTCCACCGTGTCCGACTCGCGGCGCTGGGTGACATGGCGCGAAGTGCCCGGCTTGCGGCGGTCGAGGTCGAGCTGGACGTCCTCCTTGCTCAATTCCAACCCTGGCGGGCAACCGTCCACGATACAGCCGATGGCCGGACCGTGCGATTCGCCAAAAGAAGTGACCGTGAACAAAGTACCGAATGTGTTTCCAGACATGATGTTATCTCGCTAAATCAGTGCGCGAAGTTTAACATACGCAACATCGTGCAGCCCCAAGAGAGTCCTTGATGAGAGCCATACTGATGACTGCCGCGACCGGCAATATCATTCTGACCGTGAATTGACGTGTACACCGACAGCCATTGCCATCTGGATGCCGCCGAATTCGGCAACACACAAGCCGATATCGTGCGCGATGCCGAAGCGGCCGGCGTGGGCCGCATCGTCATCCCCTCGGTAGCGTGTACCAACTTCGACACCGTGCGCAAACTGTGCGAACAATATACGAACTGCTCACCCGCCTACGGCATCCACCCGATGTACACGGACGATGCCGCACCGGGCGACCTGGATGTGCTGCGCGATTTCCTGGAACAGCACGAAGCGGTCGCCGTCGGCGAGATCGGGCTGGATTTTTTCATCCCGCATTACAATCAGGCGCGGCAGGAACATTTCTTTGTCGAGCAGCTGAAGCTGGCGCGCGACTTTGATCTGCCGGTGCTGCTGCATATTCGCCGCGCGCAGGACACCATCCTCAAGCATCTGCGCCAGATCAGGGTACGCGGCGGTATCGCCCATGCGTTCAACGGCAGCCGCCAGCAGGCGGATGAATTCATCAAGCTCGGCTTCAAGCTTGGTTTCGGCGGCGCAATGACGTATTCGAGGGCAACACGATTGCGCGAACTCGCCGCCACCCTGCCGCTGGACAGCATCGTGCTGGAGACCGACGCGCCGGACATCCCGCCCAACTTTCTGGAGCGCGGACTGCCGAACGAACCGAAGTACCTGCCGCGCATCGCCGCAACACTCGCCGAGTTGCGTGCGATGCCGCCGGACGATATTGCCCGCATCACCTCGGAGAATGTATTGTCCGTATTGCCAAAACTGAAACCGCCCGCCGCAGAATAAAATGCCACGAAAGCGGGAAGCCCGTTTATATTCTGATAATGTCCGCCTTGCCCAAAGGCTCAGGGCCGTATCGAACCAGCCAAGGAATTGAAATGAAGAAATTGCATTTTGTTGCACTTGTTTTGACCAGCCTGTCTCTCAACGCGATGGCTGACGACTCGGGGCTATTCTATGTGGCCGGTGGCGCCAGTAGCGGCGGGGCCAATTTCAGCCTCGGCGCCGGAACGGATGTAGACGTTCTGGAGATCAGCTCGATCAAGCTGGGTAATGTGAATGGCAATAACCCGGCCAAATTAGTGGGCTTGTCGCTGGTGCAGAATGCCACTCCGGTCAAGGATTTCAATCTGCTGTTTCGTCTGGGTTTCGGCAAAACGACCACCGATTTCGCCGACGGGTCGTCTGCCACCAGGACAGGTTTCGGCAACGGGGTCATCTTCGGGGCAGGGGGACAGTACCGGCTGAACAGCCATCTGGCTCTCCGCGGCGAATTGAATCGCATCAATTATGCGGCATCCGCCGATGGTCGCTTGTCGGGAATAAGCTATCCGCTCACCCTTAGCGCTTTGTATATCTTTTGACCGTTTTCACCCCCTGCGCCCCGATGGTCGAACACAAGCCCTCATTTCCGTTTTCTCGTCATGAATAATTCCACCCTGCCCCAATTCACCCGCACCCATATCCTGCTTGGCGACGAAGGTATCGCGAAGCTCAAAAGCAAACATATTTTTATCGCGGGACTCGGCGGCGTGGGTTCCTATTGCGCCGAAGCGATGGCGCGCGCCGGCATCGGCCGGCTGACCCTGCTCGACCATGACAAAGTGGCGGTCAGCAACATCAACCGCCAATTGCCCGCGCTGCTTTCCACGGTCGGGCAATCCAAAGCCGAACTCATGCGCGCCCGCATCGCCGACATCAACCCGGAATGCGAAGTGACGCTGTTGTATGATTTTCTGACCATAGACAACGTGAACGACCTTGTGCCCGGCGACGTGGATTATGTGATGGACTGCATCGATTCCTTGTCCTGCAAAGTGGCATTGGTGGTGGAGAGCCACAAGCGCGGCCTGAAGGTCGCATCGAGCATGGGTGCGGGCAACCGGCTTGACCCTTCGCACATCAAGGTGGCGGACATCGGCAAGACGGACAAGTGCCCGCTGGCGAAGCAGATGCGGCTCAAGTTGCGCAAACATCACGGGATCCACAAGGGCATCTTGACGGTGTTTTCGGATGAACATCCGAGCAAACCGCTACCGCCGGAACCGACCGGACGCGGCCGTCCGCGCGCGGTGAACGGCACCATCAGCTACATGCCACCGCTGTTCGGCTTCATGCTGGCGGGGGCCGTGATCAAGCGCCTGCTGGATGAGTAATCACAGCACTTCCCAGTCCTCAATTTCCCCGTTTACCACTATGAACAGCGGATGGACGGACGGGCGCCCGTTATTGACCAGCCTTTCATAGGCCGCCGTGTCGCGCACTTTCAGCTTCGCCTTCAGGTGCACCAGTTCATACTCAACCTGCCCGTCAGTAACACACATCCTGGCCGTTGCGCCCTTCCGCAGAATCTTGCCCGCATCGAAGTTATATCCGCGCCGTTCGGCTTCCCGCTGCACTTCTTGCAGATAGGCGGCAATGGCGGCCAGCGGATCGGCGTGGTCTTTGAAGCGATTGAGTTGCGGATGATTCCGGTAACCCCTGGTTTCGCCGAGCAAAACCTTTTGCGCCAGCAGCGTCTCGCGCCACAATGCGACGAGACCTTTTGCGTCGAGATGCTGCGGATGGATGGACCAGATACGCATCAGAGCGTTTCCTGCAGGGGAAAACGCGCCAGCACTTCGTATTGCGCACCCTGCCCGTCCTGCAACGACTGCACCAGCGCGAAATCATCGATCTGCCAGCGGACCGCAGGCATGGGCGGCAGGCGGGCATCGCTCCATTGTGCATTCCGGAGCAGGGTGACATGCGGTTTGTAGGGGCGCGCATCGAAATGGAAACGGTGTCTGTGCAAGCTTCGTTCCAGATCGCCCACAAGTTCTGCAAGTTGCGGCGGCATCGCATCCGGCGAGGCATAGACAATATGGTTATGTCCCCAGTAATGCGCCGTTGTCAGGTTTAGCCAGAATGCCCGGCAACTGACCTCCTGCGCCGCCAGACGCAACGCTTCCAGACGCTCCTCTTCCACCTCGCCGAGGAATACCAGAGTGGCGTGCAGGGTATCGGCGCGCATGACACGCCCGCCGCACAGATCAAGCAAGGCAGGTTGCCATGCTGCCACGGCGACACGTTCGACAGCATTCGGCCACAGGGCAAAGAACAGACGCATTTAATTTTCGGGGGAATGGTTCATGCGGCGATGCTAACCCCTTTCCAGTGTCAGGGTCGAGCAGCAGGAGCACTTCAGAGGTCTCCCCGGATACTGTAGAATGCGCGCCTTGTTGAACTGCAAAAAATCATGAGCGCACGTCTACGCGAAATCCCTTACAACTACACCTCCTTCTCCGACCGCGAGATTGTATTGCGCATACTCGGCAACGAGGCGTGGGACATCATCAACACACTGCGCGAAGAGCGCCGCACCGGACGCTCGGCACAGATGCTGTACGAAGTGCTCGGCGACATCTGGGTGCTGACGCGCAACCCGTATCTTGAAGACGACCTGCTCTCCAACCGCAAACGGCGCGAAGCACTGATCGGCGCGCTGCGCCACCGTTTGAATGCGATCGAAGCTCGCCGCCAAGACAATCAAAAAGTAAAACGTCTGCTCGACCTTACCCATGCGGCGGTCGATCAATTCGCCGAAGAATTCGAACACACGCTGCAATTGCGCAAACGCACTCTGCGCGTATTGAGCCGATACACCCGCAAGGACAACATCCAGTTCGACGGCTTGGCGCGCGTCTCTCATGTGACCGACGCAACCGACTGGCGCGTGGAATATCCGTTCGTGGTGCTGAACCCGGACACGGAAGAAGAGATCGCGCCGCTGGTGCGCGCCTGCATCGAGCTTGGCCTGACGCTGATCCCGCGCGGCGGCGGCACCGGTTACACCGGCGGGGCGATCCCGCTCACCAAACTTTCTGCCGTCATCAATACCGAAAAGCTGGATGCGCTTTCCCCGGTCGAACATCTGACGCTGCCCGGTTTGTCCTCGCCCTACGCCACCATCCAATGCGGTGCGGGCGTGGTGACTCGCCGCGTGATGGAAGCGGCGGAAGCCAGCAAGCTGGTGTTCGCGGTCGATCCGACCTCGGCAGATGCCTCGTGCATCGGCGGCAACGTGTCGATGAACGCGGGCGGCAAGAAGGCCGTGCTGTGGGGCACGGCGCTGGACAATCTGGCTTCGTGGAAGATGGTCACGCCCGATGGGCTGTGGATGTTCATCGAGCGGCTCGACCACAACCTCGGCAAGATCCACGATGCGGAGACTGCGCGCTTCCGCATCTCGCGTTTCGAAGCGGACGGCAAGACCCCGCATACTGAACCGGAGATACTGACCATTCCCGGCAGTTCGTTCCGCAAGGCCGGGCTGGGCAAGGATGTCACCGACAAGTTCCTTTCCGGCCTGCCCGGCATCCAGAAGGAGGGCTGCGACGGCATCATCACCTCGGCGCGCTTTATCCTGCACCGCGAGCACAAGTTCACGCGCACCGTGTGCCTGGAATTCTTCGGCCAGGTGCACGAGGCCGTGCCCGCCATCGTCGAGATCACTTCGATGTTCGGCAACCGCAGTGCTTCCGCTTCGCCGATCTTCCTGGCCGGCTTGGAACACCTGGACGAGCGCTATCTGAAGGCGGTGGGTTATGCCACCAAGGCCAAACGTACCGGACGCCCGAAAATGGTGCTGATCGCCGATGTGGTCAGCGACGATGAGCGTGCAGCGGGCGAGGCCGCTTCCGAGATCGTGCGCATGGCCAATCTGCGCCATGGCGAAGGTTTCATCGCCGTCACTGCCGAAGCGCGCAAGAAATTCTGGCTGGACCGTGCGCGCACCGCCGCCATCGCGAAACACACCAACGCCTTCAAGATCAACGAGGATGTGGTGATCCCGCTACCGCGCATGGGCGATTATTGCGACGGCGTGGAACGCATCAACATCGAGTTGTCGCTCGGCAACAAGATCAAACTGCTGGATGCACTGGATGAATTCTTCGCGGGTGAATTACCGCTGCGCTATCAGGACGATGCGCAACTGGGCGCCGCCGAGTTGCTGGGCAACCGCCCGCAGGCTGCACAGCAATTGCTCGCCGACGTCCGTGCACGCTGGACATGGCTGCTGGAGAATCTGGATGCACCGCTGTCCACATGCCCTTTCGCACCCGACGATGCGCAGGATGCGGTTACGGTGTTCGATGCGGTGCAGCGCCACCTGCTGCGCGCCTCATGGAAGCGCGAACTGCGCGAACCGTTGCGCCAGGCCTTCGGCGGCAGCACCTTCCTGCCCATCCTTGAGCAGTGCACCGCGATCCACCAGCGCATACTGAAAAACCGCGTGTTCGTGGCGCTGCACATGCATGCGGGTGACGGCAACGTGCACACCAACATCCCCGTGAACTCGGACGACTACGCCATGTTGCAGCAGGCCTACGGCGCGGTGGATCGCATCATGCGTTTGGCAAAGGACCTGGGCGGGGTGATCTCCGGTGAACACGGCATCGGCATCACCAAATTCGATTTCCTCGAAGAAAATGAGGTCGCACCTTTCGTCGCGTACAAGCAGAAGGTCGATCCCCACGGCCACTTCAACAAGGGCAAGCTGTTGCCGGGCAGCAATCTGGAGCACGCCTATACGCCGAGCTTCAACCTGATGGAACTGGAAAGCCTGATCCTGGAAAAGAGCGAGCTGGGAAAGATATCCGACTCGATCAAGGATTGCCTGCGCTGCGGCAAGTGCAAGCCGGTGTGCACCACGCATGTGCCGCGCGCCAACCTGCTCTACTCGCCGCGCAACAAGATCCTCGCCACTTCGCTGCTGATCGAGGCGTTCCTGTACGAAGAGCAGACCCGGCGCGGCGTATCCATCGCCCACTTCGACGAGTTCAACGACGTGGCCGATCACTGCACCGTATGCCACAAGTGCCTCAAGCCCTGCCCGGTGGATATCGACTTCGGCGATGTGTCGGTGGCGATGCGCAACTTCCTGCACAAGCAGGGCAAAAAGAAATTCAATCCGGCCACCGCGGCCTCCATGCTCTACCTGAACAGCACCGATCCGCTCACGATCAAGATCATGCGCAAAGTGATGATCGAGTGGTCGTACAAGGCACAGCGCATCGGCTACCGCTTCGCCAAGCACCTGGGGCTGTTCCGTGCGCAAGTGGCGCATCCGCCTGCGACCGTCGGCAAGCCCACGATTCAGGCCAAGGTGATCCATTTCATCAACAAGCCGATGCCGGGCGGATTGCCCAAGAAGACCTCGCGCGCCCTGCTCGACATCGAGGACAACACCATCGTGCCGGTAATCCGCAACCCGCGCAAAGTGAACGAAGAGACCGAGGCCGTGTTCTATTTCCCCGGCTGCGGCTCGGAGCGCCTGTTCGGGCAGGTGGGACTGGCGACGCAGGCGATGCTATACGAGATCGGCACGATCACCGTGCTGCCGCCGGGATACCTGTGCTGCGGCTACCCGCAGACGGCTGCGGGGCAGGAAGACAAGGGCAGCCAGATCACCACGGACAATCGCGTGCTGTTCCACCGCGTGGCAAACACGCTGAACTATCTCGACATCAAGACGGTGATCGTGTCCTGCGGAACCTGCATGGACCAGTTGCTGAAATACCAGTTCGAAAAGATATTCCCCGGCTGCCGTCTGCTCGACATCCACGAATACTTGCTGGAGAAAGGCGTAAAGTTGCAGGGAGTACAAGGTACGCGCTACATGTATCATGACCCATGCCACTCGCCGATGAAGACCTACGCGCCGCTCAAGGTGGTAAACGAACTGATGGCGACCCCCGTCGCGCTGAACGACCGCTGCTGCGGCGAGGCGGGCACCTTCGGCCTGAGCGTGCCGCAGATTGCCACGCAGGTGCGCTTCCGCAAGGAAGAAGAGATGCGCAAAGGATCCAATGCATTGCGTTCAGACGGCTTTACGGGTGAAGTGAAGATACTGACCTCGTGCCCGGCGTGCCAGCAGGGCTTGAGCCGCTACGCGGACGATGCCGGCACGACGACCGACTATATCGTGGTGGAGATGGCAAAGCATCTGCTGGGGGCCAGCTGGCTGGAAGATTATGTGGCGAATGCCAACAACGGTGGAATCGAACGCGTGCTGTTATAGGAGTTGAGATGCTGCCTCTGGAACCGACCGACGACCTCGCCAGCCCCGCCTTCAAGGATGCCGATTCATGCACCAGATGGTTGAGCCAGTTCCAGCTCACCAACCTGAGCCTTGCGCACGGCACGCTGCGCGCCCAGCTTGATGAGTTCAGCCGCTTCCCCCTGCGCGGCAAGGATCGCCTGCAGACGCTGGAGGCGTTGCGCGAGACCGTGAATATCGTCCAGGACGATTTTTCAAAAAGACTGTTTGGAAAAAAGCTACCGTTCGCCGACGAGGATTTCACCACGCTCGTCGCCCTCACCAGCTTGTGGCAAAGCATGCTCAACGGTTACCTGCGCTGCATGCAATCCTGGGATGCGGGAGACACCACGCTCGCATCCGAGGCAGCGCTGATATCTCACCGCTGCCTGCTTTACAGCGGATTGCAGCTCGGGGAGTTCCTGCGTGCGGGATGCGAGCCGGACGGACAATCCTGGCAACGCTTCCACATGATCTACGCATATATCGAGGAACGGGGATTCCAGCAGACGCCCGTCGCCGATAGATTCAATCGTACGGGCCGCCCAGTCTCCTGCCTCATGCTCTACGTCAAGACATTGCTGCTGCATCGCGCACGTTTGCTCGGCCTGACGCGAGTCCAATGGCATATCGCGGATCGCTGGCTGGAATACTGGGGAGACACTTTCACCATCGAGCCGAATTGCAGCATGACCCGGGAAGATGCTCCGCCGCTGGCTGTCGATCTGGCCGGGGCACGCGGATTGGTCGCAATACACCGGGCCACCAACGCTGCCGGCATGCGCTTTCTGGCAATGGTTCCCTTGTCCAAATTGATTCGGGTCAAAACCATTCTGCTGCTGCAGGGCCAAACCCCGCAGCAGAATGAACTCGGGGACGAGCTGAACGGCAATGACTGTATCGAACTCCTGAACCGTCTGCATGCGTGCTGGTGCGAACAGCGCGCCGAATCCCTGGTGGACGAGCCGCGCGACGTACCCGTTGCGGAGCTGTGCTTCGGTCTGGAGAACATCTACGCGCATATCTCGCGCAAGCCGTTCAAGGCCCCGGACATCGCCGGCATCGCGGACAAGGAAGTGCAGAGGCAGATCGAGACCTTCGGTCGCGTACTGGATCAGACCGATCGCCACAACCTGCTGGAAGTCGGCTTCCTGTCCGAGACATGGCTGGTGGAAGACGATGGACTGGTGCAAGGGCATCTGCTGCGCAAATTGAATACCGGCGAACGCCTGGGCATGAACCAGATCCTCTGCGTACACAATACGGAAACGAAAGCATACAAGGTGGGCGTGGTCTCGCTGGCCAGCGTCACTCGCAGCGGACAACTCTACATCGGCGTGCGCTACCTGCCGGGCAGCCCGCAAACCATGATCGTGCGCGGCAATTCCTTCGGCAACCTGCTTACAGGTGCGGCAGCGGCGCTGATGCTGCCGGAGATACCCAGACTGCGTATCCCTGCCAGCATCGTCCTCCCGCGCGACTGGTTCCAGGCCGGACGCCGCATCGACCTCGCCCTGAAGGAAAATCCAAAACTTAGCGTGATACTGGGCTTCAGCGTGGACAAGGGCAACGACTACGAACGCGTCAGTTTCACACCGGCAAGCTAGCTTATCGCGGACGGGTCATCTTCCGGTATCCGCCGCTTCGCCGGAAAAGCGATACTGAAGGTGCTGCCTTTTCCTTCTTCACTGGCGATATTGAGTTGCGCCTGATGCCGCATGGCGATGTGCTTGACGATAGCCAGGCCCAGGCCTGTGCCGCCGGTCTCGCGCGAACGGCTGCGATCCACGCGATAGAACCGTTCGGTCAGGCGCGACAGGTGCTGGGGCGCAATGCCGATCCCGCTGTCTCTCACGCTGAACACCATATGGCCGTCGGGTTGCTCGTACCAGCGCAACACGATGCCCCCCCCCGGTGGAGTGTAGCGAATCGCATTGGTGACCAGATTCCCGAAGGCACTGTGCAATTCGCTGATACTTCCGCTGAGTCGTGACCCGCTTTCGATCTCAAGCTTGAGTTGATGCTGCCCATTGCTCAGCACGTGCCCTTCTTCGAGCAAGGTGTTCATCAAACCGGGCACATCCACTGTTTCTTCGTGCAATATGTTCTGCTCGTTCTCCAGCCGCGACAGGGTCAGCAGATCGTTCACCAGATTCTCCATTCGCTTGGTCTGGTCGCCCATCAACTGCAGGGCGCGTCTGGCCATATCGTTCTCAAGGCTCGGCATATCCTGCATCGTCTCGACGAAGCCGTTCACCACGGTCAGGGGGGTGCGCAACTCGTGCGAAACATTGGCGACGAAATCGCGGCGCATCGTCTCGATACGTTCCAGATGGGTGATATCGCGGCTGATGAGCAGGCGCTTGCTGCTGCCGTAGGCAATGATCTTTATCGAGAGTACAAGGTCGTCATGCCGCATGCCGCGCAACACCAGCGGTTCGGCGAAACTGTTCCGCGCGAGGTATTGCACGAATTCAGGCTGGCGCGCGAGGTAGGTGATCTGCTGCCCGACATCGCGATCTCCATCCAGGCCGAAGTGACGCTCCGCCTGGGGGTTACACCATTCGACCCGATCTCCCTCACCCAGTATCACCACCCCCTCCGGCAGGGCCGAGGTGGCCTGCTCCATCTGAAGCAGTGCAGCGGCATGCTGCTCGCGTTCCTTGCGGCGGCGCTTGGTCAGCTTGTTAAGTTGCGAGAAGGCATCCACCCACAGACCGGTACCGTCCGGTACTGCCCGCGTATCCGGGTCAGACAGCCAACGGTTGAAGGCAGCGAGGTTGCGCAAATGGGAAATATACTGGAGGGTCATGCCGATGCCGAAAACCAGTGCGGCCGGCCAGACTCCCGCCATCAGCCAGAGCAACAAGGCGATCAGTGACAGGTAGACCGGATAAACGAAAGCGCGCCGCCAGAAATCGCCCACTATCAAACCCTAGAAATTGACTGACAGCATTATACGGGGTGAGGCGCCCCCCGAGTTCGGCGAAAACTATTCCCTGGAAAAACGATACCCGCTACCGCGCACGGTCTGCACCAGGCTGTCCAAGCCGGAAGGTTCCAGCGCCTGACGCAGGCGGCGGATGTGGACATCCACGGTACGCTCTTCCACGAAAACATGATCGCCCCAAACCTGGTCAAGCAGCTGCGCGCGGCTGTATACACGCTCGACATGAGTCATGAAGAAGTGCAGAAGACGAAACTCTGTCGGTCCGAGATCGACGATCTGGCCGTTGGCGCTGACACGATGCGTGGTCGGCGAGAGTTCAACCCCTTCCACCCGGACCGTCTCTTCGCTCATTTGCGGTGCGCGGCGGCGCAACACGGCACGGATGCGCGCCATGAGTTCGCGCGGCGAAAAAGGCTTGGTGATGTAGTCGTCGGCACCCGACTCCAGCCCGGATATCTTGTCGCGCTCGTCGGTGCGGGCGGTGAGCATGATGATGGGAATGTCCCGCGTACGCTGGTCTGCACGCAAACGCCGCGCCAACTCGACGCCGGAAGTGCCGGGCAGCATCCAGTCTAGCAGGATGAGGTCGGGCAATGCGCGATTGATCTCTGCCAATGCGGAAGGCACATCGTAAGATTGGGTGGCGCGGAAGCCGCATTGCGCCACGTTGAATGCCAGCAATTCCTGGATCGCCGGTTCGTCTTCCACTATCAGTATGTTCGCGGTCGTCATCATTTCTCCATCGGTTTCATGTCACTTGGCTTGCGATGGTATGAAAGAATTATGACAATAACATGACAGTCGTGACTAATGGTCGCCCTGATGGCTCAGGTGGTGATGCGGATGATCGGCCACATGCTTGTTATGGCTGGCCGCGAGGTGAGGCAGTCCCGCATGTTCAGGCACCTGCGGCAGGGTTTTGGCTACAATACCCGGCAGCAGCGAACCAATAACCACGCCAGTAACACTGGCAATAACGCCTGCAAACTGCGCCGGGAAGAAGCGGTCTTCAGGCCCGAATATCGGGATGGACAGCCTTACCGACAGGCAGCTGGAAATCGCTGCCAGCGCTCCCTGGGTGGTGGAGCGCTTCCAGAACAGCCCTGCCACCAGGGGAACAAAGTCATGACCAGCGTGATCTGGCGGTCGTTTTCGACCATCTTGAAAATGCCGGACTTGGAGTTCATCGCATAAAGCGGGACGGCGAAGAGCAGCCCGACCAGGATCGTACACATGGATGTACCGAACGGATCGGCAACGACGCCATGCAATCCTTCCTTGAGAAAAGTCGCCGGGATACCGAGCACCGTTTCGGAACCGAACCAGATGGCGAACACGGTTGCAGTCACCCTATAGAAGGGCAAGTGGCGCCCGGCGATGACGAACCACAACAGCAATTGAATATCCCGGAATTGAGCGATGCTGCTTATTTTATCAGCGCTCCCGAAAAGAATAAGATCGCATGCCTTTGGTCTCGATACCGGCGAATTCGTAATGCGATCGACTTGGCATGCGCGGTCAAATAGAATCGCGAAGCCGAGCAACGCTTCGACTTGACACTGTTGCCCGTGTGTTTGATGGCTCCACGGTTGCCATTTTGCTAAGGATGTTGAAATGACCCACCAACTCACTACCATATGCTCCTGCCTGCTTGTAGTTGCAGTGGCAACGGGGTGTGCAGCGCCCAAGCCAGTGCCGTTTCAGCTTGTCGATTCCGAATCCAGGGTACAAAAAGGGATGCTCTTTCCGGGCAGACAGCTGATCGAAGCGATGGTTGATGGACAGTTATATAAAGGGTTCTACATCTTTGCAAACGGCGAAGCGTACTCTGAAACCTTTGGAGGATGGCGGTCTTTCCCGCGCGATACGCAGACGACTTTCACGTCCAATTCGGCACGCGCACAGCTAGTATCCGATAAGGGACAACGCTTGAGCTGCGAGTTCCTGTTCGAATCCAGACGTGCCATCGGCGAATGCCATTCGCCTTCGGGTGCAGTTTTTCAATTGATTGCCGACGGTAACTGAATCAGCTGTGTTGAGGACCGTGCAGAGGCTCGCAACACACAGTAAATTTGGCAAGGCACCTGTTTCATCATTGCGATTGTTTCAGTTGTCCTGATTAGACCGTCAACCTCACATCCACACCCAACATGCGTATCCGTGCAGCGAAGCCTTCCATCTGTTCGCTCGACAGGGCAGATAAACGTGGCGCTTCCGCCTGCAACGAAGGGCGCGCCAGACCATAGAGCAACACACCCTGCGGTTTGATGCCGCCGCGCAACAATCCCTTGATGAAGTCCACGTAGTCATCTTCGTCCTGTGCGCCAGGAGCGGCTCCATCCAGCGCGAACCAGCAGGTTTGCAGCCAGGTGTCTGGGCAGCATGCGATCGCGGCAACCAGGTTCTGCCGCACTTTGTCCATCGTCGTTTTGGTGTCGTTGATCTGCTGCATGCCTTCCTCGCTGGCGCGATCCAGTTTGAACCAGACTTCGCCGTTGAGTTGCGCCATGCGGCGCAGACCCTGCTGCACAATGTCCCGCTGCATGAGGCTGCCGTTGGTGATGAGCACCAGCTTGAGATCAGCGGGCTTGTGCCGGGCGATGAGCTCGATGACTTCGGCGAATTCCTGCGCGCTGGTCGGTTCACCGTTGCCGGAGATGGCGATATCGTTGATGCGGCGCGCTTCGGGCGGCACACGTTGCATGAAATCGCCGTGCTGCAATTCGTACAAAAATCCGCCGAGTTCCTTTTCCAGCAACGGCAGGTCCACGGGAGGTGCGGTGCCGCGCGCAAGATCGGGGACCTGGCAGTAGATGCAGCGCCAGTTGCAGGCATTGTTTGGATTGAGGTTGACGCCGATGGAGACGCCGCCCGCGCGGCGCGAGACGACCGGATAGACATAACGCAACCCGGCACTGTCGCGACTATGGTCGGTGACGCTCAGTCTGGGAGATTCATCAGTCACGAGTCATCGCCAATTCGGGATGGCCGTTCGCCCCGAGCTTGTCGAAGGGTGAACGGGCTGCACGGCATGGGCTTCGACAGGCTCAGCCCGAACGGTTGGGCGAATGGCAACGAACTCACGTTGATCAGTCGCTTGAATGGTTTGTTCAAGATTTGACCAGCGGCAGGTACTGCGCAGGATCCACGGGTCTGCCGAACTTGCGGATCTCGAAATGCAGTTCGACCTGGCTGGCATCGGTGTTGCCCATTTCGGCGATCTTCTGCCCCTTGCTGACGTTCTGGCCTTCCTTCACCAGTATCTGGTCGTTGTGCGCATAGGCGCTGAGGTAGGTCTTGTTATGCTTGATGATGATGAGTTTGCCATAGCCGCGCAATCCGCTGCCGCTGTACACCACCTTGCCCGCTGCGCTCGCCACGACAGCCTGGCCGCGCCGACCGACAATGTCCACGCCCTTGCGGTTATCGCTCTCGGAAAACCCTGCGACCAGCTTGCCGCTGGTGGGCATGCCCCATTCCAGGGGCTCTTCATCATCCACTGCGCGTGCCGAAGCGCCCGCCGGCCTGACCGGCGCAGCCGCCACTACCGGCGTCGCCGCCACCGATGCCGCCGATTCGTTCTGCAAACGCTCCGCCTGCGCCAGGGCATTATCCGTATAAACCAGCTTGCCGACCTTGGGGTAACTCTTGGTTGCGCCCTGCTCGGGAACTTGCGAAGCCATTACCGGCCTCGGCACGTCTTTGGGCGCTGAACCTGCAACCGGGATATGCATCTGCAACTGCTGCCCGATCTTGATCGCGGCAGGATTGTCGAGATGGTTCCAATCCGCCACGTCGCGGTAATCCACACCGTGCAGGAAAGCGATACTGTAAAGCGTATCCCCCTTTTGCACGACATACATACGTGTAACGGTCTCGAAACTGGAATCCATGACCGGCAGCGGTTTTTTCGCTGCAGCTTGCGCCGATGTGCCCGGAGTCTTGTCTGCTCCGTATTCCATCACGGGAGCACGGTGTCCGTTTGGAGCGGTTGTCCCACAGCCCGCCAGCAAAGCGGCCAGCATCAACGTTACCCACCGCAGTATCTGTCTGTTCATGCTTTCCCCATCACCAGCGGTACGAATTTCACGGCTTCCAGACGGCTTTCTCGAAAACCGGTCTCTTCACGCTCGATCAGATACAAGTATTGTTCCTGCGTCCCCATCGGCAGCACCATTCTACCACCCACCGCAAGCTGCTCCCGCAGCACGGCGGATAAGGCGGGGGCAGCACAGGCCATGATGATGCCGTCGAACGGGGCCTTATCCGGCAGGCCCGTGGCGCCATCCGCATAGCGCAGATTGACGTTGAATATCTTGAGCTCGCGCAGCGTTTTTCTGGCACGCTCGTACAAAGGTTGTATGCGTTCGATGGAATAGACTTCTTTTGCCACTTTCGCCAGCACCGCCGCCTGATAGCCGCAGCCTGTGCCGACCTCCAGCACGCGGTTGAGCTGCTTGCCGTTGCTCAGCACTTCGGTCATGCGTGCCACGATGTAAGGCTGCGAGATCGTCTGCCCGTGTCCGATGGGTAACGACACATCGTCGTAAGCGCGGGTCGCAAGCGCCTCGTCGATAAAAATATGGCGCGGCACTTCGCTCATCGCCGCCAATACCGTTTCGTCCCGGATGCCCTCGGCGCGCAACCGTTCTATCAACCGGCCACGGGTGCGTGCCGAAGTCATGCCGATGCCGGCGTGGCGCAAGTTCACTTTTGCGTCCCTATCCAGGAACGGACCGCATCCAGCTGGCTGTATTGGGTAAGATCGATCTGCAGCGGCGTGATGGAAACCCGGCGTTGCGATGTCGCGAAGAAATCCGTGCCCTCGCCGGCGTCCTGCGCCTTGCCAGCCGCACCGACCCAGTACACCGGCTGGCCGTGCGGGTTGCTGCTCTTGACCACCGGCTCGGCCTTGTGCCGCTTGCCCAGGCGCGTGACTTCCATGCCCTGCAGTTGCTCATAGGGTACGTCAGGTACATTCACGTTGAGCAGCCAGGGCTGGCTATGCTGACCGGTCTTGAATCGCTGCACCAATTCCACCGCCACCTTCGCTGCCGTGTCGTAATGTTTGAGTTCGTGGCCGACCATCGAGATCGCGATGGCCGGGATGCCCAACAGGAAGCCTTCGGTCGCCGCCGCGACCGTGCCGGAGTATATGGTGTCGTCGCCCATGTTGGCGCCGGAGTTGATGCCCGACACCACGATATCGGGCTGCGTGTCCAGCATGCCGGTGACAGCCAGGTGCACGCAATCGGTCGGCGTGCCGTCGACATAATAGAACCCGCTCGCTGCCTGACGCAGGTTGAGCGGACGATTAAGCGTGAGCGAATTGCTCGCGCCGCTGCGGTCGCGTTCGGGTGCAACCACCACCACGTCGGCGATAGCGGACAGATGCTGGAACAGACAAGCCAAACCCGGCGCAAAATAGCCGTCGTCGTTACTGATTAGAATGCGCATAGGGCAGGAAGAAGTTGAAGGGGAAAAGAGGCAAAATGAATGTCATAGTCGTTGGCGATCGGGTTGTCGCGTCAAACGCGAATCGCGGAAACGAATGTTAGCCGCCTTTCCACTTTGCTTCCAGCTTGTTTTGTCCGCAACTCGATCCTCTCAAACACAATGTCCCGGTTTTCGCATTCGATACGCAGTCGGGTCTGCCCGAGCTTGCTGTCTTTCTCCCAAATCCGCGATCCGCAGAAGTTACCCGGCACAAAATCGCCTTGATTCCATATGGATGTTGCCATTGATATCGTCGTTACAAGCATCAAGCCCATGGCTTGCACATATAGGTGACCGGGGATTTTCAAGAAAATATTCAAAATTTCTCCATCAAATCAATTAACCGCGAGCCATGCATGGATAATAATGTAACTAATTAATTTAATTGAATAATTTTTCATCCACAATCACCCATCCAAGCAAATGGATTAACTTTTGCAGTTAACCCATTAATAATAATGAAAATAAATAGAATATTTATTGACTTTTTGCTTGGCTTTGTTAGATTTGAACTCCAAGGGCGCGATTTCATTGAAAGGTTTACTTTGTACAGTCAGGTAACCAATTCGCAGCTCACAAAGTGCTTATACGGCATGAGTGATCGTCCATGGTTTCTAACCTGCAGGGAATTATTGACTTGCAATTTTTCAGTGAATACGCGCGAGCATGCACAAATCTGATCAATCCATTCGAAATCGTTTGTTGATCGCGCGGCTACCGGCGATGCCGCAGATACTCGTCAAACTGATCGACCTCTGCCAAAGAGACGATGCGGGCATGGGCCAGGTTGCAAAGCTGATTGCGCATGACGCCGGCATGACGGCCAGAATCCTGGGCATAGCCAACAGTTCCGCATATAGCCACAGCAGTCTCCAGTTGGGATTGGCGCAATCACTCAATACGATTGGCATTGAGACGATCAAGACGCTGGTGATCAACGAATCGGTATTTCAAACGTTCAGCAGTTTCTCCCGTTTGAACCGCGCAGATCTTCGCAGCTTCTGGCTGCATGCCCTTAAAACCGCGGTAATCGCCCGCGAACTGGCGAAAAAGATGTCCTATCCCCGCAGCGAGGAAGCTTATCTTGCCGGCTTGCTGCACGACGTAGGGAGGTTGGCGCTGCTAGGTGCCGCGCCTCGGGAGTACTCATCGAATTTCCTGGCCGAGGATGATGAACANCTATGCTCGATCGAAACCAGTTCCATGGGGATTTCCCATACCGAGGCTGGAGCATGGCTCATCGAACAATGGAACCTTGATTCCTTTTTGGCAGACAGCGTGCTTTACCACCATGAACCGATCGCCCGGCTGCAATCGGCACATCCGTTGATCCGTATCGTTTGTCTGGCACACCTGTTGGGCAGCTATAAAAGCGACAGTCCGGCACTGGAAGGGGCCGCCGCTTTGTGTGCCATCGACGAAACGGATATACAAACCATCCTGAGCGGAGTGAATGCCTATACAAAAACCGCAGCCACCTATTTTGGCATTGACCTGACCGATGCCGATCAAGCCTCGCCGTCTGCAGAATATGTGCCGCAGGAACCTGCCGGGAACCGGGTCGAGGACAGGCTGGCCGAAGAAGTGCGCAACATGGCTCTGTTATCCGCATCCGTCCAGACTTTTTCGGGTATTCGCAGCGGAAAGGATCTGCTCGAATCCATCACCCGGTCAGCACGCATATTGTTCAACTTCGAGGATATGGTCGTCTTTCTGCAGGACGCGAACTCAAAGGCCCTGGTAGGTTTTCCCGTCGGGGACAATCAACAGCGCCTGAGCGGGTTTTCAATACCATCGACGGGCGGCGGGATCATCGTCGACGCAGTATCCAGCCGGCGCATAAGCTATGCAAAACGCGACGACGGCTCGCTGGGACTCGTTGACGAACAGTTACTCAGGACCATGGGTACCGAATGCCTGGCTTATATCCCCCTGATTACCGGGCAATCCTGTCTGGGAGTTCTGGCAGGGGGACTTTCATCCGTGCAACTCAATGAGCTCTGGGGCCAGGAACGACTCCTCAAATCGTTTGCGACACAGGCAGCCACATCGATGGAATCATCCACCGCTGCGCGCAGCGAAATGGAAAAGCATATAGCCAAGGTAAATGAAGCTCACCGGGAAACCTCGCGCAAGATTGTCCATGAAGTGAACAACCCCCTGTCCATCATCAAGAATTATCTGGGTGTCCTCGATGACAAACTCGCCAATCAGGAGTCGGTCAATGAAGAACTGTCGATTCTCAATGAAGAGATCGATCGTGTCAGCCGCATAGTCGGCGGTTTTGCCAACCCGGACTCTCCCCCGCAAGAAGAAACGACGGAGGTTAACGGCGTTCTTAAAGATGTGGTACGGTTATTCTCCATCAGCCGCTTCTTGCCAGCGTCCGTGAAAATTGTTGTCAAAACGACCGACCGGCCTGACGTCATGCCGGGATCTGCCGATCCACTCAAGCAGATACTCCTGAACCTGATCAAGAATGCCGTGGAAGCATTGCCCAAGGGAGGGGTGATCGGGGTCAGGAACAATGGGCGCGTAACGCGTGAAGGCCGCAGCTATATCGAGTTACGCATCAGCGATAACGGCGCCGGGATTCCGGCAGATGTGTTGGCCAACCTTTTTTCGCCGGTGCGCAGCAGCAAGGGTGGAGAAAATCGCGGACTGGGCTTGAATATCGTCCAGGGACTGGTCAAGAAGATCAACGGATTTATCAGTTGCCGTAGCGGAGAATCGGGAACGACTTTCGAGATTCTCCTTCCTGTTCAAGATGCTGCCGGCAACCATGGCAGCGAAACGAAACAAATCTCGAAACATGAGGTAAGTTGACGATGAATACTATTGAAGAACATAAGTTGGCATTTATGAACTTTACCTCCGGTCTGTTGGGTGGAGGAGGCGCGCAACTCGATATAAAGGCGCCGTCACGGGTTCTTCTGGTAGACGATGAGCCGAGGATGCTCAGCAGTCTGGCCGAACTTCTCAAATCGGGCGGCTATCAGCTTGCTACAGCCGGATCCGGTTTCGAAGCGATTGGGCACTTGGGCAAAGGCAAATTTGATCTGGTCATTCTTGACATGACGCTACCGGACATGACCGGCCATGAGGTCATGGACTTCATTATCACCAGCAATGTTGATACGGATGTGATCGTTGTCAGTGGAAACAACGATATTGATTCTGCTATTGGAGCGTTAAAGCGCGGCGCATTCGACTACTTGCGCAAACCGTATGCTCGCGAAGAACTTCTCAAGACGGTCGGAAATGTCATGAAGCAGCGCGCCCTCAAGGCAGACAACCAGCGGTTCGCCTGGCAGCTTGAAAGCTCCGAAAGGGTCTACCGCTATTTCGTCGAGAACTCCCCGGACATCATCTACACGCTGAACAATGAAGGCATGTTTACTTTTGTGAACAACCGGGTCGAGCAACTGCTCGGCTTGACGCGCGCGGAACTGATCGGCAAGCACTATTCTTCACTGGTTCATGACGAAGACAACGAACTGGCCCACTATGTTTTCATGGAGCGCAGAGTCGACGAACGCGCCTCGCGCAATATCGAGCTGCGGCTCAAGAGCCACAAGGGCTATTGCGAAAGCAGGACATTTGAAAACTCTCTGCTGACCATTTCGTTCAGTTCGATGGGAATGTATGCGCTGAACCAGAACGACAACAACCCCGAATTTCTCGGAACCTACGGCGTTGCACGGGACATCACGGATCGCAAGCGGGCCGAGGAGTTGATCGCCTATCATGCCTATCACGACATTCTGACCGACCTGCCCAACAGAGTTCTGTTCAAGGACCGCCTGGGTCTGTCGATCATTCAATCCCAGCGGAACGAAACCAAACTGGCGGTCATGTTCATAGACCTTGATCGCTTCAAGCTGGTCAACGACTCGATGGGCCATGTCAGGGGCGACGAGCTCTTGCAGCAGGTAGCCGCCAGATTGAAGGAATGTTTGCGCCGTAGCGACACGCTGGCCCGCCTGGGGGGGGATGAATTCATATTGGCCATCCCGGACATACGGGACAGGCAGGACGTCGCGGACATCGCCGATAAATTTCTCGATTGTTTGCAACAACCGTTCTTTCTCGGCAGCACTGAAGTTCAAATTTCAGCCAGCATCGGTATAGCCATGTACCCGGATGACGGTTCATCCATCGAGGAACTGGTACGGCATGCCGATCTGGCCATGTACCACGTCAAGGCACAGGGGAAAAATGGCCACTCTTTCTATGACAGTTCAATGGTCGATGCATCGCGCCAGAAGCTGGTGGTCGAGCAAGACCTGCGCAGGGCGCTGGAGCGCGGCGAACTTGAAATGTACTACCAGCCCCAAGTGGATGTATTGACAGGCCGTATCGTGGCCGCGGAAGCCCTGATGCGCTGGAATCACCCGGAACGCGGGTTGTTGACGCCCAGCGAGTTTTTGCCTTTTGCAGAAGAAAACGGCCTCATGATCCCCATCAGCGACTGGATGCTTGAGTCCATATGCAACGACCTGATCGAGTGGAATACGGCATTGGACGAACCGGTCAGGGTAGCGCTGAACCTTTCCCCGCAATATCTCGAACGGGGAAGGTTTGTTGAAAAACTGACCGGTGCGCTGAAGCGTCACGACATTTCCCCGCAACACATAGAAATCGAAGTCACCGAAAACACTTTCATACGCAACCCCGACCACGCGATCGAGCAGTTCAACAGGCTGTGCCAGCTCGGCGTGAGCATCGCAATCGACGACTTCGGCACCGGTTATTCTTCCTTGGCGTACTTGCAACGGTTCTCGATCCATACGCTCAAGATCGACCAATCCTTCGTGAAGGAGATCCACTGGGAAAGCGCCCATTCACCCATCATCCTTGCCATCATCTCCATAGCAAAGGGACTCGGGTTGAATGTCGTGGCCGAAGGCGTGGAGACAGAGATTCAGTCGCGATATCTGGAGCGTGCCGGCTGCAATATCATGCAGGGATATTTGTACCATCGCCCGATTCCCAAAACCAAGCTGATTCAAAAACTGGCCGAACTGGAATCGAATCTGCAGGACAAAACCTTCGAAAATGCCGGTGCGAAATGATTTGAGCCCTGTGCTGCACCGGAAATACGGCTTCCCAGTTGTCCGGAAAGGGCGGTATTTCGCCGATAGCTATATCAGGACCGGCTTTCCCTGTCAGGGAATTTTGGGAGAACTATTCAGAACCAATTTGCTTGGTCGGGGTGAGAGGATTCGAACCTCCGACTCCTGCGTCCCGAACGCAGTACTCTACCAGGCTGAGCTACACCCCGCTCATGCAGGCCGGAAGGCCTGCTGTGAAACTAAAATTGCCGCGTCGCGGCAAAGTTTGCCAATTCTAACAGACACTGCTTGTATTTAGTATCGGCAAGCGATGCGATCGCGGCACAGGCGGCCCCCGTTTCGCGCAAAGCCTGCTGCCGCGTGAATTCCAGCGCACCGGTATCGCGAATGATCGCCAGCACTTCGGAGAACTTGCCCACATCGCCCTGCTCGATGGCACCGCGCACCACGCTGGCCTGTTCGCTGGTGCCGTGCTGCATCGCGTATATCAACGGCAGCGTGGGTTTGCCCTCGGCCAGGTCGTCGCCGAGATGCTTGCCGGTCTTGGCTTCGTCTGCGGAATAATCCAGCACATCGTCGATCAGCTGGAACGCGGTGCCGAGATGCATGCCGTATGTCGAGGCCGCTTCTTCGTCGGCGGCGGAGGCCTGGCCGAGGATCGCGCCGAGACGCATCGCGGCCTCGAACAGCTTGGCGGTCTTGCAGTGGATGACGCGCATGTAGTTGGGTATGTCGACGCCGGCGTCGTGACAGTTGAGCAGCTGCAACACCTCGCCCTCGGCGATGACGTTGGTGGCATCGGCCAGCGTCTGCATCACGCGCATCTTGCCCACATCCACCATCATCTGGAACGAGCGCGAATACAGAAAATCGCCGACCAGCACGCTGGCGGCGTTGCCGAACAGTGCGTTGGCGGTCTCGCGCCCGCGGCGCAGTTCGGATTCATCCACCACATCGTCGTGCAGCAGGGTCGCCGTATGGATGAACTCCACTACTGCCGCCAGATCATGGTGGTGTTTGCCGGTATAACCGAAGGCTTGCGCGGACAGCAGCACCAGCGCCGGGCGCAGGCGCTTGCCGCCGCTGTTGATGATGTATTCGCCGATCTGATTGACCAATGCCACTTCGGAATGCAGACGTGTACGGATCACCGCATCCACCGCCGCCATATCCGATGCGAGTAATTGCTTGAGGTTTTCCAAAAATACTTCCTATTCTGAATATGGAGTGTCAACTGGCGCATTCACGCGCTCTTTTTAGGAACGCGCATTGTCGCATAAAGCCATCCTATCCGATAACCGGCTCGCTTCGCCGCAGATACAGGCCCAATCCCATCCCGACCATGCTGAGCGCGACCACATAATGCGCCGGAGCCAAGGCATCGAAGCGTAACAGCAGGCTCACCACCACCGGCGTCAATCCGCCGAACACGGCATAAGCCACGTTGTAAGCGAAGGACAAACCCGAGAAGCGCACGGCAGGCGGGAACAGTTTCACCGCCACGCTGGGAACCACTCCGATCACACCGACGAAGAAACCGCTGAGCGCATACAGCGCATTGATATCGGCCGGTGCCGCGCCCATCCGGCTGTAGAACAGCCAGGAGGTCGCCCCAAGCCCCACGCAACCTGTTGCCAGCACGCGTCCCGCACCGAAACGGTCCGCCAGCGCGCCGAACGCGATGCAGCCGATGCTCAGAAACAGGGTCGCGATGCTGTTGGCCTGCAAAGCGATCGCTGCAGGCACGGCAAACAGCTTCTGCACCAGGGTCGGCGTCATCAGGATCATCACCACGATGGCTGCGGACAGCAGCCAGGTCATCAGCATCGTGAGTACCACCGCCGGGCGATGTTCGCGCACCACCGTCTTCAGCGGCAGCTCGTTGGCCAGTTGCTGCCGCGCCTGCATCTCCTTGAACACCGGGGTTTCGTGCAGGTACTGGCGCAGCCACACCGAAACCAGCCCGAACACACCGCCCAGAATGAAGGGCATGCGCCATCCTTCCGCGAGCAATTCGACGGGCGTATAGGAACGGGTCACGACCCCGGCCACCAGCGAGCCGAGCAGGATGCCGCCCGTCAATCCCGCAGTCAGCGTACCGCAGGCCAAACCGACATGGCGCTGGGGCACATGCTCTGAGACGAACACCCAGGCGCCCGGCACTTCGCCGCCGATGGCTGCTCCCTGGAACACACGCAAGGCCAGCAACAACAACGGTGCCCCTATCCCGATCGTCGCATACGTGGGCAGCAGGCCGATGGCCAGTGTCGGCACCGCCATCAACAGGATGCTCAACATGAACATGCGCTTGCGCCCGAACAGGTCGCCGAAATGCGCCATGATGATCCCGCCCAGGGGACGGGCCAGATAGCCCGCCGCGAAGATTCCGAAGGTTTGCGTCTGACTCAGCCAGTCAGGCATATCGGGCGGAAAGAACAGTTTCGAGATCGCTCCCGCGAAGAATACGAAGATGACGAAATCGTAGAATTCCAGCGTACCGCCCAAGGCGGCCAGTCCCAATGTACGGTAATCGTTACGGTTCAAACCTGGCATGCTTGTTTCCTCTCCAACGTGATAGTCCCTTCTTCAACTGCACCGCCAGCGCGTAGACCGCCAGCCACGGATCCAACAGATAGTCCCATAGATTGGGCGATTCGTACCAGCCGGCGCTCCAGGCCGCCACAGCCAGGGCAATGCATAACGCGAGCAGCATGGAGTAGCGCAAGCCGGACCAGACCGCGATTACCAGCAACGCCGCCATGAACCACAGATTGCCGTAACCCAGGCGATAGGGATCGAACATGCCCAAGCCCAACGCAAGGGGATAGAACAGGACGGCTGTGATCAGGATTGTCGTCAGCATCGCAAACCGGTCCTGGTCACCGATCAGCACTTTGCCGGAGAACGAACGCGCCGATGCCAGCGCCAGCAATACCAGCGTGGAAATGCTCAGATCGCCCGTCATGCCGCGCACAAAACCTGCCGCCGATACGCCCCACAATGGAATCGAGACAACCACGATTGCCGCAGCCAGCATGCCTGCCCGCCTGGGCAGCGGCAATGCTTTCACGCGCGGCAGGCGCACCAGCAGCGCGACGATGGCAAGCGTGATGCCGAACAGCCCGGTCAGGTCAGTGTCCAGTTGCATTGTTGGCCTTTTTCAAATGACGGTTCAACCACACCTGATCGAACGTGACGTGTTTGATGAACACCCGGTTCCAGGTGTAGGTGAGATGGAAATCGCCGTTGTGCGCCTGGATCAGATAAGGATAGGAGAATTCGAAGTTGCAGCCTCCGTCAGCCCGAACTCTGGCCTTGGCAGAATCCACGTATTCGTCCAGCATCGCTGCGGGCGCCAGTGCAAGCCGCGCATCTGAATTCAGAACCAGCCCCTGTACGATATGCATGCATTGCGCCTCGTCCAGTTTCTTGTCGCGTATCACGCGCATCTCTTCCAGGCGACGCAGTTCTTTCCAGGTTACGCCACCGTCAGCCGACAGCATCAGCGAGAGGCTGTCGCGCCCCTGTTCCTGGTGGTTCAACACCGCCATCAGCCGCCCGTCCGGCAATGCCGTGGCCGACAGCGCCGCATCGGGATTGGGGAAAGAGGACTTCTCCACGCCGCTCCAATGTTGCCCGCCGTCTTCGGTGGTCAGACTGCGCGCTAGATGCGGATTATCCTTGCCCGAATAGCGTGTCAGTACCAATGCATCGTTCGGACTCTTCAGCAGCACCACCGGTTGCAGCGTGCCTTGCCCGGCACTGGCCAGACGCTGCTTGTCGACCACATTGCCCACCGCATCGAGATGCAGCATCTCGGCGAACTTGCTGAACGACTCGTGATACACCGGCAACCCCATCGAACCGTCGGCATACAGGAACGGCGTTCCTTTCACCAGCGTGCTGATGTTGATGAACGGGGAAGTGATCAGGCGGCGCGGCTCGCCCCACGTCTCGCCGTCGTCGCTCGAGGTCATCATTGTGATGGAACTGCCCGCCCAGCCGCCCAGCGATACCGTCACATAGAACAGACGCAATGTGCCATCCGCGGCACGGGCCGCCACCGGATTGCCCAGTTTGGAAATATAACGATGCAGGGAGCGTTGCGTGCCCGCTCGGCTGGCCACCACCTGCTCGGCACTCCATTCGCTCTTGGCCGGATCGAACACCGCAGTGTCGACGGTCACGTCCGATGCGCCTTCGCGGCTGCCCGAGAACCAGAAGGCACGGATGCGGCCACGACACGGTGGGGCGGAGCCCTCCGGTGCGGGAGTGGCCGCATCGCACCTCCTCCCGCAATCGGCTGGCTTCGCCAGTAACGTGTCGGAGGTGCACCCGTCCTTGAGCTCGACAAGCGAAGAAGCGTGGGTCTGCACATGCTGATGCGAAGAGGCGAAATGGCTTTCGAAGCGGCCTACAGTGACATTCGGCTCATCGTCCCTGCGGAAGCGGCGCCTGCCCTTCTTTCGCAACTGCAGCTTCTTCTCGGCAACGGGCTGCACAGCGGGAGGATCGATGACGGGCAGCCGGAATCCGAAGGAGGGGCCGGGTTGTTGCCACGCCTTGTACATTCCGGAACCGAAAGCCAATACGACGATGACCAGCGTAATGGCGCGCTTGATATCCACCATCAGCGGCACCCTTCCTTGTTTGCATCAGGCATATCGGGATCTGCAATTGCCGATTCGACGAGCAATTCTTTCACGAACAGATGCCGGAACACGTCCCCCTCCAGCATGGCCTTCAACTCTTCAGGGCTTTGACGTCCGCGTATCTCGAGTCTTTGTCCGATCACGCGACAACCCGCGCAGGCCTCTGCGTTGAGCGGCAGTTGCAGTGTGAACAAGCGGTAACGCGCTGCCAGTTCAGCCGGGTTCAGGTTCCAGTTCTCGTCGTAACCATGCACACGTACATTCGGGAACATGAAGCGATCTCCTTCGTCATGCGCACGGAAATTGCAGGACACCCACACATCCTTACCCTGGACATAGTGCCGGGCGATTTCGCTGTATGTGCCCGAAACACCGTCGAACGGCCGCAAAAAGGCCGCAAGGGAAAGGAAAACAAGCAACACCACCACGTTGATCGCGCTGCGGGTGGCACGCGCAAAGAACACCGCGACCATTGCCAGCACCAGTGCCACAACCAATAACAGCCAATAGCCCCAGCCGTACATTCCGGCCGCTTCATTCTGCAAACCGTGAGCCAGGAAAGCCAGCAGCGCAAGCACCGCTCCCGCTGCAAAGAGCGTGAGAACGAATACCCAGCGCGGGATGCGCTGCCAGCTCAAGGCACACAACACTGCGACGCCCGGCATGGCCTCCAGCAGGTAGCGCGCCGAGCGCTGGCTGGGGACCGCGAACACGACGAACAGTACCGCCATCCATATCCACAGCATCTTTTCGGCGTCGCCGAGCTGGTATCGCTGCCGGTAGGTCACAAAGAACAATGCCGCCACCGGAAAAGCCAGCAGGCCCGCATTCATGGGATAACCCAGCAGCAATGCCCAGACACTGCTTCCGCCCCACAACATTTGCATCCAGTAACTCGCGCCGCGGGCCTCGAATTTGCCCGCGTTCTCGCCGACCACGAATTCGCGCCATACCGCTTGCGGATCGGGATCGAACGCGAACCATAGCGCAAAAATCGACAGCGCCACGATGCCGGCCAGTACCGGTTTATAGGCATCTTTCACAATGAACTCGCGCCACTCGTATCGGCACTGGTGCAGATACCACCAAACCAGGACCAGACCTATCGGTGCCAGCAAGGCAAAGGATTTATACAGCAGGCCGATACCGATCTCCAGACCCAGCAACAGCGGCACAAACAACCTGGATTCGAAACTGAACGGGCGCCAGTACAACAGCGTGAAGAACGGCAGGAAGAACCAGAACACCTCCGGCGGGTTGACCAGGAACGGCCTGCCGTATCGATAGGTGCTGAAAAAAGCGAGATAGGTCAGTGCCGCGACGAAACCGGCTTCCACTTGCCGCGACAGCTTCCAAGCCAGCAAGAAGACCAGCATGGCGGTAAGCAGCGTATAGATCACGCTCGGATAGCGCAGGTGCCACAAGTCCCAGTCCTGCCCCCAATGCGTGGAAGCGATACCCTGCCAGAACAGCAACGGCGGCTTGGTGTTGCGCATGCCGTCGAGCTCGGATCGCAGCGGCAGCAGGTGCCCGCTCGCCGCAGTCAGCCGCGTGATATGTTCATACGGATATTCGTCCCCGTTCTTGGGAATATGCTGACTGTCGAGACCATAGAAATAGGTGAATACGGCAAGCGCGAGCGCCAGGACATTCCACAACAGATGTAGCCCCCCCAGCCGTCTGTCCATGGTCAATCTTTATGGGGCGCTTCGTCATGCCGAATGAATTTCAGACGGCCGAACGTCCAGATATCATTGAGCACGAAGTTCAGGACGCTGGTCAGCCCGATGGCGATGAGATTTGCGATCTGGTAGAAAAAGTGCGGTGCGAGCAGGTTGGTGAACACGATCTGCAATGCGATGCTCAGCCAGCATGCAAGCGTGTATTGCCAGAACTGTGCGATCCAGGGTTTGTGATGGTGCTGTGTGCGGTCAGCCCATGTCCACAGGCGATTCCAGAAAAAATTGTTCACTGTGGCAAGGAAGATAGCCAGTGCCAGCGACAGATTGAGTTTGAGCTGGGTCGGCTGCACGGTGCTGAAGAGATGCTCCTGTCCCAGATACAGGACGCCGAGATTGACCACCGTACCCGATGCACCCACGGTGCCGAATTTCAGGAAGCGTTTGGAAAAAACGCGACGGAACAACGAAGCCAGCGAAAGATGCAAATTCAGCAGCGTGTTCATGCGGGGAGTCCTTGCTGCAGCAATTCGCGCGCCTTGAGCAGCACCTGCGCCGGCGTGATCGACTGCAGACACTGGTTATTGCCGTCGCACGGCGAGTTGCGGTGGTTGTAGGCGGTCAGGCACGGTGAACAGGACAGCGCGGTATACAGGCAATGGATATTGGGCGCCAGCGGACTATACAGCGCCGGCGTCTCCGGCCCGAAGAACACCAGCGTGGGCAACGGGGTGAGTGCCGCGAACTGGCCCGGCCCGCCGTCGTTGGTCACCAGCAAAGATGCCCGATGAAAGATCGCCAGCAGATGTCGCACCGATTTCGTATAACCGGTCAGGTCGATACACATCGGATGTTTGCAATGCGCCACGATCTCCTGCGCCAGCGGTTTGGCATCGGGCAGGCCGATGAGCGCGACCGCATAGCCTTCCTGCAACAGCGCATCGCACAACTTCTTGTAGGAAGCCGGCGGCCATGCGCGGATGGGCAGAATGCCGCCATCGGGATAGACCAGCACCAGCTTCTTGTCTTTCAGGATAGCGAAATCGTCGTGCAGTTGCGCGGCGATGCGCGCCACTTCTCCCTCGGCGAATTGCAGTAGCGGCGGCGCACTCACCTCGTGCGCGGCAGCCTTGGCGAGGGGTCGCCCCTCCGACCCGATGGCGGCGACCATGGTCAGGAACTGCTGCGACAGATGGCGGTAAGGGTTGTACAGCACAGGCCGGTTGATGAAGGAACCGCGGTACAGTCCTTCCTGTGTGTGCGGCTGGAACCCCACGTGGATCGCAGCTCCCGACAGATAGGAGAAGATCGCGCTCACCCGCGAGAACAGCTCGCAGTCGATCACGACATCGAAGCCGATATGCCGCATGGCCAGGATCGCCCGGAATATGTCTGCCACGAAACTGCTTAGCGATTTATCCCGGATGGTGATGACGTTTTCCGGGGGCATCACCCCCAGCAGATCCAACACTTCGCGGTTCTTGGCGAACATCAGGATATGCAGGGAAGCCTCCGGATAGCGTTTGCGCAGATCGGCGAACATCGGTTGCGCCAATACCAGGCTGCCCATTTCCGAAAGCAATACGATCAGAATACGCTTGGGTTGGGCGACAGCCGGCTGGCCGAAGACCATTCGGCGAACTCGTTCGAACAACGAAATTACCCAGCAGATCGGCATTCCGGCCCAATGGTCGACTGCGCGTTGGAATCTAATATTCAATGAAGAGTGTCCGGTAGTAGGGTTTTGGACTGCAGCAAGGCGGCGGCATTATCGGCGAAAGCAGCCCTTTCAACAAGCCAGCCAGCGCTCACATCGGCATCCGGCAGTTGTGGAACAGGGGCTTGTTCGTGTAGATTCTGTGCACTTCTTCTCCGAGCAGAACACCAAAATGCAACAACCTGGGGCACTGGGCAAGTACACCCTCACCAAAAAACTCGGGCAAGGCGCGACCAGCACGGTGTATCTTGCTTTCGATCCGTTCGCGAAGCGCGAGGTGGCGATCAAGGTGTTGAAGCAGGAGATCCTGAGCGATCCCAGGTTGGGCAAACTTTACCAGCGCCAGCTGGATAACGAGGCCTCTCTGGCGGGCAAGCTGTCGCACCCTCACATAGTGTCGATCTACGATGCGATGATCGGGGACGATGCCAGCCACATCGTGATGGAATATGTGAGCGGCGGCACGCTGGAGAAATATGCCGATCCCGACAACCTGCTGCCCGTCGATCGGGTAGTGGATTACATGTTCAAATGCTGCCGCGCCTTGAACTATGCGCAATTCAACGGCGTCATTCACCGCGACATCAAACCCGCCAACATGCTGCTCACCGAAGACGGCGACATCAAGATCTCCGACATGGGTGCGGCGCTGCTGCTGGACATCGAACAGACGCAAATCAACAACATC
>JGI20214J51088_10000357_pt1 | contig 32454 bp, 22 predicted proteins | sample WetSurMetagenome_FD_51088 | JGI IMG/M metagenome (IMG submission 51088) | reverse complement strand
GAAAAGGTTCCCATGATCAGATCGACATTGTCGGTCAGATTAAAATGTGAAGCGGTGCCTGATCCGTTTTTTCCGATTACACCTATTGCATGAGCATCATCNACCATTATTGTGGCATCATATTTATCTGCGAGCCTGACAAGCTCAGGTAACTTGACAATATCGCCTTCCATCGAAAATATGCCGTCGACAACAATCAGCTTAATACTCTCATGTGTACAGCGCTTCAATTTGGATTCAAGAGCAGCCATATCATTATGGGCGAACTTGAGAACCTTCGAGAATGAAAGCCTGCTTCCTTCTATTATTGAAGCATGGTCGAGTTCATCAAGCAGAATATGATCCCTGCGTCCGGTCAATGCTGAAACAACTCCGAGATTTACCTGGAATCCGGTACTGTAACAAAGAGCACCCTCTTTTCCTACAAGATCAGCAAGCCGCTCTTCAAGTTTAATATGAATATCAAGCGTGCCATTGAGAAACCTCGAACCGGCGCAACCGGTACCATATTTATCAATTGCCTTTCGTGCGGCTTCCTTTATTTTGGGATGATTGGTAAGTCCAAGGTAACTGTTGGATCCGAACATAAGGACTTTCTTCCCATTTATTTTTACGACAGTNTCCTGGTCCGACTCGATCTCTCTGAAATANGGATATATACCAGCATTCATTGCTTTCTGAGGAGCATCGTATTTCGACAGGATTGATTGTAGCTTTCTCACAGGTCAAAAATTTATATCTGACGCTAAATTATACAAAAAAGCATACGATAATCAGTAATACGAAATAATTGATCTGACAGGAATTCAAAGCTCCTGTCCTTATTAACCCTGGATATAACCGGAAGGAAGCCGGTTTCTAATAGAATTTATATCTTTTATCCTCTATATTTGCCGCTTTACGGAGTGCCTCAAATGCTTCATAGCTTCCTCTCATCTGGTAAGTGGAAGTGAGTCGATCCTTAAGCAGCTTAAGGTCTTCACCGCTGGCTGCTGAAGTATTGTTCACTGTAAGCATATAAACGCCGTTATCGCCTTTGACAGGTCCCGAAACACTTCCCTGTTTTGAAGCCGAGGCTGCAGAGATAAGTGCTGGCTCCGAACCGGCACCAGGTACCGTATATGATCTGAAATTGATCTGAGTCGCTTCCTGGACNGACAGTCCCATTGAGCGGGCAATATCATCGAGAGTCTTACCGGATGTATTGTTCTTTGCAAATTCAGCTGAAATAATTTCAGCCTTCTTATCTTTTGTAACTATAAACCTAATATCATTTTCAACATCTTTCATAGGTGCAATGCCTTCTTCCTGAACCCTCGTGCAATAAGCAACCACGTATTTGTCTCCTACCTCAAACACAGCCTGATCATTGTTGTCGAGAACTATTTTTCCCTTCTCTGTCTGAAACAAAGAAATTACAAGGTTGCGGGGATTATCAAGGCCTGGAAGTGTTTTCTGCTGAGGAGTAATATCGTTTGCAACACGTTTTGTAAGTTTTTTTTCAGCTATTGCCTGGTTGAATTTTTCGTATGTATTATTTGTTCCTGCAAACTGACTGGCTTCGCTGTAAATTCTCTGATTAGTTAATGATCCGGGAATTATCTTTCTGTCTACTATACCTATATTGTATTTCCGGGAGCTCTTTGATTGTGCGAGGATTTCAATTATATGAATTCCGTACGTGGTTTCAGCGGTAACAATTTCTCCCTTCTTTCCTGAGAAACAGGCATTATTGAAGGGGACTACCATTCTTCCCTCGGGGAACCAGCCAAGATCACCTCCAAGCTGAGCCGATCCCTGGTCATCAGAATTTGTTATTGCGAGGGTTGAAAATGAAGTTCCTGATTTAATAAGCTTAATTAAGCTGTCAGCCTGATTTTTTGCAATACTGAGCGATCGGGTCTGTCCGGTTCCCAGAAGTATATGCCTGACATGAACCGAGTCGGGCCTGTCAGCAACATCAAGCAATTTTGCCACCTTTAATACTCCATCTTCATTATATGGACCAAATACTTCTTTCAGGTCNTCTTTTTTTACAAAGTCTTTCAGCTGGTCGGGTACATCACTTAATGAAGAGTAAAATCCGACATAACGGGTATCGGCAGTAAGATTGATAAACTGAACAGGATCTGCCGCTTCGCTGAATTCGGTTTTTGTCTTGTTTATCCAGTCTTCAGCCTGCTTAATATCATCTTCGGAGGGAACAACATCAAAAGTGACATATTCAGCGTCCCTCAGGGCAGTTTTCTTAAAACTTTCCTTGTGTTTCGAATAATAGGCTTCAAGATCGGCAGCCGTGATTTTTACTAGTGAATCGGATACAAAGGAATAATTCTTCATTATATAACTGAAATCAACAGTTTCAGATGCAAGATTCTTGTCGAATTCAGCCTGTTTCGAGGTCACAAAAAGTCCTTTGGAGACCAGGGAATTGTACTTTGTACTCATCCTGTCGTTAACAATCTCATTTTCGAAAAAGAGCCAGTATTTCTTAGTTGTTTCATCAACCTCGGTCTGTTTGAGAAAGTTAACAAGGGCTGATTTGTTGAAAGTCCCTGTCTTCTGATCGGTAAATAACTGCTGTACTATCTGGTGCGGATTATCACCAAGGACAAGCCCGTCGAGCTCTTCTGCACTGACTCCGATCCCCAGTTTCTTATACTGACTTTCGAGTATGCTATGTCTGATCATTTGCTGCCAGGTCTGTTCCCTTAATGATTCGGTAGTCGATTCGTCGAGATTTGTGTTGCCGGATAATTTGTAAATTTCAAGGAGATTCTGCAATTCCAGCTCATAGTCCTGGTATGAAATTGACTCATCACCGATTTTCCCTATTTCATAGTATTTTCTTTGCTTTGCTCTCTGTCCGGTACCATTACCGAAAAAATCACTTACAACAAAAATGAATAATGAAAGCCCGATAAGTCCTGCAACCAATACACCTGCTTTTTCCCGTAAAAATTGAAGTGCTGACATGAAAATTCTTTTTATTTATATCGAAAATGTATCCATTTTAAATTCAGGCGACAAATATAACAAATTTCCTATTAAAAAATGGCTCTGATTCATTTGCCCGATGTTTATTGGGTTGGGAATAAAAATGCAATTTTAAAAATGATAAAACAGGGCTAATGTCAAAAAAGACATATTTAATGTGGAATACACCCCATTAAAATAGGGGTAGCTGTGTAAAAAGTGCAGTTATTTTAAAAAAAATATTTTAAAAGAAGGGGTTATGTCAAAAAAATAGATATTTTTGTAAAAAAATTTTAAAAAATGGCAGAACTAAGATTTAGCGCATTAAAGGAATTATTCGGCAGGGTCCCGGTTAAGGTTACCACTCCGGCAAACGATGTTTCAAAATATTATGGGGTAGATGTATTCAATCTTCACAAGATGGAACATTACCTGTCGAAAGAGGCATTCAAGGTTATTAAGCGTGCAATGGATGAGGGAAAATCACTTACCAGACAGGAGGCTGATCAGGTAGCAATCGGGCTCAAGGTATGGGCAATCGAAAGAGGAGCAACCCATTATACCCACTGGTTCCATCCCCTTACTGATGGTACAGCTGAGAAGCATGACGGATTCATCGAGTACGGAGATAATGGTCACATTGTTGAGAATTTTTCCGGTGCAGTTCTCGTTCAGTCGGAACCCGATGCTTCAAGTTTTCCAAGCGGAGGAATCAGAAACACCTTTGAAGCAAGAGGTTATACAGCCTGGGATGTTTCATCACCTGTTTTCATAGTCGGAACTACTCTTTGTATTCCCACAATATTTGTATCATATACAGGTGAAGCTCTTGATTATAAAGCACCACTTCTGAAAGCACTGTCGGAGCTCGACCGGGCGGCAACAGATATATGCCAATACTTCGATAAGGATGTCAGAAAGGTGATTGCGACCCTGGGATGCGAACAGGAATATTTCCTTATTGATGAAGCATTATATTATGCACGGCCGGACTTAATTCTTGCTGAAAGAACTCTTATGGGACATCAGTCGGCAAAAGATCAGCAATTATCAGATCATTATTTCGGATCAATCCCTGAAAGAGTGATGTGCTTTATCGAAGATTTTGAATGTGAGGCACATAAGCTTGGGATACCTGTAAAAACCCGTCACAACGAAGTTGCTCCGAACCAGTTTGAATGCGCGCCGATGTTCGAGGAGGTCAACCTTGCGATTGATCATAATCAGCTTTTAATGGACATTATGCGACGGGTTGCAAAGAAACATAAGTTCCGTGTTCTTTTTCATGAAAAACCTTTTGCCGGAATAAATGGTTCCGGAAAACACAATAACTGGTCGATGGCAACTAATACCGGTGTTAATCTTTTATCTCCGGGGAAAAATCCAAAAACAAACCTGCAGTTTCTCACTTTCCTTGTAAATGTGATTAAAGCGGTTCACGACAGCAATGAACTGATACGAGCCTCCGTAATGAACGAATCCAATTCATGGAGGCTTGGTGGTCATGAAGCACCGCCGGCAATAATTTCAGTATTCCTTGGTACTTACCTTATTAATACCCTGAATGAGATCGCCAGGAAGGTGACAGACAAGAAAATGACTCCTGCCCAGAAAACTGAGCTCAAGCTTGGAATCGGAAAGATCCCCGAGATCCTGCTCGACAATACTGACCGTAACCGNACATCTCCATTTGCCTTTACAGGCAACAGGTTTGAATTCAGGGCTGTGGGATCATCAGCCAACTGCAGTGCAGCTATGATCGCCCTGAATGCAGCGGTTGCCAGCCAGCTTGTAAAATTCAAAAATGAGGTGGATTCAATTATAAGAAAGGGCAGAACAAAGGATGAAGCAATTTTCCAGGTTCTGAAAAAAACAATCATCGAATCGGAAAATGTTCTTTTTGAAGGTGATAACTATACAAAGGAATGGCATAAGGAAGCCCAGAGAAGAGGATTGTCAAATATTAAGAGTATTCCGGAATCGATNAGCAGATATCTGACAGCCGCTTCCAGAGATGTGCTAATNGGTTCAGGTGTTTTTACCGAGAAGGAGCTTGAAAGCCGTGTGGAAGTTGAATATGAGAAATTCACCAAGAAAGTCCAGATAGAATCCAGAATTCTTGCTGATCTTGCAATTAATCATATAGTCCCGACGGGTATTAAGTATATGTCCTCTCTNCTTGAAAATATTAAAGCGTTGAAAGAGGTGTTTGACGCATCAGAATATGAGAAACTTGCTGCTACCAGTAAAGAAGCCATTTTGATAATATCAGACCATATTACTATGATCAAGAATCTGGTTTTTGAAATGGTAGAGGAGAGGAAAAAGGCAAATGTAATTGAGAATGAATATAAGAAAGCACTTGCATATGAAAATAAGGTAAAGCCGTACCTTGAGGAGATCCGCCAGCATATCGATAAGCTTGAATTGATAGTGGATGATGAAATATGGCCTTTACCTAAATACAGGGAAATGCTTTTTACAAGATAAAGGACAGTTAGTTAGATAATTGGTTAGATTCAGGCAGGGACATTCCATTAAATGTCCCTGCTTCGTTTTGAAATATTTACTTTGGCATATCGTTTGATGTTATATCTATCTCCCTAAATTGATTACTTTTGAGTTCAAATCTACACTGATACTATGAAACGAGTTCTGCTTCTCTTTATAATACTATTGATTGCAGTCAGTTTTCAGGATTCAGCAGGACAGAATCGGAAAGCAGCGAGAGCATATGCCTCGTTCAATGCAGGTGAATANTATGATGCAATCGACCAGTTTAAGGATTCATATTCGAAAGCAAAGAAAACTGATAAGGCATCCAGGACCGAACTAGGTTTTATGATTGCTGAATGTTATCGCCTAACAAATGATCCCAAAAATGCTGAAACATGGTACAGGCTTGCAGTGAAATCANCATTCTCAAAGCCCGATGCACAGTACTGGCTGGCGGAATCGCTCAAGAAAACCGGGAAGTATCAGCAGGCAGTTGACGAATTTAAAAAATACAAGCAGGTAGCACCTTCCGATTCACGGGCCGACCAGGAGATTAGATCATGTGAGCTCGCTCTGGAATGGCAGCGGAACCCTGAAGCATACAAGGTTGAAGAACTCAAGGATCTTAATTCCAAAGATGCCGATTTCAGTCCGGCCTATGGTCGTGATGATTTCGGTGTTATATATTTTACTTCTTCACGCGAAGGTGCAGCAGGAAGTAAAACACACGGTGCAACCGGACAAAGTTTTACTGATATTTTTGAGAGCCGTCTCGATAAAAAGTCAAAATGGAGTACACCTGTTCCTGCTGAGAACCTGAACAGCGATTCAGAAGATGGCACACCCTGCTTTTCAGCAAATTACAAAGAGGTTTTTTTTACAAGATGTGAAGCCGGAAAACGTGAAAAGAAAGGATGTGTAATTATGGTTTCCAAACGTTCGGGCGAAAAATGGAGCGACCCTGAAGATACCAAAATTCTTCCGGATTCCCTGGTTGCGGCACACCCTGCTATCTCAGCTGACGGACTCACACTCTGTTTTGTATCAGATATGCCGGGCGGCTATGGCATGAAGGATATTTATGAAGTTACCCGCGATGATGAAAATGGTTCGTGGTCGAAACCCAGAAATCTTGGTCCGGATATAAATACAACCGGTAATGAACTATTTCCTTACATCAGGGATGACGGGAGCCTCTATTTTGCATCGGACGGACAGATCGGTATGGGAGGTCTTGATATATTCAAGGCTGCAGCTCAGCCTGATGGTTCATGGGTGATTAAGAATATGAAACCTCCCATCAACAGCTTCGCCGACGATTTCGGGATAGTCTTTGAAAACAGCAACGAGCGTGGAATTTTCAGCTCGACCCGCAAGGGGAAAGGGAATGATGAACTCTATACATTTGAACTACCGCCTCTGAGGTTCAACGTTACAGGGCTTGTTAAAGATGAAAAGACAGGAAGTCCGATACAGGGAGCTGTAGTCCAGCTGATTGCAAGCGATGCATCAAACCTGCAGGCTGAAACCGGAACAGGAGGAGATTTTAAATTTGCCCTTAAGCAGGATGTTGACTATATATTCCTTGCTTCAAAGAAAGGATACCTGAACGGCAAGGAAAAGGAGACCACAAAAGCTCAGGAAAANAGCCGCGATTATATGGTCACNATCCTTTTAACCGCTATTGACAGGCCAATTGAACTTCCGAATATTTTCTATGATTTCGGTAAATGGGATCTGAGACCCGAATCAATGGTCTCACTCGATAAACTTGTTGAAACTCTGAATGACAATTCAAATGTGACCATAGAGCTAATGTCCCATACCGACTCCCGCGACACCGAGGCATATAACCAGGATCTTTCACAGAAAAGAGCACAGTCGGTTGTTCAGTACCTGATAGAAAAAGGGATAGAACCTGCTCGGCTTTCGGCAAAAGGATATGGTGAATCGACCCCAAAAGTTGTCGACGCAGCAATTGCAGCACAAAATCCATTCCTTAAGGAGGGAACAACACTTACTGAGCAATTCATTAATACGCTTGCAAGCGAAGAACAAAAAGAAATTGCGCACCAGATTAACAGGAGAACCGAGTTCAGGGTGCTGAGAACGGATTATGTATCACCAAAGAAATAAAATAAAAAAAGTTCTTCTTAACCACTGGGTTACACTGCTTGAAAGCACGGAGTAACACTGTGTAATTACATTGTAATTACATATTAACATGAAGGCCAGAATACTATTTATCTTCCTTTTTACCTTATTAATCCCGCTTACTTCACTGAAAGCTGTTCCNGGATCGATAAGAATTTTGGTAATTACCGGTGGTCATGGCTATAAGGTTGAAGAATTCAACCAGATGCTTGCCAGCCTTGNACCCCGGATAACATATCAGGTNGCGGAGCTGCCTGTGGCCTTTGAAATGTTCAAGCCTGAAAACCGCGATAAATACGATGTTCTTGTCTTTTATCATATGTGGCAGACAATCAGCGATGAACAGGAAACGGATTTTGCAGATTGCATCAGACAGGGAAAACCTGTCGTCGCACTTCATCACAGTATTTGCGCATTCGATGACTGGCCGGAATACTGGAATATAATTGGAGGAAAATATTTCCATAAAACAACAACCTTTAAGGATAAAGAATATGCACCCTGCTCATATATTCATGATCTTCATTTTAATGTAAGGATAACTGACAGAAAACACCCGGTCACAAAAGGATTAAGTGATTTTCCGGTATTCGACGAAACATACAAGGGATACTATGTTGAAGATGGGGTAACTCCTTTACTCACAACCGAGGAGCCCAGCAGCACACCAACTATTGGCTGGGCAAAACAATATGGAAAATCACGGGTAGTTGTCCTGCAAAGCGGACATGATGTTCCGACTTTTGAAAATGAGAATTTCCGGAAGCTGCTGAGACAGGCTATTGAATGGGTCTCTAAGAAATAAGACCTTTATGTTCCACTGAGGTAAAGCCCCCCAGCCCCCCNGAAGGGGGGTCAGTTCTTTATTGCCTTTTAGCCCCCTTTAGGGGGTTGGNGGCGTTTTTACACAGANTTATCCGTTTTTTTTATCTTTGTTGCATTACCTGATATAAAATGTCCACTGAATCAAAATACAGCAGGCGTGGAGTCTCTTCACAAAAGGAGGATGTACATTCAGCAATTAAAAACCTCGACAAAGGTCTTTTCCCAAAAGCATTCTGTAAAATTGTACCTGATCTTCTGGGTGGTGATGAAGACTTTTGCAATATAATTCATGCCGACGGGGCAGGGACAAAATCTTCGCTTGCATATATCTATTGGAAAGAGACTGGTGATATGTCAGTCTGGAAAGGGATTGCACAGGATGCAGTAGTAATGAACACCGATGACCTTCTCTGCGTCGGTGCCTGCGATAATATCCTTCTNTCNTCTACAATTGGAAGAAATAAGAGTCTGATCCCCGGTGAAGTCATTTCNGCACTTATTAACGGTACAGAAGAAGTACTTGAAGAACTCAGNNCTCTTGGGATCGGAATATGGTCGACAGGCGGTGAAACAGCTGACCTCAGTGACCTGATAAGGACAATAGTTGTGGACTCTACGGTTGCCGTCCGCATGAAGAGATCAGACGTGATCTCCAATCATAAAATCGAGGCAGGAGATGTTATTGTCGGGCTGGCATCCTATGGCCAGACGACATGGGAAAAGAGTTATAACAGCGGAATCGGTAGCAATGGACTTACTTCTGCAAGGCATGATGTTTTCGGACCCTACCTGGCATCAAAATACCCTGAAAGTTTTAATACAGAANTGCCTTACGATCTTGTCTANTCGGGCAGACTTAAGTTAACCAGTAAATTGGAAGGTCTTGATCTGGATGCCGGTAAACTTGTTCTTTCACCTACACGCACTTATAGTCCGGTTATAAAGAAGGTTCTCGAAACCATGCGTCCGGAAATCCATGGCATGATACATTGTTCCGGCGGTGGGCAGACCAAGATCATGCATTTTATTGATAATCTTCATGTTATTAAGGATAATATGTTACCGGTGCCNCCATTGTTCAGGATTATTCAGGAGCAGTCGGGTACTGCCTGGCACGAGATGTACAAAGTTTTTAATATGGGACACAGGTTTGAGATTTTTACAAGTGAAAAACATGCTGATAAAATAATTAAGATCGCAACAGGCTTTAATCTTGAAGCTAAAGTGATCGGCCATTGTGAGGCTTCGGACAGGAAAAGACTTACAATTGATACCGATAACGGTAAATTCGAATACTGAAAAAGAATTAAGTTCCACAGAGAATACACAGAGTTCTACAGAGATGGTCTGTTCTAATTGATTTGCTTCCTGCTCCCGGCTCCCTTCCCCCGGCTCAAAGCCCCCTTCCCCCAGCTCCCAGTTCCCCGGCCCTCTGCCAAACCTTTAAGCCTTTATACCGTTGCGCCTTTTCACCTTTTTATTATCTTTGTCCCCTGAAATTTATCCGAAAATGGCAAATAATATGATTCTGGAGAGGCTTGAGGGTGTAAAAGCCAGATTCGTTGAGGTAGGTGAGCTCCTGACNCAACAGGATGTGCTTTCAGATATGGACAGGTACGTAAAGCTCAGCAGGGAATATAAAGATCTTCAGCCCATTATTGAATCTTATGAGAAGTACAAGCTTGCGCTTGAAAATATCTCAAGCACAAAAGAACTACTTTCCTCTGAAAAGGATGAAGAGATGAGGGAGATGGCTAAAGCGGAGCTGGATCAGCTTAATGCGGCCATTCCTGAAATGGAGGATGAGATCAAAATGCTTCTGATTCCTGCTGACCCTGAGGATAATAAAAATGCCGTTATGGAAATCCGGGCAGGTACGGGAGGTGACGAGGCCAGTATTTTTGCCGGTGACCTCTTCAGAATGTACAGCAAGTTTTTCGAACTTCAGGGATGGAAAGCAGAAGTNAACAGTGTTTCGGAGGGCACTGCCGGAGGATATAAGGAGATTGTACTTAGTGTTTCAGGACAGGGTGTTTATGGTTTATTAAAATATGAATCCGGAGTTCACAGGGTACAGAGGGTACCTCAGACAGAAACACAGGGCAGGATTCATACTTCAGCCGCTTCGGTAGTTGTTCTTCCCGAGGCCGACGAGTTTGATGTGGATTTAAAGAGTGAAGATATCCGGAAGGATACCTACTGTTCTTCCGGTCCGGGCGGACAATCGGTCAACACGACATATTCAGCCATCAGGCTCACACACATACCTACCGGAATTGTTGTTACATGCCAGGACGAGAAGTCACAGATCAAAAATTACGACAAGGCCCTTAAGGAGCTNAGGACAAGGCTATATAATCTTGAATACCAGAAGTATCTGGATGAGGTATCTCATAAAAGGAAAACGATGGTTTCAACCGGAGACCGGTCAGCCAAGATCAGGACATATAATTATCCGCAGGGCAGGATGACCGATCACAGGATAACCCTGACAATGTATAACCTTCCCTCTATTCTTGATGGTAATATCCTTGAAATTATAGAAAAGCTTCAGATGGCAGAAAATACCGAGCGGTTAAAGGAAAGCACCAACTAAAACTGATCTTTATGAATCATTCTCAGTTATTTAAGAACATCGCTGAAAAAAAGTCATTCCTTTGCGTGGGTCTTGATCCTGAGATTGAAAAAATACCTTCCTTCCTTCTTAAAACCAGGGATCCTGTTTTTGAATTCAACAGGCGTATAATTGACTCCACCCATCAATATGCAGTAGCTTATAAACCTAACGTTGCATTTTACGAATGCAATGGCCCAAAGGGGTGGAAGTCGCTTGAATCTACATTGAATTATATCCGGAAAAACTTTCCCGGGATACTGGTAATTGCCGATGCGAAACGGGGCGATATAGGCAACACTTCGAAAATGTATGCCAGGGAGTTTTTTGAAAACATGAATTTTGATGCAGTTACTGTCGCCCCCTATATGGGTGAGGATTCGGTGACTCCTTTTCTGACATACAGCAATAAATGGGTCATCCTTCTCGCGCTGACATCAAATAAAGGTGCGGATGATTTTCAGTACCATAATGAAGATGGCCTGAAACTCTTTGAAAGAGTCCTTACATTATCCCGCCGATGGGGGTCAATTGATAATCTTATGTATGTTGTCGGCGCAACCCGTGCTGAAATGCTGAAGGACATCAGGAAGATTGTCCCGGAACATTTTCTCCTAATTCCGGGGGTCGGGGCCCAGGGCGGCAGTCTTCAGGAAGTTGTAAAATACGGGATAACAAGTAAATGCGGACTACTTGTCAACTCCTCCAGAGGTATAATTTTTGCCGACAAGTCTGAAAACTTCGATAAGGTGGCTGGTGAAAAAGCAGCTGAAATCCAGAAAGAAATGGAGTTGTATCTCGCACAGCANAAATTAATNTGAATATCTGGTATTTGATAAGGATTGCTTCNTCGCTTCGCTCCTCGCAATGACCTTAATACTAAGCTAACTTGNGAGCANTGTCATTGCGAGTCCCGCGTTGCGTGACGAAGCAATCTTTTTCCCGTTCCCGAATTGTTATTTAAAGTACATTTCGTACCTTTATATTCTCGCTGTAAAATTAATTCGTGCCGTCATGAAAGAAGAATTCCTTCACTATTTGTGGAAATACAACCTCTTTGATCAGGATTCACTTATTGACAATGAGAATAATAGGATTGAAGTGATAAACCCCGGTGACTATAACCGGGATTCGGGCCCCGATTTTTTTAACGCAAGAATTTTAATCGGTGGTACCGAGTGGGCAGGTAACGTAGAAATCCATATTAAAGCATCCCATTTCAACAGCCACGGGCATAACAGTGATCCTGCATTTGATAATGTTATACTGCATATTGTGGCGGAAAATGACAAAAAAGTCTTTAACTCAAAGGGCGAAGAGTTGCTTACAGTTGTAATTAAATATGACCATGGTCTCTATGAGAAATATACAGATCTCATTAATAATCCCTTTGTTATAGCCTGCCATAATGAGATCGGAAGTACTGACCTGTTCATTCTAAGGAGCTGGCTTCATTCACTCCTTATCGAAAGACTTCAGTCAAAATCTGAAGCCTTAATGAAAATACTTACAGCGACAGGGAACGACTGGGAAGAGACATTTTACAGGATTCTTACCCGATATTTTGGTTTCAGGGTTAATACTGAGCCCTTCGAAATGCTTGCCAATGCCCTTCCTTTTAAAATAATCCGCAAACATAACGACAGCCGATTCCAGATTGAGGCGCTGCTTTTCGGAACTGCCGGAATGCTTGATGAGGCTCTTTTTAAAGATGCAATTTCTGACAAATATTATAAGGACCTTATTAAAGAGTACAGGATCCTCAAAGCGAAGTATTCACTTCGACCCATGCACGGATGGGTCTGGAAATTCAACAGGCTGAGGCCTGTGAATTTCCCCACTGTAAGAATATCACAGCTTTCAGCCATGCTTTCTGATACTGACGGGTTGTTTTCAGAAGCAATTGAAGCAGTTGAGATCAGACAACTTAAAAGAATGTTCAAAGTCCCGGCTTCATCATATTGGGATGATCATTATATTTTTGGAAAAAAGAGCAAGAGGACCTCAAAATATACAGGAAATCAGGCAACGGATATATTCCTTATCAATGCTGTTATACCACTTGTTTTTATCTATGGCCGGTTTCATGATGACGGCAGGATTTGTGAAAAAGCCCTGACATTTCTCGAAAATATTGATCCTGAAGCAAATTCTGTAACAAGAGTATGGGAGTCAGTCGGAATTAAAGTGGAATCAGCATTCTACACCCAGGCTCTGCTTCAGCTTTCTGATGAATATTGCAGGAAAAGAAGATGTCTTGTATGTCGTATCGGAAGCAATATAGTAAGTACGGGGAGAAGCCTGATAAATTCCAGCGAACTTATGCTGGAACCTTGAACCCATATGAAAACTACCTCATATTGTTGATAAAATGTTTATGTTAAGCAAAATCCGACGCAACTTTTACCGGTAACTTTACGTCTTTAATAGAACAAAGGGCAATAATTACTGTCACGAAGTCGTTGGCATAATAAGAAATATTTAACAGCTTTTAAAAAAAAGTAGTCAATTGTTTGATAGTTTACATAAAAAAGCCTTATTTTTGCGTTCCAAAATTGGGGACTCAATTTATTTATGGATAAACAACATATTAATTAAAGACATGTATTTGACTACTGAAAAGAAACAAGAGTTTTTCAAGACGTTTGGGACATCTGAGATTGACACAGGAACTGCAGAAGGACAGATAGCATTGTTTTCGTACAGGATATCACATCTTACCGAACATCTTAAGAAGAACAAGAAGGACTTCAGTACCCAGAGGGCGCTTATTAAGCTCGTTGGAAGAAGAAGGAGACTTCTGGATTATCTTAAGATAAAAGATATTGAGCGTTATCGCGAAATAGTCAAAGCGTTGAAATTACGTAAATAAGGAGGAAGGCAATTAGAGATTGCCTTTTTTCTTATTATCCTTAATAAATTGTAATTTCGACAATCAAAAAATCATTATATAATGTTTAATATTAAAGAGAAGAATATTGATCTCGGCGACGGGAGAATAATTACACTTGAGACAGGGAGAATGGCGAGGCAGGCTGACGGATCAGTTCTGCTGAAAATGGGCAAGACCATGCTGCTGGCAACTGTGGTATCGGCAAAGGAAGCCAAGGAAGATACAGATTTTATGCCGCTTTCTGTTGAGTATAAGGAAAAATATGCCTCTTCCGGTCGTATTCCGGGAGGATTTCTTAAAAGGGAATCAAGGCCTTCCGATTATGAAGTCCTTATTTCAAGGCTTGTTGACAGGGCGCTGAGACCGCTTTTTCCTGATGACTATCATGCAGAGACTTTTGTTACTGTTAATCTCATTTCTGCCGATATTGATATTATTCCTGATGCTCTTGCGGGTCTGGCCGCTTCAACAGCCCTTGCTCTTTCTGATGTTCCTTTTAACGGACCTATGTCGGAAGTGAGAGTGGCCAGGATCAATAATAATTATATTGTTAACCCAACCGCTTCACAGCTTAAGGATGCTGATATCGACCTGATGGTCGGAGCAACCTTCGAGAATATACTTATGGTTGAAGGTGAAATGAAGGAAGTCTCTGAAGCTGACATGATTGAAGCTCTCAGGGTAGCGCATAAAGCAATTAAAGTTCAATGTCAGGCTCAGATGGAATTTGCTGTTGAGGTTGGCAAAACGGTGAAACGCGAATATTCTCATGAGTCGAACGATGAGGATCTTAAGAAGAAAGTCTGGGATGAAACTTATGAAAAATGTTACCAGGCAGCAAAATCCGGGACTAATGATAAACATAAGAGGGAAGAAGCTTTCGATCAGGTGATCAATGACTTCCTTTCTCAATATACAGAAGAAGACGCTGTTAACGAAACACTGGTTAAGAAATACTACCACGATGTTGTCAAGGAAGCTGCAAGGCGCCTTGTTCTTGATGAAAGCATCCGTCTTGATGGAAGAAAGCCCGACCAGATCAGGCAGATTACGTGTGAAATTGATCCTCTGCCTGCCACCCATGGTTCTGCTCTCTTCACCAGAGGAGAGACCCAATCACTTACAACAGTTACCCTCGGCACCAAGCTCGATGAGAAAATAATTGATGACGTTCTCAACAAGGGGACTGAAAAATTTACACTGCATTATAATTTCCCGCCTTTTTCGACAGGTGAAGCAAAAGCTGCCAGGGGAATAAGCCGGCGCGAAATAGGACATGGTAACCTTGCCCACAGGGCATTGAAGAACATGATGCCTCCCGATGCCGAGAATCCTTATGCAATAAGAATTGTTTCAGATATTCTGGAATCAAACGGATCATCATCAATGGCAACAGTTTGTGCCGGAACTCTGGCACTGATGGATTCAGGGATCAAGCTCCGCAAACCCGTCTCAGGAATTGCAATGGGACTTATAACCGATAAAAATTCGGATAAATATGCCATCCTTTCTGATATTCTGGGCGATGAGGACCACCTTGGTGATATGGATTTCAAGGTTACAGGAACCCGCGACGGGATTACGGCAACACAGATGGACATTAAGGTAGAGGGATTGTCCTTTGAAGTTCTGACAAAGGCTTTGGAACAGGCTAAGGCAGGCAGGCTGCATATCCTTGATATAATGAAGGGTACTATTGCAGAACCCAGACCAGAACTTAAACCACATGCACCAAGGATTGAAATGCTTACAATACCGAAGGATATGATCGGGGCACTGATTGGACCGGGAGGTAAAGTAATTCAGGAGATCCAGCGTGAGACCGGTACAACTATTATTGTGGAAGAGGTCGACGGGCATGGTGACGTGAATATTTTTGGTGAGAACAAGGAGGCAATTACTGCAGCTCTAGCCTGGGTGAGAAAAATTGTAACGGTCCCTGAAGTAGGCCAGGTTTATAAGGGCAAGGTTAAAACTATTGTTCAGTTCGGAGCTTTTGTGGAGATACTTCCAAACAAGGATGGACTGCTTCATATTTCGGAAATAGACTGGAAAAAAATAGGAACTGTTGAGGAAGTTTTAAAAGAAGGTGATGAGATTGAAGTTAAGCTCATTGATATTGATCCCAAGACGGGCAAACTGAAACTCTCGAGAAAAGCACTGCTTCCGCGGCCACCCAGAGAAGAGGGCGGCGATAACAGGAGGCCGGACAATCACCGGAATTAAAATATTGTAGTGGCGTTGCATGCAACGCCATTACCATTTATATTGATCGTTTCCATGGCATTTTGTATATTTGGTATATTAAAAGTGTCTGATGGAGGTCAAATACAATTATGTAGTTATTGAGGGCAATATCGGTGCAGGGAAGACAACCCTTGCAACCAGAATCGCCGAACAGTTCAATGCACGCCTGATTCTCGAGCAATTTGCAGATAATCCTTTCCTCCCGAAATTCTATTCTGATCCTGAAAAATATTCATTTCCGCTGGAGCTTTCATTTCTTGCAAGCCGGTACAAACAACTGAATGAAGAACTTGGATCTCTGGATATTTTCAAAACCTTTACTGTAGCCGATTACTACTTCATGAAATCGCTGGTGTTTGCAGCGTCCACTCTGACCGGAGATGAATACAACCTTTACAGACAAATATTTTACATTATATATAACTCCCTCCCGAAGCCGGACATCTATGTATATTTGCATATTAATACGGATCGTCTGCTAAATAATATCAATAAACGTGGCCGGGAATATGAAAAATCAATAACCGGGGAGTATCTTCAGAAGATTCAGGATAGTTATTTCACCTTTTTCAAACAAAATCCTGAAAACAAATATCTGATAATCGATATAAATGAGGTAGATTTTGTTGCCGACGAAAATGATTATTCAAGAATTATCAACACTATTTTTAAGAACAATTATCCAGCCGGATTGAATAAGGTAATAATGTAAGGGAACCTTATAATTGAATTTGAAATCTGATAAAGACTACATGGTGGTAAATTGGGGTAATTAATTATTTAATTGATCTTTAATAGTATGCGAACCATGAAATGCAATTATTATCATTCATTTCCGGGAGTCATTTTGTTTTAACTAATTTTATCATAAATTTGCACTTATATTGAAACTTTAATTTAGTGTTTAACGTAAAGAACCAATACGGATATCATAAACAAACAACAATTTAAATTATGAAAAAAATCAGAAGCTATTTTATCCTTATCCTCGCAGCTGCATTTTTAGCCAGTTGCAGCGGTCTGAATAAAATGAAAAAAGAGGCCGGCGACATCAAGTACGAAGTTACCCCCAAAGTTCTTGAAGCACATGGCGGACTTGTAAATGTTACAATCAAAGGCACGTTCCCCGAGAAGTATTTCAACAAGAAAGCTACTCTGGCTGTTACCCCTGTTCTTACTTACACTGGTGGAGAGACTGCTTTTGACAAAGTACAGGTTCTCCAGGGAGAAAAAGTTACTGCAAACAACAAAGTGATCACTTACACAGGTGGTGATTTCACTTACACAAGTGCAATTCCCTACAAGGACGGGATGAAAATGTCAGAGCTGGTTCTGAGAACCACTGCAAGTATAAAGGATAAATCTCTCGACTTTGAACCTGTTAAGCTTGCTGATGGTGTTATTGCCACTTCAACGCTTGTAGAGAAGCATGCAATGCCAATCTATATGAAAGATAATTATGTCAGAATTATCCCTGAAACAAAGGTAGCTGACGTTAATTATGCAATTAATCAGGCAAATATCCGCCCTGCAGAACTTAAAGGCGAGGATGTAAAACTTCTGAAGGAATATATCTCGACAGTAAGCACCGATCCAAACAAACAACTGAAAGGCGCTGTTGTAAGTTCATACGCTTCTCCTGATGGTAAGTTTAATGAGAATGAAAAACTTGCCGGCAAAAGAGGCACCACTGCCGACAAACTGATAAAAGGTGAATTTACGAAAATTGAAGCTGCAAAAGCTGATAATTTCTTCAGTTCACTGACAACAGCCGAAGACTGGGATGGATTCAAAAACGAAGTTGAAAATTCAAGTATTCAGGACAAGGATCTGATCCTCAGGGTGCTTTCAATGTATTCCGATCCGGAAGTCCGCGAAAAGGAGATTAAAAATATGTCCTCTGCATTTGAAGCTCTCAAAACCGATATTCTTCCTAAACTGAGAAGATCCAAAATGATGGTCAATGTTGATAACATTGGACGCACTGATGAGCAGATTCTTGCACAGGCAAAATCTGATCCTAAAGTTCTGAGTCTTGAGGAAATTCTTCATGCAGGTATGCTTGCAACAGATGCCAATGATAAACTTGCCTTCTTCAAAGCTGCCGGAGAGAATAACCCCAAATGTGTCCGTGCCCAGAATAATATAGGATGCGCCCTGCTCGCACTCGATAAAGCTGATGAAGCACTGGTTGCATTTGATAAGGCGAAAGCACTTCAGAATAGTGATGTCGTTAAAAACAACACCGGCTTTGCATATCTTGTAAAAGGTGATCTGGTAAAGGCTGAAGAACTGTTTAATTCAATGACTGCAGCAACCACGGAATCAAAATGGGGTCTTGGTGTTATTGCAATAACAAAAGGTGAATATGACAAGGCAGTAAATTACTTCGGAACTGAGCCATGTTTTAACCTTGCTCTTGCACAGGTTCTAAAAGGTGATGTCAGTAAAGCCAAAGCTACTCTCGACAGTATGACAGAAATGTGCAAATGCGGAAAGCCTTCATACCTGAAAGGTATCGTTGGTGCTCGTCTCGACGACAAGACATATATGGTTAACGGTCTGAAAGAGGCTATCGGTTTTAAGCCTGAATGGAAAGCATACGCAAAAACAGATCTGGAATTTGCAAAATTCTTTTCTGACGCTGCTTTTACAAGCTTAGTTCAGTAAAAATAAAAACTTTTGATATTTATCGGGGCGTTGCATTGCAACGCCCTTTTTTATATAACTCCCACAAGACAATCCCTGCACTTATAGCGATATTAAATGAATGCTTGGTACCGAACTGGGGAATCTCAGCACAAATATCGCACATGTCAATAACCTTCTGACTGACTCCATTAATTTCATGCCCGAAAACAAGAGCATATTCTTGTCCGGGTTCAATCTTAAGATCCTGCAGTTCAACGGCCCCTTCAGCCTGCTCAATCCCGATAATTTTGTAACCCTCCACTTTCAGCTCAGCTACCGCATCCGTGGTTTCTTCATAATAGCTCCATTCTACTGATTCGGTAGCACCAAGTGCTGTTTTTTGTATATCTCTGTGGGGAGGTTTAGGCGTTATACCGCATAATACAATTTTCTTAGTAAGGAATGCATCGGCAGTTCTGAAAACCGAACCTACATTGTTAAAACTTCTTACATTATCGAGGACTATGGCAAATGGTGATTTCTCAGAGCTTCTGTACTCTTCAATACTCTTCCTGCCAAGTTCGCTGTTAAGAAGTTTCCGCATCCTTTTTTATGCTAAAATAGGTAAAATATCCTTTTATTTTTTTAAATTTCCATCATTGACAGGCAGACCAGATATCAGGATTTAAATACTTACATCAGAATGAACATTCATGAATTCCAGGGGAAGTCACTCCTGAAAGCTTATAATGTAGATATCCAGGAAGGATTCGTTGCAGAAACGGCCGATCAGGCAGTAATGATTGCCAGACAGATGCAGGAGAAATTCGGCACCGGATATTTTGTCGTAAAGGCACAGATACATGCGGGGGGAAGAGGTAAGGGCGGTGGAGTAAAGCTTGCAAAATCGGTTGATGAAGCCGGGATCATTGCAGGCAGGATGCTGGGGATGAATCTGGTGACACCTCAGACTGGGCCTGCAGGGAGAAAAGTCAATAAAGTATTAATAGCACAGGATGTTTACTACCCCGGCGATGCAAAACATGAGGAGTTCTACGTCAGTCTGCTGCTGAACAGAAAAAGCGGAAGATACGTTTTAATGTATTCTTCTGAAGGAGGAATGGATATTGAACAGGTTGCAGAAAAAACACCCGGCCTTATATTTACGGAAGAAATCTCCCCGCTGACCGGACTTCAGCCCTTTCAGGCCAGAAAAATTGCCTTTAAACTGGGTCTCAGTGGAACCGCATTTAAAAATATGCTCAAGTTTCTTGAAGGGATTTATGAAACATTCATTAGTTGCGATGCTCAGCTTCTTGAGATCAATCCGGTTCTTAAAACAAGCGACGACAGAGTCCTGGCTGTCGACTGCAAATTAATTCTTGATGATAATGCGCTGTACCGGCATCAGGAACTTGCGCAAATGCGAGATATTAACGAAGAAGATCCTGTAGAAGTCGAAGCAGGCAAGTACAGTCTGAATTATGTCAGGCTCGACGGGAATGTAGGCTGCATGGTAAATGGTGCAGGACTTGCAATGGCTACAATGGATATAATAAAGCTCTCCGGCGGATCGCCAGCAAATTTCCTTGATGTAGGAGGCGGGGCAAATAAAGACACAGTTGAAGCCGGGTTCCGGATTATTCTGAAGGATCCTGCAGTAAAAGCCATCCTGATAAACATCTTTGGAGGCATAGTAAGGTGCGACAGGGTAGCCAACGGGGTGGTTGAAGCTTATAAATCAATAGGTGAAATTAAGGTGCCGGTAATTGTCAGACTTCAGGGAACCAATGCTACTGAGGCGAAAGAGATTATAGACAAATCGGGGTTAAGTGTTATTTCAGCCACNTCGTTCAGGGAAGCTGCCGAAAAGGTAGGGGCTGCCCTTTCATCAAAATAAACTGAGGTAATCTGACCGGAGGAGTTTAGCANTTATGCGACTTATCGCAATATGGCTTATTGCATGAGTGACCGCATCTGCAAAGGTAAACTTCTGCAGGGCTTGCAGTGATATCTTTTTTTGGATCCTTCAAAATGAGGTGCCCGGTAATCTTAAGAGGACCTCCATCGATGACCTCAACCAGTGTAAAGGATTTATTATTTCCGTCTGTTCCCATAATCTCTATTTATCTTCAAAACCTATTTTCCTGTGCATACCATCGCAGAAAGGCATATGATTGCTTGCCCCGCAGCGACATATCGAAATAATCCCGTCTTTCATTTCTTTGGTATTCCCGCTGTACTGAAAAGTAAAATCACCTTTAATGACTATCGGGCCATCCATCATGATCTTTATTGAAACAGGATTTTTTTCAATGACATTTTCCTTCTCAATTAAAAGCTCAGGCCTTCTGAAAATTACATGATTTGTCTGGTCTGGACTTATATTCTTGTTCTTCTCTTCATCATTCCACTTCCAGGTAAGTGCTTCAGTCGGACACATATTAACAACCTCAATGATCCTGTCGGTTGTGGCTCCGTTCATATCAACCCATGGCCTTCTGCCAGGATCGAACACTTCAATTAGTTCCCTATAGCAGTATGATGCGTGAACGCAGGCATCAGGCAACCAGTAGACAGTTATTTCGTTATTCCTGTATCGCCTTCCTCCTGAAAAACTGTTATTGTCTCTTTCCATCTCAGCATGGCATTTGTTTGCAATTTAGTGTTTTTTGTGCAATAAATTGTTCATATCTTGAAGTCAGTTAATTGACGAATTTTTATCTTTGACCCCTGGATGCAGATTGAAAGTTAATTCGGGGTTGAATCTAAGCTTTTTTTCATGGAAATGCTTTTGAGGTCAGTTGCGACCAGGATCAGACAAAAGTTCCTGTTCTTTATTTCCATCATGATTATCATGATGTCTTCTCCTGTTCAGTCATTTGCCTCTTCAGTCACCGGAGTTGTTTCTGAATCAAAAGGAACTTATTCTATCTTATCTATTTCCACACTTGCTTTCATTATCACACTCGCAGGAGCCCTGGTAATATTATGCATAATGATACTGATCTTTTCGTCGAAGCTCAGAAAGGCAAACAGGGAGTTAATAGAAAGAAACAAACAAATTGAAGAGATTAATTTAAATCTTCAGAAGACAAACAAGGACTTGTCGATTGAAAAAGAAACAATAACCCGCGAGTATTCATATTCGGAAATGTTCTACAGAATGCTTGTACAGTCGGCTGACGACGGGATCTCCTTCTATGACAGGGATTGGAACCTTAAATACGCCAATGGTGCCTTTTATGCCATGATCGGTGTTTCAAGGGAGCAGTACAATGCGTTAGATGCCAGGGAGATTGTTCATCCTGATGATTTAATATATGAACAGACCAGAACTGAGGCTCTTCAGAAAAACGGATTTTTTGAAACTGAACTGAGGCTAAAACATAAGGACGGGCATTATATAAATCTTTCAACCAGATCGGTGACAGTTAAAAATGAAAATGCTGATATAATAGGGGCATTAACAATATCAAGAGACATAACTTCCCTTAAGAAAGTACACGAGGAACTTGTTAAGGCAAATGTTGAGGCAGAAGCAAGTAACAGGCTTAAATCAAGCTTTCTGGCAAATATTTCGCATGAAATAAGAACACCGCTTAACAGCGTTGTCGGATTTGCAAACCTCCTGCTGGCAAATGATCTTTCAAATGATGTCAAGGAGGAATATATTGAGCACATTAACCACAACAGTGAAAAACTTCTTCAGATAATTGGAGACATAATTGACCTGTCACGGCTTGAGAGTTCCCAGATTGAGATAACATACGAAGAAGCATCGGTAAGCAGCATTGTGAATGAAATTGTGGAAGATGCCAGGAAAATAATCAGACGCAACGAAAAATCGATTATCATCAATGTGATGAATCTTCTCGAGGAGAACGGGGACCTTATATTCACTGACAGGATCTGGCTTAAGAGAGTACTTAATCACCTGATGGATAACGCTGTCAAATTCACTCTGGAAGGTTCTGTTAGTCTCTCCTATGCAAAAGAGAATGAGAATCTTGTCTTCAGGATTAAGGATACCGGGATAGGTATTAACAAAGAGAATCTCGATCATATTTTTGAGGAGTTCCGTCAGGAAATTGACGGCCACCACCGTCCTTTTGAAGGACTGGGAGTGGGTCTTACCCTTGCAAAGGAGGTCATCGAAAGAATGGGAGGCAAAATTTTTGTTCAGTCCGAGAAAGGGGTCGGCTCAGAGTTCAGCTTTTCAATACCTTACCGGCCGGCAGGTGGAAGCACAAGAATTAGATCGAAGGTTGCCGCCTCTGAACCCCGCGATCTTCAGTTAAACTGGAACAATAAGACGTGCCTTCTGGTTGATGACAATAAAGACGTATTGCTTTATCTGAACAGAACGCTGGCCGACACCGGGATAAAGACACTAAGTGCCAGGTCGGGAATTGAAGCCATCGATATTGTAAAAACCATTCCGGGCATTGACGTAGTGCTGCTTGATATGCAAATGCCCGAAATGAACGGCATCGAAGCGACAAAAGAGATCAGGAAGATCAGGAAGGATATTCCAATTATTGCGCAGACGGCGTTTATTTTCGAAGACGATAAGGACATTATTCTTGAGGCAGGATGCGATGCATGCCTAATAAAACCTATCAGGAAGGACCACCTTCTGACTGTAATGTCAAGTTTCTTAAAGTCGGTTTAATTGTTTATTTTGCAGAGAGCTGAGACAAATGGTGGAACATCATTTTGCTGATATCATTTTGCCCTTTGCGGTAAAGGGAACTTTTACCTACAATATCCCCGGGGAGCTTGCCGGAATTATCTCCACTGGTTCCAGGGTACTTGTTCAGTTTGGCAGCAGGAAGCTCTATTCCGGAATTGTTTACAGGATCCATGATGATACTCTTTCTTCCGTTAAAATCAGATCGATATTAAGAGTTCTCGACCCGGTACCTGTTGTTAATGAAATACAGCTTAAACTCTGGCTCTGGATATCAGATTACTATATGTGCTCGATAGGTGAAGTGATGAAAGCTGCACTTCCGTCCGACCTGTGTCTCGAAGGAGTTACGGAAATCCCTGTTCCGGAAAAATACAGGCCGGCAGTAGAACCATTTGTACAGCTGACATCCGATTTTACTGAAGATCAGTTAAATGATATTCTGGATAAGCTGGCAAAAGCGCCGGTCCAGTTAAGAATCCTGACAGCATATCTAGAATTAAGCGGGTATGCAGAAAACAAAGTGAACAGACCGGTAAATAAATCGGTGTTATTGAAAGAGGCTCATTCATCGCAGGGAGGTATTGACGGACTTTTACAAAAAGGAATATTGTCTGTGCTTTTACGGCAAAAGTGGAGGCTTACAGATTTTACATCACCTTCCGAAAACCTTAAACAACTTAGTGAAGAGCAAAAGAATGCATTAAATAAGGTTTCCGGTATNTTCAGAGAGAAGGATATTGTATTGCTGCACGGTGTAACCTCAAGCGGCAAGACTGAGATATATATTCATCTGATTGAGGAGCAGTTAAAACTTGGCAGGCAGGTGCTTTATCTTCTGCCTGAGATAGCACTGACAACTCAGATAATTCAGCGTCTTCATAAACATTTCAGTTCAGTGACCGGTATTTACCATTCACGCTTCAGCAACCCTGAAAGGGTGGAGATATGGAACCGGGTGGCCGGACTGGATCCGGTAAAAGAATACAGGCTTGTGATCGGTGCCCGGTCTGCCCTGTTCCTGCCATTTAAAAACCTTGGACTTGTAATTGTTGATGAAGAACATGATGGTTCATATAAGCAGCATGATCCATCGCCAAGATATCATGCACGCGATACAGCAATTGTTCTTGCAGGTCTTCATAAGGCAAAAACGCTCCTCGGCTCCGCTTCCCCCTCAATTGAAAGCTATAATAATGCCATGTCGGCAAAATATGGCCTCGTTGAGCTTAATGAGAGATTCGGATCGATAAAGTTACCGGACATAATACTGGCAAATTCGCGGGAGGCTTACAGGAAAAAACTGATGGTATCACACTTCACTCCTCAGCTGCTTGANGCTATTGACGAAGCTCTTGAGAGGAATGAGCAGGTAATTCTGTTTCAGAACAGAAGGGGTTTTTCTCCATATATCGAATGTCCCGAATGCGGCTGGATACCTAAATGCATTCAATGCGCGGTCAGCCTCACATACCATAAAGGTATCGGCCGGATGGTATGCCATTATTGCGGTTTTTCAACCTCGATCCCTTCAAAATGCGGTAATTGCCAGTCACCCGGACTCTCAACAAGGGGCTTCGGAACTGAGAAGATCGAAGATGAAATCAAGATCATATTCCCTGCCGCAAGGGTTGGCAGGATGGATCAGGATACTACAAAGGGGAAGAAATCATTCGATAAAATCATCAGGGCACTTGAAGAGAGACAGACAGATATTCTTATCGGTACTCAGATGATCTCAAAGGGTCTTGATATCGAAAATCTGACAGTTGTCGGAATACTTAATGCTGATAACCTTCTAAATTATCCCGATTTCAGGGCTCATGAAAGAAGTTTTCAGCTNATGGAGCAGGTCAGCGGCCGAGCAGGTAGAAGACAGAAACGTGGGAAGGTNATAATTCAGACTTCAGATCCTGATAATAAGATAATAAGGCTAGTTTTAAATCACGATTATGTAAACATGTTCAGGATTCAGATGGAGGAAAGGAGAGCCTTCAATTATCCGCCCTTCTGCAGGATGATTAAGATTAGCATCAGGCATAAGGAAAGAGAACNGTTGAATATTTTTTCCGGTTTGCTGGCACGGGACCTGAAGAAAACGTTTGGNAAAAATATTCTCGGACCTGAATTCCCTCTTATCTCACAGGTTCAGCTCTGGTACATTAAAACTATACTCATAAAGCTTGAGCGGGAGAGACCTGTTGCTACCGCAAAAAAGATTATTAATGACGCAATTGAAAGGTTGGAGAAGGAAAAGGGGGGATCAGCTTTAAAAATCGGGATAGATGTAGACCCATATTGATTTTAGTTCCCCTTGTATGGTGTTTATGGCGATGTTTCATAGAGTTTCAATAACTCCCTCACATTTCTTTCCACACTCCATTCTTCAAAAATAGTCTGCCTTATTTTTCTCTTATCAATGCAAATTTCCCCCGATATGATGCTGGTGAGAATCGTGCTCAGTGATTCATGATCGTTCACAGGAAAAAGGAATCCGTTCACTCCATTTTCGATAACTTCAGAATGAATACCGACCAATTCTGTAGCAATTGTTACTAGACCGCATGCCATTGCTTCAAGACAAACCAGCGAAAATCCTTCAGATATTGACGCGATAACAACGATGCTGCTGGCCCTGTAATATTTTATGATATCATTACTTTCCGGAATGAAGTGCACTTGTGAAGAAATTCCATTCTCCCTTGCAACCGAAATTATTTCATCCGAATAGTTTTTATCATCAGTTTTCCCGATAAGAAGCAATCCCCAGTCAACACTATTTTTCAGTGGTGCAATCAAAGCCTTCATTACCACCAGCTGGCCTTTGGCAGGGCGAACACGCCCGATAACAGTGATAAGCTTTTTCTGCGGAATGCCTTCCGGGATTATCTTCTCACCGATGTCGAAGATTTCTGTATTTACACCATGCCTGATTATGGTACTTTTAACCGGGAGGCTTTTTGCCATGGAGGAACTCAGGCTGACAATGTGATCGGCTTTTTTCATCAGCCACAGAGTAAAATCCGAAGGTTTGGTCTCGGAATGCCGGGTAAATATAAGTTTAAATTTTCCTCCAAGTGTCCTTAGAAGTAAAGCAAAAATTATTTCATTATTCCGGTGCGCATGAATAACGAGTTTATTGCCGGAATTTGCAAGCTTCAGAAGGTGAAGTAATTTTATCTTTGGTGCATCTATGCCATATCCGAAAACCAGTGCCTCTGAATATTTGTTCAATACAGGGATAATATTCTCTACACTCCTGGTAACCCCGGTCTTGTGGGAATGGAAATGGATATGGATGACCATTTGATTAAATTGTTAAGCAAATATATTAATTTAGTCCGCCCTTGTTATCAGAACAAGAAAGCATCGAAAGGTTAAATAGTAATTCAAAAAATGATTTATGACGCCTGATGAAAAGATCTTAACTGCGGATTACCTTGGAAAAAAGTTGAAAATACCATATTTCGCTGCTGCCACAACAGGAAGCTTCAGGGGAAATATAAAAAACGGACAGGCTATTGTGCGTGAAACCGAGAAAATAAAAATCTTTCTGGACCTTAGTTATAAGATTAATGATCCTGTTCTCTTTGATATCGGAGCCTGTTTCGGAACCTACAGCTTTATTTCTCTTTTCAATCCCGATCTGAGGGTTGAGACATTTGAACCATTATCCCAAAATGATTGAGTATATGAAGGATATTATAAGATTAAACAATATCCCGAATATCACAGTAAATGAATTTGGACTTTCCGACAAAGAACGTAAATGCGATATGGAATTTGGTTCCAGCTTTCACCGCTCGGAACTCAATTTAAATGTCGGTACCACAAATATCCGCACTGATACTGAAGGTAATTATATGTTCAAAACTCTCGATTCGCTGAATATCCCAAAGATGGATCTTGTAAAAATAGATGTGGAGGGTCACGAAATGGAAGTTCTTGAAGGAGCTGCCGAGACGCTTAAAAGATGCAGACCTTTATATATCCAGATAGAGATACATAACCGTAAAAAGGACAGAAAGGAGAGAGTGAATACAATTTTAAACAGATACCTGAATAACGAGTATACCGTCTCACATAATTTCTTCAGATTTCACGGGGACTTCTTCTTTAAACGCAAAGATTTATGAAAGCAATTGTTAAATATTTAAGAGTGGCCTCATTCTGTATCTTATCAGGATGCTCAGTGCAACAAAACAGTGAGGAAGTTTCTGATCCCGTTGAATTCGTTAATCCGCTTATGGGCACGGATTCTGAATTCCGGTTATCTACCGGGAATACATACCCTGCAGTTGCTTTGCCGTGGGGAATGAATTTCTGGACGCCGCAGACCAGGAATATTAATAATGGCTGGGCCTATACTTATGATGATTTTAAAATCCAGGGTATAAAGCAGACTCATCAACCGAGTCCGTGGATCAACGACTATGGGGCATTCTCACTTATGGCTTTAACCGGCAGTCTTAAGGTTGGGGGAGAGGAGCGAGCCTCATGGTTTTCACATAAGGCAGAAATTGCCAAGCCATACTATTACAGTGTCTATCTTGCTGATTATGACGTAACGGCTGAGGTGACTCCAACCGAAAGAACCGCCCTTTTCAGGTTTACTTTCCCTGCCTGCGACTCTTCATATATACTCCTTGATGCTTTTGATAAAGGGTCGATGGTGAAGATCTTTCCTTCAGAACGAAAAGTGATTGGTTATTGCAGAAACAATCATGGGGGTGTACCTGAAAATTTTCGTAATTACATTGTAATTACATTCGATAAAGACTTCTCCTCCGCTCATACCTGGAACGGAACTTCAATTAATATGAATGATCTCGGGGAGGAAGGTGATCATGTTGGAGCTGTTCTTGGTTTCAGGACTTCAAGGGGTGAAAAGATAATTGCCCGTGTGGCATCATCCTTTATAAGTCATGAACAGGCACTTTTAAACCTTCAGAATGAAGCTGGAGAAAAGGATTTTGAGACAGTATGTGATGAAGCCAGGGCTGAATGGAACAGGCAGATGAACCGCATCAGGGTTGAAGGCGGTACTGATGACCAGATCAGAACATTCTATTCATGCCTGTACCGTACACTTTTATTTCCGAGAAAATTCTTTGAGATAAATGCAAAAAAGGAGATAGTTCATTACAGTCCATATAATGGGGAGGTCCTCCCGGGCTATATGTTCACCGATAATGGTTTCTGGGACACCTTCAGATCGCTTTTCCCGTTTCTTACCCTTATGTTTCCTGAGCTTGACAGCCAGATCATGGAAGGACTTGTTAACACATACAATGAGAGCGGCTGGTTACCGGAATGGGCAAGTCCGGGTCACCGCGACTGCATGATAGGATCCAATTCAGCCTCTCTTATTGCTGATGCTTATCTTAAGGGAATAAGAGGATACAATATTGAAACCCTGTACAAAGCGATAATGAAAAATACCGACAGCGTTGGTCCTGTTTCATCAGTCGGAAGATTGGGAGCAAAGTATTACAATGACCTGGGATATGTTCCGTATAATGCCGGAATAAACGAAAATGCCGCAAGGACTCTCGAATATGCTTATGCTGATTTTTGTATTGCAAGACTTGCAGAATCCCTTGGGCGTCCCTCAGCGGAAATAGAGAAGTTCGAAAAAAGAGCGATGAATTACAAAAATGTGTTCGATCCCGGACGTAAGCTTATGCGCGGGAGAAATCTTGACGGCTCATTCCAGTCACCTTTCAGCCCTTTCAAATGGGGTGATGCATTTACGGAGGGTAACAGCTGGCATTACACATGGAGCGTATTTCAGGACATAGAAGGACTTATTGACCTGATGGGTGGTAAAGACTATTTTACAGCAAAGCTTGATTCGGTATTCGAAGTTCCCCCGGTATTTGATTATTCATACTATGGCCAGGTAATTCATGAGATCCGTGAAATGCAGATTATGAATATGGGAAACTATGCTCATGGCAACCAGCCAGTACAGCATATGATCTATCTGTACAACTATGCCGGGCAACCATGGAAGACTCAGCATCATGTCCGGGATGTGATGGATAAGCTTTATAATTATCTTCCTGATGGTTATTGCGGGGATGAGGACAATGGACAGACTTCAGCATGGTATGTCTTTTCAACCCTGGGATTTTATCCGGTTACCCCGGGAACGGATGAATATGTTTTTGGGTCCCCGTTGTTCAAAAAAGCTGAACTTGAATTTGAAAACGGGAAGAAGCTGACAATTGATGCCCCTGGTAACTCTAAAGAAAATATTTATGTAAGAGATATAAAGNTGAATGGCAAAACATTGATGCGTAATTATATTACGCATAGTGAATTGCAGTCAGGCGGGAAGCTGTTATTTTATATGCAGAAATTCCCCGATAAAAACCGTGGTACGTCGGAGGATGCATTCCCGTTTTCAATGAGTAGAAAATAGTTCATTTACAAACAGAGCTTTTAAGAAAGTCCTTTGTATACCTTAGTGTAACCTTTGTGCGACTTTGTGGTAAATAAAAATCATTTAAACACAAAGGATCTCAAAGTATACACGAAGGGACTCAAAGCTTAAATCCATCAGAGACCACTTTTAGGTATTGTCTTATTTTAAGAAATACTAAAACATATGAAAATTCAAAAACTTTTATTCCTGTTGTTCTGTATAATAACAACATCCTGTGGTTCAGGAAAAAACAATAAGCGTTTAGATGCAAATCCTGAACAAGCGCGATATCCGGAGAAATACCGTCCTCAATTTCATTTTTCGCCAGAAACCGGCTGGATGAATGATCCGAACGGTATGGTATATTACGGAGGTGAATACCATCTGTTCTATCAGTATTATCCCGACAGCACAGTCTGGGGTCCCATGCACTGGGGGCATGCCATCAGCACTGACCTGGTTCACTGGACTCACATGCCGGTAGCTCTTTATCCCGATTCACTGGGTTACATTTTCTCAGGTAGTGCTGTAACTGATGCTAAAAACAGTTCAGGTTTCGGAACAGGCAGTAATCCTCCGCTAGTTGCAATTTTCACATATCATAACAGTGAACTTGAAAAAGGCGGAAGTAACACCTTCCAGAGCCAGGGGATTGCCTGGAGTATCGACAAAGGAAGGACTTGGACAAAATATTCAGGTAATCCTGTCCTGCCAAATCCTGGCAAAAGAGACTTCAGGGATCCCAAAGTTTTCTGGCATAAAGAGACCGGGAAATGGATAATGATACTTGCAGTCCACGACAGGGTGAATCTGTTCTCTTCCGCTGATCTGAAGTCCTGGTCGTTTGAAAGTGAATTTGGAGCCGATGCCGGTGCACACGGCGGTGTATGGGAGTGTCCCGATCTTTTTCCCCTGAAGGTTTTTGGTAGCGATGATACAAAATGGGTAATGCTGGTAAGCATTAATCCCGGAGGACCGAATGGCGGATCAGCAACTCAATATTTTACGGGGGAATTTGACGGTAGTCACTTTACCGCGGATGAAAAGGCAGTAAAATGGATCGATTGGGGTACCGATAATTATGCGGGAGTTACCTGGTCAGATATTCCAGAGGCTGACGGACGGAGACTGTTTCTTGGATGGATGAGTAACTGGAATTATGCGACGGTTGTCCCAACATCACTATGGCGAAGCGCTATGACAATTCCGAGAGAATTGATTTTATCGGGCGAAAACGGTAAATATTTTCTGATATCCCGGCCGGTAAGTGAACTCTCTGTTCTCAAAAAAGAAGTGAAATCAATTGTTCCCCGTGTGAAAGATAATATGTCAGATGCGGGTCCACTAATTGAAGATCCGGGATTAAACCAGTGTGAGATTGAATTCGAGTACAGGATTCCTGATGGATACCATGATTCCCTTGGGATAATACTTGAAAACAATATCGGAGAGCAATTGGTTTTTGGTTTTTCGGTAGAAGCTAAATTGATATTTATCGACCGGACAAATTCAGGCAATACAAATTTTTCAAAAAGATTTGNCGGGGTTGCAACCGCACCTTATGAATCGGGTAAGAGGTTAAAGATGCATCTGTTTATTGATGCTTCATCGGCAGAATTGTTTATTGATGAGGGGAAACTGGTTATGACAAGTCTTTTTTTCGCCGGGGAGAAATACTCAAAGCTTAGATTCTTCTCAAAAAACCCCGGATCATTCCCTGAAATTGTGAATTATTATACACTGGAGAGTATCTGGGCTGATAAGAAATCCGGATTAAAGTTTTAAGCTTATTCCCCAACGTTTAAGGAAGGCTGTCAGCCACACCATTAAAATGGCCCAGACAATTGATCCTGCAACAACTACAATAGGGTATTCCGATTGTTTATAGAACAATAGTGGAANGCCGCTCATCCATATCAGGTAGTAAAGAATATCAGGTGCAAGATAAGTGGTAAGGGAGTTTTCACCGGCAGGTTTAAAAAATGACGCCCATTCTTTTTTCTTCCAGACATCAGTAACCAGGTAAATCAGGGTAAATACAAAGAAGCTTATGCCGCTGCTAACAAGTCCCCAGCTTGGTGTTGCCTTTATCTTTGATAAGATGAACCAGCTGCGTAAAAAAAATCCGGAAACAAGACAAANAGCTGCCAGCGCAGAAAAAGTCAGCAGCACCATATTATGACCCGATCGGGTAGTTTTTCTGAGTATCAGACCTGCTGTTAAACCGGTCAGTACTATAAAAGGAACATTCCCTTCAATAATAACACCAAGAAGAGGTTTTACAGGATTGAGAAATTCAAGGAGTTTCAAACCTGAAAGGATATTAAGAAGGAGAAAAAAGAGGGTGACAGCGGCAGTTTTCAAGATTGATTCACGGCAAAACTGATATGTAAATGCTGTAACAAGATATCCCCATCCTATCAGTCCGAGGATCCCCCACCAGCCTGTTATCAGGGAACCTTCATTAACGGGCTGACCGGATCTGAATTTTAGTA